>Ga0247828_10000103_pt1 | contig 29921 bp, 31 predicted proteins | sample 12C_Control_Day3_FD_192425 | JGI IMG/M metagenome (GOLD analysis project Ga0247828, IMG submission 192425) | Soil microbial communities from agricultural site in Penn Yan, New York, United States - 12C_Control_Day3 | ecosystem: Environmental > Terrestrial > Soil > Agricultural land | place... | reverse complement strand
ACAACCAGGTGATCAAGCGTGGCGACGTGCTGTTCACCATCGACCAGGACCGTTTCAAGCTGGCGCTGCGCCACGCCCAGGCGACCCTGGCCGAGCGCAAGGAAACCCTGGCCCAGGCTCAGCGTGAGGCACGGCGTAACCGTGGCCTGGGCAACCTGGTGGCGCAAGAGCAACTGGAAGAGAGCCAGTCCCGCGAGGCCCGTGCGCAATCGGCGCTGGCCGAAGCCCAGGTCGCGGTGGACGCTGCTCAACTCAACCTCGACCGCTCGGTGGTGCGCAGCCCGGTGGATGGCTACCTCAACGACCGCGCACCGCGTGCCCACGAGTTTGTCAGCGCCGGCAAGCCGGTGCTGGCGGTGGTCGACAGCGCGTCCTATCACGTCGATGGCTATTTCGAAGAAACCAAGCTCGGTGGTATCCACATCGGCCAGGCTGTGGATATCCGCGTGATGGGCGACAACGCCCGCCTGCGTGGGCATGTGCAAAGCTTTGCGGCGGGTATCGAAGACCGTGACCGCACCAGCGGTGCCAACCTGCTGCCCAACGTCAACCCGGCCTTCAGCTGGGTGCGTCTGGCCCAGCGGATCCCCGTGCGGATCGCCTTCGATGAAGTGCCGGCGGACTTTCGCATGATCGCCGGGCGGACTGCGACCGTGTCGATCATTGACGGTAACGGCCAATGAAACGTCTGTCGCTGCTCGGCGTGAGCCTGCTGTTGTCGGCCTGCCAGATGGTTGGGCCGGATTACTCACTGCCCAAGGAGGCGGCGATGCAGCGCGCCGACCTGCAGGGTGAGTTGCGTCAGGATGCCAGCAGTGTGGTGTCTGCGCCGGTGCCGCAGAACTGGTGGCATCTGTATCACGATCAGCGTCTGAACACGCTGGTCAGCCAGGCCCTGGCGGCCAACACTGAATTGCGCATTGCGGCGGCCAATATCGCCCGGGCGCGTGCTCAGGTCGAAGAAGCTCAAGCCCAGGGCGGATTCAACGGCGGGGTGAAACTGGGTGCGCAACGCTTGCAGGAGTCCGGTGAAGCCTTCCTGCTGCCGGAGAAGGTACCGGTGGCGAACATCGGCGAAGCCATCATCAGCGCGTCCTACCAGTTTGACCTCTGGGGCACCCTCAAGCGTGGCGTCGAAGCTGCCCAGGCCAATGCCGACGCGACCCAGGCCGCTGCCGATACCGCGCGGATTACCCTGGTGGCCGACGTGGTGCGTGCCTACACCCAGGTCTGCGCGGCCAACGAGGAATACCACATCGCGCGCGAGTCGCTGGATCTGCAGGAGCAGAGCGTGAATCTGGTCCAGCGTCTGCGCGACGCCGGGCGTGGCGACGAAACCCAGGTGACCCGTTCACAGACCCAGTTCAAGTCGCTGCGTGCCGAGCTGCCGCGCTACCAGGCTGCACGCGAGGCGGGCTTGTATACCCTGTCGATGCTGCTGGCCAAACCGGTTGCGCAGTTGCCAGCCGGCACCGCCGATTGCGCCGAGTTGCCGCACATCGCCCAGGTGTTGCCGGTGGGCGATGGTGCCGCGCTGCTCAAGCGGCGTCCGGACATCCGTCAGGCTGAGCGCAGCCTGGCGGCGGCCACGGCGACCATCGGCGTAGCTACCGGTCAGCTTTATCCGGACATCAGCATCGGTGCCCAGGTCGGCACCATCGGTATTCTGGAAAACCTCGGCGAACCGGCGACCAACCGCTGGGGCTTTGGCCCGGCGCTGACCTGGACCGTGCCAACCAACGGTTCGCGTGCGCGCATCCGCGAGGCCGAGGCCTCGACCCAGGCGGCGCTGGCGCATTTCGACGGAGTGGTACTCAACGCCATCCGCGAAACCCAGACCAGCCTGGCGCAGTACAGCGCATTGCTGGAGCGGCGTGATGCCTTGGCGGATGCCGAGCGCTCGGCGCAGCAGGCGGCAGATCATACCCACCGTTTCTACCAGGCCGGGCGCGAGTCGTTCCTGGCTGATCTGCAGGCGACGCGGACCTATACCGATATGCGTGCGCAACTGGCCATGGCCAATACTCAGGTGGCGATGGGGCAGATCGGTCTATTCCTGGCCTTGGGCGGTGGTTGGTAGGCCACTGCCTGTGGGAGCGGGCTTGCCCCGCGATGCGAACTGACAGATACACCGCAATCGCGGGGCAAGCCCGCTCCCACCGAGTCCCCCCAAAGGGACGGTCACTTATCCACAAACCCCTTGAGCATCTCGATCGGCAACGGAAAGACGATCGTCGACGATTTGTCCCCGGCGATCGTGCCCAGGGTCTGCATATACCGCAGTTGCATGGCCCCCGACTGGCGCCCGAGCATTTCTGCCGCCTGCATCAGTTTCTCCGAGGCCTGCAGTTCCCCTTCGGCATGGATCACTTTGGCCCGCCGCTCACGCTCGGCTTCGGCCTGGCGGGCAATGGCGCGGATCATCGATTCATTGAGATCGACATGCTTGATCTCGACGTTGGCCACCTTGATGCCCCAGGCGTCGGTTTGCGCGTCCAGTACCTGGCGGATATCCAGGTTCAAGCGCTCGCGTTCAGCCAGCAGTTCATCCAGCTCATGCTTGCCGAGCACCGCGCGCAAGGTGGTCTGCGCCAGCTGGCTGGTGGCCATGAGAAAGTCTTCGACCTGGATGATCGCCTTCTGTGGATCAAGCACGCGAAAGTACAGCACGGCATTGACCTTGACCGAGACGTTGTCGCGGGTGATCACATCTTGCGGCGGCACATCGAGGACCACAGTGCGCAGGTCGACCCGGACCATTTGCTGAACCCCGGGAATCAGCAGCACCAACCCCGGCCCCTTGACCCGCCAGAAGCGCCCGAGCTGGAACACCACGCCCCGTTCGTACTCGCGCAGAATGCGAAATGCCGACAGTAACAGCACGGCAGCAAATGCCAGCAACGCACCAATGCCCAGTTCGAAAAACATCTTCAGTCTCCTTGCGCCACAGCGTCTGCTGCGGCGCTGACGTCCAGAAGTACGCCCTTGCGTGAGATCACCCGGACGTGTTGCCCCACCTGCAGCGGCGTCTGGCTGTAGGCCTGCCACTGTTCACCCTGCACCTGCACCGAGCCGATGTACGGATCGCTGTCATTGACCGCCATCACCGTGGCCAGGCTGCCGACCAGCCCGGCATCGCCACTGACCAGCGCGCGCTTGCGCGCTTTCATGGCCATGCCCAGCACACCGCCGAGCAGCAGTGCCGAGAACAGCGCGAGGAACAGGATCAGCGGCAGCGGAATGCCGAAACCGGGTACATCGGTGTCCATCAGGATCACCGCACCCACGACAAAGGCGACGATGCCGCCAAAACCGACCACACCAAAGCTGGGCATGAACGCCTCGGCAATCATGAAAGCCACGCCGAGCAGAATCAGCGCTACCCCGGCGTAACTCACCGGTAATAGCTGCAAGGCATACAGGGCCAGCAACAGACAGATGCCGCCGATCACGCCGCCGACCCCGGAGCCGGGGCTCATGAACTCGAACATCAGGCCGTAGATGCCAATCATGATCAGGATCAGCGCAACGCTGGGATTGGTGATCACCGCCAGCAAGCGCGTGCGCCAGTCTGGCTGGCGCTCGATCACCGGAGCGGCGGCAGTCTGCAACTGCACGGTTTTTCCCGCAGCTTCGAGGGACTTGCCGTCGAGCTGGCGTAACAAGTCGGGCAGATCGTTGGCGACCCGGTCGATCACCTTCAGGCGCAAAGCCTCGTTGGCAGGCAGGCTGACCGCTTCACGCACGGCCTGCTCGGCCCAGTCGGCATTGCGCCCGCGCATCTGCGCCAGGCTACGGATATAGGCGGCGGCGTCGTTGATCTGTTTGCGGGTCAAGGTGTCCTGTTCGCTCGGCGCCGGTTGCTTGTCGCCCGTCGGTGCTGCCGGGGGGGCGCCAGGGTCTTTTGGCGTGCCGGGGAGGCCGCCGATCTGCACCGGGGTAGCGGCACCGAGGTTGGTGCCCGGGGCCATCGCTGCGACGTGGCTGGCGTAAAGAATATAGGTGCCGGCGCTGGCCGCCCGGGCGCCGCCAGGGGCGACGAAACTGGCTACCGGCACAGGGCTGGCCAGGATCGCTTTGATGATCTCGCGCATCGAGCTGTCCAGCCCGCCCGGGGTGTCGAGGCGGATCACCACCAGTTGTGCCTGGTCGGTTTCGGCCTGATGCAGACCACGAATCAGATAATCGGCACTGGCCGGTCCGATGGCGTCGTTAATACTCAGCACCAGTACCGATTGGCCGGGCGCCGCCTGGCCACCAGGCAGCGTGCCGAGCAAGAGCAGCAAGAGCAGATGCCGACACCAGCGAGCGATCACCTGAATTCACCCGGTTTGTGCGTGTCCAATAAGTTTAGTCCGCTGCCCACAGCAGCACGGCCTAAACTTCAGAAGTGGGGGAGCTATATCCGGAGGTGCATCATGCGTATGGCAAAAACCCTGCAGCAATGCCTGGACAAGGCCGGCTGCGACTATGACATCGTTCCTCACGCGCACTCATCCACCAGCCTTGAGTCGGCGCGTATGGCCGGGGTACCCGCTGAAAGAGTAGCCAAGTCGGTCATGCTCGACGACCGCCATGGCAACTACCTGATGGCTGTACTGCCCGCCAACCGTCACCTGGACATGAGCAAGGTACAGGCCACCGGCCAGTGGCACATGACGATTGAAAGCAACCTGCCTCACCTGTTCGGCGATTGCGAGCGTGGCGCCATCCCGGCGCTGGGTGATGCGTATTCGATCAAAATGCTGGTGGACCCGACGCTGACTCGCCAGGGGGATATCTATGTCGAGGCCGGCGATCACGACCACCTGATTCACATGAACATGACGCAGTACCTGAAACTGGTGCCGAACGCCGAAGTGCGTGAGGTTTGCTGATGATCAACCCACTGCCAGGCTGGCGTCGTGGACGACCGGTCTGGCCCTAAGGAGTGACCCATGGAAGCACCCAATCACAAGTTTTCGGAATTGTTCAAACAGCTGGGACTGCCCGACGATCCTGTCGGCATAGACCAGTTCATCACCAGTCATTCACCGCTCAAGAACGAGATCAAACTGGTCGATGCCCCCTTCTGGACGGACGCGCAAAAGACCTTTCTCAAGGACAGTATCGAGGAAGATGCCGACTGGGCGGTGATGTTCGACCAGCTCAATGAGGCCTTGCGAAATAAACGCTGAGTGGCACTGATACCGGCGTTTGGCGTTGCTATGCTCAGGAAAAAACAACAGGGGGATAGCGCAATGAAAGATCCCTATGCCGTCGGTTTCTGGTGTGCCGTGACCGCCTTGGGCCTGCTGACCGCCGGTTATTTCTATGGTGTCAAAGAAAGCTATCAACTGAACCAGGCCTTGGTGTTTCTCTACGCCGCCGCTGGCGTGATCGGGGCACTGGCGCTGACGGCCCTGGCCTGGATCGCCTGGCAGCAGTTACGGGTCAGCAAGCGCCAGTTGGCCCAGGGTCGCACGCTGGTGGCGATCTGGAACACCAAGGTTGCCTTGCGCCGGGTCGAAACCGTGTTCGACCGCTACTTCTGGGGCAGCTACTGGCAGCCGGGGCGGACCTTCCAGGAAGTCATGGGCGAGCTTGAAGGCACGCCACTGGAGCAAAGCCTCGAAGCCCTGAAACGCCAGTGCCGCGAGCTCGACAAGGAAACCCACGACCTGCGCCGTCACTGGCTGGACAACGCCCGTGAACTCTCCACCGTGGCCACCGCCATGGCCCGCGAGCGCTATCAACTGGACCTGTGCGATTCGCAGCAAAGCAGCGGGCGCGGAGGCGCGGTGCTCAACCGCGATCTGGAAGTGCTGGTGTACACCTGGTCGGCGCGCCTGCGCAGCTTCGACCACCAGCTCGATGAGCTGGAGACCGAATACCGCTGAGGGATGTCGCGGCGAGTCAATCGCCGCGAATGTACTGTTCCAGCTGCGCAATCATGTTGGCCTGCTCGGCGATGGCCTCCTTGACCAGGTCACCGATCGACAGCAAGCCCAGCAGCTCGCCGTTTTCCACCACCGGTAGGTGCCGCAGGTGGCTGTTGGTCATCATGCTCATGCAGTAATCGATGTTCTGGTGCGGGTCCACCGTGATCACCGGCGCGCTCATGATTGCGCTGACCGGCGTGCCTACTGACGAGCGACCCTTGAGCACCATCTTGCGCGCGTAGTCGCGCTCACTGACGATCCCCACCACCTGGCCTCCCTCGACCACCGGCAAGGCGCCGACGTTCTTCTCGGCCATCAGCCGCAGTGCATCGAGCACCATCTGCTCCGGGCCAATGGTATGAACCTGATGGTGCTGCTGGGCTTTGGTTTTCAGGAGCTGTGCCACGGTTTTCATAGACGCCTCTGCGATGCTGGGAGTGGATGACGGCAGATACCTACAGAATCGTGTACAGATGGCCACAGAGCAAGGGAGAAAGCGGCATCGAGTCGATTGAAAAACGTCATGGTACTTGTAACCCCGGTGGGAGCGGGCTTGCCCCGCGATTGCGGGCTGTCAGCCACATCGGATCGCGGGGCAAGCCCGCTCCTACCGTGTTATCTGGCGAGTTGACCCGTGGGTCGATCTTCTATGCCATCAAGCAGCGCATCAACCAGGCCCTTGGCCATTTCCACCGAATGCAGGGTCGACCAGAGAAAGTTCTTGCTGGCCGGATCGATGTTGTCGAAGGCTTTGTAGCCGGTGTCGTAGGCACAGCTCAGATATAAAGAGGCGTGCACCAGCGCGTCGTGAGCGGCGATGCCGGAGCAGACGGCGAACAGCGGAGAGTGGCCGGCCTCGCAATTGCCAAAGACTGTGTGGGCGGTGGTGATGGATTGATCCAGTGGTGGATCGGGAACTATTTTCTTCATGTCATCGCTCGCTAGTTGGAGCTGACACCAGCATCGTTACCACACGAATGGGTGGCAGCTGTACACGGGGTGGTAAACCGGGTGCGAGACTATCCCAGCAGGCCCGAAGGCCTCCCGCGTACAGCCGCCATAGACTGCACAAGAATAAATCGCATCCCGGGTTACCACACCCGATCACCGAGTTTTCGGTGACGAGCAGAAGCCTAGAGGTACGAGTTCCCATGGACAAGCAGACGGGTATCGACAGACTCGGTAGGGTATTTCCTAGGACGTCAAATCAGCCAGCATTTTCGAGGGGTTCGAAACAAAATCTGACATCTACAGGGGATTTTGTGGGAGCCGGCCTTGCCGGCGATGACATCGGTGCGGTGTCAGGTATTGCGCGGTGCCTGCATCGCTGGCAAGGCCAGCTCCCACAGTTAGCCAGGTGACAGGCAGTGCACCCACAGTGGGAGCGGGCTTGCCCGCGATAGGGATCAAAGCCCGTTAGGCAAGAACCGGGTAGCACCGCTGACATCATCGATCTTCTTGATGCGGAAGGCCTTGATGCAGGTTTCGTTACGGGTGTTGCTGTCTGGGCAGTACTGTTGGACGAAGGCGCCAAAGTCCATGTCCTGACCGTTAACGCTGAGCACGCGCTTGAAGTACTCGCCCTGGATGCCCTGGGCCTGACGCGAGGTGGTCATTTCCTGATCAACCACCAGGCGACCATGCAGGTCGACGGTGGGAAACTTGGCTTCTTCCTTGAAACAACCGCTCAGCAGCAGGCCAGCCGCTACCAGCATAAACAGACGCAGCATGATGTTGTCTCCGCAAAGGTCGACCCCGGCATCACTGCCGGGGAGCCCTGTGATGATTACTTGCCGAACAGGCTGTTGGAGCGATTGACCTCGGCCTTGCCCGCATCTTCGAGCAAGGACTTGGTGCCCGAGGTCACGTTACGTGCGGAGTCGGCGTTGGACTGGATCACGTCGGTGCGCGCGGCGCTGTCGCGCAGCTCGGCATCGATGTAGTCGTTGGCCCGTGCAACCTGAGCTTTTTTCGCTTGCAGCTGCAGGCGACGCTCTTCCAGCTCCAGTGCGCGCAACTCGTCTTCGAAGCCTTCTTCACGGGTCTGCACGCGCTTGTGCTCGGCTGCCTGCGCTTGCTGGCGTTCGGCGGCGGCTTGCGCGGCGGCACGCTGCGAGGCAGCGCGCTGCTGGCGGGCAGCGGCTTCGCGGGACTCAGCGCGCTGCTGAGCCGCAGCGGCCTGACGCAGGCGCTCGGTTTCCAGGGCTGCTTCTTTCTGCTTGGTTTGCTGTTCGATCTGGTAAAGCTGATCGAACTGGCCGGCCGAGGCGGTCATGGCAGACAGCGCGAGGGCGGTGCCCAGAACAATATGCTTCATGTCCGGTTGCCTCAGCTCTTTTTAGGTTCTGGGCAGGTAGCATTCGGCTGAATGCGCGTCTCGTTGCTCATGGTCATGACCATCAGCGAGATGCCACCGACTTCGAAGTTGCAAGGACGACCAACCTGAGCGGAGGTGTAGATCTTGCCGCTTTCGGAGTAGCCGATCAGCACGCCTGGAACCAGGGTGGTGTCGTTGACCATCGAACCGGCCAGGGCGCCAGCGCCACCACCGGCAACGCCGCCGACGATAGCGGTGTCAGTGTTTTTGCCAGCACCCAGTGCTGCACCACCCAATGCACCGAGAACACCGCCAACCATCATGGCGGCATTTTTGTTCTTCTCGTTGCTGACTTTGATCTTGGTCGGCGAGACGGTGAGGATTTTCACGGTCTTGGCTTCTTGCTGAGTGTTCACCTGGCTGGCGTCAAACACATCGGATTCATACTGCTCACCAGTCGCCTGGCAACCTACGAGAGAAGCGACAACGGTCAAAGCCAGACAGTGTTTCAGCATTTTCATTCCTAAATTCCCTGGAGGGTGTGGGTAACCTTGCGCCGCAGTCCATTGATGGTGGGCATATTGCCATCATTCTAAACGGATTGTTTAAACGAGGTAAAGCCAACAGGACTTACAGGGAATTTGGATAGAGCGGATGGTAATAAAGGAGGGTGTTCGCTTGGCAGGAGCAGCCGGGCGAATTGGAATCTGGGTAAGCGGAAGTGGCGAAAACGCCAGACCTTTGCAAGCAAAGGGAGAGGAAGATGGCGCACTCGGCGGGATTCGAACCCACGACCCCTGCCTTCGGAGGGCAGTACTCTATCCAGCTGAGCTACGAGTGCAACGCGGGCGCCATGATACCCATCTAGACTGTCGGCGTCCATCGCCAGAATGGCTGTGTTCGATTTTGCACACACACCGGTCTATAAGTGACGTTGATCCGAAAAAGGTCGCCGTATAGCGCTTTTTGTTCTTTTTTTCGAACACCCTATTGTCCTTTTTCCTCGTTGCTCCTAGGATTCGTTTGAGATTTCAAACGCTATCCTTTTTCTACAATCAATAATTCGCGCCGTGTCTGTACGGTGCCGTTAAGGAAGCCGACATGCAGCTTAAAGACGCCCAGTTGTTCCGCCAGCAAGCCTTCATCGATGGCGTGTGGTTGGACGCGGACAACGGTCAGACCATCAAGGTCAACAACCCGGCCACCGGCGAGATCATCGGCACTGTGCCGAAGATGGGCGCGGCCGAAACCCGTCGCGCCATCGAGGCCGCCGACAAGGCGCTGCCGGCCTGGCGTGCACTGACCGCCAAAGAGCGTGCTGGCAAGCTGCGTCGTTGGTTCGAATTGATGATCGAGCACCAGGACGACCTGGCCCGCCTGATGACCACCGAGCAAGGCAAGCCGCTGGCTGAAGCCAAGGGCGAGATCGCCTACGCCGCTTCCTTTATTGAGTGGTTCGCTGAAGAAGCCAAGCGCGTTTACGGTGACACCATTCCTGGCCACCAGCCAGACAAGCGCCTGATCGTGATCAAGCAGCCAATCGGTGTAACTGCGGCGATCACCCCGTGGAACTTCCCGGCGGCGATGATCACCCGTAAAGCCGGCCCGGCCCTGGCCGCTGGCTGCACCATGGTCCTCAAGCCTGCTTCGCAAACCCCGTACTCGGCCCTGGCCCTGGTTGAGCTGGCCACCCGCGCCGGTATCCCGGCTGGCGTGCTGAGCGTGGTGACCGGCAGCGCCGGCGACATCGGCAGCGAGCTGACCGGCAACCCGATCGTGCGCAAGCTGTCGTTCACCGGCTCGACCGAAATCGGTCGCCAGCTGATGGCCGAATGCGCCAAGGACATCAAGAAAGTTTCCCTGGAGCTGGGCGGTAACGCACCGTTCATCGTGTTCGACGACGCTGACCTGGATAAGGCCGTCGAAGGCGCGATCATCTCCAAGTACCGCAACAACGGCCAGACCTGCGTCTGCGCCAACCGTATCTACGTTCAGGACGGCGTCTACGATGCCTTCGCCGAGAAGCTCAAGGCCGCTGTGGCCAAGCTGAAAATCGGTAACGGCCTGGAAGACGGCACCACCACCGGTCCGCTGATCGATGGCAAAGCGGTCGCCAAGGTTCAGGAGCACATTGCTGACGCGGTCGGCAAAGGCGCTCAGGTACTGACCGGCGGTAAGCTGATCGAAGGCAACTTCTTCGAGCCGACCGTTCTGGTCAACGTGCCGAACAACGCGGCAGTGGCCAAGGAAGAAACCTTCGGCCCGCTGGCGCCACTGTTCCGTTTCAAGGACGAGGCTGAAGTCATTGCCATGTCCAACGATACCGAGTTTGGTCTGGCCTCGTACTTCTATGCCCGTGACATGAGCCGTGTGTTCCGTGTCGCCGAAGCGCTGGAGTACGGCATGGTTGGTATCAACACCGGTCTGATCTCCAACGAAGTCTCGCCGTTCGGCGGTATCAAGGCCTCGGGCCTGGGCCGCGAAGGTTCCAAGTACGGCATTGAGGACTACCTGGAAATCAAATACCTGTGCATCAGCATCTGATCGCAGCGTAAGGCTTTACCTCTGCCAGCGAGGCGCGAGAGCGACGTCTCGCTGGCCTTTTTACACCGTACACCCAGTGGCCTGGGCCCCTGCAGCAGTCGATCAACGCATGCTGCCAGCAGTTGAATACCGGCCACTCTGACTTGAATCGCGCCACCTTGTGTGTGGCGAATTGAGGACATTATGAGCAACAAGACCAACGAATCTTTGATGCAACGTCGTATCGCCGCTGTTCCACGCGGTGTTGGCCAGATCCACCCGATCTTCGCCGAGTCGGCAAAAAACGCCACCGTTACTGACGTCGAAGGCCGCGAGTTCATCGACTTCGCCGGCGGTATCGCGGTGCTCAACACCGGTCACGTGCATCCGAAGATCATCGCTGCCGTTGAAGCCCAACTGCACAAGCTGACCCACACCTGCTTCCAGGTACTGGCCTACGAGCCTTACGTCGAGCTGTGCGAAAAGATCAACGCCAAGGTGCCTGGCGACTTCGCCAAGAAAACCCTGCTGGTCACCACCGGTTCCGAAGCCGTTGAGAACGCCATCAAGATCGCCCGTGCCGCCACTGGCCGTGCTGGCGTGATCGCCTTCACCGGCGCCTACCACGGTCGTACCATGATGACCCTGGGCCTGACCGGTAAAGTCGTGCCTTACTCGGCCGGCATGGGCCTGATGCCAGGCGGCATCTTCCGTGCCCTGTACCCGAACGAACTGCACGGTGTCAGCGTTGACGACTCGATCGCTTCGATCGAGCGCATCTTCAAGAACGACGCCGAGCCACGCGACATCGCCGCGATCATCCTCGAGCCAGTTCAGGGCGAAGGCGGTTTCTACGTTGCGCCTAAAGAGTTCATGAAGCGTCTGCGCGCCCTGTGCGACCAGCACGGCATCCTGCTGATCGCTGACGAAGTGCAGACCGGCGCTGGCCGTACCGGCACCTTCTTCGCCATGGAGCAGATGGGCGTTGCCCCAGACCTGACCACCTTCGCCAAATCCATCGCCGGTGGCTTCCCGCTGGCCGGTGTTTGCGGCAAGGCTGAATACATGGACGCAATCGCTCCAGGCGGCCTGGGCGGCACCTACGCCGGTAGCCCGATCGCTTGCGCCGCGGCCCTGGCCGTAATGGAAGTGTTCGAAGAAGAGAAACTGCTGGAGCGTAGCCAGGCTGTTGGCGAGCGTCTGGTCGCTGGCCTGCGCAAGATCCAGGACAAGCACCCGATCATCGGTGACGTGCGTGCCCTGGGCTCGATGATCGCTGTTGAAGTGTTCGACAAGGCCGGTTCCCACACCCCTAACGCTGCTGCCGTTGCTTCGGTTGTGGCCAAGGCGCGTGACAAGGGTCTGATCCTGCTGTCGTGCGGCACCTACGGCAACGTCCTGCGTATCCTGGTTCCGCTGACCTCGCCTGATGAGCAACTGGACAAAGGTCTGGCAATCATCGAAGAGTGCTTCGCAGAACTCGCGTAAACTGTGACGCAGTAGAAGAAAAACCCGCTTCGGCGGGTTTTTTTTCGACTACAGGAATGCAAGACGGCTAAGGTTGCCAGTAAGGAGACGCCCAGGAAGGTACGCGGGACTGCGTGTCGTGAATTATCGGAGAGTCGAGTATGAGCACTGCCAACCCACCTACAGCACCTTGTGTGTTGATTGCCGAAGGCGACCCTTGGGTACGGGAGATGCTCAGCCAGATGCTGCTCAGCGTGCGTTGCGATGCACGGGTGCAGGTCTGTGCCGATGGCTCCCAGGCGCTGGCGGCGCTGTCGTGCCAGCCTGACCTGATCATTGCCGCGCGTGAGCTGCCTGGCGGCGACGGCCTGGATCTGCTGCGCAATGTGCGCGCCAAGCAGCGTCAACCGGCGCTGCCGTTCATTCTCATGAGTAATCGCAGCGACAGCGCCAGCGTGCGCGAAGCCTTGCCGTTCGCACCTACGGCTTACCTGAGCAAGCCCCTGAACATGGACGCCTTGCGTCATCGCCTGGAGGAGCTGCTGCTCAAGGTCGGTGAACACATCGCCTGTCCGGTGCCGGCGCTGCAACCGGGTATGACCCTGACGCGTTTTCTCGAAGGGCGCCGGGCCACGGCCGATGGCGGTCCGTTGCTGGCCGATGTGCAGCAGGCCATCAAGCGCAGCCTGAACCCGCAGGGGCTCAACCTCAAAACGCTGGAAGAAGAGATCCGCAACGACCCGCAGGTTACGGCCGTGCTGATCGCCGCCGCCAACAGCGCTGCACTGCACCGCGACGGCGCCGTGCAGACATTGCTGCAGGCGCTGAACAAGCTCGGGACCACGCAGAGCATGAACCTGATCCTGGGGCTGACGCTCAAGCGCAGCGCCAAGCTCAGTGACCCGTTGTTGTCGCAGCGGGCCCAGCACTTCTGGGAGCTGTCGCTACACGCGGCCGAGTACGCCCGGGTGCTGGCGCGGATGCTCGAGCTGGACCCGGAGCGGTGTTACTGCGCCGGTCTGCTGCATTGTCTGGGTGACCTGGCGTTGCTGCGTTGCCTGCAGGAGTGGCGCTTATCCGGGGGCGAGCTGGATGAGGACGACGTTGAGTTGTCGCTGAATGAATTTGGTGCGGCGTTCGGTTCGGCGTTACGCACTCGCTGGCGCTTGCCGCTGGAGCTGCGCGAGCTGATTGCGGCGATCTACCAGCTGGGCGGTGGGGTGTATTCGCGTGAAGCACTGGTGATGAACCTGGCCGGGCAACTGGCGCGGTTGCCGGCGGATCAGGGGCTGGAGGCGTTGGCCGAGAGCAAGACGGCGCGGTTGCTTAAAGTGGGGATGGCGGAGCTTGGGCGGTTGCGTAAGGCATAAGGGCCAATCGCCGGCAATGCCGGCTCCCACAGGGTTGAACTGAGCTTCTGGTGGGAGCCGGCATTGCCGGCGATTAGCCGATCACAATCTGATTCTTGCCCTGGCGCTTGGCCTGGTACATCGCCGCATCCGCCCGGGCAAACAGGCTGTCCAGCGATGAATCCACTTCACTGATGCCGGTCAACCCCTGGCTCACGGTCACGCCGAACACCTGTTGATCATGACTGAATTGCAGACGCTGGATTTCCCGCTGCAAGCGCTCGGCGATCTGTTCGGCGACCTGTGGCGTACAGCCGGGGAACACTGCGGCAAACTCCTCACCACCGATGCGCCCGAACAGATCGCCATGGCGTAACACGGCCTTGCCGGTGTCGGCGATGTGCTGCAGCACATAGTCGCCTTCCTGATGACCATAGGTGTCGTTGATCTGCTTGAAGTCATCGATATCGAGCAGCAGGAAGGTCAACGGCGTGTGTTCCCGCCGTGCCACTTCGAACGCTTCCTGAGCGCAGTCGAAGAAGTGCCGGCGGTTGCTGCTCTGGGTCAGGACATCCGTGGTTGCCAGCAGCTGCAGCTCGCCTTCGACGCGTTTCTTTTCAGTGATGTCTTCGGCCATGCCGACCACGATCAGCCGATGCTCGTTGTCGGTCTGCTGGTTGATAAAACACTTGTCGCTGAGCCAGCGGACGTTGCCGTCGGCATCGATGATGCGGTACTCGCGGTCTTCCACGGCGCCTTTGACCAGCACTTCGGCCAGGCTGCGCTCGGCGTAGTCGAGGTCCTCAGGGTAGATGCTGTCGCGCCATTGATTGAAGTCGGCCAGCAGCAAGTGGGCCGGGCGGCCGAAGATTCGCTCGTAGGCAGGGCTGACATACAGCACCTGACGTGATTCCCAGTCGAACGCCCAGAGCACGGCATTGACGCTATCGAGCAACGAGCTGAACAGCTGTTCGCGCTCGCTCAGACGCGCCACTTCGCCTTGGGCGTGCATCAGCGCCAGGAGGGCCTGGGCCAGTTCAGGGGGCTCATTGTGGGGGTGGGACGTCGGTTTCTTGTTGACCATTTGCGCGGAACTTCTCACACAGAGGCGGGCGGCCACGACCCGGCCCGCCACGCGGGCGTTATGCCTGTCAGAGTGAGAATAGGCGGTGAAGTTCCGGACGGCGCGCCCCGGGAAGAGCGCGCCGATCAACGGCGTCAGCTCACTGCAGGGCGCAGGGAGTAGGTTTTCAGCTGCGCCGCGAAGTCGCGCAGCGATTGAATACCGCTGGCCTCGGCCTCGTGTACCCAGTCTTTCATCGCCGCCAGCATGTCGTGGCCGTTGGCGCTGGTGCGTAGCCAGATTTGTTGCAGGGCCAGGCGTTTTTCGTAGATGGTCTTGAGCGCCTGGCTGTGTTCGAGCATGGTCTGGATGCGCAGGTGGTGACGGTCTTCCAGCAGGCTGGTTTCTCGCGACAACAGTCGCTTGGCGCGGCGGAACTGATGGCGCACCGAGTCATCGACCCGCGCCAGTTCCTGTTTGACCAGCGGCGCGATCACCAGCTTGCGGTACTGGGCCATGATCTGGAAGCGGTTGTTGAGGATCGCCATGGCGGTGTCCATGTCCAGCTGGCCCTTGCCTTCGACCCGATGGGCAATCGGCGCGACGCGCTGCACCTTGGCCAGACGCAGGAAGCAGAACAGCTTGATCCACGCCCAACCCATGTCGAACTCCCAGCGCTTGACCGACAGCTTGGCCGAGTTGGGGTAGGTGTGGTGGTTGTTGTGCAGCTCTTCGCCGCCGACGATGATGCCCCACGGCACCAGGTTGGTAGCGGCGTCGCGGCATTCGAAGTTGCGATAACCGACGGCATGGCCAAGGCCATTGATGACCCCGGCGGCCCAGAACGGTATCCACATCATCTGCACCGCCCAGATGGTGATGCCGATGGTGCCGAACAGCAGCAGGTCGATGACCGCCATCAGGGCGATACCGCCCAGCTTGTAGCGCGAGTAGAGGTTGCGCTCGATCCAGTCTTCCGGGCAGTTCTTGCCGTAGATCCGCAGGGTTTCCGGGTTTTGTGCCTCTTCGCGGTACAGCTCGGCACCTTTGCGCAGGACGGTGGACAATCCCAGGATCACCGGGCTGTGCGGATCGTCGACGGTCTCGCATTTGGCGTGGTGCTTGCGGTGGATGGCTGTCCACTCGCGGGTGTTCTGCGCCGTGGTCAGCCACAGCCAGAAACGGAAAAAGTGCTTGAGCCCGGCGTTCAGTTCCAGCGAGCGGTGGGCTGAATAGCGGTGCAGGTAGACCGTGACACTGACGATGGTCACATGGGTCATGACCAGGGTAACTGCCAGCAGTTGCCAGGCCGACAAGTTGAGCAAACCTTGGTACCACATAGGCGAAAGGGCCCTCTAGAACATAAGGAACAGCGGGAAGCATTATCCCTGCACCGGCAAATAAAACCAGTCGGCCTTTTAGATAGGAGGTCACGGGATGTTTCTACCCTATAATCCCCCATTATTTTTTGTGGGCTTGTCAGGACCTTATGTCTGCTTCCATTCGAGACGCCATGCGCATGGCTGCGCTCTATCTGGTGTTGTCTGTGCTCTGGCTGGCACTATCTGATCAATTATTGAGCAGTCTTTTCGATAATCCTCAGCAACTGGCCCGCTGGCAATTGCTCAGTGCCTATGTCTGGGTGCTGTGCAGCGCCTTGCTGATCTTCACTTCCCGAGCCCGCCTGTTGAATTTCATCGGTGTCGGCGCACGCCTGCGCCGCGAAGACCGCGAGCGTCTGCGCATGGCTGCGGCGGTGTTCGACAGCACCCTTGAAGGCGTGCTGGTGACTGATCGAGACGGGGTGATCGTGCATGTGAACCGGGCGTTCATGCAGATCACCGGGTACGAAAAGGACGAGGTCATCGGTCAGCGGCCGAGCAAGTTCAAGTCCGGGCGGCATGGGCCGGTGTTCTATCAGGAGATCTACGCGACCCTGGCCGAAAAGGGCGAGTGGAGCGGCGAGATCTGGAACCGGCGCAAGAGTGGCGAGGTGTACCCGCAGTGGCAGACCATCTGCTCGATCCGCGATGACAGCGGCGAGCTCAGCCACTATGTGGCGGTGTTCAGCGATATCAGCGCGATCAAGCACAGCGAGCGCGAGCTGGCCTACCTGGCCCACCATGATCCACTCACCGACTTGCCTAACCGCCTGCTGTTCAACGACCGCGCCGAACAGGCGCTGGCCGCGGCCCAGGCCAACAAGCGCGGTTGTGCCCTGCTGTTGCTGGACCTGGACCATTTCCAGAGCATCAACGACGGCCTTGGGCACAATGTCGGTGATCAACTGCTCAAAGTGGTGGGCGAGCGTCTCAAGGCGCTGCTCGGTAGCGGCGTGACCCTGGCTCGCCTGGGTGGCGACGAGTTTGCCGTGCTCACCGAGCAATGCCCGCAGGTCGGCCAGGCTGCAGCACTGGCGCAAAATATCATTGATGCGATGAAGCAACCCTTCGAGTTCGATGAGCAGCGCCTGTTCGTCAGCGCCAGTATTGGTATCAGCCTGTTCCCCAGCGATGCTTTGAGCGCCGAGCAGCTGTTGCGCAATGCCGACTCGGCGCTGTTCAAGGCCAAGGCCTGTGGGCGTGCCGGTTACGCGCTGTACACCGAAGAGCTGACGGCCCATGCCCAGCAGCGGGTCGAAACCGCTGGAGAGCTGCGCCGGGCGCTGGAGCAGGAAGAGTTGCGGGTCTATTACCAGCCGGTGCATGAGCTCAACAGCGGCGCGATGATTGGTGTCGAGGCGCTGGTGCGCTGGCAGCACCCACAGCGCGGACTGGTGGCGCCCGGTGAGTTCATCCCGATTGCCGAACGCACCGGCCTGATTGCCGATATCGATACCTGGGTCTTGCACCACGCCTGTGCACAGATGGTGCAATGGCAGGCCAGCGGGCGGCCGCTGCAGTTCGTGGCGGTGAACATTTCCAGTCGCCTGTTTGGTCATCGCGACCTTTACCAGCAAGTGTCCAGGGTGCTGCATGAGACCGGTCTGGACCCGGCGAAGCTGGAACTGGAAGTGACTGAAAGTGCGGTGATGGAAGACCCTGAAGTGGCCCTGGAACAGTTGCACCGCTTGCGTGAACTGGGGCTGCGCCTGGCTATCGATGACTTTGGCACGGGGTACTCGTCGCTGTTGCGGCTCAAGCGTTTGCCGGTGCAAAAGCTCAAGATCGATCAGGGTTTTGTCGCAGGCCTGCCGTGGGATGAAGATGATGCGGCGATTGTTCGGGTGATCGTCGCGCTGGGTAAAAGCATGGGTATGCAGGTCCTTGCCGAAGGCATCGAGCAGGCCGAGCAAGCGCAGTTTCTGCTCGAAAATGAGTGCCAGCTGGGGCAGGGGTACTGGTTTGGGCGGCCGGTTCCGGCGCAGCAATTGCGCTGGGATTAAGGGCCTCATCGCCGGCAAGGCCGGCTCCCACAATATCCTTCTGTGGGAGCCGGTATTGCCGGCGATGCTTTGTGATTCTGGTTATATAAAAATTCTTAAATAGTATTTTTAAGAATATTCAACCGCCCCTAAGATTGCCTTCAAGCCAGGCGCAGTCGCTTCCCTTCACGCAGCTGCACGGCATCCCTTATTCACAGGAGCACGAGCATGAGCGCATCTCTGCGTAGCGTTGACGGTCAGGACGAAGCCACCATTCTGCGCGAAATCCAGAGCGCTCTGCGCGATCTGCGCTTCGGTGCGGTGGAAATCACCGTACACAACGCCCAGGTCGTGCAGATCGAACGCAAGGAAAAGTTCCGCCTGCAGAACCCCGGCAACAAGCCCAGCTGATACCCCTAATTAGAAAAAATAGCCAATCGGGAGCTTCACCATGTCCATCCGCCGTTATGCCCTGGCTGCCCTCGCCAGCGCCGTGTTTGCCGGTTCCGCCATCGCCAAGGACTACGAGTTGCTGAACGTGTCCTACGATCCGACCCGGGAGCTGTACCAGCAGTACAACGCCGAGTTCATCAAGCACTGGCAGCAGGCTCACCCGGACGACAAAGTGAAGATCCAGCAGTCCCATGGTGGCTCGGGCAAGCAGGCCCGGGCAGTGATCGACGGCCTGCGCGCCGACGTGGTGACCCTGGCCCTGGCCGGCGACATCGACGAAGTGGCCAAGCTCGGCAAGTCCCTGCCGGACACCTGGCAGACCCGCCTGCCGGAAGCCAGCACCCCGTACACCTCGACCATCGTCTTCCTGGTGCGCAAGGGCAACCCCAAAGGCATCAAGGACTGGGGCGACCTGATCAAGAAAGACGTCTCGGTCATCACCCCGAACCCGAAAACCTCCGGCGGTGCGCGCTGGAACTTCCTCGCCGCCTGGGCCTACGGCCTGAAAGCCGGTGGCAGCGAAGCCAAGGCCCAGGAATACGTGAAGGAGTTGTTCAAGCACGTTCCGGTGCTCGATACCGGCGCCCGTGGCTCGACCATCACATTCGTCAACAACGGTCAGGGTGACGTGTTGCTGGCCTGGGAAAACGAAGCGTTTCTGGCCCTCAAGGAAGACGGTGGCAACGACAAGTTCGAAATCGTCGTGCCGTCGCTGTCGATCCTCGCCGAGCCACCAGTGGCCGTGGTCGACAAGAATGCCGAGAAGAAGGGCAACGAAGCGATTGCCAAGGCCTATCTGGAACACCTGTACAGCCCGGCCGGGCAGAAAATCGCCGCAGAGAACTTCTACCGTCCGCGTGACGCAAAAGTTGCCGCCGAATACGCCAAGCAGTTCCCGAAACTGGATCTGGTAACTATCGACAAAGACTTCGGTGGCTGGAAAACTGCCCAACCCAAGTTTTTCAATGATGGTGGTGTGTTCGACCAGATCTACACGGCCCAGTGATCCATGGCCGTCAGGATAATCGCCGTTCAGTAGCCAGCATGGGCCCGGGATTCGTCCCGGGCTTCGTGCGTTCAACCAGGGACCTTTATGTCACGTCGTATCTCCCCCGTCATACCCGGCTTCGGGCTGACGCTGGGCTACACCTTGGTGTATCTCAGTCTGATTGTGCTCATACCGCTGGGGGCCATGTTCGTGCATGCCGCCCAGCTCACCTGGGAGCAGTTCTGGGCCATCATCAGTGCACCGCGCGTCCTCGCCGCACTCAAGCTGAGCTTCGGTACTGCCCTCTGCGCCGCCATCATCAACGGCATCATCGGTACGTTGCTGGCCTGGGTGCTGGTGCGCTACACCTTCCCGGGGCGCAAGATTATCGAGGCGATGATCGACCTGCCGTTCGCCCTGCCGACCGCCGTGGCCGGTATTGCCCTGACCGCGTTGTACGCGCCGGCGGGTCTGGTCGGCCAGTTCGCCACCGACCTGGGTTTCAAGATTGCCTACACCCCGCTGGGCATCACCCTGGCGCTGACCTTCGTGACCTTGCCGTTCGTGGTGCGTACGGTGCAGCCGGTGCTGGCCGACATCCCTCGGGAAGTCGAAGAAGCCGCGGCCTGCCTGGGCGCCAAACCGCTGCAGGTGTTTCGCTACGTACTGCTGCCAGCGCTGTTGCCCGCCTGGCTGACCGGTTTTGCCCTGGCCTTTGCCCGCGGTGTCGGTGAGTACGGCTCGGTGATTTTCATCGCTGGCAACATGCCGATGAAAACCGAGATCCTGCCGCTGCTGATCATGGTCAAACTCGACCAGTATGACTACACCGGCGCTACTGCCATCGGCGTGTTGATGCTGGTGGTTTCCTTCATCCTGTTGCTGCTGATCAACCTGCTGCAGCGGCGCATCGAAACCCCTTGAAGGAGGCCACGTCCATGTCTGCATCTACCCTTGGCGCGGCCGCTTCGGCCAACGCCGCGCGCCGTGGCAGCTCGACCTCGCGGCGGATCCTGATCAGCCTCGGCTGGTTGATTTTCGCCCTGTTCCTGCTGCTGCCGCTGGTTATCGTGGTGTCCCAGGGCCTGAAAATGGGCCTGGGAACATTCTTCGAAGCGATCTTCGAGGCTGACGCCTTGTCGGCCCTGAAGCTGACCCTGATCGCCGTGGCTATCTCGGTGCCACTGAACCTGGTGTTCGGTGTCAGCGCCGCCTGGTGCGTGAGCAAGTACAACTTCCGCGGCAAGAGCATCCTGGTGACGCTGATCGACCTGCCATTCTCGGTATCGCCGGTGATCGCAGGTCTGGTCTATGTGCTGATGTTCGGCGCCCAGGGCCTGTTCGGGCCGTGGCTGCAGGACCACGACATCCAGATCGTCTTCGCCTTGCCGGGCATTGTCCTGGCGACCATCTTCGTCACCGTGCCCTTCGTCGCCCGTGAACTGATCCCGCTGATGCAGGAGCAGGGCACCCAGGAAGAAGAGGCCGCGCGTCTGCTGGGCGCCAACGGCTGGCAGATGTTCTGGCACGTGACCCTGCCCAACATCAAATGGGGCCTGATCTACGGTGTGGTGCTGTGTACCGCGCGGGCGATGGGTGAGTTCGGTGCGGTGTCGGTGGTTTCCGGGCACATTCGTGGGGTGACCAACACCTTGCCGCTGCACGTCGAAATCCTCTACAACGAATACAACCACGTTGCGGCCTTCAGCGTCGCCAGCCTGTTGCTGATCCTGGCGCTCTTCATCCTGCTGCTCAAGCAGTGGAGCGAGAACCGTATTAACCGTCTGCGCCATAGCGCAGCGGAGGAATAATTCATGTCGATCGAAGTTCGTAACGTCAGCAAGCGCTTCAACGCTTTCCAGGCTCTGGACAGCATCAACCTGGATATCCACAGCGGTGAGCTGGTGGCGCTGCTCGGCCCGTCCGGCTGCGGCAAAACTACTCTGCTGCGGATCATTGCCGGGCTGGAAACCCCCGACCAGGGCAATATCGTTTTCCACGGTGAGGATGTGTCCGGGCACGACGTGCGTGATCGCAACGTCGGTTTTGTGTTCCAGCACTACGCCTTGTTCCGTCACATGAGCGTGTTCGACAACGTCGCTTTCGGTCTGCGCATGAAGCCCAAGGGCGAGCGGCCGAGCGAGAGCAAGATTGCCGAGAAGGTCCATGAGCTGCTGAACATGGTTCAGCTCGACTGGCTCAGCGACCGTTATCCCGAGCAGCTTTCCGGTGGTCAGCGTCAGCGTATCGCCCTGGCGCGCGCCCTGGCCGTTGAGCCCAAGGTGCTGCTGCTCGACGAGCCGTTCGGCGCCCTCGATGCCAAGGTGCGTAAAGAGCTGCGCCGCTGGCTGGCGCGTCTGCACGAAGACATCAACCTGACGTCGGTGTTCGTGACCCACGACCAGGAAGAGGCGATGGAGGTCGCCGACCGCATCGTGGTGATGAACAAAGGCGTGATCGAGCAGATCGGTTCGCCGGGCGAGGTGTACGAGAACCCGGCCAGCGATTTCGTTTACCACTTCCTCGGCGACTCCAACCGCCTGCACCTGAGCGAAGGTCACCACGTGCTGTTCCGCCCTCATGAAGTGTCGTTGTCGCGGCATGAGATTGAGGGGCACCATGCGGCCGAAGTGCGTGATATCCGGCCGCTGGGCGCGACCACCCGGGTGACCCTTAAGGTCGAAGGGCAGAGCGAGCTGATCGAGGCTGAAGTGGTCAAGGATCATGACAGCCTGACCGGGTTGGCTCGTGGCGAGACTCTGTTCTTCAAGCCCAAGGTCTGGCAGAAAGTCGCCAATATCTGATAGCAGTCAGGGCTGCTTTGCAGCCCATCGCCGGCAAGGCCGGCTCCCACAGTGGTTCGGCATGTAAAGAACCACTGTGGGAGCCGGCCTTGCCGGCGATGGGGCCCGCCCAAATCCCCGCTCCAACCCCTCTCAAACACCCATGCATTTGCGAACCAGGCACCACACCTGGCGTGCTGTAACTGCGCGTGCGTGTCTGCGCGCCATATGCATTTTTCTCATAAAAAGTATCGGCCAAAGGCATTTGCCCTACCTCCGTTGCACTCCTTATAAAGGTCATCTCTTATTCGATAAATCTATTTCAACTAATAAATAAATAGCCAATAGGAATATGCATTCCTGGCCAGGAGCCGCCCATGAGCCCGACCCATCGCCTTGCACCTCTCTATTCGCGGCGGCTCCAGCGCCTGCCCCTGGCCCTGCTGCTGGCCGGCAGTGCGCACTGGTTGCCGGCCCAGGCCGACGAACCGCAACAGACTGCGGTGAAAGCCAGCGACAGCCAGCTCAAGACCGTCACCGTGACCGCCCGGCGTCGCGAGGAGAGTGCCCAGGACGTGCCGACACCGATGAGTGTGATCGATGGCCAGGCGCTGGAAACCCAGCGCGTGTACCGCATACAAGACCTGCAGCAACTGGTGCCGAGCGTCAACGTCGCCTACATGCATGCGCGCCAGTCCAGCGTGTCGATTCGCGGTCTGGGCAACAACCCGGCCAGTGATGGCCTGGAAGGCAGCGTTGGCCTGTACCTGGACAACGTCTACCTCGGCCGTCCGGGCATGGCGGTGTTCGACCTGATGGACATCGAGCAGCTGGAAGTGCTGCGCGGTCCGCAAGGCACCCTGTTCGGCAAGAACACCACCGCCGGGGTGATCAACATCAGCACCCGGGCGCCGAGCTTTACCCCCGAGCGCAGCATCGAGACTTCGGTGGGCGAGGATGGCTACTTCCAGACCAAGGGCACCCTGTCCGGGCCCTTGAGCGAAACCTTGGCCGGGCGCATTTCGGCCTACCGGACCCGCAGCGACGGCGACATCAAGAACGAGTTCGACGGCCATACCCTCAATGGCGGTTCGCGCCAGGGCTTTCGTGGGCAGTTGCTGTACAAGCCCAGTGAGCAGTTCAACCTGCGCTGGATCGGCGACTACAACGAAGAGGATTCCAGTGCCGGCACGCGTTTGCTGTACAGCACCGGGCCGACCATCAATGGCGTCAATCGCTACGAAACCCGGGCCAAAGCGGCAGGTGCCACGCTGATCGATGGCAGCACGCGCAAGGTCAACCTGGACAGCGACCAACAGGTCACGGTGTTCCAGGGTGGGACCTCGCTTGAGGCCAACTGGACCCTGGACAACGATTTCACCCTCACGTCTGTCAGTTCCTACCGCTGGTGGGACTTCACCCCGCGCAACGACGAGGGCCTGAACGTGCCTGCGGCGTTCAACTCCGGGGTTTCGGTGCGCGACAAGCAGTACTCGCAGGAGTTTCGCCTGGCGTCACCCACCGGTGGCTTCTTTGACTACGTACTGGGCGCCTATTACTTCGGCTCCGATCTGGATAACAAATCGTTCGTCTATTACGGCCCCCAGGCGGATATCTGGAATGGCACCCCGGCCGGTGCCCTGGCCAATGTCACCACGCTCGGCAAGGGCCATATCGAGACCGACAGCTTTGCCCTGTTCGGCCAAGGCACCTGGCACCTGACCGAGCGCCTGGACTTCACCGCCGGTATCCGTGGCACTTATGAAGAGAAAAGCGCCTGGGTCGATCGCGCAGCCCCCGTCGGCGGTGCTGCTGTCAGCGGCGCTGCGGCCGCTGTACGTCAGGGCCGGGTGGGGGCGTACGACTCGGGTGATCTGAACCAGTACACCTTCAGCCCCTCGGGCCTGCTCAACCTGAGCTATCGCTTTACCGATGATCTGCTCGGCTATGCCACCTTGTCCCATGGCGAGAAGTCCGGCGGCGTCAACCTGACGGTGGCGACCGCGCCTGTGGCCGGTGCCGACTCGTTGCTGGTCGGTACCGAGCGCGCCAACAACGCCGAGCTGGGTCTGAAGAGCACCCTCTGGGATCGCCGTCTGCAGCTCAACGCCAACCTGTTCTGGACCGAAGTGCATGGCTACCAGACCAACGCCTACGACGAAGCCAACCGTGTGCAGTACCTGACCAACGCAGGTTCCGTGCGCTCACGCGGGGTTGAAGTGGAAAGCACCCTGGTGCCGATCCGCGGCCTGACCTTGAACCTCAACGGCTCCTACAACGATGTGCGTTACCTGTCCTACAAAGACGCCCCGTGCGCCCCCGAAGTCGCCCTGCAGCCAGGGGCGCCCGCTTCCTGCGACCTCACCGGGCATCAGGTGGTCGGCGCCTCGAAATGGATCGGCAATGCCAACGGCCAGTACCAGTGGGATCTGGACAACGGCCTGCAGCCCTATGTCACCGCCAGCTATGCCTTCCGCTCCAAGGCAGTGGGCACGGTTGAGGATTCCGACTTCGCACAGATCCCCAGCTACGCCGTGGTCAACCTGTCCACCGGCTTGCGCGGCGATCTCGGTCAGGGCCAGTGGGACGTCTCGCTGTGGCTGAAAAACGCCTTCGACAAGACCTACTACACCACCCTCTGGAGCGCTGCCAACGGTGGTTATGAAGGCTTGGTGGGCACGCCGAAAACCCTGGGCCTGACTGGTCGTTACGACTTCTGAGAACGGTTTTTCGATGCCTGCCCTGAATACTTTTCATGCGCGGCAGGCATCGACAATCCGGCGATTGGCCCAAGCCCTTGAATGGCGCGGGGTAGAGCGAGAGGTCGGGTTTATTATTCGTTTTGGTTCTATTTATAACTTTAAAGATTACTTTAAGAAATAAGTCGGCAGCAGTGATGATCCGCACAGCGAAGGCAAATGAGCTGCCTTCGGTGAAACACATAGCGATCCCAGGAGTTGATCAATGGCTAATGTCCAGACCGCCGCCACCGCGCTTGATGTGCTTTGGCGCCAGACGCCGAGCGGCGAGCTGGTCGATCTCGGCCGACCGCACCGTGTCCCCTTGGCGCACCAACGTCTTCAGCGCACGCCGAAAAGCACTTTGGGGCGCCGGGAAAAAATCCTTCTGGGGGTTTTCGCCCTGGTTCTGCACGGTGGCGTTGCCTACTGGGTCAGCCAGACGCCAACGCCGGTGCTGCCGGTGGTGCCGCCGGAAATTCCGCCAATGACTATCGAGTTTTCGCAGCCAGCGCCGCCTGTAGTCGAGCCACCACCGCCTGCGCCACCGGTGGTCGCGCCACCGCCACCGGTGGTCGATGAGCTGGCGGCAAAACCTGCACCCAAGCCGTTACCCAAACCCAAGCCTGTGGCAAAACCCGTGGTCAAGCCGCAGCCCAAACCTGCGCCCAAGGCGCTCGAGCAGCCCCCCGCGCCACCGCAACCGGTTGCCGCACCGACGCCGCCTGCGCCTGCTCCGGTGACACCGGCTTCGGCCAGCGCCGGGTACCTGAAGAATCCGGCCCCGGAATACCCGGCGCTGGCCCACCGGCGCGGCTGGGAAGGCACGGTGATGTTGCGCGTGCATGTCCTGGCCAGCGGCAAACCCGGTGAGATTCAGCTGCAAAAAAGCAGTGGCCGCCAGCAGCTCGACGACGCCGCCCTGGCCGCGGTCAAGCGCTGGAGCTTCGTTCCGGCCAAGCAGGGTGAGGTGGCCGTGGACGGCTGGGTCAGCGTGCCGATCGAATTCAAGATCCACTAATTCGCGCTAACAGAGAGAGTATTGATCATGACGTTATTGGCATCCCCCCTCGAATCCATCGAAAGCGCGGTGATCTGGCTGCTGGTGGGCTTCTCTGTCATCACCTGGGGTTTGGCCCTGATCAAAGGTGTGCAGTTTGTGCGCTTGAAAAACCAGGACAAACGCTTTCACAAGCAGTTCTGGGCGGCCTCCAGCCTGGATGCTGCTGCAGAACTGAGCGAAACCCAACCAGGCGCTGCCGCCCGGGTGGCCCAGGCCGGTTACGCCGCCATTGCCGTCGGCGAGCCTGGTCAGGCCAGCGACCTGAGCCAGGCCATCAACCATCAGGACCGCCTGGAGCGCGCCCTGCGCCAGCAGATAGTGCGAGAGCGACGCTCGCTGGAAACCGGCCTGGCGGTGGTCGCCAGTATCGGCAGTACCTCGCCGTTCATCGGTCTGTTCGGTACGGTCTGGGGCATCATGGAAGCCCTCAAGGGCATCAGCGCGGCAGGTTCCGCCAGTCTTGAAACCGTTGCCGGCCCGATCGGTGCGGCGCTGGTCGCCACCGGTGTGGGGATCGCCGTCGCGGTGCCGGCGGTGCTGGTTTACAACTACTTCCTGCGGCGCCTGAAGCTGACCGCTGCCGACCTCGATGACTTCGCTCACGACTTCTACAGCCTGGCGCAGAAGAGTGCCTTCCGCGTGCTGGTGCACCCGACGGCCTACAAGCCGGCCAGCAGTACCGCGCAAAAAGTGAAGGAGGCTTCCTGATATGGCCTTCTCGACCCAGGACAGTGACGAAGTACTCAGCGAGATCAACGTGACGCCGCTGGTCGACGTGATGCTGGTGTTGCTGGTGGTGTTCATCGTCACCGCACCGCTGCTGACCAACGCCATCCCGATCAACCTGCCGAAGACCGAAGCCGTGGCGCCGGTGGAGCAGAAAGACCCGTTGGTGGTGAGCATCGATGGTGGCGGCAAACTGTTCATCAACAAGGATGAAATCCAGCCCGACCTGCTGGAAACCAGCCTGCAGAGCGCCAAGGCCAAGGATCCGGAATTGCGTGTGCAGCTGCAGGCCGACGATGGCGTGAATTATGGGGAAGTGGCGCGCGCCATGGCCTCGATAGAACGTGCGGGGATTACCAAGCTGTCGGTGATCACCGCCCGCTGAGCAACACCCTCAGGCAAGTCTTCGGGGGCCATTCCTGGGCAGGGGGTGGTCCCTTTTTTTATTTCTGTGGCTGGATGGATTGTTATTTTGGTTATTAATAAATAGCTTCTTATTCCTTTACGAATATAACCACCTCCCTATACTTGGCCTCAAGCACGCAAACCCAGCAGGAGGCGTCCCTATGCGCAACACGTCGATCCGTTACCTGATTGTGCCGGGCTGGCAAGGTTCGCCAGAAGATCATTGGCAGAGTCACTGGCAGCAAGTGCTGCCCAACAGTGCGCGGGTCGAGCAGCTCGACTGGGTGACGCCGCAGCGCCACGACTGGGTGGCGGCTCTGGAACAGGCCGTGGCCGCCGACGATTCGCCGGTGATCCTGATTGCCCACAGCCTGGGCTGCATCACCGTCGCCCATTGGGCCGCACAAGCCAGTGCCGGTCTGCTGCGTCGTGTGCGCGGCGCTTTGCTGGTAGCACCAGCTGATGTCGAGCGCCCAACGTGCTCGCCAGCCTTGCGCAACTTTGCGCCGATTGCCCAGCAGTCGTTGCCGTTCCCGAGCCAGGTGGTCAGCTCCGACAACGATCCGGCGATCAGTGCTCCACGCGCCATGCAGCTGGCCCGGGCCTGGGGCGCCGAGGTGGGTTTTCTGGCCGGGGCCGGGCATATCAACGTCAAGTCCGGGCATCGCCGCTGGGAGCAGGGCTTCGCCTACCTGTACCGCCTGCAGAACCGTCTGGAACAGCACGCCCTTCGCCGCGCCTGAACTCCAGGCGCTGACCTTATCCTGATCCAACGCCCGGCCCCAGGTGCTTCGGGCGGGAGTTTGCCATGAGTAATCACGACACCTTCGGTCAGCCGCTGCTGACCTTCCCTGAGCTGGACAAGAGCCCGCTGAGCATTCGCGCCAAGGCGCTGGTGTTCGTCGACCCGCGCTCGCGGCAATTGCGCGAGGAGCTGGAACTGCTGGCGCCGTTGGCGCTGCCGGTACTGATTCGCGGCGAGACCGGTACCGGCAAGGAGTTGCTGGCCCGGCAGATTCATCGCGCCAGTGATCGCGCCGGCCTGTTCGTTTCGGTCAACTGCGCAGCGATCAGCCCGACCTACGCCGATGCCGAGCTGTTCGGCTACAGCGCCGGTGCTCACAGTGGTGCTGCCAGCAGCCGGGCCGGCTGGTTCGGCTCGGCCAATGGCGGCACCCTGTACCTGGACGAAATCGCTGACTTGCCGCTGGCGATTCAGGCGAAGTTGCTCGCTGCCCTGGAAAACCGTGAAGTCACCCGGGTCGGCGCCCAGCAACCCAATCCTGTCGATGTGCGTCTGGTCGCGGCGTCGAGTATCGACCTGGGCGAGGCAGTCGGCGCCGGCAAGTTCCATGAGCGGCTTTACCACTCTCTACGCGAAGGGCATCTGGAGCTGCCAGCCTTGCGCGAGCGGGTCGGCGATATCCTGCCGCTGGCCGAGTATTTCGTCGGTATCTACAGCCCGCGGCTGAACCTGCCGGTGCCGTTGATCAGTGAGGCCGCCCAGCGTGTGCTGGAGTTTCATAGCTGGCCGGGCAACACCCGAGAGCTGGAGAACGTCATTCACTTTGCGTTGCTGGTCAGCAGTGGTGAAGAGATTCTGCCCCGGCACTTGAACCTGCCAACACCGCTGCAAGCCCTGGCCAGTCAGCTTGATCAGCTATGCCAGCGGGCGCTTGCCGGTGAGCGCAGCGCCCTGCAGGGCCTGTTGGAACAGGCTTTGCTGCGTCTGGCGCAAGGCGCCGGGTAACCCTGTGCAGCTTTGTGGTAAAAATGGAATAAGCAGCGAAATAAAAGATATTGTTCCGGTATAAAAAATCTCGGTATTGTCCGTTCCAAGCCAGCTAGCAAATGGCTGGCAACCTGATTTGCCGTCGACCGATGGCCCTGTATTCGAATAAGGACTGCGCATGAAAAAGGCTCTGTTGTTCACTGCTCTGGCGGCCGCTCTGTCGGTTGCAGGTTTCGCCCAGGCTGGCGAGAAACTGGTGGTTGCCGCCACCCCGGTGCCCCACGCTGAAATCCTTGAGCTGATCAAGCCGACCCTGGCCAAAGAAGGTGTAGATCTTGAGATCAAGGTGTTCACCGACTATGTGCAGCCTAACGTGCAGGTCGACCAGAAGCGTCTGGATGCCAACTACTTCCAGACCCTGCCGTACCTGAAGAACTTCAACGAAGGAAAAGGCACTCACCTGGAAACCGTTATCGGTGTTCACGTCGAGCCTTTCGGTGGTTACTCGAAGAAAGTTAAAAGCCTGAGCGAGCTGAAAGACGGCGCTACCGTTGCCATCCCTAACGAAGGCAGCAACAGTGGTCGTGCCCTACTGCTGCTGCAGAAGGCTGGCCTGATCACCCTGAAGGATCCGAAAAACGCCCTGGCAACGCCGAAAGATATCGCCGAGAACCCGAAGAAGCTGAAGTTCCGCGAGCTTGAGTCGGCCATGCTGCCGCGCGTTCTGGACCAGGTCGACCTGGACATGATCAACACCAACTATGCGCTGGAAGCCGGTCTGAACCCGGCCAAAGACGCCCTGGTAATCGAAGGTTCCGACTCGCCGTATGTGAACTTCCTGGTCGCCCGTCCAGACAACAAGGACAGCGACGCGATCCAGAAACTGGCCAAAGCCTTGACCAGCCCGGAAGTGAAAACCTTCATCGAGAAGAAATACAGCGGCGCGGTACTGCCGGCGTTCTAAGCAACCCCAGCTACACCTCCTAACTTGTGGGAGCGGGCCTTGCCCGCGATTGCAATGTGTCTGAC
>Ga0247828_10000102_pt1 | contig 30075 bp, 54 predicted proteins | sample 12C_Control_Day3_FD_192425 | JGI IMG/M metagenome (GOLD analysis project Ga0247828, IMG submission 192425) | Soil microbial communities from agricultural site in Penn Yan, New York, United States - 12C_Control_Day3 | ecosystem: Environmental > Terrestrial > Soil > Agricultural land | place... | reverse complement strand
AGGTTTGACTGCCCCCCCGGTGGGGAACATCGCCCTCGTTTTTTTTGGAACCCAGAGGGTTGGTTCTATCATGTCAAGGCATGGTGTTCTTGTCTCTGCGTGCACGTGTGCGGTTGTGTGGATGCTCTGGGTCCACTGGCCAGCCGTCCTCGCCAATGTCGTCGGTGTAGCCCTTGCGCTCCTGCTGCTGCTTGGTGCTGCTATGGTGGTGCTGACACAGGGACTGTAGCGCACCATGCCAGAACAGTTCGTAATTATTCCGGTGCGGGACTATGTGGTCTGCCACGGTAGCAGGGACGATGCGGTGGTCCTGCAGGCAGAGACAACAGAGCGGGTGATCCCGAAGCTGGCGTATGCGCATTCGTCGCCAGCGCCATGAGTTATACCATCCGTTGCTGGGACCATGCGCCATGTGCGCCATGCGCCTTTCGGTTTTTGGTCAATGGCTACCGCACGGGAATGGAATCTCCCTTACCTACTAAATAGAGGATGTGCTGAGGTGCTATACACTTCACCTCGCGTCCTAGCAAATTAAACAGGAATTCCACGCGCTCACCCTTGGTGGCCAGCACTCGCCCTGTTTTCCCTGCAGATGGGCCGTTTTTGATCCGCACAGTATCGTTTTTGCGGAAGCGCGCTGCCATGGGGATCAGGAATTCTCCAGAGATTTCTCTTTCCCGCAGGGCCTCTATGTGACCGGGCGGCACGGGAGACGGCCTTCCGTCTTGGCTGAAGGAGAGCAACCGCATGATGCCGCGCGTGCTGTTTATGGTCCTCCACGCTGCAGGATCCAGCGCCACGTTCACAAAAAGGTAGCCGGGAAAAAGACCCTCGACTTCTTTTATTATTTTTCCTTTTTTGAAGCGTTCGATGTGTATGCGCGGGTAATAGGCAGTGAATTCCTGCCTGCTTAGGTTCTCAAGCGCGAGACGTTCTTGGCCCGGCTTCGCCCGCGCAGCGTACCATCGTAGCTCCCCTTCCATGACCCCGACTCGTTAAAAAGGAAAAGTGGAGAGGCTGTACCCAACCTCTCCACTCCTGAGGCTCCGACCATTCGACCATGAACGTGGTGTCTGAGAACACCGGGGGCTGGCGAACGATCAGGCCGCATCGTGTTTATTTTTTTGCCGCCAGCGCTCCTTCCACGGCACGTAATCCGTTGCGTCTCGCCTCTTGCGGATCGCGTGGCTGCGGCTTCGGGTTCGGCGGCAACTCCTCTGGCGTCTCACGCTTGAATTCCTGCAGAGCGTTGAAGACCAGACCGAACAGCACCTCGTATTGTGCCAGCCTGTGACCCGTCGAGTCCAGTTTGCCCTGCAAGGTCGTTATGTCGCGCTTGCCTTCCTCTATATCACGAAGCCGCGTGGATTGCGCGTCCTCGAGTGCTCTTTTCAACGAGTCGCATTCAAGGCGGCTGAGTTCGTAGTCCCGTTTTGCGAGCGAGAGTTCGTCCAACAGGCGCTTATTCACGGCGACCTGCGTATGGTATTCAGCGATGCCCGCTTCGATCCGCTTCTGCGTCTCTGGCGGGATCGGTTCACTGCTGCTGACCGTCTCGGTCGTGGTTTCTTCACTCATACTGCCTTCCTCCTTCGGTGGTGATCCAAAATGATTACGTCTTTGCGTGGTAGCGGCTCCGGTGCGCCGCGAAGCCGTGTGATGGGAATGAACATGCCACCAATGAGCATGAGAACGAGCATGACCAGACCGCCAAAAAACCACCTCGGGTCGGTGCGCTGCCTGCGCGGCGATGCTTCCGGTACTGATAGCGGCGCTGGCGCTGGCGCAAAGACCGCCTCAAAGCGCTCTGCCGGGAAAGGCGACTGATCGCCCTTCTGCACTTGCGATATTTCAGGAACGGGCCATGGGCTGATAATCGTCCACGTCCTGACCGGCTGCGGGACTAGCGGCGCACTATCCATTGCCTCCACCGCTGCCATTGTTTCACGTGAAGCGGGCGTGGCTGAACGCCTTACGTGCTTGTATTTGCTTGACTTTCTGTATTTGTAATACCGCTTCTTTTTCTTCTTGTACGGATACGCGGTCGGCGCTCCTTTTTCGTAGGCCATGGCGCTGCGGGCTGCGTCTGCCGGGATGGCGCGGCCACCGCTGCACAAGAACAGCATGACCACCGCACATATGGCGAGCGAGAACCTCACTGCATCCCCTTTGCAAACGGCTCAGCAAATTTCCTGACACGCGCGCGCACGTGCGGGGAAAGCGGCATGTATGAATGCGAGACGAGCGGCAAGAACGGAAGATCAGCGTCGATGTTCTGCGCACCGGGAATGGAAAGTAGCCTGTATTCCTTGCTCTGGAAATTTACACAGCGCGCGACCGGGCATTTCATCACCGGCACAGCGTCGAACGTGATCACCATCGGCTCGTACTTGGCCGCTTTTTTCTGACGCTCCGCAAACCTAAGCGCCGCACCACCACCGCGCGAATGGCCCATGACAATGACCGGCTCCTCGTCGCCGTGCGACCATACAAGGTGCGTGTCCTCCACGACCCTGAATCCCTGTGCGCGCAAATCGTTCACGAGCAGGCTCGTAGGCGTGGGCATAGGGACCGGCAACATCGTCTGATATTGCAGGAGCCCGTTTATGACGAGGATGGTGGGGAGCTTCATTATGGTTTCATTTTATCTCGAAGGTAAAGCGCGCCGTTTTGATCGACACAGAGTGAGACGCCGCCAATCGAAATCGCTTCCGCGCCTCGCGTTGTGCATGGAGAGTCCCACTCTGCCCGCAGTGCCTGCAGTTGCGGCTTGAACAGAAAGGTCGCGATCAATGCGAACAGCGAGAACAGAAGCATGATGTACGGCAGCTTCATGTCCAAAGCTCATCCACTCGCGAGGTCTTGGCAAACATCACGTTTATCATTTTGTTTTTTGCGCCGCTTTCCAGCAGATGAATGTGAGAGTCGTGCGGTACGAGCAGCGGTTTCAAATACGCTTCCAGCAGAAAACATTCGTAGCCGAGGCCGCGCATGTATTCACGCATCGTGCGCTCGGAGCATTGGAAATTCTCCATCAACGAAAAACTCATTTCAGCGATCACGCACTCCACTCCGCTGCGGAGCATCTGTTCGGCACCACGCAGCACCGCCTCGTCTGCGCCCTCGCAGTCCACTTTTATGAAGCTAGGTGTCGGCTTGATTCCCAGACCATCCAAACTGCGCGCCTGCACTTTGTAACGCTCGCGCTCGAAATCTAGGTACGGCACAAATGAACTGTAGCCGCTTTCTGGTGTGCAGTAGAACGTCAACTCCTCATCGCGACACCAAAGCGCCGTCTCATTTGTCACAACATTTTTGAGCGGGGCTATATTATCCTGCAGCACATCGAACACCACGCGGTCAGGCTCATAAGCATACACGCACCCTTCCATGCCAACGAGACGCGCGAGCAACCATGCAAAGTGTCCCTCATTCGCTCCTGCATCGATTACACACGCGCCACGCTTCACAAACCGATTCATCACATCCGCGACTTCTAAGTCGACCATGAAGATCGGCGTTTTCCATTTGGGTGGAGCAACGTTCATTCTTGAAGCGCCCTCACCACCATGAACGCAACGACCAGCATTCCGCATCCGAATAAAATTGTTTCAGCCATCGGCACGCTCCTGCTGCAAATCAAACACGTCGGCATCACGCCAGCGTTCTTCCTCATACGCAGGGTGAAATGGACTTGTGGCTTCTATGCGCCGCGCCTCCTGCACTTGCAAAATCATGACACCGCCGAATCCCATTCGGTGGCGAGTGCGCTCAGTCTTTTTCCATTCACTCGGCATGCGGTCATGCTCACTGCAGCCTGAGGCCGGGACCGGGCGTGGTCTGTGCTGCGTGCATCCTAGCGTCATCCTCCAGAACATCGCGCACAATCGAAGCAATAACTGTTGCCGGATCAGCGTGGCACAGATCAGATATTTCAATAAGTCGCGCGACCGTGAGGTCGTCCAGCATGACCTCGAAAACGGTGGCCGGTTCATCAGTATATTCGTCTTGTGCTGCCATTGTGGTTTCCGCTCTATCTGATTTGCGGCGGGCTGTCAGTCCGGCACACGTCACTGTCTGCTAGCGGATAATTTTTCCACAGAAAAGTTGCGCCCTATATTGCAGTGCCCTAGGGTGCATTGTTGGTCTTTTTAAGGAACGGATGGAAAACGGAAAATGGCTCGAAAGAAAAAGAACGGCGCGCTCACTCTTACACGGGCGCAGCGGAGGAACGGCAAGCAATATAAGAACGTGATCGCGTCTGTCGGCATGTCGCAGGTTCGCGCCGCGAAATTTCTTGACGTGAACGAGCGGACTTCGCGGCGATACGCGAGCGGGGAATGGCCGCTGCCGCGCGCACACCGACTTCTGTTGGCGGTTCTAGTGCACAAGCGCGTGTCGCCTGACCGCGCCGAAGCGCTGCTGGCCGCTATGTGGCCCTAGGGCGCAGAAGGCACCACCGGGCACCGGAAGCCGCCTGAGACCCCCACGGACGCCCGTCCGAGTGGGGCGGCGAGCGTGTATCCCTGATTTGCCAGCATGGCCGGGATAGGGCATTATGCCCTTGCCGGTTTCCACCACCGGCTGCAGGCCCCCTCGCCCCAAGCAGCCCCTCGCACTCACCACTCGGGCACCAAGCAGGACTCTGGCAAGAAGCAAACCGCCAAATGATGGAGACCGGCGCGGCACATCCGCAGTAGCGAGATGACCGACGACCGGCAAAAAGAGCGGGGCTTCCTTAGGACCGAACAACGGGACTGGATTAGGACGGAGGACGGCCACGGACCAATGGGCCGTGGTATCTAGCTTTCACTGGCAACCGAAATGCAAAACGGAAAGTGAAAGGCGACCGGCTGAGTGTGAACTCCCCGATGAACTGACGGTGCACCGCAGTAGCGAGATGACCGTAAAAGGCTTCCACAAAATCCCGACCACGACGCGCTGGCTCCGATGAAAAGGACCGGCTGGTGCGAACTCGTGTGTCACCAACCCCCAACCACTACCAAACCTCAAACCCAAATGGAGACTGACATGAACGTGACCAAGCAAATCAAAATCGCGAAGGCTGCCCGCAGAAATCTGAAGGCGGCGCTCGCTCCGCTGAAGAAAGAGTGGACGCGCCTCGACCGCCGCTCGATGCGGCTGGCTCTGGACTCCGCTGAAGACGAGCGCGTTGCTCGGCAACTGGAGCGAATCGAAATCGCTCTCGACCATCTCGAACAGATCTGAACCCCGAACTCAACCTGAGGAAAACTGAAAATGACCAAGCGCAGAATCATGAAGTCCAGAGCCGGTGCACCCGGTTCGCTCGACACCAGCAAGTCACCGGCTGAGCGTGACCGGCTTCGCGCCTTAGAGGCTGGCGATGACTACGCCGAAGAAGAGCGCAGTGAGAATGAATACTTCCAATCCGGCACCTTCGGCTTCCCGAATCTCGAAGCATGCTGCGACGGGAAACTGAATCCGGAAATGCTGAAGCGCTTTCAGCTCGCGATGCGTGAGTACGAAGTTTTCATGGGCGGCATGCGCCGCCTGTTCGCAACCGCCAAGTCGGCAACGGAGAACTGAAATGCCCAAGCTGACCGACAAAGAAATTGCGATGGCCAAGCGCAATGCCGCGCTCCAGCGTAAGTGCAAGGATGACGGCGAGAGCCTGTTCGGTCTTGCGCGGCGCGGCATGTACGGCAAGTGGGCGCAAGCGCATCCCCGTGCTTACGCCAACCGCGAAGAAAAACTGATGCAAGAGTGGCGTGCAAAAATGCTGCAGAAGATTACTGACTGAAAACTGAAAACTCAACCGTGCCCTGATGGGCGCAATTTCCAAATGGAGAACTGAAAATGACCACCAATACGAAAAGCCAAACCGCCGCTGAAGACATCGCTGCCCTGCTGCGCGCCCGCAATTCGGTCGTGTGGGTCAGCACGAAAGAGGAGGCGCGCGTCGAGCGCTACCTCATCGAAGCTGCCGCCACTGCCGGATACAAGGCCCGCACTTGGGACGTGGCGCAAGGCGTGAGGGAGATGGACGGTCGGCCTGCCACGGTCGGCGGTCCCGGTCCTGACGATACGCTGACCGCGATCAGCGAGGCTTCGCTGTCTCCGCGTCCGGAACGCTGCGTATGGATCATGCGCGACCTGCCGGTGTGGTTGGCGGGTCCGCAGGGTGCGACGGTGCTTCGCCAGCTTCGCAATCTCGCCCGCTCGCTCCCGGCGACCGGACGTGAAGCTGCGCAGGCCATCATCATCCTCACGGCCTCAGGCGAAATGCCGCCTGAACTCGTGGGCCAAGCGGTGTTGGTCGAGTGGCCGATGCCGGACCGCGCCGAGATAGCGGACATTCTGGACGCGGCCATCGAGTCGCTGCCGGAAGCGATGCAGAAGACCGCTGCGCCGAACGGCAACCGCGCCGCCGCCATCGACGCGGCCATCGGCCTGAGCGGTGAAGAGGCACAGGCTTGCTACGCTCGCTCGCTCGTGCAGCTTCGCCGGATCGACCCCGCGCTGGTAGCGCAGGAGAAGAAGCGGGTCATCGCCCGTGAGAAGGTCTTGGAATGGTACGACCCGATCCCCGGTGGCCTCGACGCCGTCGGCGGTCTGGACGTGGTCAAGACTTGGCTTATGGGCCGCAGCGTTGCCTTCTCGCCGAAGGCGCGCGCTTACGGCCTGCCTGCACCGAAGGGCTTCCTCATTGTTGGCCCTGCCGGTACTGGCAAGACGCTGATCGCGAAAGCGACCAGCACCGCTTGGCAGTGCCCGCTTCTGCGCTTCAACTTCGGAGCCATGAAGTCCAAGTATGTGGGCGACAGCGAGCAGACGATCCGCCGCGCTTATAAGACCATCGAGACGGTCGGCAAGTGCGTGGTCTGGATTGACGAAATCGAGAAGGACCTGCAGGGCGCGACCAGCTCGTCATCTGACGGTGGCGTGTCGGCTGATGCTCTGGGCTCCTTCTTGTCGTGGATGCAGGAGAGGCAGGGAGATGCGTTCGTCATCGCTACGGCGAACGATGTGTCTGCGCTGCCGCCTGAGTTGCTGCGCAAGGGGCGGTTTGACGAGGTGTTCTTCGTCGATCTGCCGAACGAGGTGGAGCGGAAGGCCGTGCTGAAAGCGGCGCTCCGTTCGCATGGCCGTGCTGACGTGGCGGTTGACCACGACGCCATAGCTTGTGAATGCGAAGGCTACAGCGGCGCGGAGATCGCGGCGTTGGTGCCGGATGCTCTCTACTCCGCGTTCAGCGATGGCGAGCGGGAAATCACCACCGCTGACATCATCGCTTCGGCACGGACTGTCGTGCCTCTGAGCAAGACCGCTGAAAAGAAAATCACGGCCTTGCGTGAATGGGGCAAGAGTAATGCCCGTGCTGCGAGCAGCGTCGATACCGTGAAGCCGGAAGGCAAGGTGCGGCTGCTCGACATCTGAAAACTTCACATCATCGAAAAAATGGAGACGACAATGACACTCGACATGGCAGTAAGCACGCTCCGTCCGGGGCTGCTGGTTAGCCTGAAGACTTCCGTCTGCGGCAACGTGAGCTATCAGAAGAAAGTGATTCAGGGCGACCACCTGACGAAGGAAGGCAAACGCCTTGCCCGTTGGGAGACGAAGCGGGAAATCGAAGACCCGCTCGAGCACGAAGCGGCCGTCAAGGTCCGCTCTGAGGTGCGCGGGAAAATCAGGAAGGTGTGCGCCGTGTCGGCGTTCGGCCTTCTCTGCCCTGAGACCAATGAGAGGGAATTGGCCGACGCAATGAAGGAAGCCCGCGCGATAGCGGACGCCTTCAACGTCAAGGCAAAGTACACGCGCGTCGAAGTCTACGTGTTCTGCGGTCGCATAGCGCAGGACGATGTGGAGGCGGTGCGCGCGATCAACAGCGAGGTCCGCGATCTGCTGAAGGAAATGCAAGACGGCATTTCCAAGCTGGACGTCGCCGCTGTCCGCGATGCCGCCAACCGTGCGCGTAGCTTGGGCAAGATGCTCACGCCGCAAGCGGAGCAGCGCATCAAGGTAGCGATCGAGGCAGCCCGCTCCGTGGCCCGCAAGATGGTCAAGGCTGGCGAGCAGGCAGCGCAGGAAATCGACCGGGCCACGATTCGGACACTGACCGAGGCCCGCACTGCCTTCCTCGACATCGACTCAACCGGTGCGGTGGCGAAGCCCGTGGAAACCGGACGCGCCATCGATTTCCAACCCGATACGAAACCCCTCAAGCGCCGGGAAAAAGCCCGCGCCATCGAAATGGAGTAACGACCATGCCATGCGATACAATCTTCGCTCCGAACCAGACGATCACCGACCGCAAGAAGGAAATCAAGCAAGCGGTGTCCACGCTGGACAAGCTGATCGCTGCCAACAAAGTCCGCGTGAAGGTCGGCCCGCAAGGTGCCGTCGCCTTCGACGGATGGCAGGGTGCCGACCGCAGAGGCATCACTGACGCATGCGCCTTCCGCCGCCTGATGGTGGAGGGCTCGGCCTTGACGAAAGCCAAGGTAGCGCAAGCGGAAATGGTGGCGGGGCGCTCCGTCAACAAACAGGTGGTCGGCCAAGGTGCGCACTCGCACGATGGCGGGCACACGTGGCACGACCACAAGGGATGAGAGACGAGTTCACCCGTGGTCTTTTCGACATTTTCAGCCACGGGTCGGACCAGCGGGCGGTGTCCGTAACAACACCCGCAGGCACGGTCATGGACTTCTCCTCGTCCCCGTGACCGTGCCACCTTCCAAAAAGATTGCAGCCCATGCCGCACGCACAACGCGCGGCATGTTCGGCAATCCTGCCGCTGGCGAACGCCAGATTAAAAATGGAGACTACAAATGTACAAGCTCATGATCATCCTCGCTGCCGCGTTCATCACGTTCACGGCCATCACCACCGCTCCCGCTGCGCCGTCGTGCCACAAGCACACCGGCCAGACGCACTGCCATTGAGGCGGGTGTCATGCACACACTCAAAAAAATACTGGCGTATCCATTCGGATATGACCCGACCAAATCACTGCCGACCTTCGTCTATAACTCGATCATGGCGACGGTCGGCGCTGCGCTTCTCGCGCATGACTGGACGACATTCTTCGGGCTGGTCCTGTTGATGGAGTCCATCATCGTCAGCATCGAGCGGTGCTGGCCTAAGGGCGAGCGGCCAGAATGAAAATCAAACGCCCGCGCTACAAGTGGCAACCCCTTCGGCAATCCGCCACCAACTCCCCGTTCCACGATGCGGTCATCGAGGAAACCGTGCGCGTCTACAACGTGACACGGGAGGAGGCGGTGGCGAAGCTGGAGGCATACGAGGCGCAGTGCACTTACTGGATCAACGATCTCTATCAGGTCCAGCGCCGCGAGTGCGGAGGCAGCATGGTGCATCTCAACATCCGCCGCCGCGATGGCGGACCAATCATGCGCGACTGGCGGCATTTCCAGCAGATCAAAAATGAATTGGTAGGCGAGGAATGCGAAGCCATTGAACTCTATCCTGCCGAGAGCCGGAAGGTGGACACCACGAACAAGTATCACTTGTATGCGGTGACCGATCCCACCTTCCGCTTTCCCGTCGGGTTCGATGAACGTGACGTCGAGTACGAGCAACTGAGTGACAAGCCCGGCCTGCGTCAACGGCCGCTCTGAAACCGAAACCCAATGGAGAATGAAAATGGATATGTGTCTCTACGTCCTGTTTCTGGTTTGGGCGATGGTGATCGGATACATCATCGGCCTGCACCAAATGGGGGTGCTCTGATGCTGTACAGGGTCCACCTCGTCTGTCCGCATTGCGGTAAGCACCGCATCGCGGTGTCAGAAAAACCGAACCCGCGCGTTCGTTGTTCTCACTGCCTGCAGCATAACAACGAAATCGTGGAGATGAAAATCTTCAACATCAGAAAAATGGAGACTGAAAATGGCTAAAAAAATCTTGGGCTGCAAACCGACCACACCGAAAGAGTGGTCACGCTGGCGCGAGGCTGTTTCAAAAATGGCCATCACACCGGAGGAGAGGGCGCGATGGGAGACCATCCTCGTTCGCACGTGGCATGCCATCGGCGATGACATAGAGCAGTGCATGGAGGGCCGAAGGCTTACGACTTCCATCATCGTCGAGGTCGTGTGCGATGCGGACCGCCCGTGCGATTACGGGATGACGCGGGAAGAATACCGCGCCTTCTGCGCTCTGTCGCACTCGTCGTCGGCAACCAAGTGGTTGCGCGGCATCTTCAAGGGCTACGCTTAGTTTCAACTCAGAACAAAATGGAGACTGACAATGCCACAAGACAATGACGTGCACGTGTTTCCGATGATGACAAAAACGCCGACGAACTCGCTGACCGCGATGGTCGATGAGGTCGCTCGGTTCGCCAGCGAGTGCTTCAACACGACCCATTCTCTGGCACCCATGTTCATCTGCGACAACAGCAAGGGTGAGCGGCTCTGCATCGTGCCGCCCATAGGCAACCATGCGGAGCGTGAGTTGCTGGCTGCTACGCTGCGCATGATGTTCAAGGATCAGGGCGTGGTCCGCTACGTGTTCATGTGCGAGGCGTGGACGTTGCGTCCCGGTGCCATCAAGGATGTGCGCGACCTGAAGGGCTGGATAGCCGACCGGCCCGACCGCGTGGAAGCCGTGGCCATCAGCGGCGAGGATGACGAGGGCAACACCATCATGGTGCTGTTCGACATCAAGCGCGACAAGGAGCATCCGTATCTGGATAATAAGCAAGTGGTCGCTGGCAGCAACAACACTGCTGGCGGGCGCTTCGGCAAACTGCTGGAAACGAAACAGCAGACCAAGCAGTGATTGCTCTCACCACTCATGGCGGCGGCGCAAAATCCTGCGTCGCCGTTTTTGTTTTTCAAATGGAGGAGGCACGTGGACCACTACATTCTGGATAGCGACCACCGCGTTAAGAAAGCCACCAAGCTCGAGTGGGTTATGTTTTTTGGAAAGCTAGATCGCTACTTGGCGCGGACGGATTTCGAGTGCGGCGTCTTCGTCAGCACGGTTTTCTTGGGACTAGACCATCGCGGGTTAAGCAAAGGACCACCGCTGGTTTTCGAGACCATGACTTTCGAGATGACCATGGACGGAGACGAGGAGCAGTGGCGATATTCCTCATGGGATGACGCCATGGCAGGACACGCCGCCACCGTCGCACGGGTGAAGAAGCAACTGGCCAAGGCCGGCCTCTCCACCACCGAACAAACAAGTCACAAAATGGAGACGTGAAAATGAACGTGAACGATGCACTGAAGATGATGGACATGGATGAAGAGTTGACCCCCGAGCTCAAGCCGTACGTGCAAAACCGGAAAGCGATCGGCCCAATGATTCACCATCCGCTGCTGATCGAAATGTTTTATATCCCCGGCAAGTGCGCAATGATCAACGCGCACTACGAGATGAAGAAACGGGCGCTGGCCACGGCAGAGGAAAACGGAAACTGGACCACGTATATTTTCCTGCATGAGCGTCCGTACCGGGTGCGCGCGTTGCGCTCCGCGATGCGGCGTGGTGCGGGCAACATGCATGAGCAGATTGCGTCCACGTGGACTGACTCGGAAAATATATTTCAGCACCGCGCTTCATGGCTGGAAATATGGACCGGGTTGCTCAACCCGCACGGCACGATGACTGAGGACGAGCAGGCTCGCTACGACGCGCTGCCTGAGACCGTCACCATCCATCGCGGCATCCGTGGCAGGCGTCTATCACGACGCGGCCTGTCATGGACGCTGGACTACGAGCGCGCGGTTTGGTTTGCCAAGCGCTTCACAAAAAAGGAACACCAGCCGGTCGTGCTGACGGCTCAGGTCAAGAAGGATAAAATCCTCACGCTGTTCGACTGCAGGCAGGAATCGGAAGTCGTGATCCTGCCGAAGCACCTCGGCACGCTGACTGAAACCCTCGTTTGAAAATGGAGAATGACAATGCCTACTGAGGAGTTCAAGGACTTCCCGATTCTGGACTGCATCAAGGCAGTTGAGAAGATAACCGCAGACGGTGCATGGACCGCATTCCAGAAGTTCACGTGCCAGCACTGCGGCTCACGGCAGACCATGGATGTGCCGAACAAGTTCTACACCACCGGCATCTGCCAAAAGTGCGACTCGGTGACCAACATCGAGCAGCGCGGTTGCAACTACATGCTCGTGGCCGCGCTATGATGATCAGCGCCCAAGAGTACAACCTGATCGGCGAAATCGCTGATCGCGCGTCTCGCCTTTACGAGCGAAAGGTGGGCATCAAGATCATGCCCGTCTACATCGAGGCGGAAATAGGATTCGTGCACAAGAACATTGTTGCGCTGCGGCTGCGCGAACTGCGCGATGCAGACGACGGCAATTTCATGCACGACGTTGCTGGCATCCATCGCCATCTGAATATGGAGACGGAACGGCTGGATGACTTTCGCCCTCGCTTCGCCGCCTGATTTTACAAACGCGAGCGGATCGAGTAACCGATGCGGTGCGCGTCGTGCCCTAGGGTGCGGCGCGCATCGCTGATACAATGGAGAACACCCAATGCGCCAATGCGGCGACTGCCAGCTTTGCTGCAAGCTGGTCCCGGTGCGCGAGCTAGGCAAACCGGCTGAGACACGATGCCAGCACCAACGCCACGGCAAGGGCTGCGCGATCTACGACTGCAGGCCAATGTCGTGCCGGAAATGGTCATGCCAATGGCTGACCGAGGACGACACCCGCGATCTGTCTCGACCGGACCGCTCGCACTACGTCATCGACATGATGCCTGACTTCGTCACGCTGTCCGATAATGAGACTGGAATCGCGCATGAGATCCCGGTGATTCAGGTCTGGATCGACAGCGAATATCCAGATGCGCATCGCGATCCCGCGCTGCGTGATTGGCTGGCCAGAAAATATGATGAGACGGGCATGATGGCGCTGGTGCGTAGCCCGTCCGTGACAACTGCACTGCTGCCGCCCGCAGCGGGCGATGGACAGTGGCACGAACTCGCCAGCAATCTCGCGCCGACTAAGGAGCACAGTGCTGCGGACATCGCTCGCGTGATGGCTGACCGGGGACTAGCAATGGAGGTGAAATGAAGAAGGGACCAAAGGAGACTGCCTTGCAGGAAATGCGTGAAGCGGCCTGCAAGATCGACCACGACCGCGACCTGCCCAAATTCCTCTGCGTGAAATGCAATCCACGCAAACCGGAAACCGGGACGGCCGCGCCAACGGTGCCGCAGGAGACGAAGCGTGACTTCCAAATCCCCAAGGGCATGTCCACTGAGGATGGTAAAGCCATGCTGGCCGAACGTGCGGCGAAAAAAGCGGAGATAAAAAAACAGGCCATCGAAAGCCTCACCACGAAACAGCGCGACGAACTCGCCCGTATCAACGCGCTGCGTGAAACCAACGGGCTGCCACCTCTGCCGGAAAAATATTATCAGCGGCAGATGAAAGCGGACCCGGCGACCAACGAAATGCTGTTCGCTCGGGCAGAACTAAAACCGAAACCAAAGTCAAAAATGGAGACTGACATGACTACCACTGCCAAGAAGCCGACCGCCGCGAAGAAGCCTGCGGCTGCGGCCAAGCCGAAGACCACCGAGCGGCGCAAGACCAAACCCGCCGCCGCACGGGAAGCGCCGGTTGCCAAGGCCAAGAAAACCGGAGCCTTCAATCCTGCCGTGACCGACATGGTGATGGGCATGATCAAGAAAGGCACCACGGCGAAGGCGATCATCGCTGCTGCTAAGTGGAGCGACTGCCCGAACCCGATGAAGCGGGTGAACCGTTTCGTCACGGACGTGGCCGAGGCTCAGCATAAGTTGAAGGTCGAGATCACGGGTCGCGGTGAAGACGCAACCTACGAACTGAAAAAGTAAAACTGAAACCATTCGCCGCGTCGGCCCTCACGGGTTGGCGCGGCGAATTTTTTTGTGCCTGAAATCCTGAGCCTGAAAATTCAAGGACGCCCGGTTCCGATGCCGCCTGCCGGGAAAGCCCTATCGGACCTAGGCTGCCGGAAAAGATCGCGTTTAACCGGGCAGAAACAGGCGCTCCGCAGGTCGTGGCCGGTGCCCGCTAGGGCGGGACCCCGGCATGGCATGGCCACTGGACGGGCACCGGAAGGCGTTTATCCGCGATCTTTTCAGAGGTGCCTGTCGGACAAGGGTTTCTGCAGATGCCCATCCAACAGGGCTTTTGCCCGCTGCCCAAAAAGATCGCGTTTCCTGCCCTAGAGCGGGCCGTCCATGGGGCGGCAGGGCTGGCCACTAGGCCGGGACCACCCGGCAGCATGGCCCGTCTCAGGGCACCGGACGCCGGTTAAACGCGATCTTTTTGTGGACCCCTGTCGGACAGGGTTTTTTCCAGATGCCTGTCCAACAAGGGTTTCCTTAAAGGGCCACCGGGGCTGAAATTTCACCCGGCGTCGGGCTGTCGGGCTTCGGCTCTGGCTCGGCAGCGGGCGGTGCTGCGTCGGGGATGCGCTTGTCCCTCAGATTCCTGATGAGTGTGATCCTGCCGTCCGTCTTGCTGCGGCAGAAAAAGATATTGGAGTTTTTCGATACGACCTCATGAATGAACCGCATCGCCTCATCATCATCGCGCGGCAGCGACCACCGGCAGAAGTCGAGGATTTCTTCCTTTGTGCGCCACTGCGGAAAATCCCACAGGTAGTCCCGCATCGCCTTACGAGCCTCGTAGGCGCGGCCGCGTCGCGGTTTCTTCACCGGCGCTTTTACTTCAGCCACCGGCTCAGCCGTCATCTCTGGACCGGACACGGTGTCCGTGACGGTGTGCACCACCGTCTCAGATTGTGCAGGGTCGTACAGATCTTGTTGAATTGGCAGGGGGTTAGTTGTATCGTTGATCATAAGCCGAATCCTTCTGTTTTGCAGTTCAGAATGGAATCAGCTTAACTCGGGCGCGGGTACAGTTCAAGCCGAACTGTATTTCGCGCCCGTTTCATTTATCCAATGATTACCGCTCGGTAGGGACCCATCCGTTAGCGAATACGGACGCGCTGCCACGCTTGACCATGCCTCCGGTATCGAGCAGGCGCTCGACTTCCTCGTCCTCCATCCCGAGGCGGCGCATGATTTCCTCCTCAGGCAACTTGAACTCATCGGCCAGACTGCGGACGATATCAGCCATCTTCAGGACCCCGTGAGTTCCGCGCGCCCGGTTATGGCGGATGGTGCTCATCATCTGGTCGGCATTGGTGCGCGGTGCCAGCCGCACCACCGGGACCAGCCCGCCAGTCAGCGCAGCCACTTGCTTGTCGGTGGTGGCGAGGCGCCAGCGATGAAACCCGTCAACGATCTGGCCGTCAGCACGGGCGACGATGGGCTGGGTCCAGCCGTCCTCCATGATCGACAGCTTGAGCAACTCGAGCTCAGGCGGCGCGACGTGATTTGGATTGTACAGGTTTGCGGATAGCGTCTTGGGGTCTATCCACTCGACGGTCGAAACCGGTTGCTTGTCCATGCAGATTCTCCGAAACGAAAACGCATCGTAACCCGAAGCGCCGCAGAAGAACCTTGAGGCCGGCTCGCAGCGAACGGTCGCCGTTGAAGCCCGGACCAGGAACCAAGTGCAGCACGTAAGTCGGGCGGTGCATCATGCGACCAATTCCGTGAATGGCGTCTGTGCCAATTCCTTTTCGTATCGCTCGCGGGCGCGGGCCACGGTCTGTCCGTGCATGCCGGGCTGCTTGCGATCCTTGTAGTCCCCGCGCATGGCGATGACCATCAGGAATTGCCATGAGATCCCGGTGACCGGATGCGGAGCGCGCGGCGCGATGACCTCGGTGGTCTTGTCGTAGTGGCCATCGATCCAGCGCTTGACGCGGGCGGCAATCTCTCCCCGGTATGGCTGCGGGTGCTTCTCGATCCACTGCCGAACGAAGGCAGGCCACGACATGCCAGCCGGTTTTTCCGGAATGCCGCCATAGGCGTAAAGCTCGGTGGTCGAGTAGCGCGCGGCGGTCGCGGCTCCCGGCACGCGGCGGCTCATCTTGTCCCAAATCTCAGGGAAGCAAACGGCGAAGGTCCACAGTCCGCGCATCGGCTCCTCGCCGTAGGGCGGCGCACAACGCTGATCGTTGTGGCTGATGCCCGCGTACTCCATAACGTCATAGGCGGCATTGTGATCCCAGCCGAATTGCGCTGGCGCGGTCCACACGTCAGCCGTCGACCAATCATAGATCGGATAGACCTTGAACAAGTTCTCCGCCCAAGGCCGGATGTAAGGCCGCGTGTCCGAGTGGCGCATGAGGATGGCGCGCGTACGGGTAAGGCTCTCGTCGGCGCGGATGCCCATGACCATCGCCGTGCGCCCGTAGTCCAGCGCTTCGAACAGCAGCGGCACGGAGTCCGGCATGGTCGGGCGCTTGGAAATCTCGGACGGGAATCCCGGCACCATGTCGAACGTGATGGCTTCTGGCGGCAGCGGGCGAACCCACTTGGCTTCGTCCTCCGGAGCCCACGGATACCAATACGGTTGCTTGCGCGTGCAGGCATTGCGGTGCTGGATCGGGACGCAGTACCAGCGCATTTCCAGACCGGGCATCGCCGCCACGCGGCGAACGTAGTCCTCGGTCTCAAGCGGGATCGCTTCCTCGTCGTAGTGAAACACGATGAGGTTTTTGCCGCGTGCTTGCGCAGCATCGAGCGCCAGATGCAGGCAGACGGTGGAATCCTTGCCGCCGCTGAAGGACACCGCCACGGTGTCGAACAGCTTGAAGGCTTCGTCTATCCGCTCGCGCGCCAGATCGAGGACGGATCGATCGATGGCTTGCTTCTTAGCGATCTTCCCGGTCGACAGACTGGCGCGGTCAATGTCCGGTGTGACGATGTCATCGCCGCTGAAGCCCTCGTCGCTCATAGCGGCGGGTCCCCTTGCGGTTGTGCCGGTGCCGGTGGTTCGGGTTCTGGCGCTGGCTCAGGCATTGGCACTTGCGATTCTGCTTCTACCTCTGCCGCCGCTTCTGCCGCCGCTTCCGCTTCCATCTCCGCTTGCGCTTCCGCTTTTTCCAACGCCGCCGCCGCCGCTTGCGCGTCTAGTGTTTCCTGATGCGCCGCCGCGAACTGCGCGGCCTGCTGACTGGCATGGAGAATAAGCGGGTCCACGGTCATTGATGGATTTCCTTCGTCCGGATTTTATCAATCTCGCGAGCGCTCACGCCCTCGACAATGGTGCGGTTCAGCATGGGATGGTTCTCATGCGTCGGCCCGTAGTCGGTATCCGGATGGAATACCGTAAGGTCCATGCTTGAGTCCTCCGTGATGAAGGCATGGACCGCATCCGGCGCGAGGATAAACATGCGACCGGGAAGAAGATCCTCGATGCCGTCATCAGTCAGGCATTTGCCCGCGCCGCCATGGATCAGTCCGCAGCGAACGCTCGGATGCGTATGCTTGGTCTGCGTGATACCAACCGGGAAATGCAGTAGGTTGAAGCACGGATCGCCGAGCAGCGGCGGCGGGATGAGCAGCGTGTCACTGCAGCCATCGATATAGCGCAGCCGACCTACCTTCTCGACCGGACCGCCCAAGTGGCGCAGCCCCATGACACCGAGCCGCAGCGCGAAGAATGCTTGGCAGTCCTTGCTGACAAAAAACTTCAGGCCGTTTCCATCCGGTGCAGACGGCGCGGAAAAGTATTCGTCCTTCCCGACCTGCGTCATGTATGTGCCGCCATGTCCCTGACCTACGACGCCGACTGTGCCGCTATGGACGAACCCGTAAGCCGTGCAGCCCTTGTCATCGATGGAGAACGTCGCGCCCCTCCCGTCACCGACCAGACCGTAGACGCGGCACGGAAACTCAGTGGTGCTGAAGTCGGCCATCAGCCCGTGCTTCAGGTCTTCAATGGTAGCGGCCTTCATCCGGCTCCCCTCTCGCTGGCAATGGCTATCAATGCTTCTGCGGTGGTGCGCAGCTTGCGTGAATCCCGCTCGGCGGCGAGGAACGCAATCACCTTGTCACGATCAGCAGGCATCATGTTGAACTTGAGCGCGACGCCGCGTTGACCGGGGACGACCGCGCTGCTTTCGGAAATATCCTCGCCGATGATGTCGGCCAAGAACCCACCGGGATTCAGGAGCATAAGCTCCTTGTCCTCGAATCCGAGGAAGTCGATGTCGAATCCGCGGAGCTTGAGGTCATCGATCTCGAGCCGCAGGAGCGACTCATCCCAGCCGGACAGCAAGCCGACCTTGTTGTCGGCGATGCGCAGGCCGCGCTTATCGTCATCGCTCAAGCCCCGGTGCACGACCACCGGGAATTCGTTGAAGCCCGCCCGCATGGCCGCGAGCCGCCGCCCGTGGCCCTTCAGGATCACGCCTTCTTCATCCACGACGATGGGCTGGTCGACGCCGAAGCGCCCCATCAGGCTGGCCAGCAATTCTATCTGAGCCTGAGGGTGCTGCCGCGCATTGCGGTCATAGGGCTTGATGCGCTCAAGCGGCCAAGTCTCAACCGCGCTGGCAGGCCACGGTATTTTTTCTTCTGCGGGCTTGGCCTTTGCCAAAAGGATTCGTCCTTTTGAGAATTAAAGTGCGGGCCGCATGAATGGAGAAACACACGACCCGCACTACGCGGCACAATTCGAAATGCTGCCTCGTGACACCAACGAACCGACCGCAACGTGACCTATACCAATGATAGTAGCCCAAGGCAAACCATGCCCTAGGTATCGAACTGCTCCCGTAGCAGCGCATCCGCCAGCGTAGCAGACGCCGCCTCGGATAACTTAATACCAGCAATCATTTCCGGTGGTCGCGGCTCGGCCTTCGGTGCTGTCCCCGCCTTGCGCTCATCCCACCACCGATGCGGCACCCAAACGCCGACGTGCTGACCACCGTCGAACTTGCAGATGCGCTCGTCCATGCGGCTGCGTCTGCCGCCGTCTGCCAGATGCCTAGCGAGCATTGCATCGTAGCCGGGGACGACACAGGCCACGAACAAATCGCCCTGCGGCAGCGGCTCATAGTCGATGTGATGGGATAGGGGCACCGGCTTCGGCATCGCCGCATGCCGCTCGAATAACTCCTGCCGCGCCGTCTCGCCGATCAGGTGGTCGGTGAGTTGGCGCATGTCAGGCGCTCGCCCGATCTTGCTGATGATGCCGCCGACCGGATCGATGGTGGCGCGCACCACGCTATCCGCGTAATTTTGGAAGACCCTCGATATTGACGACACGTAAGTCTGGTGATCGTGCAGCGACAATTTCGGAATCTGCCCGAGCATCAGCGTCGCGTAGTCCCGCGCTGTCTCTAAATCCATTCTTGAACGATCCATTTTTCCGCTCCCTTATGCCGCGAAGATACGCGCCGGTTTCATTCTGCTGCCGTTGCCACTCCTCTTGCGGTCCCGCCTGCCGCCCGGCGTATGGCGTCACCAACGCGCGGGATATCCACGCCACCGGCTCGATCACTCGCAGGTCCCGCGCCCGCTGTATCGCACTCAGCACGGACGCGGCATCATGGACCTTGAGCCAACGGCCCACGTTCGATCGCGCCGCAGAGTTTTTCATCCCAAGCTGGCAGAGGATCGGGATGCCCTCGCCCCAAAGTTCATGCAGGCTGTCGGTATAAACCGGGCGCGCGTGCGGCTCTGGAAACAGGTCACCTCCACTGTCCTTGTTTTTAGAATTGCATTCAAAGGAAGGAATCGCTTCGACAGAAGCCGTACCTTTAGGTACGGAATCTGTTGTTAGATTGTTAATGGTTATTACTTTGCGTCGGTCCTGCGTCGCTGCTGCGTCGTTTGGTGCGTCGTTTGGTGCGTCGGTCTGCTGCGGTACGCTCTGATATCTTTCATAATTACATAGGGTTATGACGGTCACGCCTGCGTCGGTCACTGCGTCGATTACTGCGTCGGTTTTCAGACGGGTCAGAAACCGCCTAACTTTTGGTTCTGACCACCCCCACTGCCTCGCCATGTACCGCAGCGAGTGCGCCACTTGGCCTCGCTGAATGGTCAGGATATCTGACCCAATCATGATCCGTGATGGTTTCCATGCGGCCTCACCGATCAGCCAAATCAACGCTGCTGTTCTGCAGTAAGGATCACCACGCACGGTCAGATGATCGAATAGGTCGCGGTCGATAGAGAACCAACCCTTTTCACTCACGGGCAATCTCCATTTTGTTGCTACGCAATTTTCACGGGGACGGTGCACCCTACGCCGCGAATCATGCGAGACAAAATCGGGCCTGTGCACAAGTTGTTAATGATTGGGGCAACGGTGCTGACGTGTTGCTGTTACGCTGAAATAGGACTGGCGAGAATTCGTGACTAGGGTATCATGCCATGGTGCGCTGAAACTCATTTCCAAAAATGGAGAAATCTAAATGGCGACTCGATCCGCTCGCGTGCGGGCAGTAGCAATCGCGCCCAAGCCTCAACCAAATCCCACCAACATCCTGTCCGTCATCGCTCGCGCCGCCGCCGATCCGGTGGTGCTGCCTGAAAAGATGCGGGCGCTTCTGGATATGCAGAAGGAGATAATGGCCGAGGAAGGCCGCGTCGCCTTCACCGAGGACTACATCAAGATGGCGTCAGAGTTGCCGGTCATCGACGCCACCGGACTGATCGAGATACGCTCGAAGGATAAGGATAGCGGCGAGCGCACGGGCCGCTTACTGCAGGCCACGCCTTATGCGAAATACAATTCGATATGGAAGGCGGTGCAGCCGATCCTGCAGCGGCACGGATTTGCGCTCATCCATTCCACGGACTCGTCGCCGGATGGCCGCGTGATCGTGCGCTCAATCCTCATGCACAATCGCGGATATCAGCGCGAGAGCGTCATGGTGCTGCCGATGGAAACGAGCGGCAGCAAGAACAACGTGCAGGGTGTCGGTAGCTCAGTCAGCTACGGCAAACGATACAACGCCGTCCAGCTTCTTAATCTCATCAGCGAGGCGCCAGAGGATCGCGACACGGATGGCGTGGCTGTGATCACGCAGGAGCAGGCTGACGCGCTGGTCGATCTGGCGGTCGAAGTCGGTGCCGATCAAAAGAAATTCTGCGCGCACATGCAGATTCCAACCATCGCCGATCTGCCATCCTCGCGCTACGAGGAAGCGAAGGCGAAGCTGCAATTGCGCCGCTACCACAAGGGGAAGGCGTCATGAATTGCGAGGATCTCATACAAGGCTCCGCTGAATGGCATGACTATCGCTGCGGCCGCATCACCTCATCCGGCATCAGCGACATGCTCGCAAAGACGCGGACCGGAGAGCCATCCGCGCTGCGGGCCAACTACATGGCGCGCATCATCGCCGAGCGTTTCACCGGAGTGCCGGCTCCATCTGTGATCACCACCGCGATGCAGTGGGGAATAGACAAGGAGGTTGAGGCGCGCTCTGCCTACGAGCTCATGCTGAATGTAGACGTGAGGCAGGTCGGATTCGTGGACCACCCCCGTCTCGAAATGTGCGGGTGCAGTCCGGATGGATTGGTCGGCGACGACGGGCTGATAGAAATCAAATGCCCAAACACCGCCACGCACATCGCCACGCTGTTGAGCCGGAAGATTGAAACGCAATACATGCGGCAGATGCAATGGCAGATGGCGTGCACCGGGCGACAATGGTGCGACTTCATCTCGTACGACCCGCGACTTGAACCGCGCATGCAGTTGCTTGTGATGCGAGTGTTGCGCGGCAATCAGGCGATTCAGGAATACGAGGGTGCTGCCGCGCTGTTCATGGCAGAGATGGCAGAGACCATGCGCAGCCTCGACAATCTATATCCCTATCCGGGCGCGGTGGCGGCATGATGTATTTCTACTGGATGGACGGCGCAATGCACCCGCTGCCGCGCTTCAGGGAGGCGGCGATGCGCCTCTTTGAGACCGGCAAGCGATATCAGCTTGACGTCATGGACGAGGTGCAGGCCGCGTCATCGGCGGAACGTCGCCGGTATTTTGCCTGCGTGCGGGAAGCGTGGATGCAGCTTCCCGAAAGTAAGACTGAGCAATACCCGACGCCGAATCACTTGCGGCGCTGGGCGCTCATCAAGTGTGGCTTCCACGATCAGCGGTCAATCGCCTGCTCATCGAAAGAGGAAGCCGCGCGCGTTGCCAGCTTCATCAAACCGATGGACAGCTACGCGGTGGTCGTTCTGAAGGATGACGTCGTCTCGATCTACACCGCAAAGAGTCAGCGGGTGCGAGCGATGGACAAGAAAACATTCCAGACAAGTTCGCGCGCCGTGCTGGATTGTTTGAGTGAAGCTATCGGCGTGACCCGTAAACAATTGGAGATGGAGAACCCATGAAACGCGCACCATCAATACCGAAGCCCGGCAAGGAAGTCGTCCTTACTGCGGCGGCACTGAATGACGCAGAAATCAGGTTCGCGGTTGCGAACTACTACACCGCACAGGACGCGCGTAAGCGTTTCGATATGCAAGTGCGTCACCTTGGCGACCGGAGCGAAGGTGAGATTCCGCCGCTGCTGAAATGGAGTGCCGATGCCAACGCGGTAATCGAGGAATCGATCAAGCAGGGAATGTTGAAATACGCCGAAGCGTCTGCGGTCGGACAATGGTGCCTCGCGCAACACGGTGTCGGCCCGGTGCTTACCGCTGGCGTGCTGAGTCACATCGACATCACGAAGGCACCGACGGTCGGACACATCTGGTCTTTCGCTGGATTGAATCCGGCGATGAAATGGGAGAAGGGCCAGAAGCGTCCATACAACGCCGCGCTCAAGCAGGTGTGCTTCCACCTCGGTGAATGTTTCAAGCGCACCAGCGGCAGCGACGAATCCTTTTACGGGAGCCTCTACAAATCCCGTAAGGCATTCATCACTGCAAGAAATGACACCGGCTACAACGCAGAGCGCGCGAAGACTTACCGCACGCAATCGGCAGACGTGCGCAAGACGCTGGCGGAAGGGAAACTTCCGGCAGGAAATCTGGATCGGCAAGCGTGCAACTTCGCCGCTAAGATTTTTCTCAGCCATCTCCACGTGGTTATGTATTGGGACAAATATAAAAAGGCACCACCGAAGCCATTCGCGATTTCCATCTTAGGTCACGCGGATGAAATCAAAGTCCCCAATCTCGAAATGTTTCCGGGGCTGGAGGAAGCCTACTACGGCTCTGCAATGATGCAGGCTGCGGAGTAAAGCCGTTCGTCTTGAGAGTGCCGTTGGGATGGAGCGAGCCTGAGGTCGTGAGAGTATCGAGGGCGTCAAGCGAGCCGATGACACCAAGAGTACCGCGCCTGCCGAGCGAGCCGTTGAGGCTGATAGTTTCGTGTTTGAAGAGCGAGCCGCCGCACTAGAGAGTATCGAAAGAAAGGAGCGAGCCGTGTCACGTGAGGGTGCCGACGCTAATGAGCGAGCCGAGCTAACAGAGAGCGCCGTCTGGTAGGAGCGAGTCGCACATGCTGAAAGTTTCGTATGGCAGGAGCGAGCCGCGCTACGGGAGAGTACCGCGCTCACTGAGCCGAAGTTGATGAACGTGCCGCAACTGCTGAGCGAGCCGTGGTAAATGCGAGTGCCGATGAAATGAGCGAGCCGGGAGCCAAGGAGAGTGCCGCAAAAGAGGAGCGAGCCGTGTCGACGGAAAGTGCCGATGGATATTAGCGAGTCGACCCCCTTGAGAGTGCCGGGGGGTATGAGCGAGCCGTCACCATAGAGAGTGCCGTTGCGATGGAGCGAGTCGCTTGAATGGGAGAGTGCCGCGATTAAAGAGCGAGCCGTAGGTCCTGAGCGTGCCGGACAAATTGAGCGAGCCGTCCGTTAGAAGCGTGCCGAGGCGTGTGAGCGAGCCGAATGAACGGAGAGTACCGCCCAACCGTGAGCGAGCCGATCTTGTATGGCGGAGTCGTTTTCAATGACGGGCACAGAGTCTCGGTGTGGTCTGAAACAGCGGCACCGTATCCAAGGATCGTTCCTGCCGTTCTGTACTTTGCAGGGCAAGCTAGAGCGCTCCATGAAGGGAGTGAAGCGAATGTATTTAGCGTGGAGTGTTTGGGGAATTATATTTTAATCAGTGAGCCGAGAGCGAGCCGTTAGACGAGAGAGTACCGCTCGGGTCGAGCGAGCCGCACAGATGGAGAGTACCGCCGAGGGGAGCGAGTCGTGATTCGTGAGAGTGCCGTTTTTCCGCGAGCGAGTCGAGCAGCACGAGAGTGTCGTCAAAAATGTGCGAGCCGCGTTAACAGAACGTGACGTATAAAAGGAGCGAGCCGTAGAGGTAGTGAGTGCCGTTGAGCCAGAGCGAGTCGTATCCCTAGAGTGCACCGCCGTCAAAGAGCGAGTCGGCACCTGTGAGCGTACCGTAAATTGAGAGCGAGCCGCATCCTTAGAGAGTACCGACGTGGTCGAGCGAGCCGTCAATCAAGAGAGTGCCGAGTCACAGGAGCGATCCGCGTCCTACGAGAGTGCCGCTGCAATCGAGTGAGTCGTACGATCAAAGAGTGCCGCATAACCGGAGCGAGTCGGATGCGCAGAGAGTATCGAGATCACATAGCGAGTCGCTGGACTAGAGAGTGCCGTTGGCACCGAGCGAGCCGCCTTGGCCGAGAGTGCCGTGGTGCATGAGCGAGTCGTCAGACGGGAGTGTACCGTCAGCCTTGAGCGAGCCGAAATGCTTGAGAGTTTCGTTTGGAATGAGCGAGCCGATGGGTTTGAGAGTGCCGTAAGAATCGAGTGAGCCGCGCGAAGCGAGAGTGCCGCGATTAAAGAGCGGGTCGCTTAAACGGAGAGTGCCGAGCAAGACGAGCGAGCCGGTCAAGGAGAGTGTGCCGTTTGAAAAGAGCGAGCCGATACATGAGAGAGTGCCGTGGCGTGAGAGCGAGTCGGATTCAGTGAGAGTACCGAAGTCAACTAGCGAGCCGTGCCTATGAAGCTGCACCGTCCCTACATACCCATGCACGTGCGCCTAAAGGTTGCCGAGCGGCAGGCGTCAGAACGCGGACTGCATTCAGACGAAAAGAAACTCGTCCCAAGACTGAAGGCGTTGCTGCGTCTGCTGTTCGGGGATGCGGCGTGCGATCTGGACCACGACCCGCCGCTCATGCTGCGGGGGAAACGACTGCGCGGGCATCGCACGTTCTACATCCCTGACGCAAATGATCCGGCTCACCTCGTCTATCGTTTGACGGAGGATCACCGGATCAAGACGTTCGTTCGTGGCGATGGTGCGCAGCGGAGCGACATGGCGCAGCGCCGCTACCTAAGGCGCCTCGATCAAAACCGCGGACTGAAAGCGAAGAAGCCGTTCCGGAAAATTCAGGGGCGGAATAATTTACAGAGCAGAAAATGGAGAACCGACAATGAGCGACGACCTAAGTAAAACGCAGGAAGATTTTCTGCGCGGCCACACAGTTGGCGACGGCTACAAGGCAATCCTCGCCACCGAAGCCAGAACGATGAAGTCTTTGGCTAGCAAAGGCTTGATACGATACGGCCACTACAACGCCCGCTTCAATTCCCGGCCACGGACCACGCGGCTGACCGAGCGCGGACGCGAGACGCTCCGTCGAATCCTGAAAGGGCAGCCATGACCACGGCGAGGCTCCCCCTGCTGCTGGCGGTGCTGGCCATATCCGGCTGCTCCTATGACGCCGAACGCATGGACGCCCGCCCTAGGCCGTCTGAAAGGCCGTCCAGATATAACCCGCCACCGGCACACCGACCGCCGCCACCGGCTGCCAACTACCGGGGCGAACTCCTGAAATGCCGCAGCAATTCCTGTATCGAGTTGTGCGGTCTCGATAATCCGGCACAGCGTCCGGAATGGTGCGCCAACTTTGAACGACCGGGGAAGCCATGAGCGAACTCATCGAACGGCTGCGGAAACCAGTCGATCCAGACGATCCGAACTTGTGGGTGGTTGACAAAGATCGATTGGACGCCGTCGCCGAGATTGAGCGGCTGCGGGCCGAGAATGTTGATCTGCGCCGCTGGAAGGCGCTCGACAAGCCACTGACGGCTGCAATGGCAATTGTAAATACCGACATCGAGCGGCTGCGGGCGGCACTGACGACGATCCGCGACACCTTCGCAAAGGACATAGCGCAGGGTTACCGGACGAATGACAAGCAGTTTGCCATCGACATCGCGAATGGCGTTTTGCTTCAAGATCAGCAGTCAACGCCCGGCGTGCATACCGGCTACAACGGCGACGAGCACACGGGAAACCGTGATGTCTGCACCATCTGCCTTATGTGGGATCAGGTCCGCGAAACCCGCAATAAGGCCAAAAAACTAAAGCGACAACGATGACCTACCGGGTTTTCATAGGCGCATGGAATAACGGCGAGCCGGAATGGGCGCACTTGGATGTAGGATCGCTTCCGTGGAATGATGCTAAGACGGTGATGTTGCAGCATCTAGCAAGGTTTCAGGATGACGAGTGCGGGCATTGTCGGGATGACGCGGCGAAGGAGTTTGTGCGGCTGCAAGCCGCCGCGCCCGGCGACTTTGAGGCATGCGTTGATGGCGAGGATTATGTGATTGTGCAGGAGGGCACGTGAGCATTCACTTCGACCGGGAGACTTATTTCAATGCGGTGCGCGGTCCGCTGTTCGGCGGCAGCATGACGCAAGGTCAAGTCGTCGGGCAGGAAGCGATCCTGCTACGCTGGGAAAACAGGCCGCTCAGCAAGGATCTTCGTCACCTTGCGTATGCGCTGGCCACCACGAAGCACGAGACGGGAAATGAAATGCTCCCCATTGAGGAGTATGGCAAAGGTGCCGGGTACAAATACGGAGTGCCAGACCCGGAGACAAATCAAACATACTATGGACGCGGATATGTCCAACTGACTTGGCGAGAAAATTATGTTTTTGCCACGAAGCAACTGAAGCTGACGGGAGCAAATGATCTTGAGTGGCACGCTGATCGCGCGCTCGTTCCGGCCATTGCCGGTGACGTGCTGCTGCTCGGTATGTATGCCGGTTGGTTCAGACCCCCCAACAAACTCGATTCGTTTTTCAGCACCGCCGCTGACGATGCTTACGGTGCACGGGAGATTGTCAACGGGGACAAGCACATCATTCCTTCATGGAGCGATGGCGTGAGCATTGGGAAACTGATTGCCGGATACCATGCGCATTTCCTGAATGCATTGTCGCTCGCATCCAAACCGAAGGCGGCAACGGTAGACGTGAAGCTGGACATAACACTACCGCCCGGACTCACGATTAAAATCCTCGTCAACGGGAAACCAATCTAGTGGAGATGGTGGTGGCGTTCGTCGCCGGATTGGTTATCGGCCACATGCTGACGTGGTGGTTCTACAATCCCTAGAACGGACGCCTGCGCGGTTTGACCTCAGGACATTTTTCTGCCGGTGAATCCTGCGCTTGCGGTTCCCCCGCCGCCACGGCAAGCGGACCGTGCGTGTCCTCGTTTAATTCCTTGAGCGTGCGGAAGATCACTGGCTTCTCGTCCTCCGGACGCAGCGGCTTGTTCGGATCGCGGTAGTCCTCCACGTTGGTCGAGCGCCGCCAGAATTTCCATCTCATGTCTGGCCTTCAGTAGACGGCGGAAAATAAAGCAAACGCCATGGCCACGACCGCAGCACCGATGGAGTAAAGATTGAAGCGGGTGGATGGCGCGAGTATACGGATGAGGCAGAAGATTCCGAGCGATGATATGAAAACGCCGAGGAACAGGCGGCTTACTGAAAGAGTGTCCTTAAAGAAAAGATGCTCCCAAGCCGCCTCGGTGCGGATGATCTTCCCGATAAAAATGCCCGTGAAGGCCATGGCTAGATCGTACGGGCCACCCTGAAATTCATGCTGCAGTGTCTTACGAAGGCGGCGAAATAGGTCGCCCCATCCCTCCACCTTGCTCAGTGCGAACGTAAGCATCATCACGGCAGCGAACACGCTGATGATAAACTCAAACGCATTCGCGAAGACGAAGGCTTGGTCCGACTCGAATTTCATTTCACCCCGTCCCCCTGCTGCATCTCCCGCACCAACTCATCGAGTATGGACGTCATGCGCTTGTGGTTCTCAACCGCTTCATGCAGGAGAGTTTCAGATCGAGACGCTACACGATCCAGCGATTCCGCAATCTGCTCCCGCTGCCTGCAATACCCGAACATGCGCGTACGCAGCCGTTTGAAAAGCGTGGTTAACCGATCAATCAACCCCGCCCCCTCGTTTTCACCATGGTTCGGATAAGGTCGGCCTGTGCTTCGGTGGCCGTAGTATTGTCCTTGATGATGGAGGTCATAGACTGCGCCTCGGCTATCCGATTCTCCTGCACCTTCTCGTACTTGGCGCGCAAGTCTCTCAATTCCCGCAACGTCAGGACTAGCCACACTGAAAAAATGAGGGCGGAGACTGCTCCTGCCCGTTCTATGTACGGCCATAACTTCCAGATGACCTCATCCATGACATTGGGCTGCGTGTCCGAGCGCTATTGTCCTCACGGCATCTTCTCAGGCCGACTCATCAGCGAGGGGCTCGTTGAAGGTCTCGATCAATCGGTCGAGAACGACCCGCGTCTGAGTGATTTGCTCCTTCGTGAGCGTGCCCGCCTTGGCGTTGCTGACAAGACTCGTAAGCGCCTTGATGGCCGGGCCAGCGTCCTTTTGAGCGGCGGTCAGGATTTCTATCACTGACAGCCCGGTGGTGATCAGATCGAAAATGACTTTGACGTTCATCACACCACCCCCATTGGGACTTTGTTGGTAGTGGCGATGGTGCGCGCATTACTGATGAGATTCATCACGAGATTATAGGCTTGCAGCGCGTTCACTTGATCGCCGCTCTGCACGAACGCACGCAGCGCCTCCAGCGTTTGCGGAAGCTGCAGCGTGTAAACCTGAATGGCGGCGATGGTCTCGCGGCAGCTTTGCGGGATGACCCGCTTGATGCAGGATTGCTTGTAGGCGTTGAGTCCTGCGAACATGACTATGGCTGCGTTCTCGGCGGCGTTTAATCGTTCAGGCGTGACCGGGTTTGACACCGATGCGGTAGCGCACGCGGAAACCATTAAGGTCAGCAGTAAGAGGAGGATCTTCATTTTGATGTCACCTTTTCGCTGGAGATTGATCTAGCAACTTGCGGACTGGCAGAAACGATTCTCTTAACCTCAGGCATGTCAGCCACGGCCTCGATCAGCTTCGCACGCGAGCCGGGATCGGCGACTTCATTCGCAGCCTGAGTGATTTGAGACGCAGAGAGATTTTTGACGACCTCTTTCACTTGAGTCGAAGGACTCGCGGCAATTGACGCACGCCACATCGTATAGATAGGAGTCAGCACGGCTATCAATCCGGCAATGCCCTCGAGGACTTGCCCCATGCCGGTTGTGATGAGGTTGATGTCTTGCGTGATCGAAGTGCCATCCTTCGCCGATAGCCAACCGAAGAACACCGCGACCGTGACGCCGCCCGCCGCGTAGCTGGCGACGTTCCGGCCCGCTGCCTTGTATTGATTCCAGTTCAGATCGGGAATGATGTTCATGGTTTTCTTTCCTTTTTAGTTCACGGTCGGCCCGCGCTTGTCGCCGCCGAGCGCGCCCGGCGTGAACGTGGTGCCGTCCCAACTTCCGGTCGTGACGTAGCTCCATCCGTCAACCGATGAACCGGCTGCGCCACCGGCAACTGGAAAATCCCCGGCGCGACTCGCACCAGCAAGGCCGGGGTTGCCTCCCGCGCAACATTGAGTCGCGGTGCCGCCCGCCTCTGTGGTGCCATCCGCTGCGGTCGCGCCGCCTTTGAGGCCCGGCACTGTCCCGGCTCCACCGCAACCATCTTTATTTGTAACATTTTCGAGAGTGCCACCGCCCGCACCGCCACCGCCGCCGCCCCAAAGCTCGCCGGTCAGCGCGAGCTTGATCGCCACGCGAGTGTAGATTGCGATTCCTCCCGGTAGACCGGGGGTTGGAGACTCTGGCATTTCAAAAACTCCCTTTTGTTAGCCGCCGCCAGTTGGCGATAGCCCGCCCTTTCCGCCCGTGCCCTGCACCCGACCATTCACGGCGACGATGATCTCAACGCCTGCAGGCCAGCTTCCAATGTCAACAGCGAGCAGCGCCGTAGAAGCCGAACCGACAGTGACGCCGGAATTGATTGTCAGGACGACCGTGATCCCGCTCTCCGGTTCTGGATATAAGCTATCGTGC
>Ga0247828_10000101_pt1 | contig 30187 bp, 60 predicted proteins | sample 12C_Control_Day3_FD_192425 | JGI IMG/M metagenome (GOLD analysis project Ga0247828, IMG submission 192425) | Soil microbial communities from agricultural site in Penn Yan, New York, United States - 12C_Control_Day3 | ecosystem: Environmental > Terrestrial > Soil > Agricultural land | place... | reverse complement strand
TCGCCCCCGGTAAGACGGAGCACAAGAGCACCGCGTACATCCGCAGCCACTGGGCCGGTCTTCCTCCCTACGACGACGTAGCGGCACTGTGCGATGCCGTTGATGCTCTTCAGGCCCTCGCCTCCCTGATGACGAAGTGGAGCGGATGCGCAAGACGGTGCAGGACAACGCCGCCACCGGCCGCGCCATCACCACGGAGGACCTGCTCCGGCTGATGGACTCGCACGACGCGCTGAGCCGCGCCGCCCCCACCCCGCCGCCCGGGCTGCTGGAGGCGGTGGCCCAGGTGGATGGAGCATGCGGCATGTGCGGCGGGAAGCGCGTCCGCCGGACGTCGTGCTCCATGTGCCACGACAGCACGTGGGACCACGAGTGCGACGACAAGGAGGTCCCGTGCCACTGGACGGGGCATGCCGTCATCGACCAAATCCGCGTCGCCTTCGACGCCGCGAAGGGCGGGGAGGCGTTGGTGCACTGCCCGGGGTGCAAGCAACAGGCGCCCGTCACCGAGATTCACACGCGCTGCACCATGTGCGCAGCCCATGAGGACGAGCGCACGCGGAACGCTGCGCTGGAGGAGAGCCCCGACGCCGAGGACGCCGCGACGTACCGCGCGGCGGTGGAGCGACTGGACGACCGCGCCGGGAAGGCCAAGGCCGCGCACGACGCATGGGGCAGCGACCCGGAAGGGGCCGTGGCGCGGTGGGTGCTCTACGGCGATGGCGAGGCGCCCGCGCCCCGCGAGGTGCTGGACAAGGCGCGGGTGGTGGAGGTGCTGCGCGAATCGCGGGACCGGCACCTCAAGGCCGCGCAGGAGCGCGCTGGCACCAGCCTGGAAATGGACCACCGCGCCATGGCGGACGCGTGCACTCAGGTCGCCACGCGGCTCGGCCTCACCCTCGCCACGCCCCCGTCTGGGCCGGGAGGTGGGGAGCGCGCCATGCCAAACGTGGAGACGCCCTTCACGCCCGAGCAGCGCGACGCTCTCAACGCGATGATTCAGGCGAGCCCGCTTGGCTCCCGCGCCCGCATCGCCCCGACGCCCACGCAGGACGAGGCGCTGACGGCGGCCCTTGTCGCCGTGGAGATGCCTGCCACCGTCGAGGAGGCCGAGCAGGTGATGCGCGAGGCTGGCGTGGACCCCGCCGCGTTTCTTGCGGAGACGATGGCCCACGCTGAGGCCGTCAAGGCGCGGCTTGCCTCCCAGCCCTCCGCCCCGGACGTGGTGTGGGAGCATCCGGACAACCCAGAGTTGGGCATCCGCGTCTTGGCTGACGGGACGATGCAGGACGGCACCAGCCACCCGCAGAACTGGCGCAACATTGCGAAGGACATCGCCCGCGCGCTGGCCGAGGCGAAGCGGGAGACGGTCCCTGTGCTCAACGCCCTGCGCCAGTACCAGCACCGTGACGAGCGATGCCTCACGGAGACTCTGACTCGACTGGTGGATGAGCGGGTGACGCTGCCGCAGAAGGCATGGAGAGAGGCCGCCGAGTCCATGCGCGAGCGGGCGGAAACCCTCGCCTACTCCGCCGCCGCCCACTGCAAGGACCAAGGACACAAGGAAGTCCTCCTTGCGGTGGGTCACCGAATCGCAGACCTGCCGCTGGAGGAGAAATGAACCACACGTCGCCGTTTGGCCCCATGGCGGGGCCCGTTGCTGAGCCCAAGCCCACCATCCGGGAGAATGTTCAGGAGGTGGAGACGGGACAGGTGCGCGTCGGAGGTATTGCGCGGCGCTCTGTTGTCCGCATCGGAGAGTCGTACACAACTCCGACCGGGCAGACGAAGTGGTGGGTGCAGAATGCTAGCGACGGCGAAGGCGGCGCGCGGTTTGGATGGGGGCCAGCGATACGCATGCACGCGAAAACCATCGTCGCCCGCTGGCCGGACGTAGAGGAGTAACACCGCCACCCCGGGCCGCGCTTTTGGAGGCGGCCCGTTTCTCACGTATAGTGTGCTTATGAATGCGCGCATCTACCTTGCCGGTCCGAATCAGCATTCCCTGTGCAGCTGGCTTGAAGGCCACCACGTCCTGGAGTCATTCGCCAATCATCTTGGAGGAGAAGACTGGGACAGGAAGGACGGTGACAACGGCAACCTCGCACGCTACCGCTACACCTTTGCGTCGATGGCTCTGGATAGCGGCGCATACAGCAACATGACAGCGCAGAAGCGAGGGGCGAAGGATGTTGTGACGCTTGATGGGTACATCGAATTTGCGACCAAGCATGGCGCATTCTATGATTGGTGCGCTGTCATGGACGATATCATGGGCGGCGCGGATGGGAACCGGCGCAATTGGGTGAAGTGTATGAACGCCGGAATCCCCCGCCTCATGCCCGTCTTCCATCAGGGAGAGCCATTCTCGCTTCTTGATGAGTACTGCGCGGGTGCGGATTTCATCGGCCTCGGGTTTCAGCGGCCAATTCGCGACGAACAAGCATGGCTTGACGCCTGCTTCTCTCGAATCCCTGAGTCTAAATGGGTCCATGGGTTCGCGATGACGGGTTATCTCCGGTGGCCATTTCGCAGTGCAGACAGCACGACGTGGCTGCATGAAATGCTCGCGATGGAAAAGGCTTCAGGCCAGGGCCGTAGCGCGCTCGCCTACCTCACCAAGCGCGAGCTGACGGAGTTGGTGGTCAAGAAGTACCAACGCCAGTGGCGGCAAGACCTGTGGCGCGGCACGTTCGGCAGCGCCGCAGGTCGTGGCGAGCAGGTGGATATTGAAGAAGTCATCGCAGAACTGAAAGCACTGGAGGCGGCATGAACACGCATAGAGTCACCATTTCTCGCCGGTACGATTTCGAGGCAGCGCACTTCCTTCCTCACGTCCCTAAGGGACACAAGTGCCTGCGCATGCACGGACACTCCTACGTGGTTGAGGTCGAAATCACGGGACTGGTACAGGAGTTCGGAGGCGAGGCAGGCATGGTGTGCGACTTCGACCCGATTGACGCCTGCTGGAAGAACCTCTGGAGTCGAATTGACCACACCGTCCTCAATGAGTCCTGGACGCCAAACCCCACGGTGGAGATTTGCGCCAAGCTCGTTCACGACCACTTTGCCGCGAACCTGAATGCTCCCTACGAATCGATTCGCATCGTCTATCGCGAGGGTCCGCGCTCGACATGCGTCTACCCGCCACGGGGTGCCGAGTCATGAGAAGTGGGAGTCTTGAGGACAGGGCCGCGCTCTCCGCGCAGGCGCAGCATCGCGAGACGCAAAAGGCCATCCGCGCCGAGCGCATCCGCCTCTACTGCGCGAAGAACGAGGACATGACGAACGAGGGCGCGGCTCGCGCCTTCGGCGTCCATGTCTCCGTCATCCGCGCAGCGCTTGGCAAGCCCAGGGCCAGAAGGAAGCAATAACCAGAAGAGACGCGGGGGTGCGCCGTGAAGTACCCAGCCGACGAATACGAGCAGCTCATACGTGACAGCCTTGCCCGTGGGTACTCCGCTAGGCAGGTGGCGGATGCCGTTGGGTGCAGTGACACCTACGTCCGTCGCGTCCGCGACGGCATCCCACGCGGCAAACCCGGCCCCAAGCCTGCGCCTATCTTCCAGCGCAAGCCTCAACCCGTTTCTTCGGTATCGCGACAGATTGAGGCGCGCAACAACAGGGAGGACGCCGAGCGCATGGCCCGCGCTGTGCGCCACTGGCTCAAGAACGATGACCTTGAGTTGCAAGAGGTCGCGGAGATGTACGACGTGAGTAAGTCCGCCCTGATTGAAGCGCGGAAACGGCACCGTGAGGCCGCGTGAGCAGCGCTGAGGACAAGAACGGCGGGCGCGGAACTGCTGGCCCCGCCCGCTGCAAGTTGGAGCACCTGCAAGCCCAATTCGGATTCCGCGTCCTCGTGGGCCCGGAGTCCCGCCCCGAGCGCTGCGAAGTCTCCCACCCGGGCTACCTCGCCCGGTGGCGCAGAGTGGCACCTGACCTTTACGAAATGGAGAGCACCAATGGACGCGAAGGAACTGGGGAAGAGGATTCAGGCACGCCGGAAGCACCTCGGACTACGGCAGGTGGACGTAGAGTCCAAGTCTGGCATTTCTAAGTCCATGGTGGCGATGGTGGAGCGTGGACGCCGCTCAGCCACGCTCAGCCACGCTAGGGACGCTGGAGCGCATCGCCACGGCCCTCCAGACGACTCCAGCCGCCTTGCTATCTTGGGACTTGGCGCAGGAAATGGGCGGGGCCACGGAGTCTCTGGTTGCCTACCTCTCCGCCAAACGCGCCACGCCCGAGCAGGTCCGCCGCGTGGAGGCCCTGGCGCGCGTCCTGTTGGAGGCGGCGTGAAGGTTTTGGTTTTCGGCTCGCGCAACCTCACGGCCCGGCACCTCCCCGCGATGCGCAAATTCATCGCGACAGAGAGCATGCAGAAGTGGGTAATGCTGGAGGACCAGAACGCGCCAGAGGGGTGGGTTGAGCGTCCCATGCCGCTGCCGCTCGAACTCATCATGAGGGCACGAGACAGCGGGGACATTCAAAGCCTCATGCCAGATGACGCCGTGGGCCTTGGGCGAATCACCCTCATCCACGGCGACGGACCGCCCGGGAAGACTCCGGGGGCCGTGGGCGCGGACAAGCTCGCGGAGATTGCCGCCTCGCTGGAGTGGCCCGACACGCGGCGATGCAGGCGCTTTCCGCCCGAACAGGGCCCTGACGAGTCCTGGGGTCAAGCAGCGGCCCGGCGCAACGCTGCGATGGTGGCGCTCCGTCCCGACCGTGCCCTCTGCTTTCACACCGACCTGGACCGCTCGCGTGGGTCGGCCATGACGGCGGAGTTTCTGACGAAGGCGGGGTTGCACTACCGCAACGTGAAGTTGTCCAACGCAGGCGAAGTTCTCACGGTGGAGGAGCGATGAAGGCGATTGAGCGAGTTCTGAAGGGCGACACGCGGAAGGTCACGACAGAGCAGGCCGCATACGAGTTCCGACAGATTCGACAAGCGCTTGCCGCTGGCGAAGTCCTGCGCGAAGCCATCACTCCGTTTCACGACGCGGTGAAGAACAAGGACATGGAAGCGGCAACGGATGACGAGTTCGCCCTCTGTCTCGCAGTGGCGACGTGGGACAAGGCCACGGAGAAGCCATGAAGCGTGGAAACAAGGCGTTCGGCACCCTCCTGCGCCACGCACGGGAGCGCGCAGGGAAGTCCCAGACGGACGTGGCGCGCTTCCTCCGATGCAGCGGCCCGTTCATCTCCGACGTGGAACTCGGGAAGCGTGCGCCGCTCGTCCGCTCCAAAATCCACGATGTGGCGCGGTTCCTCGACACCAGCCCGGACGGCCTGATTGTCGCCGCCGCGCAGTGGCATGGCGTCTACGAACTGCCCATGGGCCTGGACCGCACCCGCGACGACGTGGGCGCCGCCCTATCTGCCCGGTGGGAACGTCTCACTAGAGAGCAGTTGATGCGCATCATGGCGGTGCTGGATGGCGAGGAGCCGTAAGCGCCTTACGCCATCTCCGAATCTCCGAGGGGTCACAGTGATGTGGCCCTTTGTCGTTTCTGGAGACACCCCACCAAGTCCTCCCCTCGCAGCCATAATACCTACCAGTAGGGTGGATTTTGACTCACCACTCCACGGATAACCCGCAGAAAGTGGCGTAGCATTCTTGACGGGATAGTGGCCCTTGGTACTATTCAGGGGTCGCCAGTTGTTCGAGAGCTGACGACGCATACGCGAGAACCATTATGCCCCGCTCCGGGATGTCCGTGCTCGAACCACGGCCCTGGCAGCGGGGCTTCTCGTTCCGGGGGCCAAATGGCCGTTACTCCAAGAGAAATGACACCGCGAGAAATCGCGCTGCGTCAGCGTGCCATTGAGGCTGAGCGGAAGACGGAGAAACTCCGCGCTCACTACGAGACTCAAATCGACCAAATGCGAGAGGCGCAGGCGAAGCGCGCCAATCCGACGACGAAGACGATTGTCCATCGGGTCTTCGACTCCTACACGGAATCGCAATTGCGCTCCATGGAAGCGGATATCCGTCGCAGGGCTGGGGATATCTGGCGGTGCCAAGTTGTGGAGTTGAGGAACGAGATTGAAGCCCTTCGGGCTCGCGTTGACGCTGGAATGTACCGCCGCACGCAGATGATGTGGCTTCTGGGCATCATCGTCCGGTGTGAGGACGACGAGTCCATGAGCGACGATGAGCACGACCGGCTCATGGACGAAGTCATCAAGAGAGCCCGGAGTATCCTGTCTGTCGAGCGTCTCGCCCGCGCCAACCGGAGGCCCCTGTAATGGCCCGCATCCGATCCATCAAGCCTGACTTCTTCTTTGACGAGGAGACGGCGACCCTACACCCGGACGCGCAACTTCTCCTGATTGGGCTGTCCACGTTGGCCGACAGGGACGGGCGCCTTGAAAACCGACCAGTGCGCATCAAGGCGGCCCTCTTCCCATACCGCGATGTGGACGTTGAAGCGCGGCTGTCCGACCTCGAAGGCGCTGGCGCTGTCATCCGCTATGAGGCCAACGGCAAGCGGTGCTTGGCGCTGGTCCACTGGTCGCGGGACCAGAAACCCCACCCGAAGGAGACATCCTTCGACCTTCCGGACCCTCCCGAGAAAAGCCGTGAAGTTTCACGGCAGGATTCGGATACATCCCGTCGAGTCCCTGTGGTTGTTGGTTGTGGTAGTGGATCTGGGAGTGGTTGTGGATCCTCTTCTCCCGCCCCGGCTGCCGCCGTGTCGGATGGTGTGGACGACTTGCCGGACGCGACAGACGACGCGGTGGAGGAGGCCAGCCAACCCGCACTGTTCGCCGCACCGGCCAAGCCCAAGGGCCCGCCCCCGGAAGCCCTGCGCGAAGTCTGGAACCGCGTGGCTCCACCTGCCGGGTGCCAGCGCTGGGAGGCCATGTCCAAGCCCAGGGAGCGCGCCGCACGCCTCGCGCTGGAGGCGTGCCCTGACTTGGCCCGCTGGGAGGCATGGCTGACCCACGAACTCGCCCGGCCCTTCAACCGGGGCGAAAACCCGTCCGGCTGGCGCGCCGACGTGGACTGGCTGCTGCGCGCCAAGACGCGCGACATGGTGGCCGACTTCAACCCCAGTGCCTCTGTGGTGGCCGGAAAGACGGCGTCAGGCCACGATGTGCCCCGACTAGGCCCCAACCCCGTCACCGTGTCCCGCCCAACGCCCAGCGGCGATTTGCCGAGACTCTAGCCCATGCTGACAAATCACGAAGCCGAAGCGGCCCTGTTGGGCTCCATTCTCGCTGGAAACGGCACTGTTGAAGACGTCCTCCCGCTGGCCCCGGAGGAATTCTCGCACCTGCCGTATGCGCTGGTGTTCCGCGCCATGGCCTACCTGCACCGTCGCCACCAGCCGGTGAACGAGTTGACGGTGAACGACCGGCTCAAGGCCGCTGGCGAGATGAGCGAGGTAGGAGGCCCAACGGCCGTCATGGCGCTGACGGGGAATCTCCCGCCGCTCGCAACGCCTGCTCCGTTCGCTGCCATGGTCCGCGAGGCTGCCCGGCGCCGTCGCGTGCGAGAGGCCGCCATCCGCGCCGCTGAGATGGCTTGCGACCCAAACGTGACGCCGGAGAAAGCAGCGCTGGACGCCTCCGCAGCGCTCGCCCAGCTTGGCGCTGCTGGCGTGGACAAGGTGAGGACTTTCACCGACTCCATGGAAACGCTGATTGAGCGCCTTCACGCCATCCGAAGCGGCGAGTACCAGCACTACATCCCCACCAACATTGACGTGTGGGACGAACTACTGGGCGGCTTGTCGCGCGGCATCGTCACCCTGCTTCCCGCCTACCCTGGCGTGGGCAAGGGCGCCGTTGCAGGGCGGATGATCCTCAACCTTGGGCAGTGCGGCCGGAAGGTGGGCCTCTTCTCGCTGGAGGACCCTGAATACTGGGTGGCCAAGCGCTACCTTGCGGATGCCTCTGGCGTCCCAGTGCGGACGCTCATGTCGGCTGAGCGCACCAGCGACATCCGCGACCAGTACATTGAAGACGCCGTCATGCAGTCGCGCGAGTGGGGAGAGAACATCTTCATCGACGAGCGCACAGGCTTGTCAGCAGACCAGATTGCCGCCACTGCGCGCCAGATGGTGGTGCAAATGGGGGCCGAGGTCATCATCATCGACAACGCCTCGGAGATTGACGTCTCTGGAGACGAGCGCCACGACATTCGCAGCGCTCACATGGTTCGCGTCCTACGCGACGTGGCGAAGGGCCTCAACGTGGCCGTCGTCCTGCTGATGCACCTGAAGAAGAACGGGAACAGCAGCAAGGAAGGCGCCTTCATCCGACCCACCACGGAGCTTCTGAAGAACACCACTGGCTTTGCCGAGGTGGCGCGCGCCATCGTCGCCCTGTGGCGGCTGGAGGGCGATAACTCCAGCATCGTGGCGACCATCCTCAAACAGACGGAAGGCGAGCGGGACATTGACTTCACGATGCCCTTCAATGCCTCTGCTGGACTCGTGGAGTCGATTGGTGGGCGGAAGCGGGAAGGCGAGAAGGGCTACACCGAAAGCGAGAGGGGAGCGCGATGAAGACGACGTGGGAGGAAGAGGCGAGGCGAGTTGCAAAGGACGTCTACAGGGAACTGCAGCGGCTTGGGTACGAGGTCGCAATAGAGGACGGCATGGTGTACCTCCGCGACAAGTCGGACGGGACATGCTCTTGCATGAAGTTGCGATGGTTTTGCTTCCGCTCTGGAAGCATTGAACATGCGGCGGCCCTGCTGCTTGACGGAGAGCGCTGCATGAAGCCGCTGGGGAACAGCGTCACAGCTTCGCCTGCAGAGGAGATGTTTCGCCGCGAAAGGTTGCCGCCATGCCCGTGGTGACGTGCAAGCCGAAGTGCGCCGTGTCCGACTGTGCGCGTGACGCGTGCCGTGAATCCCTCTGCTCAGTCCACGCGCTGACGTGGCTCCTCACGAAAGACTCGGCGCCGACTCCGGGGCGGGAGAATCGCCTGCGCCAATTCGTAGCGCGGCAGGACGTGCGCGGCGTGCTGCGCAAGGCCACCTCCCCGGCAGGCTTCATTCCTCCAGACACGCGGCGGAAATGTAGACGCTGTAGCCAACCGGCTTTAGAGTCTGGGATATGCGCGGGTCATCTCGCGACGGAGGTGGGGATATGAGCAACGACAAGTCTCGCGTGGTGATGCGGTCCTCTCGCGTCTACGACAAGACTCGACCCGAGGGTAAGCAGGACGTGGCAATCATCGAAGGCGCCATCGGTGAGGACGGGAGCGCCGCCGTCCTCTTCGGATGCCAGAGCGACGGGAAGGTGTGCTGGCTCTCAAAGCAGCACGCCGTTGAGTTCGCCTCATCCATGCTGATGATTGCCCTATCGCTGCCGGGAGACATCCCCGCTGGCGACATGAGCATGGATGCCAAGGACTGGCCGAAGGAGGGCGGAGAATGAACGCGCTCCTCTTCTCGATGGTGGATGCACTGACGCTCCGAGAAATCGCCATGGTGCGCGAGCAGCGCGCGTGGGACCGACGCCACTACAAGTCGTCGCTGCGGTCGCTCTATCAGGAGGACATCCGCGACCTGCGCCGCATGGTGGGCGAGTGGCGCTCCCTTTGGCCGCTGGGAGGTGGGCTTTGAGGATGGCCGCCAAGCGGGACCAGAACGAGCCCGAGATTGTCCGGGCGCTGGAGTTGGCTGGGTGGTCCGTCTTCACGGTGTCGGATACGGGGCTGATGGACCTCCTGTGCATCCGGCGCGGGGTGATTCGGCTTCTGGAAGTGAAGGGGCCGAAGGGCAAGTTGACGCCCGCGCAGGAGAAGACCTTCGCGCGCATCCACGCGGCACTGGGTACCGTCCATGTCGTGCGGACGCCATCGGAGGCGCTGCACGCCGTGGCGCTGGGCGTGGAGTCGGAGTTGGGGCCGCTTGAGTCGGCGCGCGGATTCGTGATGCCACCGCCTGCCATCCAGCGCCAGATTGAGGAGTCTCAACGCACGGCGTCTGTACAGTTGGCGGGATACCGCGTCACCCCTGCCTACCAGAAGGCGCAGACGGAGTCCGTGGTGCCCAAGAGGAGGAAGAAGGCATGAGACGCCTGCTGAAGAGAATCCGGTGCGCGCTGTCCGGGCACACCCTGCCCGCCGCATTCCCGCTGAAGCCAATGGGGACGGCGGCATGCCCCGAGTGCGGCAAGGCGGCGTTTGGCTACGCCCGAATCCACGGCGTGGGCAACGTGGTTGAGTGGTGGCGCCTGTGAGACGCCTGCTCTGCTGGCTCGGGTGGCACGAATCGCCACGGAGCCTTGACCCGCGCAGGCCCGACAAGTGGGCCTGCGTCCACTGCCGCAAACCCTGGATGGAGTGGTGATGGATTTCTATATGGACACCTTCTGCCCCTGCGCGATGTGTGAGAGCAACCGGCGCGCGATGCGCTGGGACCGGCCGCTGACGGAGGCCCGGGACTGGCGCGTGTCCGAGGACATCCGCCGACTGATGCGCGAGCGGCGTGTGAAGGCGGATGTCTACAAGGGCCGCCTGACGATGGATGGCGCCACGCTCAGGCTGGTGACGGAATGAGCCACCTCACACCCCAGCCCCCGCCCGTGAAGGGCAAGGCCCGGCCGACGTGGGAGGGCATTGCGGAGGAGTTCCGCCGTCGCGCGTTTGAACTTGGCGGAGACACGGCTACGGTCTGGGCGCTCATGGTGCAGGACGCCCACGCCCGCGACCTGTTTGGCCGCAATAAGCACGGCTGCCCCCACCAGTCCGACAACGGCAGGGACCACGCAGCAGACGCCTACCAGGAGGCACTGGACGGTGTCTGCTACTGGCGCGCGGAGGCTGACGCGGCCCACCGCTACGGCGACGAGGCGAGGGCCACCGAGGCATGGGCGCTGTACCAGGACTCGCTGCGACTCGCGCACCGCGCCCGGCTGTACCTACTCCGGAGGGATGGGCGGTGAGCAACGTAATTCCGATGGGGCCGCGCACGCTCGCTGTCGCGGTTCGGCAGGATGCCTCTTTCGTCCTTGCTGTGTCGGACCTCGGCTTGCGCCCTCCTGACTGGGAGAATGGCGCCAAGGCGTTCACGTTTAGGCGGCGGAAGTACGATGGGGTCTGGGGCTGGGAGATTGGCCTTCACTGCGATTCGTTCTGGACGAACCTGTCCGTGAAGCAGGTTGCTCCGTTCCCGAAGACAAAGGCCGAGGCGCGGGTGTGGGCAATCGACTTCGCACGGATGCATGGCTTCCAGCCCAAGGAGCGCATCCGACCCCGAGAGCCCAAGTCCCGGCCGTCGCTGTCGGTGATTGACGGTGGCCAGCCGTGAGCCACGTCCACCGCCCGCCCCGGTGCCGCCTGTGCGGCAGGCCCCTGGGGTGTGGCTGCCCGCGGTTGCCGTTTAGGAGGCCGTATGGATGCTGAGACGAGAGAAGCGTTGCTGTGGGCGTGGGCCACGGTGTCCACCATCTTCGCCGTGGCGTTCTTTGCCTACTGGCGCATGGCTGAGCACTTCTATAGGCAGATGCGTGATGGGTGGCGACAGGAGATTAATGCCCGACGAGACCTCATCCTGCATGTTGAGCAGTACGCCACCGCCAAGGCTGAGCGGATGGTTGCAGAGGGGAACCTCGTAGATGCGCTCAAGCAGGGCGCCAAGCCGGAGGCGCAGGCGTTAACTACCTCAAGCCCGGAGAGTGGCCAGACCGGTCAAAGTGCATCCACTCGCACGTCGGAGGAGCAATGCTGGATGGCGTGCGGTGGCTTGTCTGCGCGCGCTGCAATGTCCCTGTGTCCAAGATTCCGGACCGCCAGACGGGGGAGCGTGAGTGCGTGGAATCGCTCTACCGCAACCACTCCGAGACATGCCCATGCAGGTGGCCAGAGGACACCGAGACCACCATGCGCCGCGTCATGGACAAATGACTGCGCGGGAGTTGACTTCACGAAAGAGTCTGGTGCACTATCTCTCTGACTCAAGGGGGATTCATGCACCTGCCTATCCGTGTCGTCGGTCGTAGTACTCCGGTCGAAGTGCCGTTCCAACTCCAGCCGTCGTTCAAGTTCGCCTGCTTCATCCCTGGATACGGGGTGCAGGAGTTCGTGGCGGACCTGTCTTCTCAGGACGTGTTCAAGGCAAATGTCTATGACGTTGAATCCACGCAGGGGCTGCCGATGCCGCGTGGACGCGCCATCCTCGGCCTCATGGAGCGCGAACTTGAAGTTCGTCGCGCCGCCCAGTCCATCCTCTCCGCCATCCTGACGCGCCTTGGGCTGGTGGAGGTGGACGGAGAGCGGAGGTCCACCCATGGCCCCGACGCCCTGATGTGGATTGCCATCGCCCACGACAGGGAGGAGGAGACGAGCAAGGCGTGCAGTCTCGCCCTTGCCGACCTCTCGCCCGTCTGGCGCGACCGCACGGAGCCAGCGCCCAAGGCTCACGTCGCAGCGGACATCCTCGATTCGTACTACCAGCAGGTACAGGACGCCGTGCTGGGTGAGTGGGAGGGCAAGGCAAATCGCAAGGCGGATGAGGATTTGACGACTCACACGGCCGGTGGAAACTCCAAGGTGGCGCCATGAGCGGCGGAGTGATTGACCTCCTCGCGTGGAAGGCGCGTCGCGCGGGGTGGCAGACGATGGAGTCGAACGAAATCGACTTGCAGGTGTATGACAACAAGGACGGACGGGCGCGCTACGTCCTGTGCTTGGGAGAAGACACCGAGGAGTTGCTGCTATCGCCCGACACCCTGCGCAGGTGGGCGGCGAAGATGCTACTTGTTGCGGAGCAGGTGGAAGACGCCGAGATGGCCGGGATTCTGGCGATGGAGGATGCGTGAGCACCAAGGCGAAGGCCATTCCCCTAAAGCGCGAACCTGCCGGTTTCTCGCGCGGCTCATGGGAGTGGGAGAGGTGCTGTTTCTGTCGGACGCGCACGCCCTACTGGACGAACCTGATTGACCGCAGCGGCGGCGAACAGGTGGCCTGTTGTGAAACGTGCGCCGCCGTGAAGATGGCCACGCAGGTCCCCACAAAGCGCGAGTGGTTCGACAAGGAAGCGCGACTGGAGAGGAGACCATGAGCACCAAGGCAATTCGGGAGGCGCTGGATTGGCTGGAGAACTACCTCGGCCACGAGCCCGAGGCGCAGGAGGCGCGCAGGGCAGCACGTGACGAGTTGTTGGCTCTGGAGAAGGCGTGCCAGACGCTCGCTGATTGGGGCGTCGTGAACGAGCTGCTCAAGTCCAAGGAGCCAGAGGTTGATGCCGCTGCTGACTACCTCTACGCCATCGGCCACGCATACACTGAGCGCAATGGGGAGGAGCGCGAATGAGCACCAAGGCGATTCACGATGCGTTGTCGTTGCTGGAAATCTATATGGAGGAGCCCCCGTCCGGGATGAGTGCAGCGAACGCCGCGCTGCTCAATTCGGCGCGCGCCGAAGTCGAGGCCATCGAGCGGGCGGCGAAGGCGCTTGCTGATGACGCCAAGGGGATTTGGCCGAGTAGCTCCGCTGCTCTGAACGAGCGTTACAAAGCGCACCGACTGATGTGGGTCATCGACCAGCAGGAGAAATGAATGCCCGCCCTGCCCATCCGCGTGACGTTCCTTGGACCCAGCGGCGAGGTGCTAGGCGTGAAGACGCTGCGCCCGCACAACACGAACTTTCGACTGCTGGGCGCCCAGCCAAGGGTGACGATTTACCCTCGGAACTGGACGGCCACCTTCCCCCACCGCGACTGCGTGCGCTACGGGGACGGGTGGGCAGTCAGGCTGATGGACGGAGACCCGCTTCCGCTGAAGTTGGAGCCAGTAGACGCCACGCCGAAGTGCGCGTAATGCCGTGATGCCTTCGGGCGATGCAGTACAGCCAAAGGAGAAACCCATGGTCCCGATGTTTTTCGCAGTCGTGAACAACCCCGGAGAGGCGCAGCGCGACCACCGCCTGACGGCCCTGACGCCTGAGAAGGCGATGCAGGAGGCCGAGAAGTTCAAGGGGCACTTGCTGCTGGGTGGGCAGGTCCACGTCATCCGGAACGGCGTGGGTGAGGTGGGCGCCTTCGGGCGGGACGGGCAGGTAGTGGGTTCTTAGCAACGCTGGTGATGCCGAAAGGCGATTTAACCCGCGCCGCCAATGGCGGAGGAGGCAAACGTGTTCGACGCTGGCAACGACTGGCTGCTGTTCGCGGAGAAGGTGCGCGAGATGGGCGGCTCTACTGACGTCCAGTTTGGGAGCCCGAAGAATCCCAAGATAGGTGGGCGCTACCTGTCAACGAACGAGAGCCTAGAGGACGGCCTACAGTTCGGAGACCCATTGGAGGTGTACGCTTCGGCTTGCCCGAAGACGAACGAGGAGTATGGGGCCCTGAAGGAGAGGGGGTTGCTCGGCGTGAAGGTAGCAATCACCTACGACACCGAAACGGCGCTGCTGTTCGCCTTGGCTGGTGTGCGGCCCAACGACTTCGGAGCGGCTGGGCACAGCAGAGAAGTAGAGAAGCGCTATCGCGCGCTGGCAGACGCCTCAATCCAGGCACTGCGCAAGTAGCACCGGGCCCCTTCGGGGGCCTTTCTTTTGACTGTCGCCCGGCACTGACGCAGAGTGAAGGAAGGAGAAAGACCGATGAGTAATGAGATTGAAGAAGGGATGTTGAAGCACGATGCTGCGTTCCCCGTGACGGTGCGCACCGAAAGCGGATTGCTGACTGACTTCGGCCTCTCCCGCCGCGACTACCTCGCCGCCGCCGCGCTGACGGGCTATCTCGCGCACCACGGAGAGCCACAGCGATACAGCATGGACGGCCCGTCTGAGGAGGAACAGCGTCGCGTCGCCAGCCTGAAGATGTACCGTTGGGCCGACGCCATGCTCGCGGCCGGGCAGGAGACGAAGTGATTCTCTTTCCAACTGACTGGCGCTGGCTCCTCTCGCTGGTGCGCGCGCGACTGAGAGGTGGGGCGTGATTGACGTCTTCGGCATCCCATTCACGCTGACCGTCTCCCCGTTTCTGCGTCCGGGGGATGTGTTCCTCTATCGGGCGAACCCGCTCAAGATGAACGCGCAGGTGCTGGTGAGGCACGAGAGCGAATATGCCCTCTGGTGCTCTGGGGCGAAGTGGCATCCATACAGCGGTCACTGTCCGACGTGGACGGATGCCGCCGAGTGCCAGTGCATGTTGGGAGGTGAAGTGTGAAGCATCCTGTCCTCCCCAGCGGCATGGTTTTCGCCCAGAGCACGCGAGTGCTGACAGGCAGGATGCCGCCGCCTCCCGGGCGGCCCAAGCAGGTCCGGAGGAAGCGTGGCAAGTACAAGAAGCCGCGCATGCTCAAGGACAGAATCAGCACGAGGACACGCCCGCCCACGCCCACTGGCCTCCTTTCCGTTGTTCCGCGCATGCCAAGGTGGCAGATGGACGCCATCAAGCAGCTGGCGAATGAGACGCGCGTGCACCAGAGTCACTACCTGCGCGAAGCGATTGAGGATGTACTGCGAAAGCACGGGGCACTATGAGCAACGCGGGATGGATTGGCGTGGACCTGGATGGAACGCTGGCGGAGTACGGCGGATGGCAGGGTGCTGGAGCCATCGGCCGCCCCGTGCCGCTGATGCTCATCCGTGTCAGGGACTGGCTGGACGCAGGCCGTGACGTGCGAATCTTCACCGCCCGCGCTGGAGACCCGGAGTGCCTTCCGGCCATTGAGGCGTGGTGCGTGGAGCACCTTGGCCGCGTACTGCCAGTCACGGCGACGAAAGACTACCGGTGCGTAGCCATCTGGGATGACCGAGCAGTGCAGGTGGTGCCCAACACGGGGCGTCGCGTGGATGGGGAGGACTGATGCTTCTCGCGATGAGGTACATTTACCACGTTCTGTGCGTTGGACTGGCAGTGGCTTTAGTGCCGTACCTGCTTGAGTCTGGCCCTTGGCGCCAGCGGATTGCTATCGGCGTGCTAATCGCCATCATGACGCATGGAACTCTCTGGGGTCGGGAGAATCAATGAACCTCCTCCGCTGCGAGTGCGGCAAGCACCACCTGCATGGGGCGCGGTACTGCGACAGGTGCGGTGCCCAGCCGCCGCGCGCGAGAGGTAGCGGGAGGCTGGAGCCGCAGTCCGTGGAAGAGGCGGACGTTCCCGCGTTCATTGACGCCTGCACCGCCCTCAACGCTGCGCTGAAGCAGACGGGCGGCGTGTGGGGCGTGGCGTGAAAGGCGGCAAGCACCGCCCCTGCCCTCCCGCCGAAGGTGACGTGCTGGAGGTGCTGCGACTGCTCGCGGCGCTGGGGTGGCGGCCAGAGACAACAGAAGCAGTTCAACCGAAAGGAAGCACTCGATGAAGCCCGAAGACATCGCCCGCGTCTGCCACGAGGTGAACCGTGGCTACTGTGCCGCCCTTGGTGACACCTCGCAGGTGCCCTGGGAGGAAGCCCCCGACTGGCAGCGACAGAGCGCCATCAAGGGCGTGGAGTTCAATCTCGCCAACCCCGACGCGCCGCCCAGTCACTCGCATGACTCGTGGCTCGCGGAGAAGCGCGCCACGGGCTGGAAGTACGGGCCGGTGAAGGACGCCGAAAAGAAGGAGCACCCCTGCTTCGTGCCTTACGAGGAGTTGCCCGCCGAGCAGAAGGCAAAGGACTACCTGTTCAAGGCGACCGTCCGCGCGCTGTCCACCACTGCCTAGGTCGGCCACGCGTCTGAGACAACCGAGCCAAAGTAAAACGGGCCCTGGCTTTCGCTGGGGCCCGAGTCGTTTCTGGGTATCTACTTGAGGCCCAGCGCAGCAAGCCTCGCCGCGTCTTCCGCCCGAATCCGGGCGATTCTGGCCTCATTCGCCGCCAGCTCCGGCCCCCACATCTGACGCCACTGCGCAGACTGCCTCTCTTGCAGGCGCTTGGATAGGGGCTCAAGTCCCGCGCTGCGCTCGTCTGGGTAGTGTGGGTGCGCGGTGTCGGGCATGAAGCAATGATGCGACACTCTCTTTCGCCAGTCAACTTTTTGCCATGACACACGCCCCGTGCGACAGTGCTTGGGCCAATCAAGGCAGAGGGTTTGAGATGAACGCGAAGACCACGAAGAAGAAGGCGACGAAGAAGACGAGCAAGGCGCTGGCGAATCAGGGGCGGTACAACATGACTGCCGGTGGTCCGCTGGCCCAGGCATACCCCGAAGTCCCGCTGCCCGACGCGCTCAAGGCGTTCGACGCGGCGCTGAGCAAGGCCCAGGACCTGCGCGCCACCATCTACAATGGCCTTGCTGATGAGTTGTACGCCAACCGCGCCCGGCGCCTCTCGGGCGCCGCGAGCAACCTCCAGCATGCCTCGTGGACGCTGCGCGAATCCGCCTACCGCGAGGCTGACAAGTGAGCCTCATCAAGTTGACGCTGTGGCAGGGAGGCCAACCGCTCTACGTGCTGCCCTCAGAGGTCGTCACCATCGCTCCCTGCTGGCGGGACCGCGACGCGGCCCTCGTGGACTTGCGCACTGGCAAATTTCACAAGGTGCTGGGGACGTCGGCGGAGGTTCACGCACAGGTGTTCGGGCCGCCCAAGGCAGAGCCACAAGCGGCGCAGTAGCCCGCAACGAAAAAGGCGCCGACTCGCGGCGCCCCTCGGCCCTGCTTCGGCGGGGCCGTTTCGTTTCAGCCCCTAGAAGGGCAACCCGGAGTCGTCAATAGGGCCGCCGTAGGAATGGGTCTCCTCGCGCTGCACCGTGCCGCCCTGGCGCGTGATTTCGGCCTCAAGCGCCTCCAGCAGCTGGCGCTCCTTGTCGTGCCAGCGGGCCTTGGACGGGTCGTTGAGAGACTTGCGCGCGTTGGCCGCGTAGTATTCCAGTTCCTGCATGGCCGCTCCGAAGATGGGCGCGCCTTTGCTGCGGCCGTAGTTGGGGAAGGTGCCGCTACCGCCTCCAAAAGCCCCGCCAGAGGCCCCAGGAGCCCCACCACGCGACGAAACGGCCTGTCCCGGCCCGAGCGACAGGGTGCCGCCCAGGACGAGCGTAAAGCCCCCGTCCTGCTGCTGGTAGGCGGTGCCCACTCGGTGCTTGCTGCCGCCAAACTCCACGTAGACTGCGTGCTCGCTCACTTGGTGCTCCCTTTCTCGGACATCGTAATGCTTGCGGCGCTCCACCATCGCGGGACGCTGTGGAACCCGTGGCCCTGTCGCCGCTTGACGCGCAGGCGAGTGATTCGGCCGGTGCCGTCAAATTCAAGGTCAGTCACGAGCCCCCATCTCTGGGTGCGCCCATTCTTCACCTCGTCACCCACGGTCACGTCTTCGCGGTAGAGGACGGTGGTCACGGCTTTGCCCCTTGGCTGGCGCACACGTACTGCACGCGCTTGGTGCCACTCTCAAACTTGCGGACGGCCGCCGTGCCCGCCTTGGCGCACAACTCCTCGGTAGCAAACCCCGGAACAGACGTCAGGGCGTTGGCCTCGCCGTCACCGGCCATGCCAACCCCAACGAAAAGAATCAGCACCCACGTCGTCATGACTCATCTTCCTTTGCGTACTTCGGGGGTGCGTTGATGGCGGCGACAAGGGCCGCGTGCTTCTTGTGGGCGGCGTCAGCGGCCTTCCGGAGCGCTTTCCTGTAGCGCGTCTCCGCCTCTTCCTTGCTCGTGGTCCAGTGGGCTGGCGCCACAAAGAGACTGTAGGACGACTTGCCGCGCTTGGTGAGGTAGTTCGTGGAACTGCCGCTCGTGTAAACCTCGCCATCGTTCACGGTCATGATGCCGACTGTCGTAGCCCACTTGGTCACGTAAGCGGTCGGGACCTTCTTGCCTTCGTTGTCGTTCGACATCACCCCTCCTCCTTGGCGTAAACGGGAGCGCCCTTCGCGAGCGCCTCGTACTTCTTCGCGGCGAGCTTCAGGCGCTTGGCCTCCGTCTCCACCGCCTGACGCCAGCGCTCCTCGGCAACGGCCTTGTCGGTGGTCCATTCCTTCGCGCTGACGTAGGCGTGAGAGCCACGGCCGTAGTTGGACGACACGACTGCGCCCGCCCCTGTCACTAGCGCATTCTCCCAAACAACGACACCCCGCGTCTTCGCCCACTTCGTCACATACGCCACGGGTATGACTTCGCGCGCCATACTGCCTCCTTGAGTGTCCGGAAAGTACCACGAAAGAAAGTTGGCGCAACCTCTTGACCTGCGAAAGAGACTTTGGCAGTATCTGTCCATCAACGCAGGGGGACGCATGGACGAGACGGAGCGGATGATTGAGGAAGCGCTGGAACGGTGGCGGAACCCGCCGCCTATGACGGAGGAAGAGAAGAGGCTGGCGCGGGCCCTGGAGGAGTCGGCAGAGGAGTTGGGTGAAGACGAAGACTAGCAGCAAGGCCGGGCGGGGGCCGAGTCCCGCCACAACCAACCCGAAGTGCCAAGGAGAGTGCCATGTACGGAGATGCGCAGAGGCAGGTGTTTGCGGAACGGGGCGCAGTGGAGACGCGGACGCACGACATGCTGGTGCCGGTGTCACGGCTGACGGACGAAGAGTTGGAGGCGCTGCTGGCGATGAAAATGTACGGCACGGGCCCCATGCGTCGGAATGACACCATCCTCGTGCCCTGCTTCTGGCGCCCCGCTGCTGCCCAACTGCTGGCTGGTTCACGCTGAGGCCGCCATGTACTACGCCAACGTCTACGAGAGCAGCACAGACCGCCCCCGCCGTCAGGACTTGAGCGCGCCCACGCTGTCCGCCGCAAAGTTGGAGTGCGAAGCCCTGTCAGATGCCCTCCGTGCTGGTGACGGCGCTTTGGACCTCTGGTGCGAGGGCTACGAGGAGTTCGGGCGGGAGGGGCGGATGGTGCGGACGTCTGAAGGAATCGACTGGGTGAACTAGCCTCACCCGTTTCTGCCTGGGAGATTCCTCCCGGGCACGCAACACCACCCACCCCGGAGTCACCTTGAAGCGTCTCGCGCTGTTGCTTCTGTTGTCTGGCTGTTCCTCCACCCCGAAGACGTGGCGCCCCAATGGATTCGCGCGGCCCCCGGGCGTCCCGAGCGAGGTGTTTGACCGCTGCGCCAACTCGATGATGAGCGACACGGGGCGCGTCATGTCCGGCGCCGCGCACGAGGGCGGGTTTCAGGCGTTGAGCCTTCACGAGCAGGACTGCATACGGGCGGAGTACCTCCGGGCCTGTCTGGGCGAGGCGTACCGTCTGGAGCGCGCTCAGGGCTTCAAGGTGCGCCCCAACGCGGTGGGCTGGGGCGCGGACTGGGAGGACTTCCTCGACGACGCCGTGGACAACTACTGCGACGACCAGGGCGGAGGGACGCCCGGCGCTCGTGGACTGGTGCGAGTCCTCAACGACTCCGCCGAGAAGGCCGGGCGGAGTTGTGGGGCGTGTGCGGCGAACTAGCCGAGTCGGGCCAGCAACTCCCGCCAGGACTCGGCCACCTCCCCGGTGGGGCTGACGTAGCCCACGCCTGCGCGCAGTCCTTTAGGGGCGCAGGGTGCGCGCAACCTACGCGCAGACTGCTTCTTCGGGCGCAAAGGCAGTGCGGCGCGGCATTCCTGACCGCCGGTCGAAAAACCGGCGCAAGTGCCCGTCGTTAAACAGGAAACACAGCGGGCCTTGACAGACTACACGACGGTACAGTTGCTATGTCGTCCCTCGCGCGCCCGCCGTCGTAGGGCACTGCCCCGCCACAGTCGCGGCGACGGCGCATGGCACGCACGAAGGCCGAGCGCCCGTCATGCCGCAGACCCTCGGTGGGTGTCCGCACAGCGAGGGCGATGGCCCGGCGCCCCGGACTCTGGGGCGAGCGGCGGCGAGGCCACGCCCCGAAGCAGGCGGATACTCTCCCCCGGATAGCCCCACTGCACTGCCCGCGACCAACGGGAGCGCGGACAGGCTTCGGGCTTCGTCGGGGGCAGCGCTAGTTACGGAGGGCGGAGAAGTGGCGGGGTCGCACATCGGGTGTAGGCTGGGGCTCAGCCATGGTTGAGCCGGAAACGTTCGTCCTTGCCCTCGGGTGCGCCATCCTCGGCGCCGCTATCGCCAACGTCGTCTGGGACTTAGTCTGGCCGCCATGACGGCTGGGGACATCGGTGCAATCGTGACTGGAGTCGGAATCATCGCCGCGTTTGTGGACTGTGCGACTGGGTTGCAAATCACCCGTGCACTGTGGCGACTGGTGCGAGGCAAGACGCCAAACCACCTTCGGGGGAGGAAGCCCATGGAGTGCGGAGTGGGCGCCCCGTCAGAGACCCAGTTGCGCGAGGTGGTGCGAGTCACGCGGGTCCGAAGGACTGGTGGGGGCGACAGCCTTGATGGGTGGAATGACGTAGTTCTGGAGGCCATGGACAAGGAGCGGCGCGAGCAGGCCGCCATGTCCAGCCGCCTCCCCGCCGTGCGTGAGCAGGTGGGCCTCGCCAACGCGCGGGCCTTCCAGCAGCGCCACTGGGACTCGAAGGTGTCGCCGTTGGACCAAGCGCGACTGTCGGCATGGGGTGCAGCCCTAAGGGGCTCCGCGTCCATTGCCTTGCCGCTGGAGCAATACCGGGCGGCACTAGAGCACTACTCCGCCGAGCGGGTGCTGAGAGACCCGGACGAGAAGCCGCACCTGTATGGGGTGAGGCTGACTGTCAAGGCCGTGTAGGCGCCGGATGTTGCGCCACCAGCGATGTCGATTTGACACAGGTAGTTAGGGGCCTTACTGTCGGGGCTATTGATTCCCGACAGGAGGCCAGCAGTGTCGGACACACCCAGCAACGACTACCCCGAAGACAAGCCATACAGGCGCCCACACCGGGCGACAGGAAAGAAGGCCCCAGGCGGCGCGCGCCCCGGCGCAGGACGCCCCGAGGGCACCGCCAACGCCTTGCCGCTGGGCTACGTCCAGGCGCTCAAGGGGCTGCGCCACCGCGTCCCTGAAGGCACGCCAGAGGCCCTGGCGGACGTCGCAGGCGTTGCGCTGGACCGCCTCGTGGACGTGATGCTGGAGCGGGTTGAGGACCCCCAGCTCGCCGCGCAAGTGCTCAAGGCGTCCACGCTCATTCGTGCCGAGGTTTGCGGCCCTCCCGCCCAGAAGCACGAGGTGACGGGCAAGGACGGACAGGGCTTGTCCATCAACATCGACCTGACGGCGACCAAGGAGTGACTTGCGTCGCCTACAGGGCCCCGCCTACGGTGGCGGCGTACATGCGCAGTGATGCGTTTGTGCGCTGCATCGTGGGCCCTGTAGGCAGCGGGAAGTCCTCCGGCTCCGTGGTGGAGATTCTGCGCCGGGCGGCTGAGCAGGCGCCCAGCGATGACGGAGTGAGGCGTACGCGCTTCGCCGTCATCCGCAACACCTACCGGGAACTGGCCGACACCACACGCAAGACGTTTGAGCAGTGGATTCCGCAGACACCCGCGTTTGGCCGCTGGTACGAGAAGGACTTCACCTTCGTCGCGGACACGCCCATGCGCGACGGCACGCGCCTGCATTGCGAGGTGCTTTTCCGGGCGCTGGACAGGCCGGAGGACGTCAAGAAACTCCTTTCGCTGGAGTTGACGGGGGCCTACCTCAACGAAGCGCGGCAGATACCTAAGTCCATCCTGGACGTCCTCTGTGGCCGCGTGGGGCGCTACCCGTCCATGCGTGAGGGCGGCGCGACGTGGTTTGGGATTTGGATGGACACCAACCCGTGGCACACCGGCCACTGGGGCTTTCGCCTCTTCAGCCGCGAGTGCCCGGACGGGTACGCGCTGTTTGAGCAGCCCTCTGGCCTCGGCCCCGACGCTGAGAATCTAGAGAACCTGCCAGCGGGCTACTACCTGCGCCAGCAGGCCGGAAAGGACACCACGTGGATTGCGGAGTACCTGGAAGGCAAGTACCCCAGCCACGACAAGGGCAGCATCTACGGGGACCTCCTCGCGGCGCTGGAGGCCCGTGGCGGCATCTGCAGCTTCGCCCACGAGACGGGCAGCATCTTCACCTCGTGGGACTTGGGGCGGGCGGACTCCACCAGCATCTGGTTCTGGCGCCTCCGTCCGGGCGGGGTGGACGTCATCGACCACTACCGCAACAACGGAGAGCCTCTCAGCCATTACTTCGGCGTGTTGGATGAGAAGGCCAAGGCGCTGGGCTACCGCTACCTGAAGCACGTCCTGCCGCACGACGCCCGCGCGAAGACGCTGGTGACGCGCTCCTCGGTGCTGGAGCAGGTGGTAGCCAAGTACGGCGCTGGAGGCGTCACCATTGGCCCCTCCCTGAGCGTGGAGGACGGCATTAGCGCCGCGCGCGCACTGCTGGAGGGCGACATTCGCTTTCACGTCCGCTGCGACAAGGCGCCAGTGCAAGGCTTGGACAGCGGTCTTGAGGCGCTGCGCAGCTACAAGTACCAGTACAGCGAGCGGCTTCAGACGTTCTCCCGCGAGCCCCTGCACGACTGGGCCAGCCACGACGCGGACTCGTTCCGCTACCTCGCCACGTTCGCCCAGGTGGCCCGGATGATGACGACGCACGAGGAGGCCAAGCCGAAGCCAGCCTTCCGCGACATGCGAGACCTCGTGCTGGACGATGAGCTTTGGAGTACCGCACCGCAGTCTGGAGGCAGACGGATATGAGCGAGACGAGAGAGCAGTTCTTGGAGCGTGCATTGGAGCAGGCTCGCCGGGACATCAAGACGGCGGAAGGGGCCCTGGACGAGCTGATGAAAGTTGGTGAGGAGTTCGGCTGGAACGTACCGGGGGAGACCCGTTTCCTTCCGGCGTTCATGCGCGAGGCTCTTCAGAAGGCTTACAGGTCACCACTGTGCACGTTTGCCATGGCCGACACGGAGGCCATGGCCATCACTCACGTCTGCCGACTGCCGCTGGGGCACGACGGAGGGCACGACATTCAAGAGGTGGGGCTGTCGGCGCCCGCTCGCTCAGAGGCGGCGAAGTACCGAGCGGCACTTGGGCGGCTAGATGAGGCAGCCAGTCGCATGCCGTCTGCCGCGAAGAGGCACGTCCGCGAGGTGCTGGAGTGGTTGCTCAGTCTTGAGGTGGAGGACAAGCCATGAGCACGCCGAAGCAGGACGCGAAGGGCAAGCCCGTTTCGGATTTGAAGGCGCTCTACGCGCGCGACGTTCGGGACCTCATTCCGTCGCCCGAGTACTTCGAGGCGGAAGCGTGGTTCTGCGGCTACGAGTCCGTCAGCGCCGCGAAGTCCGCCGCCGAAGAGGCGGCCGACGTGTGGAACTGGCGCCGCCCAGTTGATTAGGCGCCTAACTAGTTGTAAGCAGGCAGGTAGGAGATAAGGGCTTGGCCGACCAGACAAACTTCAGCGACGACGCACGCGGCTGGGCCCAACGCTGGCAGGTGGAGTTGCAGGCCGCGCGTGAGGGCGTCGAGAAGTGGCACACCCAGGGCAAGAAGATTGTCCGGCGCTACCTGGACGAGCGCGACAACGAATACCTGGGCGAGACGCGGTGGAACCTCTTCACTTCCAACGTCCAGACGCAGATGGCGACATTGTACGGCCAGACGCCCACCGTGTCCGTGCAGCGCCGTTGGGCGGACGCCAACGACGACGTGGCCCGGGTGGCGGCTGAACTCCTTGAGCGCCTGCTCAACTCCGACATCGAGAAGGACTCAGACACCTTCGCGCAGGCCCTCCAGTACGCGCTGGAGGACCGCTTGCTGCCCGGCCTGGGCGTGGTGCGCGTCCGCTATGGCGCTCAGTTTGAGGAGGTGCCAGCCGTCCCCGCCCAGGTGGACCCGGTGACTGGTGCCGTCCTCGCCCCAGAGGTGCCCGCCACGCAGCGCAAGGTGTCCGAGGAGGTGGCCACGGACTACCTGCACTGGCAGGACGTCCTCTGGAGCCCCGCGCGCGTCTGGCACGAGGTGCGCTGGCTGGCCTTCAAAGCGGAACTGGGTGAAGCGGAATTCAACGCTCGCTTTGACCCGACTGGCGAGTTGCTCCTTTGGTCCAAGGTGCCGAAGGCAAACAAGCCAGACGACCACCGCGACAAGGTGGCCTCGCCGTGGGACCGCGCCTGCGTCTGGGAAATCTGGGACAAGGACCGCCGCAAGGTGGACTGGTACGTCGAGGGCTACGTCGAGGTGTTGGACTCCAAGCCTGACCCGTATGGGCTGGAAGGCTTCTGGCCGATGCCTCGCCCCCTGCTGGCGAACACCACCACTACGAAGCTGATGCCGCGTCCGGACTACGCGCTGGCTCAGGACTTTTACAACGAAATCGACCTCGTCTCGACTCGCATCACCCTGCTTGAGCGCGCCATCCGCGTGGCTGGCGTCTACGCCAAGAGCGAGGGCAACTCGATTGGGCGTCTCGTTGGCGAGGCCCAGCAGAACGAGCTAATCCCCGTGGACAATTGGGCCGCCTTCGCTGAGAAGGGCGGCATCCGGGGCATGATTGACTGGCTCCCGCTGGAGCAAATCACCACGGCCCTGACGGCCCTGCGCGACTACCGGCGCGAGTTGGTGGATGCGCTCTATCAGGTGACGGGACAGGCCGACCTGATGCGCGGCGCCTCGGACCCGCGAGAGACGGCCATGGCGCAGGGAATCAAGGCCCGCTTCGGAAGCGTCCGCCTCCAGCGCCTCCAGGACGAGATTGCCCGCTTTGCCTCGGACGTGCAGAAACTCAAGGCCGAGCTGATTTCGAAGCACTACGACGTGGCGAGCATCCTCGCGCAGTCGAACGCTGAGTTTACCTTTGACATGCAGGTGGCTCCGCAGGCGGCCGAACTGCTCAAGTCCTCGTTTGCGCAGTACCGAATTGAGGTCAAGCCCGAGGCCGTCAGCCTCACCGACTTCGCTGCGCTCAAGCAGGAGCGGATGGAAGTGCTGGCGGGCCTTGCCTCGTTCATGCAGGCAGCGGCCCCGCTCGGCCAGCAGGTGCAGGGCAGCGCGCCGTTCCTGCTCCAGATGATGCAGTGGGCGGTGGCGGGGCTCCGAGGCAGCAGCGGCATCGAAGGCGTGCTCGACCAAGCGATTACTGCCGCCCAGCAGGCGCAGGAGGCCGCCGCACAGGCCGGGCCCCAGCCGCAGCCGCCTGACCCCAAGGTGCTCGCCCAGCAAATGAAGGGGCAGCAGGAAATCGCCAAGGTGCAGGCTGAATTGCAGGCCGACCTGATGCGCACGCAGGCTGAGACGCAGGCCAATGCGGAGAAGGAGCGCCAGCAGGCGGAGTGGAACGTCCGCGAGCAGGCGCAGAAGACGGCCATCATGCAGGCGGCGCGCGTGAATCCGAATTCACCCAGAGGTGGAGCATGAGTCGTCGTCGCTACGTCTACCGCCCCAACCCTGAGACTGGACGCGTTGAGGCTGTCGAGGTGACGCCGGACTTTCAGGCGCACGAGGAGCGTGCCCCCGTCTACGTGGACCTCTACATGGACGGCATGCGCGCCACGGACGGCACCGACATCGGCAGTCGTGCCAAGCGCCGTCAGTACATGCAGGCCCGAGGAGTTGCCGACGCCTCCGACTACACGGAGACGTGGGCCAAGGCAGAGAAGCAACGTGAAGCGTTCTACTCACCGGACGCCAAGCACGACACCCAGACGCGGAGGGAGGCACTCATCCGCGCGTTTGAGAGGCACCGAAGATGAGCGACGACATCCGTTCCGCTGTAGCAGCGTCCTTTGACAAGGTGGAGAGCAGCGCGCCAGCCACCCCCACCCCCACCGAAGCGCCGTCCACTCCCGCGCCCGTTGAGGCGAGCGCCCCCGCTCCAGTGGAGGCTGAGCCTGCTGCCGAGGCGACGGCTGCCGCCCCCGCTGCGCCGCCTGCGAATGGAGGGGACAAGCCGGGCCAGTCGGCTCCTGCTGTCCCCCCTGAATCCACCCCGTCCGCGCCGAAGGTGCCCGAAGTCAAAGCGCCGCAGAGTTGGAAGCCTGCCCTGCGCGAGCACTGGGCCAAGGTGCCGCCCGAGATTCAGGCTGAGGTGGTGCGCCGCGAGCGTGAGGTGCAGTCCGCGCTGCAAGAGGCGTCCGAGGCCAAGCGCACCGCTGGGGCCTTTCAGCAGGTGCTGAGCCCCTACATGGGGATGATTCAGGCGGAGGGGCAAGACCCCATCAAGGCCGTGGCTGGACTGCTCCAGACGGCTGCCGCACTCCGTACCGCCCCGCCTGCGCACAAGGCCGCGCTGGTGGCCCAAATCATCACGGGCTACGGTATCAGCACGGAGGACATCAACGCCGTGCTTCAGGGCCAGCAACCCGCGCAGGGGCAGCCCCAGGCGCCGCAGCACTTCGACCCGGAGGCCATCGCGCGGCAGGCCGAAGAGCGCGTGCGGCAGAGTTTCGCCCAGCAGGCCCGCCAGCATCAGATGCGGCAGGCCGACAACGAACTTCAGGCTTTCATCTCCAGCGGCAAGGCGGAGTTCTTCGAGGACGTGAAACACATCATGGGCAGTCTCATGGCTGCCGCGCATGATGCAAAAATCAGCTTGACACTTGAGGACGCATATGCTCAGGCTGTGGCAATGAGCCCGGACCTCAAGCCGGTGCTCCAGCAGCGGTCCGAATCCGCCCAGCGCGCCAGCCAAGTTGCCGCCGCGCAGCGAGCCAAGGCCGCAGCGTCGTCCATCAAGACGACTCCGGCGCCCATCGCGGCGGCGGCCCCGGCAACCATGCGGGGGGACATTGAGGCGGCCATTGCCAAGGCGTCTGGTCGGTGAAGTGGCAGTGACGTAGTCGCAGTGCCGAAGTGAGCGAGAGCCACACGGGCCCACTCGCTGTTTGAGCCCCCATTTCGCGGCGGGGCGTGAGCGAACGGCTAGGCCGTCCACGCGCAGAAGCACGCGAGATTTCAACTCAACCAGCGAGGGCCTTCATGGCTTTCCCCAACATCAGCGACATCATCACCACGACCATCGAGTCGCGGTCCGGCAAGATTGCCGACAACGTCACCAAGAACAACGCGCTCCTCACCTTCTTGAACAAGCGCGGCAACCAGCGCCCCGTCTCTGGCGGCTACACCATCCTTGAGGAGTTGTCCTTCGCGGAGAACGGCAACTTCGGGTGGTACTCCGGCTACGACGTGCTGCCCACCGCGCCGCAGGACGTGCTGTCTGCCGCCGAATTCGCTTTCAAGCAGGCGGCTGTCCCCGTCGTCATCTCCGGCTTGGAGATGCTCCAGAACGCAGGCAAGGAGCAAATCATTGACCTGCTGGAGTCGCGCCTGAAGGTGGCGGAGTCCACCATGGCCAACCGCATCTCCGAGGCGCTCTACTCGGACGGCACTGGCTTTGGCGGCCGCCAGCTGACCGGCCTCGACGCGGCCGTCCCCGTGACGCCCACCACCGGCACCTACGGCGGCATTGACCGCGCCGTCTGGGCCTTCTGGCGCTCGCAGGTGGAAGACATGCCTGCCGTGGCCACCGTCAACACGATTCAGCCTGCGATGACAACGCTGTGGACCAAGTGCGTCCGTGGCAGCGACACGCCGGACCTGATTGTCGCTGGCAACACGATTTGGAGCACGTTCGCCAACTCGCTCCAGATGAACCAGCGCTTCACCAACACGGAGACGGCCAACCTCGGGTTCAAAAACCTGGAGTTCATGGGCACGCCCGTCGTGCTGGACGGTGGCATCGGCGGCTTCGCGGGCACCAACACCATGTTCTACCTCAACACCAAGTACCTGCACTTCCGCCCGCACTCGCAGCGCAACATGGTGCCGCTGAGCCCGTCCCGTCGCGCCGCTTTCAATCAGGACGCCGAGGCGCAGATTCTCGCCTGGGCTGGCAACCTCACCTGCTCCGGCGCCCAGTTTCAGGGCCGCCTCGTTGGCGAGTGACAAGGAGACACCACCATGGCCTTTCAGCACTCTGACTTCGGCGTCCTCCCACAGAACTTCTACGACACCTCCACCACGCAGAACGCCCCGCTCGGCACCGTCCGCCGTGGGCAGGATGCGGTGTATGGCGAGGGCGAATTCGTCTACCTGCGCGGCGTCGTTGGTACCGTCGCGGGTGACGCCGTCATCTACGACCAGCGCCTTGGCACCACCACGCGCGCAGTGGCTGGCAGCCGTGGCCCCATGGCCATTGCCCTGTCTGCCAACGTGGCCAACCAGTACGGCTGGTACCAAGTGAGTGGCAGCGCCGTCGCGCGCACTGCTGCGGCGGCTGTCGCCAATGCGCCCGTCTACGTCACTGCCACGGCGGGACAGGTGGATGACGCGGTGGTGGCCACCGACAAGGTGGACGGCGCCCGCTACAAGTCCGCCTCTGACGTACCCTCCGCTGGCTTCGCCGTCCTCCAGTTGTCCCGCCCGTCGCTCAACGGCAACGGCTAGTAGTGCCCGGGAAGGCGGCCAATTCTCTGGGTGGTTGGCCGCCCTCCTGTCTCACCCAGACACCCCAGAGGGGCAACACCATGAGTCTTTCAGACGTCGGAATGGCCGAACTGGCCGAGGCGAACAACGCGGGTCGCGACGACATGGGGGCTGACAAGCTCTTCGTTACGTTCCGCATGCACCCGGTACTGGACGAGGTGGCCACCGCTGCGGCGGGCGGCCGGCCGGTATACGTCGAAACCGAGTTCATCAAAATCATCGTCCCCGGCGACAAGCACAACACCGTTGACCGTCCCGTGCGCGAGAAGGACAAGCGTCTGCACCGCAAGCGCTACGAGGCTTTCAAGGCCGGGCAGCAGTCGGTGGTGGATGGCACCCCCTTGCGCGAGTGGACGGGTTGCACGCGGAGCGAGGCGGAAATGCTGGCGTACTACAAGGTGCTGTCCGTGGACCACCTCGCGGAGTTGAGCGACGGCGCCATTTCCGAGATTGGCCCGATTCGTCACCTCGTCGAAAAGGCCAAGCGCCACATTGAGGCCGCGAAGAATGCGGCGCCCGCCGAGAAACTGGCCGCCGAACTCAAGGCCAAGGATGCGGAAATGGAGTCGCTGCGCCGCCAGATGAAGGAACTCACTGAGCGCGTCGAGAAGCAGCAGGCGGGGCGCAAGTGATGCGAGTCACCTTCAGCGCGGGCACGCGGAAACTCGCGGACGGAACAAGCGAAGAAACCGAATTTGTCTGCATTTCAACGGGCCGAGATGGTAAGGACGTCGTCTCACGTCTCGCCACGGATGCAGACAAGGCGCGGTGGCCCGAGGAGTACGCCGCGTTTGTGGGCGTCTCGGACGCGCCTGCCATTGAAGCCGCTCTGGCCGTTGCGCCGAGCAAGAAGCAGAAACCACCAAAGGGGTAACGAGTGTCGAACTGGGATACGGTTGGAAGCGTCGTCAACGATGCGGCGGTTGAGTTGGGGCTGATTTCAGCCGACATCCCAGACCCATTCGGCTCCT
>Ga0247828_10000096_pt1 | contig 30737 bp, 36 predicted proteins | sample 12C_Control_Day3_FD_192425 | JGI IMG/M metagenome (GOLD analysis project Ga0247828, IMG submission 192425) | Soil microbial communities from agricultural site in Penn Yan, New York, United States - 12C_Control_Day3 | ecosystem: Environmental > Terrestrial > Soil > Agricultural land | place... | reverse complement strand
ATTTAGAAGAACTTGAATTAGCAGTCCTAGAGCGGCTTGACGATGATTTCAAATCTGACCTTCAGATCGGAACGGTAGAAGTAATTGGAGAAAATGATGATACAATTAGGGCCTATATGATATGGTTCACTAAGGGAGAATCACGCTCCCTATCATCGTTTAGCGCATTTCTTCCTGAGGATTTGTCCTTAGGAACAGTATCAGAAAGTCTTGTTCATGGTATGCATTTTGCATATAAGGCTTACATAACACGCAGAGATATCGTTTAAACAGGCGGAAACGCGCCGTACATTCGCGGTATGGGGGTGTCATGATAGAATACCTATCTCAGCAAAAACCCCCTGCTCTACGGGCTTTAAAATCGTTTTTCTAAAAAATACCATCTTCAGCCATTGCTTTATACAATCCCTTCCACGAACCAAAGACTTTGACGAGTTGGTCGTACTTGGCCCTTGCACGCTCTTCGTGGGCTTGTTTGTCAGCTTCCGTTTGTTTTAGCCTCGAACCCATTTGGGTTAACATTACAGCATAATCGTATAGGTCTTCGTCTATGTCTTCGGTAGTCATTGGGTTGACATTCTTGAGTTGATATTCTAGGGTATGTTTCAACAACGGACGGCATTTTAGCGTTGCGACTAGTCCTGAGTTATCTCTTTTAAAAAATGACACTTCCCCTGTTAAGCACCACACTTAGCAGGGGTTTTTTGTTTCTTCGTTCGCTGCAAGTACTCAACAATCAGTTTGTCGATTTCCTTCTGTGACTTGGTGAAGGATTTCAGTTGGATGTTATACTTGCGTGGTTTCATAATCCCCTATTCTACCACACAGCCGCATTCTGTGTCCATGGCCAACGTTTCAACCTGTAGATTATCCCCCAAGTTATCCACATACCCACAATAGAACATTAAGTTACTACTCCCCTGCTCTGGTAACCTCTGGTTAAACAATAGGCGAATTCGCCTCGCGATTAGCGAACTCGCCAACCTATTAACCACTTGTTGTCAAAACTCGAAAAAAATAATGATGTTCCTCCCCTGTTTTTTTGACAGGTGTGGAGAATAGATCTACTCTTCAACTAAAAATAGAGTTGTGTTATATGAAATTCGCTTATGCAGACCCCCCATATTTTGGATGCGGTAAACTTTATAAGGAGCATCCTAACTGGATGGAATGCGATGCGATAGAGTGGCACCAGTCTTTGATCGATAGACTGGTATCTGAGTACCCTGACGGTTGGGCGTTAAGTATGACTAGTGGCAACCTCCATGATTTACTACCTTATATCCCTAAGGAAGCTAGGATAGCAGCCTGGGTGAAGCCGTTTGCTATATTCAAGCCTAACGTTAACCCAGCTTATACATGGGAGCCTGTTGTATTTATGGGCGGTCGTAAGGGAGACAGGACGCGTAGCACTATTAGAGATCACCTAGCTTGCAACATTACTCTAAAGAAAGGGCTCACTGGCGCTAAGCCTGAGGCTTTTTGTGGCTGGATACTTGACCTTCTGGGGTATCAACCAGGAGATACCCTTGATGATTTATTTCCAGGCACAGGGATCATGACTGACGTATTAACTACTCGTTGTCAAAACTCGAAAAAATAAACGGTGTTCCTCCCCCTTTAAAGGGGTTTGTTGATTTATACGGGGGTTAATTTTTGTTAACCATTTCATCAAAAAAACAACCTAACCCCCCCTGTTTTTTTCAATAGTTGAAGGGTTCAGACCATAACCTCTGAACGGTTTAGACCTTTATTAGATTAGCTCTGGGATCAGTTATCAAGAAATTCCGGACAACTTAGTTGTGGACTAACTGTGGCCTAGTTATGGATTAGTTGTGAAATGCGTTAATCGGCAACTTCTAGGAAATTCAGGAATTCTAGGAAATTACCCTGATTTCAGCCTCAAATTTCCTGAATTTCCTAGATTTCCTTAGGGCAACGTGAGGGACTTTAGATACTTTAGATGGGATCTAGATGGGATATTCCCGGCTAATCGGGAATCCAATTCCATTACAGCTAGGTTTCAATTTTAACTAGACAATGTCCGTATACCTTATAAGCTAATAGTTGAGACAAACAACTTGAGTATACGCGGCGTGAATACCCTCCGTATTTCGTTACCGCACAAGTATACCCCACGTCCATACCAATTGCCGCTCTTTGAGGCTATGGACGGGGGTATAAAGCGGGCTGTGCTCGTGCACCATCGTCGTGCCGGGAAGGATCTCGCTTGCTTCAATTACTTGATCAAAGAGGCGTATCGTGTTGTTGGAAACTATTGGTATGTTCTGCCTACTTATGCTCAGGCTAAGAAGGCCATCTGGGAAGGTAAAACCAAAGACGGTATTGCCTATCTAGATTTTATTCCTAAGGAAATTCTCGCTCACAAGAACGGTAGCGAGATGATCTTAACTCTTAAGAACGACTCTCTGATCCGTCTTGTGGGTGCTGACTCTGACTCTCTTGTAGGAGCGGGGTTGAAGGGGGCAGTTCTTTCGGAGTATAGCCTTATTAAACCTAGTTTTTGGGCTTATGTTGAGCCGATGATCATCGAGCAAGAAGGTTGGGCGATCTTTAACGGAACGCCTCGCGGAGAAAACCATTTCTTCCATTTGTATGAAATGGCTAAGGATAATCCACGGTGGTTTGCTTCCCTTAAGACTGTGAAGGATACCCATGCTATTAGCGAAGAACAGATACAGCAGATTCGTGAAGAGGGTACCAAGACCGAGGAAGAGATTCAGCAAGAATATTACTGTAGTTTTCGCGGATCTATCTCTGGTGCTTATTATAGCGAGCAGTTCGACAGGGCTGAAGCTGACGGCCGTCTCACAACTATAGAGTATGACCCCCTACTCCCAGTCCATACAGCATGGGATTTGGGTATGTCAGATTCCACAACTATCTGGTTTTATCAAAAGCATAATAACCAAATAAGAATAATCGATTGTTACGAAGGCACTGGTGAAGGGCTTGAACACTATATCAAGCTGCTTCAAAGTAAGCCATACGTATACGGGGAACATTATGCCCCGCATGATATCAAGGTCCGAGAGCTTGGCACGGGTAAATCCCGCCTAGAACACGCCCAGAGCCTCGGCCTTCGCTTCCGTGTAGTAAAACAAATCCCAGTCGTAGACGGCATCAACTGTGTTCGTTCTATGCTGCTTCGTTGTTGGTTCGACAAAGCGAGGTGTAAGAACGGTATTCAAGCACTGAAGCAGTACCGCAAGAAATACGACGAAGACCGTCAATGCTTTGATAAAAAGCCACTTCATGACTGGTCTTCACATTTCGCAGATGCGTTCCGCTATCTGTGTGTGTCGTTAGATGATGAATGGGAGCGTGAGAATTCTCCAAGGCAAACCAAGGCTATATCGGAATACATTTCGCAACCAGACAATAAAGCGGCGTTTTTCTATGCGCCACGTCAAAGAAACTATTTAAAACCAGAGGGGTCCTTATGTCTTCAGTAGTAGGCGCTATAACTGGCCAGAATGCAGCAAAGAAGCAAGCTCAGGCACAACAAATACAATTTCAAAACCAAATGGCTGCACAGCAGCGCCAAGCTGAAGCTACGCGTAAGCAGTTAGAAGCCCAGAAAGCCATGCAGAACCAACAGCAAGTAGGACGCCAGATGAGACGCAGAGCGTCTGGAGAAAATAAAACGCAAACAATCTTGACCTCATTAGGTGGCGGAGATTCAGGCAACAATACTTTATTAGGGGCATAATATGTTAGGACCAGTAGGCTTAGTCAAAACTACACTTGATGCAGAAGACGAATTTACAGGAGACACTGTAGGTGCGGTTCAAGCAGAGGCAGGCACAGCAGGTATTCAGATTAAAGGTGAGTTTAACTTAAGTATTTCCGGAACTTGGGAAGGGACTGTTACCTTGCAACGCAGTTTCAATAACGGCGTTGATTGGTTCGATGTTGATACTTTTACTGTAAATGTAGAGAACTGGGATCAGGAGATTGAGTCTGGAGTGTTATATCGCGCTGGGTTTAAAACTGGTGATTTCACTTCTGGAAGTGCAGACGTAAGGATCAGTAAGTAATGACTATTTACGGTGGTATTTATCCAAAGCATTTTACTGGGGCGACGTCCACTAGGGCAGGCGAGGAGGGGTTAGTCCCTGTTCCTCTGGCTGGCGAAGAGGATTACTTCCTAAAAGCTGACGGCACCTGGTCACCAGCTGTAGCGCCTGGAGGAATCGTAGGCCCTGGTAGTGTGGCTGATAACGCAGTCGTAAGGTTTGATGGTACGACTGGGGCTATTATCCAAGATTCTCCCGTAACTCTTTCAGATACTGGGCAATTCGAGGGCGTGCTCTCTGTAAATAATACTAGTGGCAACCTTAGCCTTACTACTACTACATCTGGTAATATTGCTATTACTTCAGCGGGTACCATGGCGCTAAGTTCCACTGGTAATTCTAGTATCAGCGCAGCGAACTTTGGCATAACTGCAACTAGCACAACTACGATAGATAGTACTGGGGCCTTTACTATAGATTGCGCAGCAGGCATTACCGCTACTACAGATAGTAGCAACTTAGCACTTACCACTACTACATCTGGTAGCATCAACTTAACTTCTGCTGCCGCGATTGATTTAAGCGCTGCGACAGACATAGATATTGCTGCAGTTGGGGATGTAACGATTCAGGGCCTTACTTATCCTGCAACGGATGGCACTGGCGGACAGTTTTTAACTACGGATGGCCTTGGTAACCTCAGTTTTGCTGATGCTTATACAGCGCCTATCACAGTTGCTGATGGAGGTACCGGTGCACAGATATTCACTGATAACGGGATTCTATATGGAAATGGCACTAACGCAATTGCAGCGACAAGTGAGTTATCCGATGGCCAATTGCTTATTGGTTCTACTGGTAACCCTCCTTCTACTGCTACTCTTACGGCTGGATCAGGGATAAGCATCACCAACGGTGCAGGATCTATAACCGTGGCTGCGACTGATGCAGAGACTTGGACAAATGTTACGGGCACTTCTCAGTCTATGGCTATTAATAATGGCTACATAGCAAACAATGCTGGCCTCGTTACTTTAACCCTGCCAGCAACTGCCGCTATTGGCTCACGCGTCAAACTTACGGGCGTAGGAGCAGGGGGGTGGAGTGTTGCTCAGAACGCAGGGCAGACAATATATTTCGGAAATACCACATCTACTACCGGCGCCACTGGCTCCATAGCCTCTACTCATCAGAGGGATTCTGTGGAGCTAGTATGCGTTGCAGCGGATACAGATTGGAACGTGGTGAGTTCGATCGGCGTAATTACAATTACATAAGGGAAATATGGCAACGAATAATAGTATAAATAAAACCTCAGACAGTATAGCTGACCTAGAAACTATAACTGGTTCCAATGGTAATACTGTTCTAGCTTTCAATGATGTGGCAAGTGCAGTCAATCATCTAGAGATACAGAACAACGTAACTACTAACAACCCTCGGATTTCTCCCTTAGGCTCAGATACGAATATTGGGATTTCTCTCGCGGCGAAGGGAAGCGCTGAAGTTTCTGTATATAGCCTATCGCTGGCATTAGCTAACGGTAACTCTGATCCAGGTGAGTTAAGGTTATACGAGAATGGCATGGGAGGTTCCCACTATGTTGGCTTCAAAGCACCTAGCTCCTTAGCATCTAGCGTTACTTACACAGTGCCAAGTACTAATACTAATGGCGTGCTTACTAATACAAGCGGCACCTTAAGTTGGGATCCTATATCTAGTGTCACTCCATGGGTCAGGTTTACGTATACCGCCGGGGTGCCCACGATTTTAGATTCTGATGGAATAGCTTCGCTTACTGACAATAATGTAGGAGATACGGTAATTGTTTTTAGCTCGTCATTACCTGATGCTAATTATGCTGTTGTTACGGGTTGTGGCAACGCTTCGGGAACGCCTATTACTTCAGTCCAGACAGTTAATATACAAACAGGGCAATTCCGTATCTTGGCTCACGTTAACACAACGACCACTGATATACAAACAGTTTCAGCAGCTGTAATTAGGTAGGCAATTATGGAAAATACAAGAATAGTATATACAAACGATGAAGGTAATTTATCTGTGATGATTCCTATAGATAAATCAGGTCTCACGCTTGAGCAGATAATAGGATTATCCATCCCAGAAGGTACGGATTACCATATCCTTGATGGTTCCAAGTTGCCACAAGATAGGCGCTTTAGAGACGCTTGGGTACTAGACCAAGGCGTTGTTAAAGAGGACTTGGATAAAGCTAAGGTAATTCATATGGATAGGATCCGTATTTACCGCGATAAGAAGCTTGCAGAGCTGGATGCAGAGCAATCCAAACGCATTAGTATGGATCAAGACTGGTCTGATATTAAGACTGAAAAGCAGAGGCTACGAGATATACCACAGACTCTGGACCTAAGCGCTGTTACTGACGTAGAGGCGCTAGCAAGCACTATACCTGAAGGCATAGACATGCCGGTACCATCACAAGGATAACCATGGCCAAACCAGTAGAGTACTACCTGCGTCGTTATAAGACGCTGCAAGAGCAACGCATGCCATTTGACAACTTATGGCTTAGTGAGGCGGACTATATTCAACCACAAAGGTCATATCCATTTAAGACCAATGAGATCCAGAAAGCTAACTTCGAGAGCTCTAGAGCCAATTGGACTAAGACCTTTGACTCGACTGCTCAGCTCGCTGTGGATATTTTTGCTTCGAGCTTAGTAGGATTCCTGGCTAACCCCGCTATGCAATGGTTTGAACTTGCTCCTACTGATGAGTCTCTACTCGAAGTGCAGGAAGTAGCTGAATGGTTCGACATTGCAAGTAAACGTCTCCTTGCCGCTTTCAACGAACCTTCTGCTAAGTTCTACAGTAACCTTAAAATGTGTGCCATTGACCTTGGTGTTTTTGGTACTGTCGGCCTTATGATTCAGGAAGGGTCTAGGTCTATGTTGGAGTTTTCTGCACGTTATGTAAAAGAACTCTACGTCGCAGAAGATGCTAGCGGTAATATCGATACTGTTTTCCGCGACCTTTTGATGACACCACGCCAGATGGTGCAGAAGTTTGGTATAGAGGCGTTATCTCCTGCTTCCCGTGAGAAGCTGCGCGAAAAGCCAGATGAACTGATCCCGATTATCCACGTACTTGAACCTAGGGAAGATGCTATTCCCGGCGGCGAGAGTGTTTTAGATGCTCCGATTTCTAGCGTGTATATAGAGAAAGAGTCTAAGACCATTCTGCAAGAATCTGGCTTCTTCGAGATGCCGCTCCCTGTTGCTAGATGGGATGTTTATCCCAATGACGTTTATGGTACTTCTCCTGCTGTTCGTGTGCTGCCTGAGATTAAGATGCTTAATCAGATGCAGAAGACTTACATCCTTGCTACTGAGAAGATGTTAAATCCGCCTATGCAGATGCCAGACGATGGCTTCTTAGGTAATATCGATCTCTCTCCAGGTGCACTGAATGTATATCGTTCTATGTCTCAGGGGCGCTTAGAGCCAATTATGACTATTGGTAACATCCCGTTCACCACGGAAATGCTCATGGCTTCACATAACCTAGTGCGTGAGGCATTCTATATCGACCGCCTGCAACTAGCAGAATCGCCACAGATGACTGCAACTGAGGTTATGGCTCGTACTGATGAGAAGCTACGGCTCATGGCTCCTATGATCGGACGTGTACAGTCTGAACTACTAGGGCCTACGGTAGAACGTGCATTTGGTATACTATATCGCCGCTCTCTAGACATGGGCTTCGAGAATGCACCATTCCCACTGCCGCCTCAAATTCTTCAGGAATCTGGATTTAAGATTAAGTACGTGAGCCCTCTAGAACGTGCACAGCGTGCTAGCGAGGCTAACAGCATCGTGATGTTCGTGAACTCTGTTGTGCCTTACTCTCAGGTGGCCCCACAAGTTCTAGATAACCTGAACTTCGATGAGGTTGTAAGAGAACTACATGATATTCAGAGTGTACCAAGCGCGGTCTTGAATGACCGTGATACCGTTAAGAAGATACGCGCACAAAGGCAACAAGAGCAACAAGCGCAGATGATGTTAGAGCAGATGCAGCAAGGCTCTGAGATAGCTAAAAACGCTAATCAAGCAGGATTAATGTAATGATCAAAGTTGAACCTCCATACTTACAACTACCACACGGCAACATTGACGTTCAGTCCAGATACGAAGATTACGCTAAGGTCTACAACACTCCTGAAGGCAAGCGCGTGTTGAACGATCTTCTCTATTATACTGCTGTGGATAGAACTGCTTTCTGCATGAAAGCGGACAATCAAACCTTTTTCAACCTAGGTAAGCAGTCCATGGGTTACCACATCATGAATGTACTTACTACTGAACCTAAACAACTACAAACAACAACAATTGAGGAATAACTATGACAGAAGAAGTAATCACCGACGGCAGCATCGCAGCTGCTAATGAGTCAGCCCCTGCTACAACCGAAGCCTCCGCTGCTCAAGGAACACCAGATTTCCGCACTATGTTGCCTGAAGAATATCGTTCTATGTATCCAGAGTTCAAGAAGCCAGAGGACTTTGTAAAGGGCTATGACGAACTAGTGCGTAAAATGGGGTCTTCTATTTCTATGCCAAAGGAAGATGCTAGCCCAGAGGAGTTGGCGAAATTCTACTCCAAGCTAGGGCGTCCTGAAGCTCCTGAGAAATACGAATTTGAGTTACAAGATGATAGTGCGATTGATAAAGAGTTTCTGGGTAAGTTTAAGCAAACTGCTTTTGAAAACGGAATTAGCCAGAAGCAAGCTAAACAAATGTTCGACTGGTATAATAAAGAAGCCCAGGCTGTCGAATCATATTACGAGCAGGCGCAAGTCGAGGCTCAAGCAAAGGCAGAGGCTGAACTAAAGGTAAAGTGGGGCCGTAATTACGAAGAGAAGCTAGACGAAGTCCGTGGCTTTGCTAAGCGCGTAGCTGGCGACGAAGGTTTCCAGAAACTGGAAAAATACGGCAACGATCCAGAGTTTATTTCCCTTCTTGCTACTATCAAAGAACGCTTCGTAAAAGAAGATCGTATGACTACTCAACCTGCTGTTCAAGCTGCTCCTGGTGATTATAAGGAAGAGGCCCGCAAGATAATGGCAGAGCCAGATTACAGGCAGAATGAAGTGAAGCAAGCTAAGGTCCGTGAACTATTCCAGAAATATACTAATCAGTTGAATTTATCTAAATGATTTTTGCTTGCGAGTTTAAAAATTAAGGGGTAAACTCAATTAATAGTAGAAGGGTAGCCTTAGGGTCCTTTGAGCCGTAGCTGGATTGCTCGTTTATCTAAACGTAAAAAGAAGAACCGTCCGGAATCCGGGTAGCGTGTCGAGAAAATCAATTATCAACTATAACTGAATAAGGTAATCCAGATGTCACTGACTATAGATCAGTCGCTGGTCATTCAGTTCGGGGAAATGGTACATTTCTTAGCACAGCAAATGGGTTCCCGATTGAAAGGCCGCGTTTTAGAACAAAGCGTACGTGGTAATAAATTCACATACGAACGTTTAGATAGCGTAGAAGCTATCGAAGTAACAACTCGTCATGCCGACACTGTAGCGCAAGATATAGCGCATTCACGCCGTGGTGGCACAATGAGGGACTTCCGTTCAACTATGCTTTTAGACCAATTCGACGAATTGCAAGTATTAATTGATCCTCAGCGGGATTATGCATCTGCTGTAGCTCGCGCAATGATGAGACAGTATGACTATCTTGTGCTGACTAACGCTATAGCATCAGTTAATACCGGTCGCAATCTTGATACTCCTGTAACTGCATCTAGTGATGGTGTGTTGACTGTGTCTGCTAATGCGACAGGTCTAACATTCGAGAAACTTGTAGAGATTCGTCAAAACTTTATCAACAACGAAGTTGGTTTAGATAATGATGAAGAGATATACCTCTGCATCACTGGTAATCAGCACTCAGACCTCTTGAAAGAGATGGAGCTAACTAGCCGTGACTATACAAACGGCGGCATGGGCAATGAAACTGTAATTGATCGCGGCAAGATTACTAAAGCTATGGGTATGAACCTAGTTATCTTTGGTGCTAATGCGACTAAATCAATGATCAGTAAAACAAGCACAACTCGCCATTGTATCGCTTTTGCTAAGAGTGGCATGATAGTAGGTATGAACAAAGATATTAGTATTCGTATCGATAATCGTCCTGACAAGAATAACTCCTGGCAAATCCAAGCTTCGATGTTCTTAGATGCTATTCGTACCGAAGGCGTGAAAGTACAGCAAGTTGACTGTGTAGAAAGCTAATTAGAGGTATAAAATGGCTGTTGAAAATAAATACGTTGATCCTGATTTAGCAAGTGGCTTAAGGCAAGATCCAAATAAAGCAGGGGGCTCTCGCTCTCTGATCAACCCTTTCCAGGCCTTTGCAGTTGCTGCAGCGGATGATGATGGTTCTGTATATCGTTTGGGGCGTATTGCTTCTAACGCGATTATATATGAGATCGTGATCGCATGCACAGCGATTACAGGTGGTACTGACTGGGACTTAGGTCTATATGAAGCAGGCGCAGGTGGCGCTGTGGTTGATGCAGACTTATTCATGGACGGACAAACGTTAGCGAGTGCTTCTCGTGTTTTAGACGGTATGTCAAATGTTTCTGTGGCTAACTTAAATAAGCGCGTTTACGAGCTTTTAGGTTTAACTTCGGATCCATGTAAGGTTTATGACTTAGCACTAACTGCAAATACCGTAGGTACTGTAGCTGGTAATGTGGCGGTTAAAGTTCTAACTGCTCAGTACTAAAAAGGAGCCGCAGCATGGCCTCTCCTGTTGATATCTGTAATATTGCAATCTTGCGAGTCGGGGGTCAGTTGATTTCATCGCTGACCGAGAACTCACCTGCGGCTATTGCCTGCAATCTGCAATATGATATCGCAAGGAGGGACCTGCTGCGTTCTCACCCTTGGAACTTTGCCCTTAAGATGGCGCAACTAGCACAGAACGTTGATGAGCCGTTATTCGATTATGATTATAGTTATGCTCTACCTGCTGACTGTCTGCGTGTGATCTCTACGAGCGACCAGGATGAGGCATACTTATATGGCTATGGCGGCGACTTCAATGGATTCGTCACTATAAGCAACAGAGTAGATTACGCGCAAGCCGATAGATACAAAATTATCGGGCGTAACCTTTATAGCGACGATGGCACTGTAAAGATCAAATACATCGCCGATATTGCTGACACTACACAATTCGATCCAAGCTTCGTTGAGATGCTAGGCGTGAGGATAGCGATGACTATTGCTTACCAAGTAAGTGGAAGTGTACAGATGCGTAAAGACTTGGCAGATGAATTCCAATATCTGCTAACTCAAGCGCAACAGAATAATGGCCAGGAGGGTACAAGAGAAAGAATAGAGCTAAGCGCTTGGCTAACGTCGAGAGGGTAATATGGCTCGTATATCTACTGCTATTACTAGTTTTAACGGTGGTGAAATAACCCCGCTATTAGACGCTCGTATTGATTTAGATTTCTACTCTAGTACTGCGAAAAACCTTCTTAATTTCATTCCTACGCCGCAAGGGCCTATTAAGAACCGTATGGGATTCCGTTACGTGGCAACGACCAAGACCTTTGGATCGGGCGATGCTTCTCGTGCTACACGCCTATACCCGTTCGTATTCGCGGTAGGTGATGTTTACATGCTGGAATTTGGCAACCAGTACATTAGATTTTACCAAAACCAAGCCCAAATTGAGAGCGGCGGTAGCCCGCTAGAGTTATCTTCCCCTTATCTTGAGGCTGACTTATTCGATCTGCAATTTGCGCAGGTAAATGACCTTTTGTACATAGTACATGGCAACTATGCGCCTCGCGTATTATCTCGCACTGCTGTAACTCCTACTTTCTCGTTAGATGAAGTAGATTTCCAGAAGGGGCCTACGCTTGATGAGAATGAAACTGCTACGACCTTAACCGCGTCTGCTACTACCGGCACTGTAACTATCACTGCTTCGACTGGGATATTTAATGCTAATATGGTAGGCGGAGTATGGGCGATTTCTGAGCCGAGTGGTAGCTTGGGTGCATATACTGCCTGGGTTACTTCTACAGCTTATACAGCAGGAGCTTTTAGGCGTAATGATGGACGTGTTTATGTTGCAGCATCTTCCGGTACTAGCGGGACCATTCCTCCTGTTCATACTCGCGGCACTGTTAGTGATGGTGGTGTTAACTGGACGTATGTAAATGACGGTACTGGCTATATTAAGTTCGAGACTTATAATAGCTCCACTTCGTTCTCAGGCACTGTACAGGTTAGGCTGCCTAATACTGTTACAAGCACTGCTACAACCTATTGGAATGAAGGCGCTTGGTCTGATGATCAAGGCTGGCCTAGCTCGATAGTCTTTTACGAGCAGCGTGCGTTTTATGGTGGCACAACACGGAAGCCGCAGACTATATGGGCTAGTAGGACTAATGGCGACTTCGAGAATTTTGATACCGGCGCAGGGCTTGATGATGAGGCTCTTACGTTTGAGCTTAGTTCCCAAAGTGCTGACTCGATTAAGTGGCTTGCTTCTAAGAATGCGCTTGTTGTGGGTACGGCTGGTGGCGTGTTTGTGGTTAAACCTTCCACGGTTGATCAGATTATCACTCCTTCTAACGTACAAGCTAAACAGCATACCGATATCTCCTGTTCTAATATCGCTCCTGAGCTCGTAGGTAACTACCTGATGTTCGGTCATAGGGCAGGAAAGAAGTTGTTCTCTACCGCTTATAACTTCGAGACGGACAGCTTCCAGGCCGAGGATTTGACTGTTAGAGCTAATTATATTTTAGAAGCTGGCATCAAGGATATCGCTTATCAACAGGAGCCAAGTAGTATATTATGGCTAGTCCTAAACGATGGAACCATAGCTGCCCTTACAATAGAGCAGGGGCAGAAAGTCGCAGGATGGCATAGACACACTACTAGTAGGATGGATGAGAATGGGAATCTTGTCCAGGAAGAAATAGAAAGTATTGCCACTATTCCCACTAATGACACAGATGAATTATGGATTGTATCAAAGCGCACTATAGGCAGCGCCACCGTTAGATTTGTAGAGATTTTAGAACCGAATGAGTCGAGACGATATCATCTTGATGCTGGTGTATATTACTCTGGTACTGCAGTTGTTGCTGGTAATTACGGCGGCTTTGATCATCTAGCAGGCGAGAGAGTAAGAGTACTACTAGCCAAGAGCACATCAACTACCCAAGAGCTTGCTGTTACTGACGATCAGACTGTCAGTGGCTCAGGAGAAATCGTGCTGCCTTATGACTGCACTAAGATAGCAGTAGGCCTACCTTATAACAGCGATTATGAAAGCCATAGGATGCTCGCACAGACCGAAGATGGCATAAACCTATCTAAACCTACCAGAATAAACAAACTCTATGTACGGCTCTATAAAACGCTTGGTCTCCAAGTTGGGCCGACCTCGAGCGACTTATATACTATCCCATTCAGGTTCACTTCTGGCGCTATGGACAACCCTCCGACTTTGTTCGGGCAGGACGACCCTAAGGATTACGAGATCGACTTTAATGGCGACTGGGACTCCAACCGGTCCACGATCTTCATCCGCCAGGCGCAGCCTTACCCTGCAACCATCCTTTCACTAAGTGCTATATTAAATGCAAACACAAAATAACCCACAACTAGAGCCATTTAAAGCTGAGCATATTTTAGACATGAAGCTTGCTGAGCGTAGCCAGATTATATTCATGATCCCAGGATTGCTGGATGCTTACGAGACGTTAGAGGGCTCTCATACATTCCGGCATGAAGGCAGGATTTTTGCCTGTGGCGGAGTTCTTAAGCTATGGGAAGGCATGGGAGAGGCATGGTTCGTGCTTGCTGATGATATAGATCTTCCTGTGTTTAGCGTGTGTGCGATTGTTAAGGACTATGTAGATAGCCTTATAGGAACGAAATACAGGCGCTTACAGGCCACTATTAAATGCGACGATGATAAGGCGATAAGGTTTATCGAGTGGCTTGGTTTTGAGCGTGAAGGATTTATGCGCCAATACGGCGTAGAGGGCGCAGATTATTACATATATGCGAGGGGAACATGGCAGGAGCAATAGGTATAGCTTCTTTGGTAGGTAGTGGACTATCTGCGATTGGACAGATGCAGTCAGCTAAGTATGAGCAACAGGCTTACAATAATCGTGCGTTTATGAGCGAGATGGAAGCAAGGGATTTTGAGCAGCAGGCAAAGCTAGAGCAAGCCTCTACCCAGTTTGAAGCCGAGAGGTTACGCAAGAGGATCGACGCAACACGTGCCTCTCAGAGAGCTTCAGCTGCTGCAAGTGGTGTGAGTCTATCAGGTTCTACTCAGCAGTTTATTTCAAGTAATGCCGAGGAGCAGGAGTTAGACGCTCTTATGCTTCGTTTTAATGGTATGTCGCGTCAGCTAGGCCGTGAGCGTAGCGCCCAGATGGCACGTGGGAACGCCACTACACTACGCGCAGAGGGCACGGTAGCTCGCAGCCAGGGTAATAGTCGCGCATTCAGCAGTTTACTCACAGGTGCTGGTAAGTCTGCATCTACCTACTATTCGCTAGGTGGGAAATATGGCCGTAACTGGTTCTAATAGGAGAATATAATGGCAGTAATCCCTAGATTTGATGGACGTATAGGCCAGTCTCTAGACACTATGTCTGCTACTCCTGTTGGACAGTTATATACCTCTCCTGCGCGGACAAGTGCGATGGAAGGAGCAGGGCAGGCAATTCAGGGGCTTGCAGGTGATGTAGGCCATATATTCCAAGCTGAACAGCAACGTAGGGCCGCTGACTACACTACCAAGACTAGTGCCGAGATACAGGAGTTTGTTATCCGCGAGATGGATAACTCACAGAAGCAGGCTTTAGCCGCTGGCAATGTCGATGGTTACACAGAGAATTTCCTTAAAAGCTATGACGAGACCGTAGCCAAAGCTCTCGAGAGCGCCCCCAATGACCTCGGTAGAGAAGCTCTGTCTGAGCGAATGATGCAGGCACGTAATTCGTTGTTAGCGCAGTCTATGAAATTCGAGTCTTCTGCTAGGATTAAAATATATGAGAGCAATCTAGACAAAGCAGCTGATAATTATGCTAAGGCTGCTGCAACAGATCCTTCCCAGATACCGCAGCTGATGAAGCAGCTTGAAGGTGACATGGCAGCTGCTACTGAGACTTTGGGCCTTACCGATGCTCGCGATAGGATGGATTTTTATAAGAACCAGATATTGAGTACAACAGCTTCTCAGATGATGCAGAGTAACCCTTCTGCTGCTTTAGGTCTTGTTGAGCAATACAAAGACAGCCTATCTGCTAAGAACTATGCATCCTTGTCTAAGAGTGCGCAATACCAGCAAAAGGTATTGGAGGCTCAAGCACAAAAAGCTTTGGAGGAGAAGCAGGAGAATGATGCTGTATGGGCAGCAGTTAATGGTGGCGTGGCTCTAAATCCTGAGAGTGTTAAGTCACAGAAGATTGTTGATAAGGCTTATATCGAAGCAAAGCAGGAAGATCCAACTGTCGATTTCACACAGGTTGTAGAACGTACAAAAATTCTTCCTAAGACCATGGCTGATGATATAACAGCGCAACTGGCTACTGGCTCTCCCTCACAGCAGGTAGAGGCCGCTCGCCAGCTAAAAAGACTACATCAGACCGTGCCTAACCTTGTGAATAAGATGTCAGCTACTAACAAGGCTAGAGCCATGATGATCGCTGAAGCTGTCGAGGGTGGTGTGAAACCTGAGACTGCAGTTCAGTGGGCTGATAAGCAGACGAATATTGCAGATGCTCGAGTGATGAAGGAAAGGGAATCTTCTTTTAAGAAAGAGAAGCTAAACTTTGATTCTATCCAAAGCGAGTTTACTTCTTTCTTTGGCCCTGGTAGCGATGCTATTCCTGATCAGATGCAGGTTGAGGGCAAGATGTTATTGCAAGGATATTATGTGAATAGTGGCCTTACAGCTGAGCAAGCTAAGAGTGCTGCGCTTAATGATCTTAAAGGCAATTGGCATTATAGCAAAAGCACCGGCCGTGGCAGGTACATGAAGCATGCGCCAGAAACAGTATATGGCAACGAACATGGTAGCGACTGGATTAAAGAAGAACTGTTCGGAGAGATTTCAAAGCATGCCATGTTTGACGAAAAACCAGAAGCTACATTGAAACGCACAGTTATAGAGGCTAACCCATACTTAGATAACGAAGGGCAGATTGTATATAATGTTTATATGTTTGATAAGCAGACGGGGGGGCTAGAGCCGTTTTACGATGCCAACGGAGTGCCTGTTAAATTCAAGCCAAGCTGGGAAGAAAGTGGGCTGTATGAGTCTCTAATGGAGAAGTACCAAGGGCAGACTACTGAAGAACGCTACCAAGCTTACCTCAACGATGTGGCAGAGAAACGCGCAAAGCATGAGCTTTATGGCCAGGTGCCTGTTTGGGATTGGACGTCAGCTGGTCTTGAAGGAGGGTTCTAGTGGAAGAGGAATTCATCGATAGCTATCTAGGCGACGAAGAAGAGGTGGTAGCGCCAGTAGACAATGCCCCAAGGTCTAACCTGCTGCCTGTTTTAAATGCACGTCCGGAGCCTGGGCCATCTTTCTTCGGTGTAACCAAAGCGGCGCTTAGCACTACGAACTCAATTGGCTCTACCGTTGCTCATTACTCTGAGGGTGTGCTCGGACCAAGAGAGGACTTTGATTTCGACTCATTCCAAGAGATAAAGGGAACAGTTTACGAACCATATTACGAAGAGTTCTTGGATGCTGATACACAGCAGGACGTAGAAATTGTTAAAGCTCGTATTGATAGGCGCTTAAGGGATCAGAAGACCCTTAAGAATGCTGGCATACTTGGCACCGGTATGGATTTGGTTGCCGCTGTTGCTGATCCTATTAACCTTTTTGGCTTTGGATTAGGTGCGAAGGCGGGGATATCACTGGTTCAGCGTGTCAAGGATGTTACCACAGCTGGCGCTGCGGCGAAAGGCGCGATGATAAACGCTGTAGCAGCAGGAGCAACCACCGCTGTTTCTGAAGGAATTTTGCTCAGTACCAATGAACTAAGAGCTAACGAGGAGATGCTAGCTAACATAGGTATAGGTACTGCTATAGGTGCGGTTTTAGGTGGCACGCTGTCTGGTGTTACTAGGTCTATGCGCGATAAGTTTGCAGCAGAGGTGGCAGCGGATGTAACTACTGAGATTCAGGCCAAAAGAATTAGGCTGAACAAGCTGGCTGAGCAGATCGCAAACGATATGAATAATGGTAGTATTGGCGCAGCAGCAGTAAGACAACCAACCTTAGAAGACCTGACTATCAAAGGAGCCGTCGCTCAATATGCGGCAAAGATGTTTAAGAAGCTAAGCCCACAATTCAACCTAGCACAAAGCCCTAGTTTAACTTCAAGAAGATTGGGCCAGAGACTTATGACCAGCGACTTTGTGTTTAATGAGAATGCAGCTTTTTATGCCACGCCTCATTCTATTGAGGTTAAGCTCATGCCCTATGATGCTATGAAAGGCTATGCCATTGAGAACCTCCATGTGCAATACAGAAACTACAAAACGCGTGTTGCTAATGAGTCTAAGAGTACAGGTGTAAAACCGCTTACATATGAGCAATTCGATGAGGCTGTTGGCCTTGCCTTGATGCGTAAGGAGGCGAGTGATATACCAGAGGTGGCCGCTGCAGCTAAACACTACCGTGATACAGTCTTCGATGAGATCCTTGAAAGAGCCCAGGGAGCAGGGTTACTAGCTGAGGATATCCAACCTAAGAACGCCCTGTCATACTTCCCAACTCAGTATGATTACGCAGCAATTAATGCCGATCGTCAGGGGCTAAGGCAGGTCATTATGAAGTACCTTCCTGCAGCCTATGGTACCGAGTTAGAGAAGAAAGCGGCGGCGGAAGCAGCGCGTGATTCATTATTAGCTACTAGGGGTAAGCTCAAGGACAAAGCTGGTATTGCAAAAATCGATAAAGAGCTTTCGAAAATCGAAGACATTCTAGAGGATTATCGCGTAGCGGAAGATATGACTGAAGCAGATTTCGCTGATATAGCAGACGAGATGATTGGTCACGTCCAAGGTTTAAAAGACGGCCTTGCTTATAGGATGAGGATGCCCTTAACCAAGGGGCCTCTAAAGTACAAGAAGCTAGATTTTATCCCTCAAGAGGAATTAGCTCCGTGGACTAAGACTCGCGCTTCTGAAGTTACTGATACTTACTTGAAGTCCATAACTCCAGAGATTGAATTTCATAAAGAGTTTGGCGGGGTAGAGCTTAAGAGCGAGATCGCTGCTATTAATGCAGAGTATGCCGATCTTATTAACAAAACTACTGATCCTAAGAAGGTGGTAAAACTCCAGGCCCAGAGAGACAATGATATTAAAGATATAGAAGCGCTAGTAGGTAGGCTTCGTGGCACATATGGACGTCCTACAGATGCTGATGGCATTATTACCAATGCGCTACAAGTATCCAGGGCATTAAACGTGGTAACTAAGCTTGGTGGAACATCAGTTTCTATGTTGCCTGATTTGGGACGTATCACGGCTATTCGCGGCTTCCGCAAAGCATTCAGCGAAGCGTTGCTCCCTATGATCAATAACATGAAGGGATTTAAGGCTTCTGTGGAGGAGGCTAGAAGGTCTGGGGCTATCTGGGAGACAGTGCTTAATAATAACCGTGCGCTCAATATGGCAGAGTTAGTGCAGCCTAGTTACGGGAGCAGCAGGATTCAGCGCGGCTTACAGGCTTTGACTGATCGCTATTCCAAATGGAACCTTACAAACTACTTTGAAAAAGTAAAGCGCCAGATGTCTTCTGTACTTATCCAGAATGAGATGGTTGATAGCATTAATAAGGTCGTAACAGGGAAGATTTCTCAGAAGCAGATAGAGCAGCTAGCTGCAAGTGGTATCGATGAAGTTGCGGCCCGTCGTATCGCTAAGATGCTAGGAGAACATTCTGAGATGAGCGGCAGTACGGTAATCGCCAACACCCAGAAGTGGACAGATAGAACAGCTGTTGATGCTTACCATGCTGCTTTGAACCGTCAGATCCTATTGTTTAACACAGCGCCTACCATAGGCACTCGCCCTAGGTTTATGAGCTCTGAAATAGGCAAAACTCTCTTGCAATTCGAGAGCTTTAACCTTGCTGCTACTAGTAAGATTATGGTCGCAGGTCTTCAGCAAGCAGATGCTAGAACAATGTCCTCGATGCTTAGCATGGTATCTGCTGGTATGATGGTATACGCCTATAGACAATTGGCTAATGGTCATAAATTAAGCGACGATCCTAGCGTATGGATCGCTCAAGGTTTTGAAAATTCAGGTATCTTTGGCGCCATGTCTTCAGTTAATGATAGGCTTGCTAAGGTAACTAATGGTAGAATTAGAGCAGGGGCATTTATTGGAGCGCCAGGCTATGGTAGTCAGAGAGGGGTGGACCCTTATCGTAGCTTTGCTGCTCTGCTAGGACCATCCGGCCAAACGGCGGTGGACTTCCTAAACCTAGCTAAGCTTATAGATGATAAGAGTAAATGGAGTTCATACGATACTCATTCTTTCAGGCAATCTGTTCTCCCGACACAGAACTTTATTGGGGGGAGGTTCCTTTGGGATGAGGTGGAAGATGCTTTTAACAGTGCAATAGGGGTAAATTAAAATGGCTGTAAGTTCATTAAATTATATAAATCAATTCAACGGCGATGGTTCAACCGTAGATTTTGTGGGTAATTATTATATTCCCGATACGAGTGCAGTACAGGTGATAACCACAGACACTACTACCGGTGTAGATACTGTAAAAACAATCACTACTGACTATACTGTTGTGATCGCAGTAGATAGTTTTACAGTTACTTTTGGCACTGCTCCTGCCTCAGGTACTAGAGTTACCTTACTTACAGACACTCCTTCCTTGCAGAACGCTACCTATGTAGAGAATGATGCTTTCCCTGCTGCTACTACCGAAGATGCCCTAGATTATCTGGCGACAGCCGTTCGCACATTGCAAGCACAAGCCAACCGCACTCCACAGGCTCCTGAGGGCACGTTAATGAGTGGATTCGATAATACCTTACCGCCTATGATTTCAGATAACTCCGGCAGGGCCCTTATAGTCAATGAGGATGCTACGGGGTTTGACCTCTCTGACATAGATTTGACTTTAATGGGGGATGTTACAGGTCCAGCTGGCGCCACTGATAATGCTATTGCGCGCTTCAACGGTACTACGGGTTTGTTGATCGATGACAGTATAGTGACCATATCTGATAACGGCGCGATGACTTTTAATCCATATGGAACTGGGGCAGGGGAGGTAGGTGAAATACGCTTACTAGAGCTTGCTGCTAATGGTACTAACTATGTAGGATTTAAAGCTCCTGACGCTTTGGTTGATACCTTGATCTATACAATGCCTGATACAGATGGCACTAATGGTCAGGTGTTATCCACAACAGGAAGTGGGAACCTTACCTGGGTTAATCCAAGCGACCCTATATTTGATCCTTGGAACGTTGTAACTAATGACGCCACTATGACGGTCAATAATGGTTACATAACTGATTCTGTTTCCAATATCACTTTAACCATACCGGCTGTTTGCGGTGTGGGATCCGAGTTTGAAGTGGCTGCTGCGGGCAGCGGTGGTTTCACCATTGCTCAAAGCTCCGGGCAGACTATCCGTTTCGGCACGCTAACAACGACAACAGGTACTGGCGGATCACTTCAATCAACCGAGCAAGGAGACGCTGTAAGGATGGTTTGCAGTGCTGCAAACACAGACTTTATAGTTATTTCTAGCATCGGTAACATAAACATAATATAGGAGCTCTAAAATGAGTTTTATCACAGACAAGTTATTTACAAAAGAGTCACTCAAGTTTTTAATTTCTTCTGCTGCCGCAATAGTTATGGCTTTTACCCCAGATAACATTGATGCTATTATACAGTTGGTACTACCCACGGTTTTCGGGATCGATGTACTAACTTTAAGCAAGAAGTGACAATGAACGATCATACACTTGAAAGGGCGGCTGATTTAGTCGCCCAGTTTGAAGGGTTCCAACCTAATGAGTATGTGTGCCCGGGAGGTTCGCTAACATTTGGATATGGTTCTTTAGTAGTCAACCATCCAGAAGTACAACTTCCTCTTACAGAAGAACAGGCGAAAATTTATCTTATAGAAGACTTAAAGAAGGCTTCTGATGCCCTAGGCAGGCTTGTAAAAGTTCACATCAACAGTAATCAAACTATAGCATTGCTAAGCTTTGTATACAATGTAGGCTCTAAAGCATTCGAGAAGAGTACCTTGCTGAGGTATCTAAACCTAGGCCGTTATGACTTAGCAGCAGAGGAACTCCTTAGGTGGAATAAAGCTGATGGTCGGCCTCTTATCGGCTTAGATAGAAGGCGTATGGCTGAACGTTCTATGTTCTTAAAACCAGTAGAAACTATAGCTAACAAACCCATTAGCAATCGCGAATTCCTCAGCGAAAGTCTAAGCTTCGAAGGGCTTGCTGGCCACTACAAAGCTATGGTTTTTAAACACCTTTTTAATATAGGTAGAGATGAGTTCCGACACGAGTGGGAAGTTTCTTTAGACAAAGTGGAATTGTACTTAAACGAACTTAAGAACTTAATTCAAAAGTCGAAATCCTTACCTTCCGATTCCATCAACAGTTTGTAATATAACCGTTGTTGGTACAGGAATCCAGCCTCCCAGTCGTCCCGCCTGTAATCGTTACAGTTACGGTAGGGGTTCTTAGCGCCGCCTAAAAAACCGTCCTTGCCCTGGTTGAATATATGCTCACTGCGGTACGCTATATCAGGCTGTTTTTGGTCCTGCTCCATAGGTCCTCATTATTCTTCCGTCAGGGTTTTCCTTCTGCTCTTTTTTACTGGAGCCGCCCCTATTAAAGGCTCTGCTGGAGCTGGCACTTCTTCGATTTCTTCTGTCAGTATTACTAGCGTTTTAGATTTCCCCGCAGCAGCTAAAGCTTCCATCAAAGCATCTTTGCGACTTTTCCCTTGCTCTCTTGCTAACTTGAAAGCTTCTTTCATCGTCATTCTAGTTTCTGTTGCTCTTTTCGTCATTTCTTTCACCTATTGATTGCATTTGCTATAATCAGTATAGAACTTAGATTGAGGATAATCAATGTCAGAAACATTATTTGTTAAGGAAATCATGTTATATCTGCAGCAAAGAAAAGATATAATGTGTTGGCGCAACAATGTGGGGGCAGGTGTTATTGGCAATCGTTTCGTGCAGTTCGGCTGCAAGGGACACGCTGATATATTCGCAATACTTGAAGGCGGCAAGTTTATTGCTATCGAAGCCAAGTATGGTAAGGGGAAGCAGAGTAAGGACCAGAAGACATTTCAGGAACAAATCGAAGCCCTAGGGGCGAAATATATCTTAGCCTATAAGCTTGAGGATGTTATAGATGGTCTACCTCAATACGACGCTCCGCTTGTCGTAAAATTTCGGGCTTAGATTTAGCTTTAAACAACAATCGGTTAGCCTTGAACTCATCTAAAGCTTCTATGCTATAGTAGCAATTAATGCCGCTTTTAATGTGGGGTATATTATAGTACCCAGTGTGCCTCCATTGGCGCATTGTGCCTGTGGTTGTGCCTAAGTAGGCAGCGGCTTGTTTGGTAGTTAGCATCACACGTTGGACCATGGTCTACCTAATAAAGATATTGATAAAGATAGCGATGATCAGTGTGACCACTAGACCGCCGATCCAATTGAACCTGGTGTCTAGGTGATTAAACCTGGCATCGAATTTTGCCTCAATACGGTCAAATTTAGAGTCCATATGATCAAATTTAGAGTCCATACGATCGATAATCTTATTGAAACGATCTTCTGCCCTAAGAGCTAATTTGTCGTGAGTGCTCTCCATTTGGATATCGATGTATTCCTTGGTAGATACTACTGAGTTCTCCAGTTTCATATTACTCTCCTAATGTTAAGCGTAAATATATAGTGGCAAGTGCGATTACAATGGTCAAGCTCAACCCTAATCCTACCGTGTAATTCCTGAGTTTTTTATATAGCTCCTGCTTATATATATAGAAATCTATCTTATTAGGCTTTTCAGACTGTAACTGAGTATAACCTAAAGAACCGTACTGGTTCGAGAACTCTGGCCCTCCTCCGAACTTCTTTATGCTCTTCCTTAGTGTTACTTCAATGTCTTCTGGTTCCATGACGATCTCTATAATATACTAGAGATTAATATAAGATACATAATCTATTGTCAACAGAGTGTTAATGGATCACTCAAGAGTTACTCCTCCAAATGGGCTATCTTTGCGATATCTAGTTATGATTCTAGGGAAATCATTATCTAACTCTACTACAATCTTCTGTGCTAGACCAACGTTATGCATAGCATATCTTAGGTCTTCTGCAGTCTCTGGCATATCGTCATTACCTGTGTGTAGATTCCACCATTTTAAGGCCTGTGTTTTAGCATATCCCGTGTGCTCTGGGCATATCCATTCAGACACCTTATCAAGCATATTCAGATAATAATCCACTCTAACGCTTGTGGGTTTATTGAGCTTCTGGTGCAGTACTACGCTATGTTTTACCACTTGTAATATTTGCTTACCATCGAATTTAGCCTTCATCAGGCTGCCTCGCAATACCTCTAAATTGGAGGCGCGTGTCCCAGGGAGTGTGCGCTTACGCTCAACCACAGGAAATACCTTGCCGCAGGAAGAGCAGATCTTTTCAGTATCACCTATAACCTCACGGCAGTCAGGACAGACCTTCAGAGGGATGGTTTCTGCTACAGCTTTATTATTAACTTGCTTAACCTTCACCTTATCTACTGGCCCAAAGCGCTCAATGTTTTGGCCGTAATCTAAAACCAGGCAGTCTTTTTTGTTAGGGTATAGGCGTGTGCCACGCCCTACCATTTGTACGTACAGCCCTGGGCTTTTTGTGGGTCTAAGTAGCACTACCATATCAACGTTAGGAGCATCAAACCCTGTGCTTAACACATCGTAATTGCATATGGCCCTAATTTTCTTTTCCCTAAACTGCTGCACGATCATCTTGCGTTCATCTATATGAGTGTCCCCTGTCACGGTTACGGCGCTAACTCCGTAACGCCACAATTCTCTCATGACTTTATGAGCGTGATCTACGCTAGTACAAAATACAATCCAGCTATCTCTCCCTTTAGCGTAAGATAGAATATCTTGGATAGCAGCAGTGATTAGCGGAGTATTGTTGAACGCCTGATCGCATTCATATTGAGCGAAATCTCCTTTATGAACGCTTATCTCAGATGTATCTACCCTTTCTATAGAGTCTTTATGAGCGAATGGTGATAGGTATCCCTTTTCTATTAGCTCTGCCATAGGAACTGCATGGGCTATTTCTGTAAAGATTCTATCTTTCGCCTTGTGAAGATATCCGCCCGCTAAGCGGTAGGGGGTGGCACTCATCCCTATTACGGGAGTGCGTCTTAGAGTGTTGAGAGCGGAAATAATCCGTCTATATTCTCCCATTTCCACAGTATTTACCATGTGGCACTCATCGATCAAGAGATGGCTGAACTCGGGCAGCTTTTCAGATGGTAAGGCGGCAAGAGATTGGATACTTGCTACTACAACATCGCCGCTGAAATCTTTTTCTCCTGCTGAATTAGAGTAAATGCTAACGCTAGCTCCTGAATTAATAGCTTTAACAGCGTTATAGTTCTGCTCCACTAACTCAAGGCGGTGCGCGATGATAAGCTTTTTACTTCTATGAACGCCAAGTTCGGCAGTGATTGCCCCCATGGTAGCGCTTTTACCAGCTCCTGGGGGTAATACAACTAATGGGTTGGAGCTAGAGTCTCGCAAGGATAACATCGTCCTAGCCACTGACTCCGCTTGATAATAACGTAATTCCATATCATAACTCTATTGCAGTATACTCATCGCATGCTGCTAATTGCTGTTCGTTGCTTAGGGTAGCCCCATGTTTAGTGCATAGCCATGTGCCTGACTCATGAGGTGCGGAATGAACACAGGTGCGGCAGCTCTTGGCTGCTTTAGTGCCATTATGGCATACGTCTAGCATAGGGCACCATTTACATTTGAAGAACTGTGGGCTATTGTGCAGCTTATCTGGTGCGGAGGGCGATTTAACAAGCCTTCTCGCTTTCTGCATCAGTTGTGAGAACACCTCTTCATCGAAGACAACTTCTTCCTCGTAAAGCTCATCGTTATCTTTACAGACCGCAAGATAGATAGCCTGAGGGATTTCCATTAGCCCCATATAAATCTGCATTTGCACGTAGTGCTGCCACTTGGCCTGAACGACACCATTTTTCTTTAGGTCGTTAAACGACTTAGTGTTGTGCGTTTTGAACTCAAGTATGTAAGGCTTCTCAGGATCCATAGGATCTATGTGTGTAGCGATTGCATCAAGAGAGCCGCCAAAGTGCCCGCTAAGCGCAGATACTCTATGCTGCAAATCAGGATCATCACTGATGAACTTCACCTGAACACCAATCGCTTTTAACTCATCAAGCAGCCTGAATTCTTCTCGTTTACCAGTATCAAACAGCCTTAGCTTCCTGCCTTCGAAGTCCTCGCTGGCGAACCAACGATAACTCATCCAGACATAGCGCTCGCAATCGGCGCCAAGCTGGCTAGCACCGAGGTGGAACCTTGGGGGCGCCACCTCATGCTGCTGTTCATAATGCTGATAGATACGATCTACTAACATTGTTAGAACGGTATTGAATCGTGGATTTGAGGCGCTGCCTTAGAATGAGCAGGCTCTACATTCTGCTGCTTCGGCAAGTACTTCTTGATCTCATTCTTATCTTCTTTAGTAGCAAGAACCACAGACATTGGTTTGAAGGTAAAATCCTTCTCGCTGTTGATCACCACTAAACCTAACGCATTAGCAATGCCGTTGAGCTTGTTTTTTGCGATGTTCTGAGCAGTCTCTGAGCCATTGATAAAGAGGTTCTCGAATACCTTACGGCCTTTGTACTTACCCTCGAGGATCTCGAGTTCTAGCGATAAGTAAGGGGTATTAGTAGTTTTAGATACCCTCTCTTCTGCCTTTACAACCATGGCATTGTAAGTGCCGTCTGGCATAGCGCCGTACTTAGAGTCGGGTGTGTATTCCCTGGTGTCGAAATAAAAACTTGTCATGTTGTTTCCTTTAGTTAGAGTTCTAGGTATTCTGCGTGGTTATAAGCACCATTTGCAGTTTGAAAGGCAGCAGAAGTAGTTGAGGTTGGCGTAGTAGGTGTAATGGGTACTACTTTTGCTGTTCTTGTTTGTGGAGCGAGAGGTTTTTGCGCTTGGTTAAAACCAGTATCACGCACGAAGGCATCCCAGAACGCCTTGAAGCTAAGCGGTATTTCATCTGGGATCTGGTACCTACTCTTAGCTAGATAAGACGCAGATTTCCTTGTATGTAGGACTACGTCGCCTGTATGGCCTTTAGTTATCTTCTTACCGAACCCTGCGTCCGTAGAAGACACATGGACTTTCAGCTTGGCGAATAATATGCAGTCACACCATTCTTGCATAAGCTCACGCACCTTATCGTGCAGTTTTAGTGTGTGGATGTCATAGCCCTCGTTGTCAGGCTCTTCGATCCTTTTTACCTTGTGATGGCAGCATAAGATGACAGTCATGCCCTTATGTTGCACGAGGTAATCTAGAGCATGCAAAATCTCTCTGAACTTATTAACTACTAGGGTGTATCCTCTGCCGAATCCTAGAGCCTTCACCTTATTGTCGTCTATAGCCTGTGCCTTATGCTCTTTAGCGATCTCGTCACATAGCATGCGCTCTAACCAGTCTACTGTATCAAGTACTACTGTCTTGTAAGGGTGTTCAGCTTTGTATAGATATCTAATAGCTTCCAACACGATGTTAGATGAAGTAAGAGCATCTTTCTTAATGCGTGCCATCTGGAAGGTTTTGCTGCTACCTTCAAAGTCTAAAACGATTGGCGATTCTGATTCGGAGGCAAACTTGGTTTTACCTATACCTGGCTCACCATAAATAAGAATACGTGGGGGCTCAATCTGCCTCCCTGTTTCTATCATATCTGGATTAAACATTTTCTTTCTCCTGTTTTCCTTCTTGTTCACATAGTTGTTTGTACATCGCGCCTAACTGATTAAGGCGGCAAAGGTTGCCCTCTACTATTTTCATCTGCCGCTTATAGGCTTCGTAAGCTTCTTCTGATGTCATGGCGGTTACTCCGCTAATGTGAAGTACGGTTTCTTTTCTCTGATAGTCAGAGCTGGCATAAACACCGCCATTACCTCGGCATGCTCGATCTCGAGCTTGCTTGTAGCTCTGCGATCTTCTTTCCAACTTACCTTAAAGGGGAACACAGGAGGTTTTGTTCTGTATATCTGTGTCAAAACTTCCACATCCCACTTGCGATCGAAGCCAGTGGTGACTTTAACTGAGCCAAGCGTAGCAGAACCCTGGGCAGGTATTTCTCTGCGTGCTAATTGGCATAATTCTTGTTCTATTTCTAAGCGTTTGCGGTTTGCTTCTTCTTCTTGCCGCTTGCACTCAACCCATGCAGAACTCAATGCTTCTATGGTATGTGTCATAATGCACTCATATTAAGTTGTTTGTCTCAAAGCCAAATGATATTTATCACTTGATTATAAACATATAACATGTTATTATAATGTTGTCAACATGCTGACGCAATGTTGTTATAATGTTAAAAGGCATATTATGAGTATTAGTAATTTAGGTCCAAACGAAGCTCGAGTAATGTTTGTGATTCCCAAGGAATACAAGGAAAAACTTGTACTCGAGGCTCGCGTTAATTACCGTCATTTGTCTGGTCATATTGCTAAAATCCTTATGGACCACGTCGATACGAACTATGACGAGACTAAGCACAAAAATTTACCCTAGACTAATCCGTTCCTGATATGATAGCGTTTACAACTTACGAACGCAACCAATAGCTTATTTTATCTAAGGGGGATACATTGAAAGTTGAAATTAGTATCTTTGCGAACCCTAGAGACGCTGCGCGTGGTAAGCGCTATCCATTCACTATAGATGAGATAGTTAGATACTTCTTCAAAATGCATGATATCAAGCCGCCTAAGGCTTGCATCAAAGAAGAGAAGATGAACAGGCAGTTCAGTCTCGCGCGTTTCCCTGGTCCTGTGCACTGCGCTAGAGAGCACATAGACGGGGCTTTTGGCCTAGTGTTGGATTTTGACAACAAGAGCGATAATGTTCCGCACCTGACTAAGGATATCATTCAGGAGACGTTGAAGGGTTATTATTACATCCTGCATACTACCCATTGCCACATGCGGCAGGTAGAGAATGAAGCTCCTAGGGAAAAATGGAGAGCGGTATTATTCTTCGATAAGCCTGTAGATTGCGAGCAGTTTAAGATAATAGCTGATCATGTTATCGCTTCTTTCCCCTATGGTAAGGAGCAGATTGACCCTAGCAGTAGCAACCCTACGTGGCGTTGGTATCTGCCATCCTGTACAGCAGAAACGCGGAATTTGGCAGAGGTAATATTAGGTCCTGGCGAGTTGATAGACGCAACACAACTCTTAGCAGCAGAAGAGAAACAAAAATCTAAGATGGATGTTGAGACAAACGCATTGAGTATAAGTGAATACCCTCCTGCTGCGTGCGAAGCATCATATAACCAAGTTATCCACATTGTAAAGGACGAAAATAAACCTCTCTTTACTAAGGCAGATTACAAATCCTATCTAAGCACTGACGCAGAGCAGATGACTCTAAGGGAACGCATCCTAAACGTTTTAGCTGATCCTAGAATGCATCCTTCGAAGTTCGGATATGAAGAGTGGCTCAAGGTTGGCATGGCTATTAAAAGCTCTGGGCTTGGTATAGAAGTATGGGATGATTGGTCCTCTTTAGACGCTGATAAATATAAGGGCTCGTCTGATCTTAGGTCTAGATGGAAGGGCTTTAATGGGAGTGTAGCGGCAGGAAGTATATTCTGGATGGCACGGCACAAAGGGGTAGAGCATCATAACGGCTACAAGGTAGTGAAGCGTAAGGATATACGCGGCAGGTTACAGTCTGTGCAGGTCCTAGATTACCATGAGAACCCTCCGCTAGAACGCCGTACGTTTACGTCAGAAGACGAGGCTGACAAAGACTTCGCCCCGATCATGACGGATAAATACTTCCCTGAGCACCTAATCGATACCGCGCCCGACGCCATTGCAGCTTGGACAGAGTACGCCCTAGGCACAGCACCCGTACCTAACCGCACTATGGCGTTTGCTAGTAGCTTTGTGCCGCTTGCAGGGTTATATCACCACCGCATTATTGGCCCTAACCGTTGCTCGCCTAACCTATATGCAGTAGGTCTTGCAAAGAGCGGGGAGGGGAAGGACGCAGGCGCTATCTGTGGTGAGAAGTTCCTAGCAAAGATGGGAGTTATCCAGCCAGAATATTCCAGCCAGGTCCCTGAGTCTGCCCACGGTATAGGTACGCAGTTACTTAACTCACGAGGTAGCGCGATCTACATATGGCGCGAATTCCAGATTAAATTTCTAGACAAGACCAGCGCTAAAAACGCGTCACCCTTCATGGTAGCAGTGAAAGATAGTTTGCTAGACCTATATAGCATGACAGACGCATCCGTTGCCGCATATGGCGCTAAGCTAGACAGTGCTAATAGCCCTTTAGTTCACTACCCGCACCTTTCAGTGTACGGTACAGCGCAGCCCGAGCTGTTCTATAAGAACTACCTTACAGACGCAGCAAGTGGAGGGTTCTTGGCTAGGATGTTGCCTATCATAGACAATAAGAGCTTCATCCCTACCAAAATGCATACCAATGATCCTAGGGACATCCCTAAAGAGATCATGGAGCTAGGCCATAAGATCGTATCGATACCTAAGGGGCTTTCTGATCGAGACCCAACTAAGTTTACCCCGAAGCTTATTCCTTTCGAAGATGAGAAGCTAGCTAAGGAAGCCGCTCAGTTCCAGGACGAAATACGTAAGCAAGCAAGTACCCTAGAGGACCGAGGGGAGCTGGTTGCCGCTTCGATCCAGCGACGCATACCTCACCAAGCCCTAAAGATCTCCCTTATCTGCCATGAAGGTGAAGTTATCTCTAGGAAGATATATGAGTGGGCGAAAGACGTAGCCTATGCCTGTGCAGATAATATCATAACCAATGCTATCTATGACCAAGGTAAGAGCAAGCACGAGGATTCTTTCATTAAGCTATTCAAAGCCATCCAGAAGCTTAACCATAAGCACAGAGATTGGGTAACCCTAGGGCAAATAGGCGAAGCCTCACGTGAAATGAAGCAAGCCGAGCGTAATGGGTTGCTCGAGGATATGGAGCGCCAAGGGGTTCTAGAGGTCCGTACAAAGCAAATAACAGGCGGAAGACCCTGCACAGTATACAGGGTCCCTAAGCATGCTAAAATTAGGGCTTAAAACGGTACCTGCCTTAGTACAACAGGACCTCTTTTAAGTTCTTCTAATACTGCGTCCCTTCTCACTACATCTTGCCAAGTAATCTCTTCCGGCCAGAGCCAAAAAGGAAAGTCGGGCGTAGTATATCTAGGTAAATCGTTTACCCCTGCTTCCCATGCTCTCCATCGCA
>Ga0247828_10000077_pt1 | contig 32821 bp, 38 predicted proteins | sample 12C_Control_Day3_FD_192425 | JGI IMG/M metagenome (GOLD analysis project Ga0247828, IMG submission 192425) | Soil microbial communities from agricultural site in Penn Yan, New York, United States - 12C_Control_Day3 | ecosystem: Environmental > Terrestrial > Soil > Agricultural land | place... | reverse complement strand
GTCCAGACAAAGCAACACTAAAACCTCAGTGCAAAGTCCGAGGCCCAGTGGGCATCTGCACCTGAATCAGTGCCGACTCCAGCAAAGCCCGCAACGTCTCCAGTTCATGCATCGACGTCATCATCAAAACCGACGCCGGCGACTTGGGCTGCAGCTGCATGGCCTGATGCACAACGGTCGCAGCGCACAGCGCGTAGTCCGTGGCCTGGATCAGGGTGTCTTCAAGGGAATGAATATCGTGAGGTGGATCGGGGACAATCTTAAGCATGGTGACACTCTCTATAGGTTGGCTAGAGCTGCCACTCATGACTTGCAGTGTGATGGGTGGCAGCCACGTACGGGTCTGCAAGACCGGCAGAGAGCAAAATCCGGCAGGTTCGAAAACCTCCCGTACGCAGCCACCATTAAGCGCGCGCAATGGCATGCCCATTGGCGTCGGTGATCGGCATTTTGCTCTGGACAGGCTTGCAGGCCCGGTCGCTGATTTGGCAACGACAGGGCCACACTAGGCCGCCAGGAACAACACCGCAATGGCTCAAGGGCGCTAGGAAGCTATTTCAGAAATGGCCTACGCGCAACGGGAAAAATCTGATTATCAGAAGTCATACCGCGCCCCAACCATCATGCTCCGCGACGGCCCGTAGAAGTTGAACGTCGAGGTCGACCCCACCCGCGACAGGTAGTCCCGGTCGAACAGGTTGTTGACGTTGAAGGTGGCCGTCAGCTTCGAGGTAACCGGATACGACAGCATTGCATCCACGGTCGCATAGCCTGGCGCGTCGATGCGCACACCGCCGTTCTCGGAATAGAAGTTGCTCATCGCCGAGATACCGCCACCAATCGCCAGGCCGTTCAGCGGCCCTTGGCTGATGGTGTACTTGCTCCACAGCGATGCCTGGTTGCGCGGCATGATGAAGAAGGTGGTTTCGGCATCGCCCTTGAGGGTTTCGGTTTCCATCCAGGTGTAGCCGGCCAGCACTTCCCAGTTCGGCGCCAGCTTGCCGCTCACTTCCACTTCGGCGCCTTTCACACGGGTCTTGCCGGATGCAACAGAGTCAGTGGTAGCCACACCGTCGGCGTCATACACGGTGGTCGCGCGGTTCTTGTCGGTCAGGCGGAACACCGAGAAGCGGGTATTCAGGTCGCCACCGAAGTAGCTGCTCTTGAGGCCAAACTCGTACTGCTCGCCCTCACGCGGCTTGAGTACCCGGCCATTGCTGTCGGTGTCGGACTGCGGCTTGAACACCTGCGAATAGCTGGCGTACAGCGCATGGTTCTCGGTCAGGTCGTAGACCAGGCCGCCATACGGGGTGAAGTGGCCATCCACGCGCTTGCTGTCGTTGGTGGTGGCGCCGCTGCTGAGAGTAGTGGTGTAGAAATCACCGCGATACCAGCTGAAGCGGCCCCCGGCGATAAGCGCCAGACGCTCGACCGGGCGGAAGGTGACCTTGGAGTACAGGCCGTATTCCTCTTCCTGCATACCAGTCTCGGTGCTGTAATTGGGCGATGGCTTGGCGAACTGCTTCGGCGAGTATGTATTGACGTTGATGGCGCCAAGGTTGGTTGTGCCGTTGAGGTACTCGGTGTCGTAGTTCTTGTAGTCGCTGCCGACCACGAATTCGCTGACCTGGCCGAAGGTTTCGAACGGCTGGCTGTAGCTGGCGTCCAGCGAGTAGGTGTCCTGGGTGAAATCGCGGGCGCTGGCGCGCTCGGAGTTCGCGCCAGTGGTGGCGTTGGTCGCGGTGAAGGCGTACAGGTAATTGGTGTCGCGATGCGAACCACGTGCTGCGACACGGCCATAGCCGCCGTTGTCGAAGCGGTGGGTCAGCTCAGCGACCAGGTCGGTGGTCTTGCCGTCGAAGTAATTCCAGTCAGCCCCCAGGAACTTCGAATGGCTGAAGTCGGGCACTTCGCCGGACAGCGTTGCCGGATAGCCATTGTGCGGGGTGATGTTCTTCACTTCATGAATCAGGCCGAACGAGAGAGTGGTGGCGTCGTCCAGGTCGACGTCCAGCGCACCGTAGTAGCTGTTGCTGGTGTTGGCGTTGTAGTCGACCTCGCCATTGGTGTCATCACGCGAGGCGATGAAGCGTCCGCGCACGCGGCCGGCATCATCCAGCGGCCCGCTCAGGTCGATTTCTTCGTGGTTGGTGTCCCAGGTGCCATAGCTGCCTTCGACGTGCCCCTGGAACTCGGCGGTCGGGCGCTTGCGCACCATGTTGACGATGCCGCCCAGTTCGCTGGTACTGCTGAACAACCCGGCCGGGCCACGCATGATCTCGACACGGTCGAATGCCCCCAGCGATGGTACTGTACCGAAGATGCTGGCCATGGGCGCCGGCAGGCCGTCGATATTGAACTCACTGTACTCGTAGCCACGGGCGTAGATCGACGAACGGCCACTGTCGTTGGTCAGGGTTCGCAGGCCGGCGGTGTACTTGGCCAGGTCATCGAGGTGCACGAACCGGCGGTCCTTGACGTAGTCCTGGGTGTAGACGGTGATCGATTGCGGAATGTCCTTGAGCGCTGCGGGGGTCTTGGTACCCACGGTGGCGGCGTCCACGCTGTAGCCGCCGGTGTCTTCCGACGGCAGCATGTCGTACAGGCGGTTGCCTTCGATGGTCAATGCTGGCAAGTCAAGCGCGTTGTCCTCGACAGACGCCTGGGTCGCTACCGTTTCGGCAAGTGCCGACAACGAAAACGGCGCCAGCACCCCCAGCACCAGCCAGCCCCGAACCCTTCGCGAGTCCCCCAAACTTTTGAAACTGCTCATGACACCCTTTCCCCAAATGGTAGTAATTCGCAAACGAAACAAGTTGCTTTTTGCGAACGATACCGAAGGGAAATCGGGGGTGCAGCAGGATTAACCTTCTTAACACATCAAGGCGTTGCCCTCGCCCTGCCGGCAATGGGATGATTCGTAATTGATACGAATTCTCATTCAAGGCTCGCCGTGCCCACCTCACTCCTCCTCGCCGAAGACGACGCACGCCTGCGTCAGGACCTGGAACGTCATTTCCTCAACCGGGGTTTCCGGGTGCACGCATGCGCCACCGGCGCCCAGGCCCTGAATGCCATACAGCAATCACAGTTCGAGCTGGTGCTGCTGGATATCATGCTGCCGGGCATCGATGGCCTCAGCCTGCTCGACGAGTTGCGCCGGCAGCAGGCGGTGCCGGTCATGCTGATGTCGGCGCTGGGGGCCGAGCAGGATCGCATCAGTGGCTTTACCCGGGGCGCGGACGATTACTTGCCCAAGCCCTTCAGCCTGGCCGAGCTGGATGCCCGGGTCGATGCGTTGCTGCGGCGTGTGGCGTTCGATCGTGGTACGGCGCTGCGTGCCGACGTCGGCGAGGTGATGCTCGACCATGACCGCCAGGACGTTATCCACAAAGGCAAGGCTGCCGGCCTCACCGCCTCCGAATTCCGCTTGCTGGCCACCCTGCGGGCCCACCCCGGCGAAGCCTTGAGCAAACCGTTTCTCTACCAGACCGTGCTGCACCGGGCCTACACCCGCCTGGACCGCGGCCTGGATGTGCATGTATGCAACCTTCGCCGCAAGCTGGCCGACATCGCTGCCCAGCACCTGCAGATCCAGGCCGTACGCGGCCAAGGGTACATCCTGGTCGACACGGAACAAGCCTGATGCGCCGTCATCCCTTGCTATGGAAGCTGGCCGTACTGCAGGTCGGCTTCTGCCTGTTGCTGACCTGGCTGATCTGGACCTGGGGCCTGTCGGTGGAGCGCAGTACCTACTTCCTGTCCCAAGCCGACCAGGACTACCTGGCGCGCTTTGCACAGCAAGCCGAACAGGCCTGGGAGCAAGGCGGCGCGGCGGGTGCCGAGGCCTGGCGCAGGCAACTGGAACAGGCCGAGGGCACTTGGGTGGCGCTGGTCGGGCCGCATCTGCAGAGCCTTGGCAGCACCCCACTGAGCGCTGAGGAAGCCAGCCACCTGACCTTCATGCGCAAGCTCGACTGGCCGATGAGCCGGCGCCTGCAGGATGAACTGCCCTACGTCAGCATCGAGTTCCCGCAGCACCCCGAACATGGTCGCCTGGTAATGCAACTGCCCGAACACCTGTTGCCTACCGGCCTGACCCCATGGACCCATGTGATCACCCATGGCGTTGCCCCCACGCTGCTCGCCCTGCTGCTGGTTCTGGCGCTGTACCGCCACCTTGTGGTGCCACTGAACCGTCTGCGCGACCGTGCCGACGCCCTGCGTGCCGATGACCTCGACAGCCCGGCCCTGCCCCTGCAGGAGCGGCGCGATGAGCTTGGTGAACTGGCGCAGGCCTTCGAGCACATGGCCGGGCGCCTGCGCCAGAGCCTGGAGCAGCAACGCCTGTTGCTGCGCACGCTGTCCCACGAACTGCGCACGCCGCTGGCGCGGCTGCGCATCGCCCATGACAGCAGCTTGCCGCCAGCCCAGTTGCGCGAGCGCCTGGACCGCGAGGTCGCCGACATGCAGAAGCTGCTGGAGGACACGCTGGACCTGGCCTGGATGGACACCGAACAGCCCAGCTTGCCGACCGAACCGGTGTTGATGGTTTCGGTGTGGGAAGCCTTGTGCCAGGACATCTGCTTCGAAAGCGGCTGGGACCGCGCCCGCCTGCCCTGCTCGCTCGGCCCCGACTGCGTGGTGCAAGCCCACTTGGACAGCCTGGCCCAAGCCTTGGAAAACCTGATGCGCAATGCCATCCGCCACTCGCCGGCCGAGGGCCGGGTCAATCTGGATGGCTGGCTGGAGGGCGATTGCTGGCACCTGCGCCTGAGTGACCAGGGCCCCGGGGTGCCGCACACCGAACTCGAACGCATCTTCAAGCCCTACCAGCGGCTGGCCGACAGCGGCGCGGGCTTCGGCCTGGGCCTGGCCATCGCCCGCCGCGCCATCGAACTGCAAGGCGGGCGCTTGTGGGCCAGCAATGGTCACCCGGGCCTGTGCCTGCACATGACTTTGCCGATGGCCCAGGACTGTTTAGAAAGTTAATGCGCTTTACGCTCAATCAGGACTGATTATCATCTGGACGTTCCTGCCTTGCGCTCCTTGCAAAGCCCTGATGAGACACCTGATGAGCAAGATGACCCTGACGCTGGCTTTGGTGCTGGCCCTTGCGGCCCCTGCTGCCCTGGCGCAGCCCGAGCATCAACAGAAGATGGATACCTCGCTGCTGCAGCGCCAGGACCTGGCCTACCGCTTCAGCCAGCTCGACCTGGACTCGGCCGATGGCCAGCGTCATTACCGCTTGTGGGTCGGCCAACCAGACCGCCCGGCGCCAGCGGCAGGTTACCCGGTGCTGTGGATGCTCGATGGCAATGCCGCGCTGGGGACGCTGGACAGCCTGCTGCTGGGCAAGCTTGCCGCCGGCCAGGCGCCATTGCTGGTGGCCGTGGGGTACCAGACCGATCAGCGGATCGAGCGGGTCGGGCGTACCTATGACTACACCCCGGCGCTGCCTGGGCAGGCTGAGCAGCTGGACCCGTTGACCGGGCAACCGAGCGGTGGCGTGGACGAGTTCCTCGATCTGCTGAGCGAGCGCATGCGGCCGCTGGTGGCGGGTGTGGCACCGATCGACCTGCAGCGGCAGACTTTGTGGGGACATTCCTACGGTGGGTTGGCCGTGCTGCATGCGCTGTTCACCCGGCCTGGGGCTTTCAGTGACTATGTGGCGGCCAGCCCTTCGCTGTGGTGGCATGATGGTGCGATCGTGCGTGAGGCGCAGGGGCTTGGACAGCGCTTGGGTAGCAGCCGGCCTCGATTGTTACTGATGCGCGGGAGTGAGGAGCCGGCTAACCCCCGCATGCCGGTGCAAGGCGATGGAGAACGGGCGGCGCGAGAGCTGGCGGCAGACCTGGCCAAGGTGCCGGGGTTGCAGGTACGGTTCGAACGATTTGACGGGCTGGGGCATGGGCCGATGTTACCGGCCTCGCTGAAGCGGGTGATTGAAGGGATGTCTCGATAATCCTGCACTGGTCTCTTCGCGGGTAAACCCGCTCCCACAATGCCTCTTCAGCCCTTCACACATACCACCTGCCGCAAGGTGTGCACCACCTCCACCAGCTCCTGCTGCGCGCGCATCACCGCATCGATGTCCTTGTAGGCCATGGGGATCTCGTCGATCACCTCCTTGTCCTTGCGGCATTCCACATGCGCCGTGGCCCGCCGCTGATCTTCCCCGGTGAAGCGGCTCTTGGCCTTGGTCCGGCTCATCAGGCGACCGGCACCATGGCTGCAGGAACAGAACGACTCCTCGTTGCCCAGCCCTCGAACGATAAAGCTCCTGGCCCCCATTGAGCCGGGAATGATCCCCAACTGCCCTTTCTGCGCCGACACCGCCCCCTTGCGCGTCACCAGCACTTCCCGGCCAAAATGCTGCTCGCGCTGCACATAGTTGTGGTGGCAGTTCACCGCTTCCAGGCTGGCCTCGAACGGCTTGCCCAGCGCCTTGCGAGCCGCACCGACCACCGCCAGCATCATCAGCTCGCGGTTCTGCCTGGCGTAATCCTCATGCCGTAGCCGATATCCACCCCCACTGCGGCGGGGATGATCGCGCCAACTGTGGGGATCACACTGCCAATGGTCGAGCCCTTGCCCAGGTGCACATCCGGCATCACCGCCAGGTGCTTGAAGATGAACGGCATCCTGGCCGTGTTGAGCAGTTGCTTGCGGGCATCGTCTTCCACCGGTACGCCGTCGGTCCACAACTTTACCGGCTTGCCGTCGGCGACCTGGAGAATATCCATGGGGCTGTTCCTCGAATGCATAACCGCATGATACCGCCAAAGGTCGTAGAGCCGTGGGTTGCCTGCGGGGTGGCAATGTGCTGTATGCTTGGCCGGTCTTCAGGGCGGGGTGAAAGTCCCCACCGGCGGTAAATCGAAAGATGAGCCCGCGAGCGCCCCGGCCATGCCGGGGGTCAGCAGATCTGGTGAGACTCCAGAGCCGACGGTCATAGTCCGGATGAAAGAAGGCGTCAGGCAGGGGCCATACGGGCGCCCCTGCGCGCGCATTTTGTTCGCCCCGAGACGTTCATCGATCATTCACGAGGAGCGTTTCATGTCCACCATGCACCACCCGCAATTCCCCAATGTCAGCGCCGCCATCGCCGCCTTCCAGGCCGGGCGCCCTGTGCTGCTGCTCGACGACGACGACCGCGAGGACGAAGCGGACATCATCGCCGCCGCCGAGAACATCTCGCTGCAGACCATGGCCATGATGATTCGCGATTGCAGCGGCATCGTCTGCCTGTGCCTGGACGAGGCCACCGTCGACGAACTGCAACTGGCACCCATGGTGCAGAACAACCAGGCCCGCCACGGCACCGGCTTCACCGTCACCATCGAGGCGGCGGAAGGCATTACCACCGGAGTGTCGGCCCAGGACCGCATCACCACCGTTGGCGCGGCACTGCGCTCCACTGCCGACCAACGCCATATCGTCAGCCCGGGGCATGTGTTCCCGCTGCGCGCCCGCAATGGCGGGGTGCTGACCCGCCGTGGCCACACCGAAGGCTCGGTAGACCTGGCACGCCTGGCCGGGTTGCGCCCGGCGGCGGTGCTGTGCGAGCTGATGAACCCCGATGGCACGATGGCCCGTGGCGAGCAGGTGGCGGTGTATGCGCGGCAGTACAATCTGCCGGTGCTGACCATCGAAGAACTGGCGCGGTACCGTGAGGCCATGCTGGAGCTGGAAGCAGAGCCAGCCTGATCCACCGCACGGGGCCGCTTTGCGGCCCATTCGCGGGTAAACCCGCTCCCACAGGGACCGCGCAGACTCGGAACCGGTGCAGTACCTGTGGGAGCGGGTTTACCCGCGAAGAGGCCGGCAAGTGCAACCTCAGGCTGCCGGAAGTTTGCTCCCCCCGCCCCGCTCTGCTAGTGTCGCGCCGTTCTGAATGCCACCGAGACAGTCGCCATGGCCCGCAAAAAAGCCTCCCTCGATTTCGAGCAATCCCTCGCAGACCTGCAAGCACTGGTCGAGCGCCTGGAGAACGGCGAGTTGTCGCTGGAAGAGTCGCTGGCCGCCTTCGAGCAAGGCATCGCCCTGACCCGCGATTGCCAGGGCGCCCTGGCCCAGGCCGAACAGAAGGTGCAGATCCTGCTGGAACGCGATGGCGAGCTGGCTGCCCAGCCCTTCGACGCGGAGCCGGAAGCATGATCGGCACCTACCAGGCCAGCTGCCAGGCCCGGGTCGACGCCGCCCTCGAGCCGTTGTTCGTCGCCCCGACCAAGGAACTCGAACGCCTTTACGCCGCCATGCGCTACAGCGTGATGAACGGTGGCAAACGTGTTCGTCCGCTGCTGGCCTACGCGGCCTGCGAAGCCTTGGGCGCCCCGGCCGAACAGGCCAACGGCGCAGCCTGCGCCGTGGAACTGATCCACGCCTACTCGCTGGTGCATGACGACCTGCCGGCCATGGATGACGACGACCTGCGCCGCGGCCAGCCGACCACCCACAAAGCCTTCGATGAGGCCTGCGCGATCCTCGCCGGCGACGGCTTGCAGAGCCTGGCCTTCAGCGCCCTGCTCGACCCGCGCCTGAGCCCGCAGGCTGACAGCATTCGCCTGGCCATGGTCCAGGCTTTGGCCAAGGCGGCCGGCCCGGCAGGTATGGTTGGTGGCCAGGCCATCGACCTGGGCTCGGTTGGCCTGAAGCTGGACCAGCAGGCGCTGGAGTTCATGCACCGGCACAAGACCGGTGCGCTGATCGAAGCCAGCGTGCGCCTCGGCGCCCTGGCCAGCGCCCGCGCCGAACAGGCGCAACTGGCTGCCCTGCAGACCTATGCACAGGCCATCGGCCTGGCATTCCAGGTGCAGGACGACATCCTCGATGTGGAAAGCGACACCGCGACCCTGGGCAAACGCCAAGGGGCTGATATCGCCCGAGACAAACCGACCTACCCGGCGCTGCTGGGCCTGGAAGCGGCCAAGGCCTATGCGGTCGAACTGCGCGACCAGGCGCTGGTCGCACTGAGTGGGTTCGGCGACAAGGCCGAGCCGCTGCGAGCGCTGGCACGCTACATCGTCGAACGCCGCAACTGATTTGATTGGGGCCGCTGGGCGGCCCATCGCCGGAAAGCCAGCTCCCACAGAGCCCCCACAGGCCTTGAGCATTGTGAACAACCTGTGGGAGCTGGCTTGCCGGCGATGGGCTGCAAAGCAGCCCCCATGCGACACCCGTCTGAATGGGCAGTATTTCCTACAATGGGGTAAACTGCCGCGTCTTCACACACCTATAACGACTCGCCTGATGCCCACGACGTTTCAAGAGATCCCCCGCGAACGCCCGGTCACGCCGTTGCTCGACCGCGCTGACACGCCTGCCGGCCTGCGCCGGCTGGCTGAAGCCGACCTGGAGACCCTGGCCGACGAACTGCGCCAGGAGTTGCTCTACACCGTGGGTCAGACCGGTGGGCATTTTGGTGCCGGCCTGGGCGTCATCGAGCTGACCATCGCCCTGCACTACGTCTTCGACACCCCCGACGACCGACTGGTGTGGGACGTTGGCCACCAGGCGTACCCGCACAAGATCCTCACCGGGCGCCGTAACCGCATGCTCAGCCTGCGCCAGAAGGACGGCATCGCCGCCTTCCCGCGCCGCAGCGAGAGCGAGTACGACACCTTCGGCGTCGGCCACTCCAGCACCTCGATCAGCGCTGCACTGGGCATGGCCATTGCCGCCCGCCTGCAGCACAGCGAACGCAAGTCGATCGCGGTGATCGGTGACGGCGCGCTGACCGCCGGCATGGCCTTCGAGGCATTGAACCACGCCCAGGAAGTCAACGCCGACATGCTGGTTATCCTCAACGATAACGACATGTCGATTTCGCGCAACGTCGGCGGCCTGTCCAACTACCTGGCCAAGATCCTCTCCAGCCGCACCTACGCGAGCATGCGCGAAGGCAGCAAGAAAGTGCTGTCGCGCCTGCCTGGCGCCTGGGAAATTGCCCGCCGCACCGAGGAGTACGCCAAAGGCATGCTGGTGCCGGGCACGCTGTTCGAAGAACTGGGCTGGAACTACATCGGCCCGATCGATGGCCACGACCTGCCGACCATGATCGCTACCCTGCGCAACATGCGTGACCTCAAGGGCCCGCAGTTCCTGCACGTGGTGACCAAGAAGGGCAAGGGCTTCGCCCCGGCCGAGATCGACCCGATCGGCTACCACGCCATCACCAAGCTGGAGCCGGCCGACAAACCCGCCGCACCAAAGAAAGCCAGCGGCCCGAAGTACTCCGCAGTGTTCGGCCAGTGGCTGTGCGACATGGCTGCCGCCGACAACCGCCTGGTGGGCATTACCCCGGCGATGAAGGAAGGCTCCGACCTGGTCGACTTCAGCGAGCGCTACCCGGAGCGTTATTTCGATGTGGCGATCGCCGAGCAGCATGCCGTGACCCTTGCGGCCGGCATGGCCTGCGAGGGCAGCAAGCCGGTGGTGGCGATCTACTCCACCTTCCTGCAGCGCGCCTACGACCAGCTGATCCACGACGTGGCGGTACAGAACCTCGACGTGCTGTTCGCCATCGACCGCGCCGGCCTGGTCGGCGAAGACGGCCCGACCCATGCGGGCAGCTACGACCTGTCGTACCTGCGCTGCATCCCGGGCATGCTGGTGATGACCCCAAGCGACGAGAACGAATTGCGCAAGATGCTCAGCACCGGCCACTTGTACAACGGCCCGGCGGCTGTGCGCTACCCACGTGGCACCGGCCCGAACGCGCCGATCAGTGGTGACCTGGAGCCGCTGGAAATCGGCAAGGGCGTGGTCCGTCGCCAGGGCGAGAAAGTCGCCTTGCTGGTGTTCGGCGTACAACTGGCCGAGGCCATGCAGGTGGCTGAGCAGATCAACGCCACCGTGGTCGACATGCGCTTCGTCAAACCGCTGGATGAGGCGCTGGTGCTGGAACTGGCTGCAAGCCATGAGCTGCTGGTGACCATCGAAGAAAACGCCATCATGGGCGGTGCCGGTGCGGCTGTTGGTGAGTTCCTGGCCAATGAGGCGATCGTGAAACCGCTGCTGCACCTGGGGTTGCCGGACATTTATGTCGAGCATGCCAAGCCTGCGCAGATGCTGGCTGAGTGTGGGCTGGATGCGGCCGGGATCGGGGCTTCGGTGAAGGCTCGGATGGCCAGGCTAGGCCTGTAAACCCTGGGGCCGCTTTGCGGCCCATTCGCCGGCAAGCCAGCTCCCACCTCGACCGCGCCAGCCTCAAGACATGCGCTATCCCTGTGGGAGCCTGGCTTGCCAGCGATCGAGGGCGCAGCCCTCGCAGAAGCTCACTTGGCCGCCGGCGCTTTAGCCTTGAGCAGCGCACACAACCGCGCCGTAGCTTCGACCATCTGCCCACTGGGCCGCTCCAGGCCTTTGTCTGGCACCACCAGTAAACGATCATCAGCCACCGCACGCAATTGCGGCCACGCCTTCCAACTCGCCAGCTGCGCTTCATTACCCGCCAGAATGACCTGCGGGTTGCGCAGCAGCACAGATTCCACATTTACCTGCGGCGCCGGCTGGGTAAGATCGGCGAAAACATTACGCGCCCCGCAAACGGCCAGAGCATCGCTGACCACCTGCTGGCCACCGAGCGTATACAGCGGCCGGTCCCAGACCTGGTAGAACACCTGCAACGGCTCGTCCCGTCGGTACTGCTGGCGTAGCTGACGCAACCGCTCACGCAAGGCTTGTGCATACCGATGGCCCTGTTCGGCACGGCCGATACGTTCGGCGATGGCTTCGATCTGCTCGATCAGCTGGTCGATATCATGGGGTTCTGCGCTGAAGGTGGCGATGCCCAGGCGCTTGAGCTGGTCACTTTGGGCCGGCGGCACGCTGCCCGGCCACAGCAGCAACAGGTCGGGGCGAAGGCTGAGCAGGCGTTCGAGGTTCAGTTGGCCCAGGCGCCCCACCGAGGGCAACTCGCGCAGCGCCGCCGGCCGTTCGCCACCGTCGAGCACACCTACCAGCAGGTCATCGGCCTGCAGTTCGAGCATGATCTCGCTCATCGACGGGGCCAGGCTGACCACCCGCAGGGGTTCGCCGGCCAGTGCGGCGCAGGCGAACAGCGCCAACAGAGCGGGCAGCAGGCGCATCAGCCGAGCTGGCGTGGAATGCGATAGAGGTAAAGCACCACTGCGGTGGACAACGCCAACAGGATCTGTGGCACCGCCTCGAGGCCGACCAGTACTGACAAAGCGGCGACCCAGGCCGGGAAGCAGGCATACAGCATGGCCAGGCGCCGCACCCGCGCCAGCTCGATCCAGGCGGCGGGCTCTTCGCCAGTGCCGAGCACCTTTGAAGTTGCGATGAGGGCGCGCTTGTAGGCACCGAAGCGCGGCAGGCTGAGGAACATGGTCGCCGCGCCGGCAATGAACAGTGGCATGGCCAGCACCGAGGCCAGCGCATCATCACCACCGAAGGCCCAGGCCATCACTGGCAGCGGCACCAGGCCCACCGCCAGGTACTGCCACCAGGCCAGCGCCAGGCGCCGCTTGACCTCGGCGCGGGTCACGCCTGGGGCACCTCGCCCTGATGCTCGTTACCCAGCATGTGGCCCAGCTTGCCGGCCTTCGTCGCCAGGTAGTAGCGGTTGTGCGGGTTGTGCCCGGTATGCAGCGGCACGCGCTCGGCGACGACGATGTTCATGTCGGTCAGGGCTTTGACCTTGCGCGGGTTGTTGGTCATCAGGCGCAGCGACTTCACGCCCAGGTGTTCCAGCATCGGCAGGCACATGGCGTAGTCGCGCTGGTCGGCGGCAAAGCCCAGGCGCTCGTTGGCCTCGACGGTATCGGCGCCACCATCCTGCAGCTCGTAGGCGCGAATCTTGTTCAGCAGGCCGATGCCGCGGCCTTCCTGACGCAGGTACAGGAGCACGCCACGGCCTTCACGGGCGATGGCTTGTAGCGCGGCTTCCAGCTGCGAGCCGCAGTCGCAACGCTGGCTGAACAGGGCATCGCCGGTCAGGCACTCGGAGTGCAGGCGCCCCAGCACCGGCTGGCCGTCCGCGATGTCACCCAGGCTGAGCACCACGTGCTCACGGCCGGTGGCTTCGTCGAGGAAGCCATGCATGGTGAAGGTCGCGAAAGGAGTCGGGAGTTTAGAGGCGGCAACAAAGACGACGGGCACGTTGTGCTCCTGGATAAGTAGGAAATTTCTCGTGAGCCGATTGTATCAGCAGGTTGGGGGATGTGGGCTGGCTGAATACCGTGGCTTAAGATCGAAAAGTTCGATGCTTATTAGGCCACCAATCAACCGTGCCCCACGCGGTTTCTGTGGGAGCGGGTTTACCCGCGAAGAAGCCAGCGCGGTGCCTGGCACCGGCTTCGCCGGTGTTCGCGGGTAAACCCGCTCCCACAGGGACCGCACATGCCTTGGCGCTCTGCGTCTCAATGCGGTTTGCTATCCGGGCTGAACGGATACGGCTGCTGCCAGTGCTCGAAGATCGGCTTCAGCTCGCCACTGCGCACCAGCTCGGCCATGCGCTTGTCGAACAGGTCGCGCAGGGCCTTGGCCTGGTCGTTGCGGGCAAAGGCCAGGTACAGCGGCAGTTCGGCCAAATGGCTGCGGCGGAAGCGCTCGGGGTGAGAGGCCTGGCCAAGCACGTAGTCGACCTCGGTCAGTGCATCGATGTAGTAGTCCACGCGGTCATGCTCGAGCATCGGTAAAATGCCTTCGCGGCGCTGGACTTCGCGAAACTCATGCACATTGGGCAGGTAGCTGCCGAAGTCGTAGCCACGCACCCAGGCCAGGCGATACTGGCCTATGGTCTGCTGGGTAGGCACAGGCTTGTTGACCAGCCCCAAGGCGTAGATGTGGTCCATGTCGAAATGCCAGCGCGGGTACAGGTTGTCGTCGTTCTCTTCCTTGTACGAGCCTACCCAGGCGTCAGCCTCGCCACGCTTCACCAGCCCGATCGCACGGCTGTAGGGCGCGCTCTGGGTCACCACCTTGACCCCGGCCGGCTCGAATACCTTGCGCAGCACATCCCAGGCCACCCCGGTACCGTCGGCGTTGGTGTAGTCGAGCCACTCTTCGCTGACCAGGTGGATCTGCTTCGGCACACCTTCGGCAGCCGCCGCCCACGGGGCAAGGCTCAGCAGCATTGCCAGCAGCACCGTCCTCATGGCCATCCACACGCTCCCTGTATCAGGCAACCGCCCACACCAGAACCTGCATCCCCAGCCAGGCAAACACGCCGGCCAGGATATCGTCGAGCATGATTCCGACGCCCCCATGCACATGGCGGTCGACCCAGCGGATCGGCCACGGCTTGAGGATGTCGAAGAAGCGGAACATCAGGAACCCCGCCAGCAGCCACTGCCAGCCTTCCGGCACCAGCCAGAGGGTTATCCACATGCCGACGATCTCGTCCCAGACAATGCCTTCATGGTCGTGCACGCGCAGGTCATTGGCGACCTTGCCACAGAGCCAGAAGCCGAACAGCATGCTTACGCCAAGCAGCAGCCAGTAGCCCCAGTCGGGCAGCATCTGCCACAGCGGAATGAACGGTATGGCCACCAGCGAGCCCCAGGTGCCCGGCGCCTTGGGCAAGGTGCCGGAACCGAAGCCGAAGGCGATGAAGTGCCACGGGTTGCGCCAGACCGAAGGCGGAACGAACTCCGCAGGCACCTGGTTGGGGTGATCGGTCACGGTGTCTCCCTAAAATGTTGATAGCCCCGCTGCTCGGGGGTGATGTCCCGGCCTTGTGCATCACGCAGGGTCACACCCTGCCCTTCGAGCACACGACCAATGGTATGCACCTCGATGAAACCGAGGTTCGCCAGAGGCGCCAGCGCTTCGGGCGGCAAGGTGAAGGCCAGTACATAATCGTCGCCACCGCTGAGCGCTGCCTGCAATGCCGCTTCGCGACCGAGGAACGCCACTAGAGCAGGAGACACTGGTACCTGGGCCAGGTTCACCTCAAGCGCCACACCGGACGCCTTGGCGATATGCCCGCAATCGGCCAGCAGGCCGTCGGAGATGTCCAGCGCCGCCGTTGCACGCCCACGTAGCCACTCGCCCAGGGTAAGCTGCGGCATCGGCGACCAGTAATGGGCCAGCAGCGGCTCGGCCTGGGCAGCAGGCGCCTCGCGCTCACCCAGCACCAGCGGCAAGGCACCGGCGGCCTTGCCCAGCGTGCCGCCAACACACAGCAGGTCGCCTGGCCGAGCGCCGCTGCGGCGCAATGCCTGGCCAGCCGGCACGCGGCCGAACACGGTGACGGTGATGCTCAGCGGACCACGGGTGGTATCCCCGCCAATCAGGCTCATACGGCAGCGGTGGGCCATGCGGCTGAGGCCATTGGCGTAGGCCGCCAGCCAGTCCGGGCCTACATCAGGCAGGGTCAGGGCGAGGGTAAAGCCGATGGCAGTTGCGCCCATGGCTGCCAGGTCACTGGCCGCCACGGCCAGGGAACGCTGGCCCAGCAGTAGCGGGTCGCAGACAGCAGGGAAATGCACCCCGGCGACCAGCGTGTCGGTCGACACTGCCAGGTGTTCACCGGGGGGAAGCGCCAGCAGGGCGCAGTCATCGCCGATACCCAGGGCCACGCCTTCGCCGCCCTGCGCACAGGGCGCGGCGGCGAAGTAATGGTTGATCAGCTCGAACTCACCCATGGTTCGCAAGCGCCAGGATCAGCGCTTGTTCGCCTTGACTTCTGCTTCGCGCAGGTTCGGCGCCAGCTTGTCCAGTACGCCGTTGACGAACTTGTGACCGTCGGTGGCACCGAAGACCTTGGCCAGCTCGACACCTTCGTTGATCACCACGCGGTACGGTACGTCGACGCGCTTGATGAACTCCCAGGTGGACAGACGCAGCACGGCCAGCTCGACCGGGTCGAGTTCTTCCAGTGCCAGGTCCAGGCATGGCTTCAGGGCGCTGTCGATTTCGCTCTTGATCGCCGGGACCCCGTGCAGGATCTCGCGGAAATAAGCGCCATCGACATCGGAGAAATCGTTATCGACCCGGAACTGCGCTTCGATCTCGTTCAGCGAATGCTGCGCCATGTGCCACTGGTACAGCGCCTGGGTCGCGAGCTTGCGGGCTTCGCGGCGCTTGGCGCTCTTCGAGGGCTTGCCGGCATCCGCAGGTTTTGGATCGCGCGGGTTGAAACGATCGCTTTCGTCGCTAATCACTTGGCCTCCAACTGCGCCAGCAGGCTGACCATTTCCAGAGCGGACAGGGCAGCTTCAGCACCTTTGTTGCCGGCCTTGGTGCCGGAACGCTCGATGGCTTGTTCGATGGAGTCGACGGTCAGTACGCCGAAGGCCACCGGAACACCGAACTCCATGGACACCTGGGCCAGGCCCTTGGTGCATTCGCCCGCCACGTATTCGAAATGCGGGGTACCACCACGGATCACGGCGCCCAGGGCGATGATCGCGTCGTAGGCGCCTTGCTGGGCGACCTTCTGTGCCACCAGCGGGATTTCGAATGCACCCGGGGCACGGATGATGGTGATGTCGCTTTCGCTGACACCGTGGCGTACCAGGGCATCAACTGCACCGCTTACCAGGCTTTCGACGACGAAGCTGTTGAAGCGGCCAACCACCAAAGCATAGCGACCTTTGGGGGCGATGAAGGTACCTTCGATGGTCTTCAGGGTCATTCCGATATTCTCATCTTCAAGAGCGAGGCCGCATACAAGCGGCCTCGACAGGGGTCTGGACTCGAGCAGAGGGCGTCATTGCCGCCTCAAGTCACTCGGAGGGCACGTATTCTACAACTTCCAGATCGAATCCGGATATCGCGTTGAACTTCATCGGCGAACTCATCAGGCGCATCTTGCGCACACCAAGGTCACGCAGGATCTGCGAACCGGCACCCACGGTGCTGTAGGTGGTCGGTGCCTTGGTGGGTGCATCGCCCGCGCTTTCGCGGATGTGCGCCAGCAGCACGTCACCGTCCAGCGGGTGGCCCAGCAGCAATACCACGCCGCTGCCGGCCTCGGCCACGGCGGCCATGGCGGCGCGCAGGCTCCAGCGGCCCGGCTGCTTGACCAGCAGCAGATCGCGCAGCGGGTCCATGTTGTGCACGCGCACCAGGGTCGGCTCTTCGGCGCAGATCTTGCCCAGGGTCAGGGCCATGTGCACGTCGCCTTCCACCGCGTCGCGGTAGGTGACCAGGTTGAACTCGCCCAGCTCGCTCTCGACCGATTGCTCGGAGACGCGCTGCACGGTGCGCTCGTGGATCATGCGGTAGTGGATCAGGTCGGCGATGGTGCCGATCTTCAGGCCGTGCTCGGCGGCGAACACTTCCAGCTCGGCGCGGCGCGACATGGTGCCGTCGTCGTTCATCACTTCGCAGATCACGCCGCTCGGCTCGAAACCGGCCATGCGCGCCAGGTCGCATGCGGCCTCGGTGTGGCCGGCACGGGCCAGGGTACCGCCAGGCTGGGCCATCAGCGGGAAGATGTGGCCAGGGCTGACGATGTCTTCGGCCTTGGCGTCCTTGGCGGCGGCCGCCTGCACGGTGCGGGCGCGGTCAGCGGCGGAGATGCCGGTGGTGACACCTTCGGCGGCTTCGATCGACACGGTGAACTTGGTGCCGAAGCCCGAGCCGTTGCGCGGCGCCATCAGCGGCAGCTTCAGCGTTTCGCAACGCTCGCGGGTCATGGGCATGCAGATCAGGCCACGGGCGTGCTTGGCCATGAAGTTGATGTGCTCGGGCAGGCAGCACTCGGCTGCCATGATGATGTCGCCTTCGTTTTCGCGGTCTTCGTCATCCATGAGGATGACCATTTTGCCCTGGCGGATGTCTTCGACCAGTTCTTCGATGCTGTTGAGCGCCACGCGGCACCCCCTTCTCAATCAGGATTTCAAGAAGCCGTTGGCGGCCAGGAAGCTTTCGGTAATGCCACTGCCCTTGTTCGGTTCGGCAGCCTTGTCACCCAGCAGCAGACGCTCCAGGTAACGGGCCAGCAGGTCGACCTCAAGGTTTACCCGACGCCCTGCACGGTAGTCGGCCATGATGGTTTCGGACAGGGTGTGCGGGACAATGGTCAGCTCGAACTCGGCGCCATTGACCTCGTTGACCGTCAGGCTGGTGCCGTCGACGGTGATCGAACCCTTGTGGGCGATGTACTTGGCCAGTTCCTTCGGTGCACGCACGCGGAACTGGATGGCGCGGGCGTTATCGCTGCGCGAGATGATTTCGCCGACCCCGTCGACGTGGCCGCTGACCAGGTGCCCGCCCAGCCGGGTGGTGGGAGTCAGGGCCTTTTCCAGGTTGACCTTGCTGCCGCTCTTGAGGTCAATGAAGGCGGTGCGCTTGAGGGTTTCGACGCTGACGTCGGCCCAGAAGCCGTCGCCCGGCAGTTCGACGGCGGTCAGGCACACGCCGTTGACGGCGATGCTGTCGCCGAGCTTGACGTCACCCAGGTCGAGCTTGCCGGTTTCGACGTAGACGCGCACGTCGCCACCCTTGGGGGTCAGGCTGCGGATGGTGCCGATGGATTCGATGATGCCGGTGAACATGGGGTCTTCCTCAAAAACGGTTTGCGCGGGGCAAGCCCGGCATTATACGCCGGGCGCCGGCAGGGGGATGGCCGTGACCCGCCAGTCATCGCCCACTGCACGCATTTCGGTAATTTTCAGCCGCGGCGCTTCGCTCATCTTGTCCAGTGGCCAGTCCAGCAGCGGGCGGGCCTGGGAACCGAGGAAAGTGCCGGCGACGAACAACAGATACTCGTCGATCAGACCTTGCCGGGCGAAGGCGCCGACCAGGCCGGCACCGGCTTCCAGCAGGATTTCGTTGATGCCACGGGTCGCCAGGGCCTGCAGCAGCGCCGGCAGGTCTACCTGGCCATTGTCACCCGGCAGGCTGAGCAGTTCGTGGCCGGCAGCGGCATAGCGCGGGTCATCTGCGACAGCAGTCACCACCAGCGCCGGGCCAGCCTGGAAGAACGGGGCATCCAGCGGCAGGCGCAGGCGGCCATCGACCAGCACGCGCAGCGGTGTGCGGCTGAGTGCCAGGGCGGTGGTTTCGGCATCCAGGCCCAGCTCTGTGCCGCGCACGGTCATCCGCGCGTTATCGGCCAACACGCTGGCGGCGCTGGTCAGTACCACGCTGGAGCGGGCACGCAGGCGCTGCACCGCCGAGCGGGCGGCCGGCCCAGTGATCCACTGGCTTTCGCCACTGGCCATGGCGGTGCGGCCATCCAGGCTCATGGCCAGTTTGGCGCGAACGAACGGCAGGCCGTGCTCCATGCGCTTGAGGAAACCGGGGTTGAGTGCACGGGCCTCGGCCTCGAGCACGCCGCTGGCCACTTCGATACCAGCCTCGGCCAGGCGCCGCAGGCCCTGCCCCGCCACTTGCGGGTTGGGGTCCTGCATGGCGGCCACCACCCGTGCCACGCCGGCCTTGACCAGCGCTTCGGCGCACGGCGGCGTGCGGCCATGGTGGCTGCACGGCTCGAGAGTGACATAGGCACAGGCGCCACGGGCACGCTCACCGGCCTGGCGCAGGGCATGCACTTCGGCATGCGGCTCGCCGGCGCGCACATGCCAGCCTTCGCCGACCACCTCGCCATCGCGCACGATCACGCAGCCAACGCGCGGGTTAGGGTGGCTGGTGTACAGGCCCTTGCGCGCCAGCTCCAGCGCGCGGGCCATGTAGTGGGCGTCGAGGATGGCAGCTTGGCTGGGCATGGTCACTCTTTAGCTGGCTCGCGAGCCAGGCGGTCGATTTCTTCGCGGAACTCGTCGAGGTCCTGGAAGCGACGGTAAACCGAGGCAAAACGGATATAGGCCACTTCGTCCAGCTTGCGCAGCTCGGCCATGACCATCTCGCCCACCACCAGCGATTTGACTTCACGCTCACCGGTGGCACGCAGGCGGCTCTTGATATGCGCCAACGCAGCTTCCAGGCGCTCGACGCTGACCGGGCGCTTTTCCAGTGCCCGCTGCATCCCGGCACGCAGTTTTTCTTCGTCGAAGGGTTGGCGCGTGCCGTCCTGCTTGATCAGCCGGGGCAGCACCAGCTCGGCGGTTTCGAAGGTGGTGAAGCGCTCGCCGCAGGCGACGCATTCGCGGCGGCGGCGCACCTGCTCGCCCTCGGCGACGAGGCGAGAGTCGATGACCTTGGTGTCGTTGGCACCGCAAAAGGGACAGTGCATGGTGGCAGGCAACAAAAAAAGGGAGGGCCATGGTAGCGCATCCCACTGGCAAGACAAGCCAAAGGGGTTAACATCCATGGGAAATCTGCCCGTGAAGGACTACCCCATGCACTACCGAGCGCTCGTCGTGCTGTGCTGCGCCGCCCTGCTCGCCGCCTGCGGCAGCGACAGGCCGAAGCCCGACACCCCTCCGGCACCCACGCCAGCCCGCACGGCCAAGCCGGCCGCAGTACTGGGCCCGCTGCCGGCCTACCAGCGCGAGCTGAGCGGCACCTTGCTGGAAATCCCGGCCGGTGCCGACGTGGAGCTGGCCTTGCTGGTCATCGACGAACGCGACCGCCCGCAGCGCCTGCTGGCCAGCAGCAACCTCACAGGCACCGGTCAGGCCCTGCCCTACCAGCTGCGCTTCAACCCCGAGGCCTTCCCCGCCGGTGCCCGGGTAGAGTTGCGCGGCCGCGCCAGCAGCTCTGGCCAACTGATCATGCACCTGCCGCCGGTGCGCATTACCCAGGCCCAGACCCAGGCCGTCGGCCCGCTGCGTTTCGAGAAGGCGCCGTAAGTGGCGCCAGTGTCCCTGCAACAGTCTCTGCAACAGGCCCTCAGCGGCCTGATCGGCGAAGCGCGTCTTGTCGTCAGCGAGCTGCCCGGCTGCGACCTCAAGCTTTGGCTGATCGACGACCAGAACATGGACCGTGCCTTCAGCAGCGAAGAGACCCGGCGCATTCTTGAAGAACCGCCCTACTGGAGCTTCTGCTGGGCAAGCGGCCTGGCCATGGCCCGTTACCTGGCCGAGCACCCGGAATGGGTAGCCGGCAAGCGCGTGCTGGATTTTGGCGCCGGCTCCGGTATTGCCGGTATTGCCGCCGCCCGCGCCGGTGCGCTGGAAGTGGTGGCCTGCGACCTCGACCCGCTGGCACTCGATGCCTGCCGCGCAAATGCCGCGCTGAACGGAGTGGAACTGGGTTACAGCAGCGATTTCTTTACCGAGGACGACCGCTTCGACCTGATCCTGGTGGCCGATGTGCTGTACGACCGCGCCAACCTGCCGCTGCTGGATGCCTTCCTCGGCCGCGGGCGGCAGGCGCTGGTGGCCGACTCGCGAGTGCGCGACTTCAGCCACCCGCTGTACCAGCAGCTGGGCGTGCTGGAAGCGCTGACCCTGCCGGACCTGGCCGAGCCGCACGAATTCCGCCGGGTCAGCCTGTACCACGCCAGCCGCGACACCTTATAGTGGTGGCATTAACGAGTTTGCGAGAGTCGCGATGACCCAAGACACGTCCTACATTTTCGACGCTACCGATGCCACCTTCCAGCAACTGGTTATCGAGAACTCCTTCCACAAACCGGTGCTGGTGGACTTCTGGGCCGAGTGGTGCGCGCCGTGCAAGGCATTGATGCCGCTGCTGGCGAAGATCGCCGAGGGGTACCAGGGCGAACTGCTGCTGGCCAAGATCAACTGTGATGTGGAGCAACAGGTGGTTGCCCAGTTCGGCATCCGCAGCCTGCCGACCGTGGTGCTGTTCAAGGACGGCCAGCCGGTGGACGGTTTTGCCGGTGCCCAGCCGGAATCGGCTATCCGCGCCATGCTCGAGCCGCACGTGCAACTGCCCGCCGCCCCGAGCGCATCGCCGCTGGAGCAGGCCAAGGGGCTGTTTGCCGAAAGCCGTTTTGCCGAGGCCGAAGCACTGTTGCAGGCCTTGCTGGGTGAGGACAACAGCAATGCCGAGGCACTGATCCTGTATGCCCGTTGCCTGGCCGAGCGTGGGGAGCTGGGGGAAGCCCAGGTGGTGCTGGATGCGGTCAAGACCGACGAGCACAAGGCTGCGCTGGCCGGCGCCAAGGCCCAGCTGACCTTCCTGCGCCAGGCCGCCAGCCTGCCGGAAGTGGCCGACCTGAAAAGCCGCCTGGCACAGAACCCGCAGGATGACGAGGCGGCTTATCAGCTGAGCATCCAGCAACTCGCGCGCCAGCAGTATGAAGCGGCGCTGGAAGGGTTGTTGAAACTGTTCCAGCGTAACCGTGGCTATGAGAACGGGTTGCCGCAGAAGGCGATGCTGCAAGTGTTCGAGCTGCTGGGCGGTGATCACCCGCTGGTCGGCGTGTATCGTCGCAAGTTGTCGGCGGCGATGTTCTGACCTGAGGCTCATTGCGAGGGCTTCGCCCTCGTTCGCGGCTAAACCCGCTCCCACAGGAACTGCACAGGCCCCAAGTGCTGTGAAATCCTGTGGGAGCGGGTTTACCCGCGAATAGGCCAGCACAGGCAATACAGATTTATCCCACCCAGTGATACACCGGCGCGTCCACGCCACTTTCCACCTTAACTTCACTGCTATGCCGCAAGCGCACCAGCAGCCGCTTACCCGCCGCCGTACTCCCCGCCAGCCCTTCCAACCGATCCAGCAATTCCGGCCCGCTCATCTGCCCTGCCAGGCGCAACACCTCACGTGCCGCAATCCATTGCCCGTCATCCTGGCGAGTTGTCGCCACGGTTTCCGTTGCTGCGGTCTGCGACACCGCGGGCAATTCGACCTGCCGCCCCAGTTGCGCCCACTCTTCAGGCGCCAACTCGATGGTCAGATCCACAGGCCAGTCACCAATCTGTCCACGAATTCTCATGCTGCATTCCCTGAAGCCAAGTCAATGCCGCCATCCTACCGCAACATGAAACCTGCGTGATGCAGGCTGGCGGCGCGCAGAAAAGTTGTTATAACATAACTCAACCTTCCCGCCCGCTCCGGAGTCGTCCATGCGTCGCCTGTTGCTCGCCCTGCCCTTCGCCTTGCTGCCCCTGGCCGTGGCCCATGCCCACGATGATGACCATGATCACGACCACGCCCACGGCACCCTTGGCGCCCACGAGCATGGCGTGGCCAAGCTCAATGCCGTGCTCGATGGCAATACCCTTGAGCTGGAGCTGGACAGCCCGGCAATGAACCTGGTCGGCTTCGAACATGCTGCGAGCAGCGACGCCGACAAGGCCAAGGTCGCGGCGGTGCGCCAGCAACTGGAGCAGCCACTGAAGCTGTTCGGCCTGCCCGCTGCCGCCGGCTGCAAGGAAGACCAGCAGGAACTGGAAAGCCCGCTGTTCGGTGATGCCCCGAAAGCCGACGACGAGGGTGACGAGCACGAGCATGGCCACCAGCACAGCGACATTGGCGCCCATTACCAGCTGACTTGCGCCAACCCCGACAAACTGGCGCAGCTGGACCTCGCTCCGCTGTTCAAGGCCTTCCCGGCCACGCAGAAGATAAACGTTCAACTGATTGGCCCCAATGGCCAGAAAGGCGTGGAAACCACGCCGGCCAAGGCCGCGGTCGCGTTCTGAATGCGCCAGCCGTTGATCGAACTGCATGACCTGGTGTTCGCCTGGCCCGGCCAGCCGGCGCTGCTGGATATTCCGGCATTCCGCCTTGAGGCTGGCGAGGCCCTGTTTCTCAAGGGCCCCAGCGGCAGTGGCAAAACCACATTGCTGGGCCTGCTGGGTGGGGTGAACGTGCCGGGCCAGGGCCGCATCCAGCTGCTCGGCGAGGACCTCGGCAGCCTGGGCCAAGGCTCCCGTGACCGCTTCCGGGTCGACCACACCGGTTATATCTTCCAGCAGTTCAACCTGCTGCCGTTCCTCTCGGTACGCGAAAATGTCGAGCTGCCCTGCCGCTTCTCGCGCAGTCGCAAGGCCCGCGCCGAGCAGCGCCATGGCAGTGTCGACCAGGCAGCCAGCACGCTGCTGGCCCACCTGGGTCTGGACGACCCCGCCATGCTGGCCCGGCGCGCCGACAGCCTGTCGATCGGCCAGCAGCAACGGGTTGCCGCCGCCCGCGCACTGATCGGCCAACCCGAACTGGTGATCGCCGACGAACCGACCTCGGCGCTGGATGCCGACACCCGCGAAGCGTTCATCCGCCTGCTGTTCGATGAATGCCGCGCCGCCGGTGCCAGCCTGCTGTTCGTCAGCCACGACCAGAGCCTGGCGCCATTGTTCGACCGCCACCTGTCGCTGGCCGAACTCAACCGTGCCGCCAAGCCCCGGGAGGCCTGATGTACCTGCTCCGCCTTGCCCTGGCCAGCCTGGCCAACCGCCGCTTCACCGCATTCCTCACCGCCTTCGCCATCGCCCTGTCGGTGTGCCTGCTGCTGGCCGTGGAGCGGGTCCGTACCGAAGCCCGGGCCAGCTTCGCCAGCACCATCAGCGGTACCGATCTGATCGTCGGCGCCCGCTCCGGCTCGGTGAACCTGCTGCTGTACTCGGTGTTCCGCATCGGTAACGCCACCAACAACATCCGCTGGGACAGCTATGAGCACTACGCCAAAGACCCGCGGGTGAAATGGGCTATCCCCATCTCGCTGGGCGACTCGCACCGCGGTTATCGGGTAATGGGCACTACCGGCGACTACTTCAGCCATTACCAGTACGGCCGCCGCCAGCACCTGGAATTGAGCCAGGGTCGCGCGTTTGCCGATGATCCGTTCGAGGTGGTGCTCGGTGCCGAAGTGGCCGAGGCATTGCACTACAAGTTGGGCGACAAGCTGGTGCTGGCGCATGGTGTCGCAGCTATCAGCCTGGTCAAGCACGACGACAAGCCGTTCACCGTGGTCGGTGTGCTCAAGCGCACCGGCACGCCGGTAGACCGTACGCTGCATATCAGCCTGGGCGGCATGGAAGCCATCCACATCGACTGGCACAACGGCGTGCCGGCCCGTGGCGCCGGGCGTATCAGCGCCGAGCAGGCGAGGACCATGGACCTGCAACCTGCCGCCATCACTGCATTCATGCTCGGCCTGAACAGCAAGATCGCGACCTTCAGCCTGCAGCGGGAAATCAATGAATACCGCAACGAGCCGTTGCTGGCGATCCTGCCAGGGGTAGCCCTGCAGGAGCTGTGGAGCCTGATGGGCACTGCGGAGCAGGCATTGTTCGTGGTGTCGCTGTTCGTGGTACTGACCGGCCTGATCGGCATGCTTACGGCAATTCTCACCAGCCTCAATGAACGCCGCAGGGAGATGGCGATATTACGCTCGGTTGGCGCCAGGCCGTGGCATATCGCGGGGCTGCTGGTGCTGGAGGCGCTGTCGCTGGCGGCGGTCGGGATCGCTGCCGGGCTTGGTTTGCTGTATGCGGGTATCGCCCTGGCACAGGGGTATGTGCAGGCCAACTATGGTTTGTATTTGCCGCTGGCCATGCCGAGCGCTCATGAGTGGACGTTGCTGGCTATCATCCTGGGAGCCGCGCTGCTGATGGGCAGCGTGCCGGCGTGGCGGGCCTATCGGCAGTCGCTGGCCGATGGCTTGTCCATTCACCTCTGAGGGCGTGCAATGATCCAATATCTCATTGGCCTCTTCGCGGGTGAACCCGCTCCCACAGGGTCCACCAAAAGCTTCAAGGCCTGCGCAAGACCTGTGGGAGCGGGTTTACCCGCGAAGAGGCCAGCACAGGCAGTACAACTTCTACTGGTTGTGCTGCTTTCAATGGCATCGCCTGCCTGGGCCTCGGAGCCCCGCGAACTGGACTGGCCCGCCCTCATCCCCGAAGGCGCCCCGCTCATCCAGCCCCAACTCGCCCCGCTGCACGATATGTCGCAACTCAGCAACGCGCTGTCCGCCGAGTCCGCCCCACCGGCGCGCCAGCAGGCCCCCGATGCCCCGGTAGTAAAAAGCCTCGACGGCCAGCAGATCAAACTGCCCGGCTACATCGTGCCTCTGGAAGTGAGCGAAGAAGGCCGCACCACCGAGTTCCTGCTGGTCCCCTACTACGGCGCGTGCATCCACGTGCCACCACCACCTTCGAACCAGATCGTGCATATTTTCAGTGAAATGGGCGTGCGCGTAGAAGACCTCTACCAACCCTACTGGATCGAGGGAAAGCTGCAGGTCAGAGCCTCCAGCAGCGAACTGGCAGACGCCGGCTACCAGATGGAAGCCGAAAAAATATACGCTTATGAGCTGAGATGAGAACTGTTTCGAATTCGTGACGACGCTTCTTTGAGCTGGGTCAAACTTTCTGTTTAACCGCATCCGTACCATTGGACTACTCGATTACTCACGTCCTTTGGGAGCTTCCATGAACAAGTCCTTGCTCAGCGCCGCCCTCGCGGCCCTGGCGCTCGCTGCCCCCGTCGCCCACGCCCACCAGGCAGGCGATGTCATCGTCCGCGCCGGTGCCATCACCACCGCTCCCAACGAAAGTAGCGGCGACCTGAAATTCGACGGCAACAAAGTCTCGGGCACCAAGGCGACCCTGGACAGCGACACCCAGCTGGGCCTGACCTTCGCCTACATGCTCACCGACCACATCGGCCTGGAGCTGCTGGCAGCCACCCCGTTCAAGCACACCGTCGGCGTCAAAGGCCTGGGCGGCGGCCTGGACGGCAAGCTGGCCGACATCAAGCAACTGCCACCGACCCTGTCGCTGCAGTACTACCCGATGGAGCCGACTTCCAAGTTCCAGCCGTATGCCGGCGTCGGCATCAACTACACCCTGTTCTTCGATGAAGACCTCAGCAGTGCACGCAAGCAGCAGGGTTTCAGCAACCTGAAGCTGCAGGACTCGGTCGGCATCGCCGGTCAGCTGGGCATGGACTACATGATCACCGACAACCTGCTGGTCAACGCCTCGGTCTGGTACGTCGACATCGACACCAAGGCCAGCGTCAACGGCCCGTCCGCACTGGGCTACAGCAAGACCAAGGTCGACGTCGAGGTCGACCCATGGGTGTACATGGTCGGCCTTGGCTACAAGTTCTGACCTGAACACGGCAGGGCGGCTTCGGCCGCCCTCGCGCGTTGCAGCCATAGCCAGTACCCCAGCGCGACCGCGCTGATGCCCATCCCAAGCCCACACACCGCTGCCCAACCCCAATGGGCATACACCCAGCTCGCCAGCACCGCCCCCGCTCCACTTCCAAGCGAATAACAACACATGTAGGCGCCGATCAACCGGCTGGCCATTGCGCCACGCCCGGCGAGCAGCATGCTCTGGTTGGTGACATGCACCGCCTGCACGGCAAAGTCCAGCATCAGCACACCCAACCCGAACGCCACCAGTGAATGCCCGACGAAGGCCGTAGGCAGCCATGACAGCAGCAGCAGAGCCAACGCCACCCCGGTGGTCCGTTCCCCCATCCCCTGGTCGGCCAGGCGACCGGCGCGCGCTGCCGCCAATGTGCCGGCAACACCCGCCAGGCCGAACAGGCCGATCTCGGTATGGCTCAGCGCCAGTGGCGCAGCACTCAGGGGCATGACCATGGCACTCCAGAGCACGCTGAACGCCGCGAAGATCAACACGCCGAACAGCCCGCGCTGACGCAGCAACCGGTCGTTCCGGTACAGCCTGAACTGGGCAACGATCAGCGCCCGGTAGCCAGACCGCAGCGCCACTGGTTGCCCTGTGGGCAGGCTGCGCCACAGCACCAGGGCCAGCAACAACAACAGCCCTGCGGCGATCAGGTACACGCTGCGCCAGCCAGCCAGGTCGGCAAGGCCACCCGAGACCAGCCGTGCCAGCAGAATGCCCAGCACTATGCCGCTGGTGACGGTACCCACGGCCTGCCCCTGCTGGCCGGGAGCGGCAAGGCTCGCTGCATGCGCCACCATTACCTGCACCATGACCGCCATCAGCCCGGTGATGGCCAGGGCCAGCAGCAATAGTGCCCAGTTCGGTGCCATGCCTACACCAACCAGCGCCACGGCCGAGAACAGCAACTGCCCGAGCAACAGGCGCTTGCGGTCGATCAGGTCCCCCAGCGGCACAATCAGCAACAACCCCAGGGCATAGCCCGCCTGGGTCGCGCCAACAACCCAACCGATCTGCTGCTGTGCCACGCCCAGGTCAGCGGCCATCGACTCGAGCAGAGGCTGGGCGAAATACACTGTCGCCACGGCCATGGCGCTGGTGATGGCCAGCAACAGGGTTATCCAGCGTGTCAGCGTAGGGTTCATCGGGCTGGCCTCGTCAATCTGGTTTCGAATTGAAACCACATACTGGCTATTTAGCAAATGTGGTTTTAATCTGCAACCAGATGATCACAGAAGGCTCCCACACATGCTCGATGAAAATAATGCGCAATGCCCTGTAGCCAGGGCCCTGGAGGTACTGGGAGACCGTTGGGCGCTAATGATCCTGCGCGACGCTTTCGATGGCTTGCGGCGCTTCAGTGAGTTCCAGAAGAACCTGGGGCTGGCGAAGAATATCCTCGCCTCACGGCTGAAGTGGCTGGTGGAAAGCGGGCTGCTGACGCTGCAGCCGGCGTCGGATGGCAGTGCCTACAAGGAGTATGTGCTGACCGAGAAAGGGCGATCGGTGTTTCCGGTGGTGGTTGGCTTGAGGCAATGGGGGGAGCGGTTTCTGTTCGAGGCGGGTGAGTTGCGTTCGGAGTTGGTGGATGGTGATACGGGGCAGGCGCTGGAAACACTGCAGGTGCGGGCCCGGGATGGGCGGGTGCTGGCGGCAGGGGATTGCCTGCGAAAAGTGGTGCGGCATGAGTGATTCTGGGGCTGCTGTGCAGCCCAATCGCCGGCAAGCCAGCTCCCACAGGGACCGCGGACTCGCTCTTGTGGGAGCTGGCTTGCCGGCGATTGGGGCGCAAAGCGCCCCCAGGGATTTCAGCCCTTGCCCAACAGCCGCGCCAGCCCTTCGACAATCGGCGTCGCCTGCGGAAACTCGAACCGCGCCAACAAGCGCTGGTTATCCGCCCGCGAATGGCGAATGTCACCCGAACGTGCTGCCACATAGCTGACCGCCGGCAAACTGCCCACCACCTTCTCCAGCGCCGCCAGCAACTGGTTCAGCGATGTGGCCTGGTCGAGGCCGATATTCACCGCCCCCTCCTCGACCTGCGGTTGCTCCAGCGCCTGCACCATCACCTGCACCAGGTCGCCCACGTAGAGAAAGTCCCGGGTCTGTTCGCCATCACCGAACACCGTGATCGGCAAGCCCTTCACGGCGCGCTCGGAGAAGATGCTGATCACCCCGGAATACGGCGAGGACGGGTCCTGGCGCGGCCCGAAAATATTGAAGAAGCGGAACACCACCGGCTCCAGGCCATGCTGGCGACGGTAGAAGTCCAGGTACTGTTCACTGGCCAGCTTGTCCACCGCATAAGGGGTCAGCGGCGCCTTGGGGGTGTCTTCGGCGATCGACTCGCCTTCGCCATTGTTGCCATACACCGCCGCACTGGAGGCGAACAGCACCCGACGCAGGCCATGCACGCGCATGGCTTCGCACACGTTGAGGGTACCGATGAAATTGCTCTGGTGGGTCCGCACCGGGTCATCCACCGAGGCCTGCACCGAGGCCACCGCTGCAAGGTGCACCACGGCACTGCAGCCAGCCGCAACCTGCGTGACCAACTCGGCATCGGCGACATCGCCTTCAACCAGCTCCAGCCGTGGGTGGCCGACCTGCAGGTTGCCCCGCTTCCCAGTGGAGAAGTCGTCGAGAATGCGTACGGCGTAGCCTTTGTCCAACAACGCATCGCACAGGTGGGAGCCAATGAAGCCGGCACCGCCGGTGATCAGGATGGGGGCGTCAGCCATGGCGGTAGAAACGGTCCAGTAGAGGCGGCAAGCCGGCGCGCCAGGCACGCGGCTTGATGCCGAAGGTATGAAGGATTTTCTTGCAGGCCAGTACCGCGTGCTGCGGCTCTTCGCTGGCATCCGGCCGTGCGGCATGGGCCTGCGGCGTCGGCGCCTGCACGGCCAGCTGGCGGTACTGGCCTGCTTCAGCAAGGATCGCCTGGCCCAGCGCCAACGGTGTGGTCGCTTCATTGCCGGCGTAATGGTAGGTGCCCCACAGCGGCGCACTGCAATCGAGTTGCTTGAGCACCGACAGGATCACCCGGGCGGCGTCGTCGACCGGCGTCGGGTTGCCACGCCGGTCATCGGCCAGCAGCAGCTCCTGAGGTTGCTCGGCGCGGGTCAGGAAGCGGCCCAGCGCCCCGTCGATGCTTTCGTCGAGCAGCCAACCAAAGCGCAACAGCACGTGTTGCGGGCAAGCCGCGCGCACGCTCTGCTCGATGCGCCACAGCGCCTGGCCACGCAGGCCCAGCGGTACCGGCTCGTCCTTTTCGCTGTAGGCCGTGGCCCGCGAACCATCGAACACCCGGTAGCTGGAAGGCTGCACCAGGGTGATCTGGTGGTGCTGGCAAAGCTCCGCCAAGCGCTCCACAGCCCGCTCCTGCTGGGCCAGGCGCTGCTCGCTGACCGACTCGGCCTGGAACCAGTCGAAGTAATAGGCCAGGTTGACCAGGGCATCGGGACGATGATCGTCGAGCAACTGGGTGAGGCTGGCCGGCGTCCAGCCGTTCTCAGGCGGGCGCGGCGCCAGGAATGCAATGTCCTCCTCGGCCCCAAGACGAATCAGCGCTTGCCCGAGGGCATTGCCACCACCCAACAGCATTAGGCGCATACGCATAGAGTCAGCAGATCCGGAGAGGTTGATTGAAGGAAAGGGCTCATTTTGCGGTTTCTGGGCGGGGAAGTCCAACGTGGGCCATAGCCATTGCAAGCCAAACCATTGCAGACTTGGGCCGCCCGGAGGCAAAGGACTGACCTGTTCTGTGTGGAGGTTGCTCCAGGCATCGGGTTTTATGATGACAACTTCGGCCCTGGAGTCGGCTGGTTGTTCATGCTGGCCTGCGCTGTACCGTTCGTTTCGGCTCTGGTCTCATAAAGCCGCTGCTGGTCAGTATCTGCATCATCATGGCAATCAAACTGCTACTCGATACGGGAACTCCACTCGGCGAATGGCTCAAGCAATTCCTCCAGAGGCCCCATGCACTTGCAAACGGAATCTTCTCAGCGCCTGAAATGGCAGTTTGACGAACTCGCCCCAGGCAAAGAACTGTTCATCGACGAAGTATTTGGAAACTACCAGCAACAAGCCCGCTTGCTGGTCCCCGATATCGAACGCGCAGCGCCGGCATTCGTCCTGGGGGGCGCGCGCTCCGACTTTACCCGGCTCAATCCCCTGCTCTATCGCCTGCAGGCCGCAGGCATTGGTTCCCTCACTGCCAATCTGTCAGGTCATAGCCTCGCCAGTGAGCCAGGCGCAGTGTCACCCTCACTGGCTACGAACCTTGATGAAGCACGGCGTTTCCACGCGCATATCGCGCTTCGCTGTCGGACGATAATAGGCCACAGCCTGGGTGCGGCTATAACGCTGAAACTTGCAGCACAGTTGCCGCAAGTGGACAGCATCGTGCTGATCTGCCCGGCGGTCTATCCAGACCGTGCTCACAAGGTACCGTTCGGCCCGGCATTCACAGCCGCGATCAGAGAACCCTATGGTTTTCTCGATTGTGACAGTTACGCCTTCCTCAAGCGGTTCCAAGGCAGAGTTCTGATGGTGATTGGCGAGTATGACGGGCTGAACTCACAACGATTTGGCAAAGATCCGGGCACTAGCGCAGGTAACCTGTGGCTGGCCGGCGCCGAGCGCTACAGCCCGATTCCTGAAGAAGTTACCCAGGCCCTGATGCAATCAGTTTCAGCGTCGCGTTTGCAATGCCTGTTTCTTACAGACTGCGACCATGGCATCGCCGCCCACTTACGCAGTACACCAGCGATTGCCGATCAGGTTGCGAGCGCCGTGGAAAACTTCATCCTCGACGACGCCTGACGCGTTGACCACTACTTGATTTCAAACAATCCGTTACTAAGCGGCCTCACACTCAAGCGCTCGCGTATGTCGTCATCTATACGGGGATCATCCGGCTGGTACAGTTTTACCTGGCGATAGGCGTTGATGCGATTGATCTCCTCTCCCAGGTAATCCCACACCACCCGGGTACAGGCCGGGTAGCGCTGGTCACCGCTGGAAACACCGGCCTTGAGGCCGTTCAGGCGGGTAATGCGGCTTTTGAAGCTGGGGATGAGGATGGTCTGGCTCATCTCGTTGAAAGTCAGCGACTCGTAGTCGACCAGGAACATCCGGTCCTGCAACTGGAACGCCGCCCCCAGGTAACGGCAACGCACCTCGGCATGGTGGTCAGTGGCACTGGAGCGCTCCTGGCGTTCCTGGCGCTCGAACAGAAACTGCCCGCGCTCTTCCCACAGGTGCACCAGCGACACCAGGATCGTGCCCGGCACCGACATGCAGTTGGAATACTCCAGGTAATAGCCGCAATAACGCGACAGATTGCCGGCATGTTCGTGCAACGGGCGAAACAACTCGCTGATCGGGTCGCCAGGTTGCTCGGCCAAGGTCGACACACGCGCACCGATCAGGTGGCTGAACTGCTCGGGCGGCAAATTCAGCTCGTAATCCTCGACACCGAAGAAATCGCTGATGCGCTTGAGATTGAATGCCGTCGGACGGCTCTGCCCGCTCAGGTACTTGTTGAACTGTGCGCGATTGATCGCGAGCTTGCGGCAAACTTCGGAGATAGAGCGGTAGTGGCTGCAGGCCAGTTTGAGATTGGTAGCGAAATGAACGCTCATGACACAGGGCTCGGGTGACGCGAATGACGCAAGTATAGCATCAGGTTGCACCAAATCAGAGCAATCCGCGAAATTGTAACCGGCCTTGTCATAGCCAACCATGCGCCCCAACGAATAGCGGTGCGCCCGCCGTCCGCTGGTCTTTCCACACGAACAATAAGAATCGAGGTCATTTTCCAATGCTCGAAGTACTCAACGATTTCCTCTCGGGGAAACTTCTCATTGTGCTGATCGTAGGGCTGGGTAGCTACTTCACCATCCGTTCCCGGTTCGTCC
>Ga0247828_10000073_pt1 | contig 33378 bp, 57 predicted proteins | sample 12C_Control_Day3_FD_192425 | JGI IMG/M metagenome (GOLD analysis project Ga0247828, IMG submission 192425) | Soil microbial communities from agricultural site in Penn Yan, New York, United States - 12C_Control_Day3 | ecosystem: Environmental > Terrestrial > Soil > Agricultural land | place... | reverse complement strand
GACTGGACAGCGCTGGCCGCCTCCTGGTAGAAACGAATCCCGGAGGTTCCGACCTTCTTTCGCGTGCGCCCGTCGCTGCGAGCCAATGTCACTCCGAACCAAAGGGAAACCAATGCTCGAGATCCTTCGCAAGATGCTCGAAGGAAAGCTCGGTCAGCTGACGGCGCTGTCGACGAAGGTCGCGGAAAATGGGGGCGAACCCTCGGAGTCCGAGAAGGCCAACATCGACGTGCTCCGCGGCGAGATCGAGAAGCTCAACAAGCAGATCGAGGAAGCCGGCGAGCTCGATGAGCTGATCGCCCGGTCGTCCGCGGTCCTCGAGAAGATGCCGGTCCGCACCAATGCGGCTCCGATCAACCGCACCGCGTCGAACTCCGAGCCCAACGCCGGCAAGGAGTACGCGGAGATCGTCCGGTCGTTCTACCCGACGCCTGGCGACTACATGCACGACGTCATCCACTCGTATCAGGGTGATCGCGAGGCTCGGCGCAAGCTCGAAGATCTGAACCGCGCCGTCAACGTCGACCGCATTGCCAACGAGGTCACGGGTGATGTGCCCGGTCTCGTGCCCGAGCCGGTCGTCGGCGACGTCATCAAGATCATCGACGCCAGCCGCCCCGTGGTCGCGTCCCTGCGCCAGTACCCGATGCCGCAGTACGGCTCTTCGTTCACCCGTCCCAAGGTGACCCAGAACACGCAGGTCGGCATCCAGACGACGCAGAAGACCGAGCTCCCCTCGCGGAAGTTCCTTGTCGATCCGATCCCCGTGACCAAGCAGACGCTTGGCGGCGCGATCGACGTCGCTTTCCAGGTCATCGACTGGACGAGCCCGTCCGCGCTGAACGCGATCACGGATGACCTCGCTGATCAGTACGCGATCCAGACCGAAGATCTGGCCGCGACGATGATCGAGGTCGCCGCGAAGACGACCAACGCAGCCAACACCGTGCCCATCACGGCAGACCAGGAGATCGCGGGCTTCTATGCCGCGGCCGGCAAGGTCTACCAGGGCTGCAACCGCCTGCCCGACACGGTCTACGCCAGTGTCGACGAGTGGGTGTGGCTCGGCTCCCTGCTGGACGGCGATGGTCGTCCGCTCTTCCCGAACCTCGCGCCCATGAACGCGCCTGGCACGATGGGCGGCATCACCACCTTCAGCGGTGGTCCTCTCGGTGCTCGCCTGGTCGTCAGCCCGCAGTTCGCGGCCGACACCCTCGTCGTCGCCGCCTCCTCGTTTGCCGAGACCTACGAGGATCGTCGCGGTGCTCTGCGAGTCGTCGAGCCGAAGCTGCTCGGCTGGGAGATCGCGTACTACGGCTACTTCGCCGGCGTGGTCACCGTGCCCGCGGCCTTCGTCGCCCTGACCCACGCGTAGGCCATGCCACTCACCCTGACTCGTCATCCGACCGTCAACACCCTGCAGGACGACCCGCTGGGTTGGCTGTGGTATGTCAGCGGGATGATGACGAACGACACGGAGTGCGAGCTTACGCCGGAGCTCGTCGTTGGCAATGAGTTCGACATCGAGTTGCCTGGTCTTTCGAAGGTCGGGCGACTCGCTGTCAGCTGGGCTGATGTTGTCGGTACGCCACCCGGTTGTTGGGGTTGGACGGCAACCAATGTCACCGGTACGTGTTACGCCGATCTGGCAACGTACACTGGACAACTCATCTTCCCAGGAATTGGCGGTGGAGGTGCGCCAGTCATGGATGCATTCGATCTGCAAGACCTCATTGACGATGGGAAGATCGTCACTGCTGAACCTTCTCGTCGACAGTTCATCACGTCCGTGCAGGCCACGCCTGGCGCTGCTGGTTCCAAGGCAACGACCATCAGCTTCACGCCGGCTCAGATCCCAGGGACGTTGCATGATGTCAACTGGGGTGATGGCACGGAGGAGGTCGTCGACTACGACGGCAAGCAACACGTCTATGCCAATGCTGGGACGTACCGCGTGACCGTGTACCCGTACGGATCCACGAACCACAACGTGTACGTCGACACCACCGTGAGTTAGGAGACCAATGAGGACCAATCCCGATCACGACCCAATCGTCAGCCTCGACCTCGGTGACCTCGTCCGCGATGGCACCGTTGATGTGGATGAACCTTCCTCGCGACACGAGAAGGCCGGCCACCCGCAGTACGGGAAGCCTGCTGCGAAGAAGGCTGAGCCGGAGAAGGCGGCCAGCGCTGCCAAGTCCGCCGAGAAGAAGTAGGAGAGCGTCCGGTGCCCTGGCCAACCATCAACGAGCTCGCGGTGTTCACGCGCCAACAGGTCGATGAAACGATGGACTGGGCGCTGGACGCTGCCATTTCCTACGGGCAGACGGTGTTGGCATCGAGCAATCTCGTGCCCAACGAACCTGATGCTTCGGTGTTCAACGGATGTCTCGATTACGCGGCCTCGTTGTACACTGCTCGGATCGGTGGCGTGGATCTGACGATTGAGCCTGGCGAAGGCTCGACGCCCTTGCAACGATATCGCAAGCTCCTCCTCGTTTCACGACCGGTGGGGTTCGCGTGATCAAGACCGTCACGGAGCAGCGGGAGACGCTGGCCGCCTTCTTGGCGTCGTATGGTACGGTCTTGAGGGCGCCAGTCTCAGATCCGATTCCGCCTGTCATCATGATCGGCAATCCGTCGTATCTGATTGATGGGCGTGTGGCTACGGTCTCGTGGCCCATCAGTCTGATCGTCGCGAGGACGACAGCAGAAGACATATCCAAGCAATTCGACGCGTGGATTGAACCGATCATTGGCGAACTCGTCAAGGGTGTCGGTCTCAACTTCGTCGTTGATGCTGCAGCCCCACGTCCAACAGATCCCGACTTTCCGGTGGACCTACCGGCGTACGTGATCCTCGGACACACCAACATCGCTCTGTGTTGAAAGGACCATGATGGCTCAGACGGTCATCGTCATCACCAACGCCAACGTTCAGTTCGCTGACGATGCGACTGGGATCGCCACGGCACCTGATTTCCAGTGCCAGGTCATCTCGGCAGCCATCAACGCGAACCCCAACCTTCAGACCGTGCCAGCAACCTTCTGCTCGGGTGAGACGCAGGTTCCGGGTCAGACCGGATTCGAGCTCGCTCTCACCTGGCTGCAGGACTGGACAGCGACTGCCGGCCTTTCCGAGTTCGCCTGGGACAACGATGCAGCTGAGAAGTACTTCAGCATCTCGCTGGATGACGCTGTTGGTTCACCGATCGCCACGGGCGTCTGCCGCGTGGTGGCTGGTGCCTTTGGTGGCGACGCCGGTACTCCTCTGCAGGCGACGGCAACCTGGCCGATCATCGGCAAGCCCGACATCGGTGTGAGCACCGTGGCTGCGACCTTCGAAGCGGCTCGCGAAGCTGCCGAGGAGAAGGTCTCCGCGTAGACGTCCGGTCGGCGTGGGGCCGTTGCGAGTGATGCCCGGGGTTCTGAGCGCGGACCCCGGGCATCCTCGTATAATCGGGGACTTTCTTCTGGAATGAATCCAGTTGAAGCCCTTTGTCTAGCTATTCCGCTCTCCTTTCTGGATCATTCCAGGAAGCCCGGGAACCTTCTGGAATGGTCGAGGAGGCCAGGTGGGAACGTCCAGGTCGCCACAGGAATTCGAGCAGAAGCTTCAGCGGTTGGCAGCATATATGGTTCCCTCGACTCGAGACATGCTGGAACAGGCGGGCAACATCTTCAAGGCAGAGCTCCGGTCCTCAGCCATCAATGCGGCTGGAGCTGATCGGCGTCTGAGTCGTCATCGATCCAAGGCCATACTCGCCGCCGACTGGGTAATCAAGCGATACAAGAACGCTGGGTACCGAGCCTTTGCAAATGCTCGAGGACCGTGGGGTCTGCGCGATAACTCCGGGGTTGGTGGGAAGACGAAGCCTCACAAGATCACGGCGAAGAATGCTCCGTATCTCAAGTTTCGTGATAGCCGAGATGGTCGTTGGCGGCGCGTGAAGTCCGTTCAGCACAAGGGCTCGCAGCGAGACAACTACTGGGAGCAGGGCGCATCGAGGGCGAAGATCCGCATCGTCAGATCGCTTTCTCAGGGGTATCTCGATACGGTAAAGTACGCCTTTGACAACCCGTTCCAAGTTCGCAAGGGAGCGTAAATGACTGCAGCATTCGGGCGCCGACCGGAGACGAAGTGGAAGATGCAGTGGGGCGGGAAGATCGTTGGCGACTCAGAGTCCGTCACTGTCGGGCAAGCCATTCTCGTCGGCAAGCTCGTTGGACGAGACTCCTGGATCGACTGCATGCCCTACACCGGACCAGAAGCATGCACAGCCTGGCTCGTGATCCTCACCGCTCCGGCTGAAGACGAGATGAACGAGAGGGCAATGCTCGAGCATCTGAAGGCTTGTACGACGATGAAGCTCGATGATCTTTTCGATACTCTGATCCTGGAGTAAGGCATGGCTCTCGCCACCGAGCGCGTCAATGTCATCTTCGATGCCGATGCATCGCCCGTCATCGCGGCGATCCGCAAAGTCACCGCCGAGGCTAAGCAGTTTCAGAATGCTATCGGTGGCATGGAGGATTCTGAGAAGAATCTGCTCCTCGCTACCGTTGGCGATACGCTCATCGGAGCGGCGAAGCGTTACCTTGGTGTTCTGCTCGAGGTCGGCAAGGCAACCTCAAATCTGATCGAGCAGACGAACTTTGCCCAGAAGGTCTTCGGTGACGCGTTCGAGGGTGTGGAGAAGTTCGCTGACAGTGCCGCGAAGATCGGCTTCTCCAAGACTTCAGCGCTGAACGCCGCAGCTGCTCTTGGTGTGTTCGGCAAGACGGCGGGGCTCGCTGGTGAAGAGCTCGTCGGGTTCACCGAGCAGATGGTGACGATGGCGGCTGACATGGCGTCAGTTCGTAACACCACGCCAGAGGAAGCGATTATCGCTCTTGGGGCAGCCATGCGCTCCGAGTACGAACCACTCCGTCGATTCGGCGTTGTTCTGAATGACGTGCAGCTTCGTCAGCGAGCCTGGACGCTGGGCATCTACGACGGTACGGGTGCGCTGAACTCTTCGCAGAGGATCCTTGCTGCCCGCGCTGAGGTGATGGAGCAGCTCGGGTTTGCGACCGGCGACTTCATTGACACGCAGGATCAGTTCGCGAACAGCCAGCGCGTCCTGAACGCTGAGATGGAGAACTTCAAGGCGGCCGTTGGTCAAGGCGTCCTGCCTCTGATGCTTGGTCTGACGAAGGTGGCCAACGCTCTACTCGGCGCGTTCAACTCTCTGCCTGATGCACTTCAGGCGACCATCGGTGGCCTGGCACTTCTCGCTGGTGTGGCTGTCGGCGCTCTTGGTGCTCTCGCGAAGCTGGTCTCAATCCTCAACACGCTCAAGACGATATCGGCCTTCGAGGGGATTTCGACAGCGCTGGCCGCCTCCTTGCCTGCTGCGGCTGCTATCGGCATCGCCGCTATTGCAGGCATTGGCATTGCTATGGCGGATGCGAAGTCCAAGGCTGATGATGCTTCGGATGCCGTCGATCGGTTCAACAAGACGGTCGAAGCCACTCGCGGGAATACCGAGGATGCTGTTCAGCTTGACGTCCGTGGAATGGTTGATGACCAGGGTGTCACGGACTCGTTCGATCAGATGGGTCTCAGTATCACGAACTTCCGTGATGAAGCCGTTGTTGCAATCCAGGGCACCGAGGATCAGTTTGCCGAGTTCACTGGCAAGTGGTCCAAGTTTATCGCAGACGCGCTGAACCAGCATCCCGAACTTCTGGGCTCTACAGTTCAGGATGATATGCGTCTCGCCATCCAGGGTATCGAGAATGTCAACAAGGCATACGATACGTGGATGAAGGACAAGGCGCAGAAGGACGCGCAGGACAAGAAGGAAACTGAGGCTGCGACTGCCGAGCAGATCAAGGCATATCAGGAGCTCATCAAGACCTACGAGTCTGCTGCTAAGGCGAAGAGTGCCGCGGAGAAGGCACTGCGCGAAGCGAAGAAGGACCTCGCTGAAACTCAGACCAAGGCGCTGGCCGACTTTGCTGCTGCTCAGGAAGCGTACAACAAGAGCATCGCGGATCAAGAGCGTTCAATCGAACGTCAGCGCCAGTCAACTGAGGAAGCCTACGCCGCCATCGCTGATGCTCAGCGTGGAGTGTTGCAGGCGATTCGAGCTGAGACCAAGGCACGTGAGAATATTCAGCGAGCTATCCGCGATCAGGCTGATGCGGCAGGTGGACTAGTTGAGGCTCAGCGTGATGCTGCTGATGCTCAGGAAGAGTTCGCGGATGCGAGCCGTGAGGTTGAGCAGATTCTTCACGGCTATGGTGCTGCGTCTCAGCAAGCCGCTGATGCCTTTGAGAATCTGGATGATGCTCAGAGGAAGGTTCGCGCTTCCCAGCTCGGTCTCGAAGACTCAACTCTTGCTCTGACTGATGCCCAGTCTGAGCTCGATCGTCTGCGTCGGTTCTACGGTGGAACCTCATCGCCTTCGGCTCTTCGTCGTCTGGCTGATGCAGAGCGGGCCGTTGAGCGCGCGAAGCTGGATCACGCTGAAGCGACTGATGCTCTGGATGATTCGACGAAGGATGCGGACCAGGCGCAGAAGGACTACAACTATACGGTCAACGGATTCCCTCGTGAATCTGATCTTGCTCAGCAAGCGATGGATCGGCAGCAAGGTGCAGCCAGATCGCTTGAAGGCGCGCTGAAGGCTGTGGAGAATGCGAACCGTAGAGTCGTTGATGCTCAGCGTGCCGTTGACGAAGCGTACTATGCCGCAGATGAGGCGGCCTACGCTGTCGAGCAGGCACAGTATCGAGTGGAGGCGGCCACGCGATCAGCGCAGTATGCTTCGGATGATCTGCGTCGAGCTGAGTGGGAGCTCGCAACCTATCGCCAGTCTGGTCAGCCGCAGATGGCGATGGAGAGCATCCGTGCTCATGAAGATGCAATCCGGGATGCTCGTGCTCAGCTTGTCGCAGAGACCTGGGCACTCAACGATGCTGAGGCTGCTCTTGCTGCCGCTCGAGCTGCTACGCCTGCGGTGTATAATCCGCGTACATCTCCGATCTACACGGCTCCGAATCCTGGTGGATTCATGAACGGATACGCACCGGCTGGAACGACAGGCACCGCGAGGATCGATGTCAATGTCACCGGAGCTATCATGACGCCTGAAGCTGCACGGACCTTGTCTGATGCGCTGATCAAGTTCTGGCGGTCGAACAGCTATCTGCCCGAGTGGGGTAAGTTCTGGTGAGCGTCAACGATAGACTCAGGGTCAGGATCTTCGCGGGTACGACGGCTAGCGGGCCGTGGAACTACGGTGACCTGAATTATGGCGATTACGACTATGGTCGTATCGTCAATGAGCTCTTTCCCGATGGTCAACCAATGAATTGCTTCATTACGAACATGACTATTGATACCGGTCGTCAGCGTCCGCTTGATCAGAACAAAATCGGTAGCTGCTCGCTCCAGGTTGTCGTTATGAATGTTCCTAACGAATGGGTTGGCGAGGATCCGTACGCGACCCCCGAAGCCATTGTCATTGGTCGGACTATTATCATCGAAGCTCTCAACAGTGGACACTGGGATGCCGTGTTCACGGGAACAGTCGAGTCAGCCAATGCCGAGTACGTCGGATCCGGTGAGTTCAACGCTCCGTACATGCGGTGGGAACTCTATGCACTCGACGCTTTGAACCGTATGGCTCGCGTTGTCGAGGCTCCAGGGACAACGTACCGAGCAGAAGAGAAGGCGAACGCTCGTCTTGAGTTCATCACCGGCCGTGCGGCTCTTGGTGTTCGATATTTGAGTACCACGCTACCGGCTGCTCAGGTTCTCGCTGAAGAAGAGTTCTCGCAGAACCTCCTCAACCTCGCTCAGAATACGATCAAGTACAACTACCGACTTGCTGCCGCCCAGGATGGCGCAAATGTTGACGTTGAGGATCTTCATATCGGAGAGCCTGTCGTCAGCCCGAATTACCTGTTCATCGCGAGCCCGCATCAACTCTGGCAGAATGCCCAGATTCGCATGCGGCTCCCGTGCCTTACCGTTGGTCGGGTAACGTGGCCGATGGATCGACTGCTGAATCAGGTCACGGTTATCACGCCTGATGTTCCGACCGATCCGACGCCTGACGAGTGGGTGCAGAAGGATCAGGTTTCGATTGATACATTCGGTCGACGAACGTATCAGGATAACCTTCCGATGGTCGAAGCCGTTGGAACCCAGACGCCCGCGTTGAATCTTGGGAATCGTATCCTTGATGCCTACAGTGATCCGAGGCCATGGGTTACTCAGGTTGAGATCGACTTCACTGATGTGATCGACCTTGATACGGAAGAACCGGTGTGGGCCGGGATCTCGTACTATGGTACATACGAGGTCGGCTTCGCCTTCGCCTTGCGCATGCTTCGTGGATCCCGAGTACTCGCGATGACGCTTCCACCGACAGACGCTGGCCGCCTTGTAGATTCGACGGGCTGGGTACTTGGCATTCAGTGGTCGATCAATCCTACGACCGTCAAGGCCACAGTATACCTTGAAGCGATTGCTACACGGTATGGAACGGTAGCGATTCCTGATCCTCCGCCACCCGAGCCCGTGCATCCATCTGGTAATCTTGGTATCAGCCTTGGCGCGAACTTCTCACCAGTAACCGTTGCTCCGCAGCTCTGGTTCAATGTGCCTGCTACGGTTACACCGACGGACGTTGAGATGTACATGGATTTCTACGATCCAGGGCAGGGTGCGGCGTATTTCTTCCGCAGCCCTACGACGCTCAATGTTCCTCGTCTTCAGGCGTACACCGATGTGTCGGCAGGTCGTCTACGGCTCGAAGGAACGAATGCGACGGGTACCGCGTTGCTTCAGATCTCACCGCCGAACTACCCACCATATCTGAATCGTAAGGTGTTCTATGCTTCGGTGCTCGGTGGGAACTCTCAGGCGCAGCTCCTCGAGCCAGGCGAAACGCCAGCCGTTACTTCGATGGTTGTTGATACGACCATCAGCGATGATTGGATCAAGCCCGGTAATCAGTTCATGGTGGGATGGCAGGGTTCGACGAACCAGTTCCGTCTGCGCGGCTATCTGTTCGATCTCAAGATTCGAAAGAAGTCGACAGGTCAGGTTCTGCTTCACGTTCGTCCACAGGATTTCCAGGCTGGCTCGTGGACGGACCCATACGGTAATGTCATAAACGTTTCGTCGTCCGTCAATCTCGAGGACGACATACCTCAGTGGATCATGGAGTCGTAGATGCCCTGGCCGATTGTACCACCCACTGGAACGCGAACCAATACGACTCCACATGCCAACACGCACCCTGATGATCACAATAAGATCTCGCAAGCTCTTGCTGATCTGAGCTCGGTACTCCAGGCAACAGGTCGTGTCATTCGATGGGGTGGCGGACCATATACGACTACGCAGGGCTGGAACATCGGCAATGCGCTTCCCACCTTTCCATATGCCGGGGTTGTTGCACTCGCGGCCAGTTGCTCAGGTGGATTCGGCTCGGTAGCTATCGATCTTCTATTTGATGGTTACTCTGATTCCATCACGGCACAAGGTGGAGGCGGCTGGGGAGCGCAGGCGAAGCCAGGCTTCGGTGGCTGGAATGGTGCCGTTGCGAACCCCGGCATTTCACCGTTTACTCAGATTGTCGCTTCATCGTGGGCCGGCCTCGGCAGCATTGTTATCCTCTCACCAGTCGCTGCTGGAGGTAAGGCTGACCTCAAGTGTCGAGTCATCAAAGGTGCGAACGGCAACAACTTCTACGTCGATGGCTATGCCTGGGCGACCTACATGCCTGGCGCCACGATCCCTACAACCCAGATTTCGCCGGGGTGACGCGGTTCAGCATGACGGCGCTGTTCGCAGCGCTTGTCTTCATCATCATCGCCATCATCAAATACGATGAATCAGAAGTACGAACAGTGTTGCTCGTTCTTGCTTCTGTTCTCATCGGATCATTCATCACGATGGAGTCGTGGCATACCCACTACATCACCAGAACGCGAAGGGAGCGAGATGCAGAACGAGAAGAAAACGACGACCGAGGACGAGGAAGTCGAGGTGATGGGTGAGGAGTGGCCTGATGATACGCCCATCAAGGTCACGTATGATCTGGGAGATGATGAGGAGTGATCGTCAAACCACCCATCGAGATGCGGGCAGACTGGGGCGCACTTCCGCCCAAGTCGAACCCAGGTGGTTTCACGGCTCTCAACAAGACCGTCATCCACTACACTGCCGCGAACAAGGGCTACCCGCGAAGCAACCATTCCGATTGTCGCGAGCAGGTGCGTAGCATCCAGCGCCAGCATCAGAACATTCCCGAGCAATCCGACATCGAGTACAACGCGCTGGCCTGCAATCACGGCACTTTGTTCGAAGGTCGCGTCAAGGGATACAAGGGTGGTGCGAATGGCAGCGCCGAGACGAACAAGACGATGCCGTCGATCTGCTGCCTACTCGGTGTGGGTGATGAACCGACCTACGAGATGCTCAACGCTGTGGCCTGGTTCCACATGCAAGTCGAGAAGGCGGCCAGCACTTCGTGGCTTGAGGCGATCGGGCACTGCGACATCTACGCGACCTCGTGTCCTGGTGATCCGATGTACGCTCTCATTGAGGTCGACTTCATCCACGCAATGGCTGACCAGCCAACGCCTACACCGCCAGGAGATGATGACATGCCCGCACCCGACATCGTCCAGATCAACGAGCCTTGGGGACCGTTCCCGACGGGAGCCGTCTTCATCTGTTCACCCGACTGCATGACCTTCCGCTGGGTCAAGTCGGAGGACGAGCTCTGGCAACTTCAGCAGACGTTCCCTCGTCGTGGCTGGACGTTCCCGAACCCCATCCCTCCGATTCCCAGCTCATGGCTCGCCCAGTACGGTGAGCTCATCGGCGCAACGCCATAGGGAGGCGGCCAGCGTGTATTCATCCATCGCACTTCTTCAGTCCGATACGTACTTCCTCCGGAGGTGCGCGGGTTGTGTCGCTTCCGAAGCCGTGGCTGTCGGTGACCCGTGGCAGTGGACCGTCGACAACTCGTGGGAACTCGCAGCTTCGCCTGGCTTCGGGGAAGCGTATCAGTACGCCTTGGACACCGGCGTGCAGAACCCCGGGAATGACGAGACCGTCATCACCGATGCCCAGATTCTGAGCGCAGTCCAGGCTCTCGAGACTCCCGCCTCGGTCTAAGAGGAATCATGCCCGACAAGTACGATCTCGCACTCTACCGTGGTGACTCGTTCACCTGGACGTTCATCCTGTGGACTGACCCGACGAAGACGGCGCGCTTCGATCTGACCGGCGTGACACTCAAGGCTGAGATTCGTGATAAGCCGGCCGGCCTGACCATCGTGGAACTGACATGTGCGGCAGTCGGAGCTCCTGAGGATGGTACCGTTCAGGTCGATCTGAGCGCTGACGATTGCAAGCTCGTGCCTGAGCGGGGCGCATGGGATCTTCAGCTCACGTACTCTGATGGTCGGGTTCATACGTGGGTTGCCGGCAAGGTCAACAACACGCCTGACGTCACCGATTCTACGCTGCCGGGGTGACCGCATGACCGATGTCTTCCTTCCTCCGCCTATCGTCATCGACATCATCGAGGAGACCGGATCGCCAGGTCCTCAGGGTCCGCCTGGTCCCGAAGGTCCGCGTGGTTTCACCGGCGCGCAAGGTGACATTGGACCCGAAGGTCCGGCAGGTCCCACCGGTTTGCAAGGCATTCAGGGCGTTGAAGGTCCCACGGGTCCGCAGGGTGTACAGGGTATCGAGGGACCCGTTGGTCCAGTCGGTGCACCTGGCGGCGGAGCTCAGCAGAGCGTCTGGCGGTGGAAGGCGGCCAGCGTCGCTGCCGGCGCCTTGGCCGCAGGCGAGATGGGCGTCAACAACGACTCACCTGCCGCGGCTACGCAGTTCATCATCCACCCTGTCGGTGCCCTCGCGGGGATCGACTGGTCGTATGTCATCGGGAATCTTGAGGTCGGTGATACGATTTACGTTCAGGCCAAGGCAGACTCATCGTCCTGGCACCAGTACGCTATCACCGGTACACCGTTCCCGAGCTCAGGCAACTGGGTCATCCCGGTTACCACGGACGGTGGATCACCTACGGGTACCGAGCCGGCTGATGACGCAGAAGCGCTGGCCGCCTTCCAGTTCACACCAGCTCAAGGGCCGACGGGACCCACGGGCCCTGCGGGCCCGACAGGTCCTGCGGGTCCTCCCGGTCTCACCGGACCGCAAGGCATTCAGGGCATCGCTGGTCCGACAGGTACGGCTGGTGCGACTGGTCCTCCAGGCACGAACGGCACGAATGGTACGAATGGTGATTGGTCAACGCCGATCACGTTCAATACTACGTCTGGTCTGATCTACACTCTCGTGGCGTCTGACGCTGGGAAGAAGATCAGGCATGCTCACACGGCGGCCAGTGCTGTTCAGATCCCGGATAATTCGACTGTTCCGTTTGCGCTTGGTACGCAGGTTCATATCATGAACCGAGGAGCTCAGACGGTCAACATCTCGGCGTCTGCTGGGGTGACGCTCAACTTCCCGCCAACCACTCCGCTTCATGCTCTGCGTGGATCGTTCAGTCAGTGTACGGCTGAGAAGGTCGGCACCAATGAGTGGGACGTCTACGGGGATCTCGCCTGATGCCCGTCATTCCTGGGATTATCGCAATACCGATTTATACCAAGTTGTCGTACGACGCTACGATTCTCGCTGATGGTCCTATCGCGTTCTGGAAGCTGGATGAGATCCTCGACGTGAGTCCGAGTCTTTATACGTACACCGGTGCGGTGCAAACCTTCACGGTGCCTGCTGGTGTCACGAGCCTGACATGTACGCTGGCGGGCGGTGCAGCGGGTGCGGGACCAAGCACGAGTCTTGGAAATGATGCTCGAGGTGCATGGATCAAGGCGACCATGCCCGTCACGCCTCTCGAGGTTCTTCAGCTTCGCGTCGGTGGAGCAGGCGTAGGACGAGGACGCTCAACGCCTACACCCGGCTGGCCTGACGGTGGTCTTGGTGGACATGATCCGAACCCTGGTGGTACGGGTGGTGCTGGTGGTGGATCGTCCGATATCCGCAAGGCTCCATATGGTCTGAATGACCGATGGCTCGTTGCTGGTGCTGGTGGTAATACATCAGTTACGAGTGGCGGCGTGGGTGGTTACCCGAACGGTGCAGATGCTGGTTCGGGCGCGTTGGCCGGTGGAACCGGTGGCACGCAGACCGCAGCAGGTACGGGCGGTAATGGTGATGCGGGTTTCGGCCAAGGCGGCTCAGGAGCTCAGCCTTCTGGTAGCCGATACGGTGGAGGCGGAGGCGGCGGATGGTGGGGCGGAGGCGGAGGCAATGCTGCTATCGGTGTGGGACAATCCGGTGGAGGCGGTGGCTCGTCATTTGTTCACGCCTTGGCTTCGCTTATCTCTGCTATCTCGGGTGGAGGCAACGCTGGTGAAGGTGCATTCATTCAGATTGAGTGGGTGATCTGATGGGCGTTGCGTTTCTCGACTCTGCTCCTGGTCATGTTTACAACCTCGCGGTTGGTAACGTTGCCGATTGGACGCTGACACCTGGATTACCGAACGGTGACAAATACGCGGCTTCAGATGGTTCGATCGCAGCCGTCTTCAACCAATGCGGTACAGCCTTTGATTGGCGTACAGGGCAATGGACTCTCGAATTCTGGTTGTGGATTCCGACGACTCCACCGAGCTTGGGATGGATGTTCGCGTATGCTCCCGCAGGCGACACGGGATTCAACTTCTCATTCGGCTGCTGGGTCAACGCCAGTCGTACGTTCGCCTTCAACCTCTACAACACGAGTGGTAATGCCTCGCTTGGTCGTACCTGCAGTATTGCGATACCTGCCAATGCCTGGAATTACATGACCATTCAGAAGCCGGGCTCAGGTCTCAATCCAGACATCTACGTTGATAAGGTATTGCGTAACGGAGCTGCTGCGACTTCAGGGTCGCCAACCGTACCTACCGCGACAACTCGTTTCTATATGTGGAGTGGTCCTGATCTGAGTGCGCCAATGCCGGCTACAGCTCGCATCGGCAAGCCAGCGATGTACAACAAGCTTCTTACGCCGCTGCAGATGTCCAAACACTACGATGCGATGACAACCTGAGCTTTACTACAGGCGTTTGCCCGTGGTAGAATGGCATTCTACCGTAAGGGGCACGCATGGTCAATGCCAACGACAAGGGCAACCGCGGCGAGAACGCGGTATGCACCTATCTCAATGTTCTCGGTATCTCGGCTGAGCGTCTTCGGCTCGCTGGGGTTCAAGACAAGGGCGATATTTGGGTGCCGAGCTTCGGGGTGCCCCATCGTTTGCAGGTGAAGAATGTGGCGATGAAGAACCTGCAGCCAACGATGTCAGAGGTCGTCCGCTACCTTGACGAACTGTCGAGTCGATTCCCTACGGATGTTTGCGCGGGTGTCATCGCTCGAGAGGCAAAGTCGGTCAAGGACTGGTACTACGTCCGCACGATGGGGCAGGTGTTCGGTGTCCCGGAGTGGTGATGAGCGTCCTTCTTGGCAGCAGTATGGACTTGCCCTCGCCGACGTGGCCGCAAGCCGTTCGGAAGATCCTTACCGCAAAGTTGGTGCAGTGGTCTTTCGTTGGGATTGGTCCGTCCTCTCAGTCGGATACAACGGAGCTCCCCCGGGAACCGAGATCCCATGGGATCGTGAAGCACGAAGAGATTACGTCATCCACGCAGAGATGAATGCCTTGCGTTATGCTTCGCGGTTTGAGACCACCAACGGGTTTCTCTGCTCGACCCACCAGCCGTGCGAGAAGTGTCTCCCCATGATCGCAGCCTACGGACTCAAGGCTGTGTACTACCGAGAACCATATGAGTCCACATTCGGATCAGATCGACTGAGCATCATCGCAGATGTACTCGGTCTCAGAATGCTAAAGGAGCCGTAGTGGAAATCGAGACAATGTTCGCCAGACAGGCGGACCTTCAAGTCAGATCATTCAACATCACCCCATGGGAACTCAGCGGTGATGACCGTCGGAAGTACATCACCGCGATGGCCTTGGGTCTGCATGATGAGATCTCCGAAGCTTTGCAGGAGATTGCCTGGAAGCCGTGGGCACGAGACGACTACGTCAACAAGCAAGCGTTCATCGGCGAGCTCGTTGACGCCTTCCACTTCCTCATGAACCTCGCTCTCGTCGTGGACGTGAATGGTGACGCCTTCGTCGAGGCATACTTCAAGAAGGCCGAGGTCAATGCGAAGCGTCAGAGAGACGGCTATTCGGTCACAGAAGAAGGCTCCAAGTGTGTCCATTGCGGGAGGGCCCTTGATGAGCCAGAGTAAGGTCAACTCACTTCTCATTCTCGAGGGCCTGCATGGCACGGGTAAGAGCACCGTGGCCGCCTCCATCATGTCGAACACTCGTGTGGCCTCGTTCCATGCTGGGCCACCGGTGTCCGATGATCCGTATTACGAGTACCTCCGTCCCTTCATCTTCCTCGATGGCTGGGATGTCGTCTTCGACCGTGGACACATTGGCGAGCTCGTCTGGCCGGCCATCTTCCAACGTCCATCACTGTTCCCTACAGTGAAGGGCGTCTTCCCGCAGGTGGAACGTGCAATCAAGGAGGCGGCCAGCGTTGTCGAGATCTGGTATCTCACCGGATCAGGCACGTCTGAACGCCTTGGTGAGAGCACCAAGAATGCCTGCGAGAAGAAGGGTCTGACGCCCGAGCAGATCGTTGACGCTCATGCCTTGTACCTCGAGGCTCTCGAGGTCTCGATGTTTGATGTCAAGTTCCTCGACTTCTCGAGCATCGACAAGGAGGTGGAGCGATGGAAGTCTCTGTGATCACACCACGGGAGGGCGTGGTTCAGACCATGCAGCGATGCCTCGAGCTCGGTACTTACTGCGAGCCTCGTGGCATGCCGATCTACGAGATCACCAACTTCAACCTCAGAATCGAGCAGCCGTGGAGGTTCATCTTCGACCTGACCGATCGTGAGCTGAACCATACCATCGGAGCTATCGAGCTCGCAGCTCTGATTGGCGGGTATCCCACCGATCTGGCTGCCGCTCGTCTTCTTCCGAAGAGTCTCTCGTTGTTCCGCGAGGAGGACGGGCAGGCCTGGGGATCCTACGGCCCAAGAGTTCGAGGGCAGCTCGCTCTCGTCCTTGATGAGTTCGCGGATGACTTGATGACCAGGCGTGCGGTGATGACCATCTACGATGGACGCGAGGATCTGGGCCGGAACGTCAAGGACATTCCGTGCACCTTGAACCTGCAGTTCTTCGTCCGCGATGGAACCCTCCAGATGAGGACGACCATGAGGTCGAATGACGTTTGGTTCGGGTTGCCGTATGATCTGATGATGTTCTGTGGTCTGCAGCGATCCATCGCCTACTGGCTTGGCATGAGGTGCGGACCGTATTACCACTCAGTCGGGTCGATGCATCTCTATGAGAAGCAGGTCGTGGCTGCGAGGCATGTCAGCTCGATCGAGTCTCACAAGCGGGACGAGTTCGACGATCATCAGCCGGCACCGTGGCTTCTGCCCGACGTCAGGTATGCCGTCGAGTACTGTCAGTCGGTACTCGGCGGAGGTCTGTTCCCACCGAGTATCGTCCACCAGCCACCGCAGACCTGGCTCGAGACGTGGATGTTCAAGCACATCGTAACAAGGAGCGAACCATGAATCTTGAAACGATTCGGGCTGTCAACGTTGAGCGTGCTCAGCGCTGGCACAAGGGCTTCCCATACGGAGACGACGATTGGTCGGGTGCCGACTGGTCGAACGCCATGTGTGGTGAGGTCGGGGAGGCGGCCAACGTTGTCAAGAAGATTCGTCGGCTCGAGACGGGTACGATGCAGATCGGAGAGCCTGAGCTCGAATATCTTCGTCAGCAACTCGGGCATGAGATCGCCGACGTCATCTTGTACGCTGATCTTCTCGCGGCGTACTATGGCATCGACCTCGCTTCCGTGATCACCCAGAAGTTCAACCTCGTGTCTGAGAAGTACGGATTCCCGGAGCGACTGTGAGCATCGTCCATGGACCTTCCCATCCTGAGATGTTCCGCGTGCAGGTGGGACGTTTCGGTGACAGGTTCTACGTCGACAATCTCCCCCCTGACGATGTCTGTGACCCTGACACCTCCGTCCCCATGCCATCAGTGTCCGTTATCAAGGGAGCGTTCCCTAAGTTTCTCAACAAGTGGGTTGCAGGCGTTACGGCCGAGTGGGCGTACGATCATCAAGACGCCTGGACCAAGCTCGACCGACACTCAGCCACCGAGCTGATCACTAACGCCAGTAACCGGATCAAGAACGAAGCAGCAGATCGAGGGTCCACGCTCCACGGGGTCATCGAGGACTTGTGCCGCGGTGTCTACGTGAACGAAGGTCTGCTGAGCGACAAGGTCCGACCGTACATGCTCTCCGTCAAGCGCATGGTTGCCGAGCTACGGCTCCAGCCCATGTACATGGAGTGCGTGGTCTTCAACCATGAGATCGAGTACGGTGGTACGTTCGACTACATCGGGAGTGTTGGGACGGGAGGTCGACAGCGTGTCGGCCTCCTCGACTTCAAGACTCGTGAGAAGTACAGCGCCTACGACGACGAGGCTGCACAGCTCGCAGCCTACGATGGTGCTGAGTACATGATCGTCGATCAGGGCGGTGAAGCCAAGCGGATGAGGATGCCCAAGGTCGACTTCATCGGTGTGGTTGTCATCACTCCGCACGGCTATCAACTACACGAGGTCAACCGTGAGAATGCTTGGGTGCTGTGGGTCTCGCTCGCGGACTTCTGGCGAGCCAAGCGTCTGAAGATGTTCAACGGCATCGTTCCAGCCTCAGGTGTTCCGAATGCCGAGGAGCTCAAGGCCATGCTCCGAGAGCGTGTAGCTCTCATGAGCCCGGCAGCCAGGCAAGCGCTGGCCGCCTCCTGGCCGCAAGGTCTTCCAACGCTGAAGCAGGATCCTGAGCCGTATCAGCTCTTGGAGATCGAACGACTGATCCATCGGTACACGGATTATCTGGGGTTCGAGGGATTCGGACATGACGTCGATGAAGGAGGTGAGTGTGACCCCACCGCATCTGCGCTGCTGCGCTCGTTGCTTCAAGCGGCTGAGGATTCCGTACAGCAAGCTGTCGAGTTCTTCCTTGCAAGATCGGAACCTCACGTCCGCCTTGGCGTTGCGATTCCCAGGAACACGGTGCGAAGATTTGAGATTCTGCGTGCCTTGTTCTCTCTTGCTGAGAAGACGAATGGCAACACTGAGCTCATGTCCAAGCTCGTAGACATGGAGAACCTCGGGACATGGACCAAGGAACATGCAGCTGAGATCGCTGATACTCAGGCTTGGGGAGATGTTGACATTCAGGCCGAGCTGGAGGCGGCCAGCGTCGTGCATGACGCCGACGCCAACCGAGACGATGATCATAGCGAGAGTTAGAGGCCGTGATTATCAACTCATCAAGGACCATTGGGCGTTGCCATCGGCCTTGTCACAACTCAACATCGTCAAGGCTATGCCACCTCGGCTCGTGTGGGAACTTGGATCTGACCTCACGTCGGCCATGCAGGTCGAGGTGTACTACCTCGCCTACTACGAGTATGAGATTGATAAGACCGGCGTGACCAAGATCCACGTGTACCTTCCCGAAGGGGTGAAGCCTCCTCGGGAGGGAGTCGGACGCTAGGATCATTCCAGAAGGTTCCCCGACCTTCTGGAGTGCTTCGGAAAGGGGGTCAAGGTAGTCTAGAGCAGGGCTTCAACGGACTAAACTCCAGGAGAAAGTACTCATGAAGGTACTCGCGACCATAGCCGAAGGCGAAGCAGACTGGGCAGATATTCTGTTCCTCGTCGCCTTCCTCCTCTTCGTCGCAGGGGCTGTCTACGACGCCATGAAGCATGTCTACAGCGGAGTGGTTATGTTCGCTGGCCTGGCATGTGTGGCACTCGCCTGGCTTCTTCTGTGACTTCCTCGATGTCCATGTATCTAGTAGAATGAACATGTGCAGCTCGGGGTGACATGACCACGAAACGTGTCTTCCCGCTTCCGGGCCCCGAGCTGCACAACCTCAAGCGTTCAACGTTTCAGCGACTTAGTAAAGGAGCATGATGTCACAAGACGTCAATGAGTTCTTGATGTCTGGAGGCGTACCGTCCTTCAGCTTCGAGAATGTGGGAGATGAGATCGAAGGGACCATCGTTGGTTCGGTGGTCAGGCCGCAGACGGACTTCGAGACGGGTGAACCGACCACCTGGCCCGACGGTAACGTCAAGATGCAGCTCGTGATCGACCTCGAGACCACGTTGCGTGATCCTGAGAAGCCCTACGACGATGGCATCCGGCGGGTGTACATCAAGGGCAACGGGCTTCGCGCAACCCGAGATGCCGTGCGCGCAGGAGGCGGCCAGCTGCTCAATGGCGGCTGGCTCAAGGTCAAGCACCATGAGCTTGGCACTCCGCCGAAGAAGGGTCTGCACGCACCGAAGCTCTTCCAGGCGTGGTACAAGATGCCGGCGCCGACAGGGATCAGCGCCGACGACCTCGCATGAGTGCTGAGTCGTATCCGTATGGATACACACTCATCACCGAGGTCACCCCGAAGTCCGCGCCACTCAGGTGGCATTGGTACATCGGTCCGATAGTCCCGAAGAACGTCCAACCAACCGCGCCTGGTCCGTCGTGGATCAGCGACATTGAATGGGAGATCACGTTGCAACTGACCGCTGATCAGCAGGTCGACCTGACTGTCTCAGGTCAAGACCGTTATGGGAACCCCGTGGACATCGATGCTTCGATGGCTCTATGGGAGTCGTCGAACACCAGCATCATCCAGCTCTTCCCGGATGGCGGTTCCTGCACCGCCGTCGCCGTCGGCCCCACGGGTACCTCGGTTGTCACCGTTCGGAACCCGGAGGACACCATCCGCGGTGCCATCGCCTTCGACGTCGTCGCCGGCCAGGTGACCGAGGTCGTGGTCGAAGCCGGTGAGCCGGAGAACAAGCCGGTCGTCGAGCACCGCCGGGGTGAGAAGTAGAACTCGCTGATGTACGCCGCCTTGTCTGAGGTCATGATCAGCGACTAGGGCTGAGCCGAACGTTCGGTGCCCGAGGCTTGATGCTGCAAGGGACAGACACGCTGGACGTAGAAGCCAGACTCGTACGAAGACCCGGGGACATGCTTAGAGCCCCGGGTCTTTGTATATTCGAGATAATTCGATGCCAACCGGAGTTTCCCGCAGGACCCCGTGTGTGGTAGAATATCTCTTGGTCTGAGGTGGGACTCGGGCCCGACGTATCTATCGGAAGGAGCGCAGTGAAACGATCAGAGCGCCTAGCATCTGCGGCATGTCTTGATGAAGGGCATTCGTGGACGCTATCGCATGTAGGTATCGAGAAGAAGCGACGCGGCTTGCAGGGTGTCGCCTACCGAGAGAAGATCTGCTCGAACTGCGAGAGCTTGAAGGTTGAGCACATCGCATGGAACGGAAGAGTTCTCAATCGGAGGTACGTTTCCGGCAAGCAGTACATCGCAGCTGCTCGGACCCTCGCGAAGGATCCTCATGAGCGGCGGATTGTCTATCGCGAAGAGTGGTTGAAGACCATGTTCTCGAGTTCACGGAGGGCAAATGCCGAACGGCAAGCCGGGCAGACCGAGGATGTATGACGGTGTCCGGTGTATGTTCCCCGAGTGTGATGCGCCTGCAACGGCACACCGGCTCTGCCGGATCCACTACAGCGTGTGGCCGTTCCATATGTTTCTGCACGGGGACAAGATCACCGAGACTCGCGTCAATAGGTATGGGTATCGAGAAGCAAGAGTTGATGGTATCTGGGTCCTCGAGCACCGGCTGATCATGACGAAGATCATGGGCAGAATGCTCGAGCACTCCGAGATCATTCAGTGGAGAGACGGTAATCCACTCAACAACGATCCGTCAAACCTTGAGCTGACAAGCCGAGCCGAGAAGGCCCGCCGCAGAAAGGACAGACTTTGAGTCCGTTGATGTGTCCGAGATGCGGGCATGAGATCGTGCCCGGTGATCCGGTTGACCTGATTGGTGTAGAACCGGATGCACGCATTATCGTGGACGACGGCGTCTTGATCGTCCACGCTGTATGCCCGAAGGAGGAGTAATGCAGACCGTCACGTTTCGGGTCGTGAAGTGGAAGTACGCTTCCACTGACATGCCCGACGTTCTGTACGATGTCATTGACGATTGGGAGGCCCAGATGTTCTGGGCCCCGATCCTCGGGCCGTCCGCATTCATGCTGCTTCGGCAGCTGGCGATCGATCTGGATACCCTCGCGGATGAGATCCACGTGGACGTGGATACCTATGCTCTGGGGATCGGGATTCGCGATGCAGACTGGGTCCGCAAGGCGATGAATCGTCTGATGAGCTTTGGCGTTGCCCACTCTGATGGGCTGCGCGTCTATATTCGGACTGAGCTCGGCATCCCGGCAACCAGGCACCGTCGGTGCTGGCCTCCGTCGGTGTCAGAGTTCTACGCAGAGAGATTCCCGGATGCTTCGTGATGAAGTACTTTGTCGACTTACTGAGACTAACGGTCCAGGCGCTCTTGAACAGTGCCGCCGATTCAGCCTGGGCGATACGAGACATATTGTGGGATCGGCGGACCCGTCCATGACCGCATTCGCCATCGGCGCCATCGCCTTCGGTGTTGTGGTTGTCGCGGTTTCCGTCTGGATCGGATATCGTCTCGGCTACCGTGCGGCTGCTCGAGAGTTCGCAATCTGGAGGCGGCCACCAACCCTTCGGCCCGCGTTTGAGGTACGACGTAAGCAGATAGATCCACCGAATAGACTGTAGGCTTCGGGTCCCGCCACCACGGGCACACGGAGACGGGACCCTCAGCCATCATCGCGAAGGAGCAACGCGACGGCGCCGAGCTGACGCAAGTTGATCCTACCCTACTCGATCGACGAAGGAAAGGAAATCAATGTCCGAGCTGACCACGCGACAGCGAGAGCGCCTTCAACTCTTGGGTCGTGTCATCCAAGCGCACGAAGATAACTTCGACATGCAGCACTGGAGCCGCTATATCGACGAGCTCGCCCGGCCCCACGTGGGTGACGTTGCTGATGTTCTTGACACTGATCTTGAGGCCTGCGGGAGCTCAGCTTGTCTCGCCGGCTGGGGCTACGCGATCTTCCACAAGGAGATCGACGAGTACGACAACTCGATGTGGTTCGAGACGCTTCAATCCAAGACGATGAGGTTCCTCGGGCTTCCGAAGAACTTCATGTACAGGATCGAGTGGCCGAACTACTACAAGTACGTGGCCCAGGAGGCGAGCGAAGCGCTGGCCGCCTCCATGATGCTCTTCGACTACGCGAGTGGAGCATACGCGCATCGATCCATGCTGTCGATGGAACAGGCCGCAGGCATCTTCGACGGGAGGAACATCAGTGTCAATGAATCGCGATGAACTGTTCAACGATCCAGACTACTTGGCGTGGGAACAGGACGTGCTCGAGAGTCTGGTTCCCAAGCTCGAGACAAGCGAGATTGTCGCGACCATCTACACAGGTGGGCATGACGTCAAGCTGGCTGTTGAGCTCGGCTTCGCGGTTCTCATGGACAAGCCGATCATCATTCTCGCGCAGGAAGGGGTCGTGGTTCCTGAGACTCTCACTCGTATAGCACGGGTGATCGTCATCATCGATCTCCACAATGAATCCGGGCGTGAGATAGCCGCGCGAACGGTTGCCGGGGTTGTGAGTGAGATCTTTCGAGAGGAGCAGCATGGCCACGGTAATTCGTAACGCCGGCCTGGTCGGCATCAACCTCGCCGGGCTCTCGCGAGAAGAACTCCTTGGTCAGTACCTGAGGAGCTATGACCCTGAGTTCGCCCATGGCATGGGCCTCGCTGACTGGGTGCCGAACCCTCGAGAAGCTCGAGTCTTCCCGACCGTATCGGATGCGATCCTCTGCTATCGGGCTATTCCGAAGTCTCAGCCGGTGAATCGGCTCGGCCATCCGAACCGCCCGCTCACCGCTTATACCGTGGAGTTCATCCACCTGGAGGACGCCATCCGTGAGTATGACGCCGCTAACGCATGAGCGAGCCCACGCCCTTGCCGCCTCATATGCAGCGCGAGGTTGGAGTGTCTTCCCATGCGTGGTCGGTGGGAAGACTCCGCGTACGCGTAGTGGGTTCAAGGCAGGTACCACATCGTACGACCAGATCCGCACGTGGTGGGGGCGCGAGCCGTATAACATCGGGATATGGACGGGTCAGTCTCGGCTGGTCGTCCTCGATTGCGATCTCAAGCTCCCTACAAAGCGCTGGCGAGTTGACGAGTTCTCTGAATACCGTGAGGTTCAGGACCATGATGCGCCGATCATCCGATCGGGACTCGCTACTTGGCTCGACATACTCGCTGGCCGTGGGCTCGACGAAGCTCCCACGTACACCGTCATCACTCCGTCTTATGGCGTACATTTCTACTTCGAAGACGACAGTGAGGGTCGCATTCATCCTGCCGTGGAATGGCGACCAGGAATTGACATTCGAGCCGCTGGATCCTACGTGGTAGCCGCTGGCAGCGAGACGGACGTTGGCTCATACGATCAGGATCTCGAGCAACCATGGGAACCTGCACCGCTACCGTCTTGGCTTCGAGATGTCTTGGTTGAGGAGACGAAGCCGGGTTCTGGTCTCGGGCCGGCCGAGGACGACGGCAGTGTCTACTCGATATGGGCGAAGAAGGGCAGGAATCTCGAGTAGATCTGTGATTTCCTCGACCTAATCTGTGCGTAGTAGAATTAGCACAAGGGCCCTGGGTTTGAGCGACCCAGGGCTCTTTTGTCGTCCAAGGGAGCGCTATGTCACATGACCGTCTTTACGAGAGACTGTCGTTCGAGGATGCTTGTGAAGTCCTCGTTCAAATGGGGAATCTCACCACGAAGTATGATAAGCGAGGCGTCGTTGCCCGCTGTATTTTCCCAGAGCTTCATCAGGAGGGGGATAAGCATCCTTCGATGAAGGTCGGGAAGAATGCGCAAGGTGATGCGATCTTTGTTTGCATCCATCCGATCGATCCGCTCGAAGCAAAGCAGCGGTTGAATGTGTGGCGTGATATTCCGGATGACGCGAAGTGGGGGTCGAAGGATGATCAAGACTTCAACTCGTGGGTGGGACCGAAAGCCGAGAAGGATAATGTTCGGGATTTCAAGGTTCATGAGGGTGAGAACAATCCGCGCGTGATCCCGGGCTGGGAGTTCCGCCGTGGTAGCAGCATCGGCAAGAATGCGCAACCCGATCCGGTTCATGGGATGGTCGAACTCGCCGACTATGCGCTGTTCTATCCAGGCGCCGTAAACGAGATTCACGGACGATCTGAAGCCATGAAGACATGGGTCGCCTTGACGGTCTTGGCCGAAGCGCTCAAGGCCGGTGAGTACGGGCTATTCGTAGATTTCGAGGATGGTCCTGAATCTATCGTTGATCGTCTTCAAGCGATGGGTCTTACCGATGAAGAGCTCGACCATATGCTCTACGTGTATGCGGACGGTGTTCTTCAGAATGCTGACAAACTGCAGGTTCTGAATGAGATGACGCAGGATCAGCCGAGCATCGCAATCATCAACGGTGTAATCGAAGCCGTTTCGGTGCAAGGCTGGAGTACCAACGATAATCAGGCGTATACCATGTGGGCACGTCTATATGCCCGACCACTTGCGGATAAGGGCTGTTGCGTCATCCTTGTGGATCATACCACGATCAAGGAAACAGATAATGATACAGCCATAGGCGCTACAGCCAAGATGAACATCGTACAGGGCGCTTCGTATACCGTGAAGATAGTCAAGGAACTCGCACCCGCGCAGGAACATACAACTTCGGGTACTACTGCGCTACATCTTTATAAGGATCGACCTGGACGAGTTCGTAAGAACGGGTTCAAGCGGAAGGATGTGGTAGCCGAGCTCAATGTTGAAGCGAACCCAAATGGTCGGGTGACATGCCGCTTCGAGGCGGCCAGCAGCATCCTGGACGATATCATGGGCAAGCGTGAAGAGAATCAGACACGGGACTCGGCTCAGCGTACGATGTGGCAGGCGGTACTCAATGCGGCGGGGCAAGGCGGTATCCTCAAGATGGCGCTACTAACCGCGGGTCGAAAGGCGGGACTCGGTAGGAACCAGGCTGAAGCGGTGATCAAGATGTGGCTCGACAATGGGTTCCTCATCTTGCAACCAGTTGGAGCTGCGAAGAAAATGATCGCTGACAGCGAAGTCTTTCCAGATGATCGTGTCTCAGTCTGATACTCCCAGCAGATCGAAGAAAAGGGTATCTCCCACCCTATCTCCCGCTTGTCTGCTGGGAGATACCGCCGAACCTATGAAAGCCGAGGTCAGGAATCTCCCACCATAGGCGGGAGATAGCGGGAGATAGGTATCTCCCGGTCTCCCGGGGGTCTAGGTAGACCCCGGAGCGGGAGAACCAGGAGCTCAGATAAATGAACACCCTAAGCGAAGGAGCAGAAATGAGCGCACATTATCAAGTCGTACCTAATCTCTTGATGCGGTCAGTCAAGGATCATGATTGGCATCGGGTTATTGCGATCAAGTTCTGGTGGGATACTCAATCAGAACAGACCGTGGTCGATGCGGTTGTGGAATTATCCTCGAATCTTCGAGGACCAACAGGTCTGTACGATTTTAGATGGGAGCGTGAGGTCTGAGAAGTAACGCAACGCTGGCCGCCTTCAAGGAGCATGAATGCCTGCTGTATTCGTCAAGCACCTCGACAATGGGCACACCGAGTTCCGCTTCGTTTACGATGAGTGGGCGGTGTCGGTTATGCGGTCTGTCTTCACGATGGACAGAGCATGGGACGCAGCTCGTAAGGTCTGGACGGTTTTCGATAAGAATGAAGCGATCCGAGTTATCGCAGAGTTCAAGGAAGCTCAGTGGGTCGTAAACATTTCTGGCGAAAAGCAAAGGGCCTATGAACGCGAAAAGGCAAGTGAGGAGGGACCCAATTTTTCGAGCACGAGCAATAATGTGCAGGCTGAGCAGGCGTTCAAGCTCATCTTCGCTCTCGTGCCCTATGACCGCCGAGATGCGCTCTACAAGGCTCTGGTGCGCGTGTTCCATCCTGATGTCGGAGGCAGCGATGAGCACATGAAGGCGCTCAACAAGTGCGCGGGCAGGTAATACAGCAACAAAGTCCCAATCGACAGTTTACAAGAGCTCTATGCGTCTGATAGAATGTTCTCTGTACACTGATTAGCCACGAAAGGAGCACTGAAGTGGCTCGACGCAATGCCCCACCTGATCCTGAAGGAGTCGAAGACGTGACGATCACCGAAGCTGAGGCCCCTGCGGCCGAGGGCACCGAGGCTGCCGAGGCGCCAGCCGAGAAGGAGAAGAAGGTCAAGGAACCGGTTCCCGATGGCCCGCTCACCACGCGAACCGGTGCGAAGGCGCTCAGCGTCAAGGGCCGTGTCTTCACGGCCGGCGGCGAGAAGGGCGATGCCATCAAGCATCTGCTCGAGGAGCGCAAGGACCTCACGCGGAAGGAGATCGCGGCGATGGTTGGTTGCTCCCAGAGCCGCGTGGCCGAGGTTGCTCGCGTCCTCGGTCTGCAGAAGCGAGTGATGGTTCCGGTCGAGCAGGTCGCATCCGCCGGCGATGCTGTTCCCGCGGCCTGACGGAGGCGCCATCTGATCCCCATCTGAGGACGACGAAGTCAAATCGCTCGCTCGAGAGCCCGGTGTCTGAGACGGCACCGGGCTCTCGGTGCATTCAAGGGAGCAGCCATGAAACGACCCCATCCGGAGCAGATTCCGGTACCACACACCTTCATCGTCAAGTCGACAGTGCTGCTTTACAGTCGAGCCGAGATTCAGAGTAAGGCACGATCAATTCAGCGTGAGCTGCGTGTTGGGTTGCACGACCCTGGTCTTCAGGTGATCGTCGAATTTGGTGGTTTCGCGTTCAGAGACGGGGAGGTCGTGTGATCAACGGCGTAGCGTGCCAGGACTACATCGGGCACTTCAGCATCGCGGCTCAACAGTGCGGAGTGAACATCATCGGCAAGGTTGAGCGTGAAGACGCGTTCGGGATTCCACCTTGGAAAGCGAATGCGGAGTGGCTGGCACCGAATTTGCGGTTTATCCGCGCTTCGAACTCGTTGGAATGGCCACTCGAGAATGTCAACGCTCAGGTTGTCTACGGCAACCCGCCCTGCTCGGCGTTCAGTCAGCTCATGCAGGATCCCAAGAACTTCGACCGAGGAACGGCAGGAATCGGTGGTAGGCAGAACCAATGCATGTTTGACCTCGTGGAGTACGGAGGCCGACTATTCGCGGATGTCGTGGCGTTTGAGAGTGTGCGTAATGCAGGTATACAGGGTCGTCGGCTCATGTATACTCTTCATGACCGACTCGAAGCAATCACGAAGTTCAACTACCATCTCACGCTCGTATTCCTCAATGCCCTCAGCGTTGGCGGCTATCAGAACAGAGCTCGCTTCTTCTGGGTCGCGTCGAAGCATGGGCCGGTCAGCTTCCCGACCCCGGACTATGGGGTACGGTGGTTGTCCGAGACGATAGGACACCTCGTCGATCAGACGTCAGACGACTGGCGGTCTCCGTACTCGAGAGCTCAGACTCCGCGGGCAAGGCGTCTGGAAGCGCTGGCCGCCTTCCATTGGCCCGAAGGCATGATGTCAGATCAGGCGTTCATCGCGGCGAAGAAGCTCGGGTACAGCGAGGACATTGGTCGTTCGGATGCGATCCGCTCGGCGTACACGGCTCGACGGTGGCGGTGGAATGAGCCAGGGCGCGTGATCACTGGCGGCTTCATGGATGAGTGCGTGCACCCCATCGCGCCGAGAATGTTCACGCACGTAGAGGCGGCCACGCTGATGGGAATGCCCCCGCACTACGATCTTACCGAAATCGCGGTTGCCAAGTCGAAGGGCAGACCGTGGCACGGGAAGTCCACGCCGGTGCAGTCCGCCAGGTACATCATGACCGGGATAACGAACCATCTCGAAGGTAAGGGCATCGAGTTGCCGATGGTTCCGAAGCCCATCGAGTCGCGGAAGAGGACGTACGTGCTCGATATCACGGACGGCTGGTCGAAGGTTGAGAAGACGATCACAACCATTCAGCCCTCACTATGGGCGGAGGTCGAGGTATGACATGCCATCGAAGGCGTGTATCATCTGCGGTCAACCGTCGGGGTCAAAGGCGCGTTGTCCACGGCACGATCCGAAACGCTCGAATCAAGGTCGTCCCTGGTACAAGGGCGAATACGAGCGGGTGCGAGCTGAGAAGTGGTCCGATGGTCCACCGACGTGTGAGAACTGCGGCAAGCATCTCGCGCGTCATCTTGATCATGTCGAACCTCGCTCGGGAATCCGAGGCTATCGGGCACTCTGCGAAGGCTGCCACGCTCGGCTTGGAAAGGCTCATGAACCTGATGAGTTCGGATCCGCCGGATTGCGGTGTCGATACTGCGGACGGGGCATGACGGAAGCGGATCACTCATCTTGCGTCTCGCATCGCGGTCATACTCCCGCCGGGGCGTAAATCCGAAGAAATGGAAACGCGGCGTAGACCGCGATTCCTACCGCTGACGTCGTAGCGTCAGCGGAATGAGAACGCCCCGGAACCGAAGCTCCGGGGGCGTTCTCTAATGCATCACGCTCAGACCAAGCGCGTACAAGCTGATGAAGGCGATCGCCAAGATCAGCATGAACGCGATGGCAAGCGTTCTGGTGTCGTTGTGCTTTCGTGGCCAGTCCGACGATGGACCTGGTGCGATCCACTTGCACTCGGTGCACATTCGCGAGACGAGCTCGCCTCCGCACCGGATGCAAGTCGTTTCCGCTTTCCGACGTTCCCGCTGCAGCTCGGCGAGCAGCACGAGCAGGCTGATGCCTGACGGTAACGTCTTGTGTCTATCGCCGTTCGGACCAGTCGTAGTCGAGTTGGTCCAAACGTATTTAGACACGGCTCACGCTGACGTCTACTCGCTGGAATCGATGGCCTCTGAAGTACCGGTCCACGAGTTGTTCAGCGAGTGCGGACGGGTGGTTGTTGTTCTGCCGGAAGTACGCGGCCTCGAGCTCCTCGCCTTCAGATCCGAACCTGACGTTGCTCACTGTCGTTCGCATGCTGATGTTGAAGTTGACCTCGACCTCGTAGTCGGAGTGCGTGTGAAGCGGCTGCGGAAGCTTTGATGCGAGGTGTTCGAGGAACTCCTCGAACTCCGCGCACCAGCCTCGCCGGATCGCTTCCTTCGCGAGCTCCTGGCCGACGATGCATAGGGTCGCGGCGTAATCCGCGGCCAAAGCATCGAAGGCGACTGGACCGACCTTGGCGTACGCATCTTCGCGGCCATCGTCTATCGGGCCGACTGTGATCGACTCGGGATTCAGATCCGCGAGATCCGTATACCTTCGGATATCGAATTCGGGCATTTACGCTCCTTGTCTGAAGACGACAAAAGCCGGGACCCGACGTGGGCCCCGGCTCATGTGTTGTCGTTGATGGTCAGGCGGACTCGACCTCGTCCTCGGTGGTCTCGTCCTCGGTGGACTCGGTCGGCGTGGACTCGGGCACGTCGCTGGCCGCCTCCTTCGGCTCGGGCTTCGCAGCCGGCCGACGACGCAGGATCTCGGGGTACTCGACGTTCGAGGCGTCGAGCGCCCAGATGACCTCGCCGACCCGGCTGACCGAGCAGCCCACGAAGTCGGCGATCTCCTGGCGGGTGTAGCCGCCGTGGACGAGGTACTTCGCGACGAGCTGGGCCTTCGGGCCTGACGCCGAGAAGACGCGTCCCGTCTGCTTGTTGCCGTCCTTGTCGGTCACGCCTTCGCCCGTGGTGTACTTCGGCTGCGGCTTGACGTAGGTGGTCTCGTACTCGGGCAGCTCGATCTCCGCGAGCTCGTCCTCGGTCAGCGGGCTGACCTTGGTTTCGGTGGTTCCCATGATTGCGTTGCTCCTTGTTTGTGGTTTACGAGTCGGACAGGACTCGTGAGGTCGTACGATAGTTGCTTCGACCTCGTGCGGGCGGGGGACTCGAACCCCGTGAGCGCCTTCGCTCGCCCGCTCAACCTCATAGGTTGATACTACCACAGCCGTTGGGCCGTGGGAATAGCCGTTGGGTGTGACACTTGTCACACGGGCCGGCTGCTGCGCTCCTCGAATTCAGCTGTGATCGAGGTATCGAGGCTCTTCGCTTCCATCGTGCACCGTAGGACGATCCTCGTGAGGATGTCGAGGTGTTCACGCCAGAAGTCGGCGCTGAGCTCGTCGTCCTCGAGCATCGTGAAGCTGAGGACGAAGTCGTTGAGTAGCGAGTAGAGCATCGTCTGAATGGTCTCGACATCGCGGGACCGGCGCTCGTGGATCATCATCGGGCTGATCACGTCACCGATAGCTCGAGACGTTCGAAGCTGAACGCTCAACGCGATGTGGTCGAATGTGCGGTAGAACAGGACGATGTCGCTCGCCCCGTCTTGGTACATGTCGTCGACGATGCTGAGCGCATCGTAAGTCTGATTGTCAGACACGCAAACTCCTTTCATCGAGGTAATTCTACTGTGTTCGGTACCCTACGAGGAAATCACCGGGGTACATTCGGGTGTATTCGCTACCTCGGCCAACCGATGGCGGCGAGGAGGAAGATGAACGTTGCGAAGCCCGCAAGTACGAACATCGCAGCGATGACGGTACCGAGGAAGTCAGCTCGGCGCTCAGGCAGGACTTCGGCCACGTAATGCCGGCATCCACAGTCCAGCGTGAAGAACCCTTTCTCGGCGTTGTACCGCACGAAGCGCGAGTGCCGGCGATGCAGCCAGCACTCGACGCCAGCCTCTTCGTTCGGGTTCATCATCACTTGACGAAGCCGTACTTCTTCTGAAGTTCGCGAACCTCCGTCTCGTAGGCCTCGCGAAGCTTCACGAGCTCCTCGCGCTGCTTCAGCTCATCGGCAGAAGCGGCGATGATGGATTCGATGCCGATCATCACAGCTCGGCGGACCACCTCGCTGCGCGAGCGATAGAGCCCGGCGAAGACCAGGCTGTCGATCTTCTCGCGGAGCGAGTCGTCCACCTTCGTGTTGATCTGCGTGCCAGCGTTGCTGGGCAGATCGAGTCCCTCGGTGTTCGGATTCACCGAGGTCCCGTTGTCGTTCTCGGACACGGAATGCCTTTCTGTTTCGCCGTGCGGATGCACGGAGCTCGCTGGCCTGACTCGAACAGGCCGCCGTCCAACGGGCAGCGAAGAGGCTATCGCCTCTTGTGATCGGCGCACGGGACACTTGGATGCCACGTGCAGGTGGACTCGTCTACGCCAGCTCGCCGGCGTTTGCGTTGTGTGAGGACTTCGCCGGTCTTGTGATTGCGCCAGCGAATCTGAAGACAGCCGTCACGAATGACGAACCATCCGTCGGACTGTCGAAGGCTCTTCACTGCGGATCGATGAGGACGAGGTACGGGGACACGGGATCCTCGCCGTCAAGCCAGGCGTTGACCTGACGGTTGAGGTCGTCGAGATCCTCGTAGTCGAACTCGCGATTGAGGTGGATGATGACGTCGCCGGTCATGTCATGTCCTTTCGATGAAGGCGATGTAGGCGTTGTAGAGCACGGTGATGTCGCGACCCGTGCCATCGAAACCCGCGGCTTCGACCTGATCGAAGCTCATGTCTTCGTAGCCGTCGGGCAGAATCGGGGCCACCGAGCTGTCAATGAAGGAAGCCGGCACGGGGTCGTCGAGCTGAGCGTGAAGCGCAGCCAAGACTTCCCCGATTCGTGCCGGATCCTCGAGCTCGATGTCGAGCATGATCCGAACCTTCATCGGATCACCTTGACCTTACGATCCGCGTTGCACGTGATCGTCAGCTTCGTGTAGTCGGGTCGGCTGTCATCGGCCACGGTGTACACCGTGATGAAGGCCTGAACGTGATCAGGCTCGTGCTTGATACGCGGTGCGCTCTCGGCGATAAGAACCGCGTACGGGTACATCGTGAATCTGTCGCCTTGGACGATGTCCGCGAGCGTGAGTTCAACGATCTCCTGACCGTTGAACATCGCTGTCGTCTCGAGCATCTGAACGCCGATTTGATGTCGACGATCGTAGCTCTCGAGCCCGTGTGTCATTGCGTCTCCTTGTTGAATGGGTCGTGCTCACGGCAGATCGCCGAGAGCTTGTTACAGACGGCATCGGCGGCCTCGGCTTCGGCCTCGGTCTCGAATGCGTCTAGGTCGCACTGTTGCGAAACGAGCTCCCAGATCAGAAGCACGTCTTCGTCGGACAGAGCGTGCAGAAGCTTTCGATTGACGCTCATGATCCGAACCTCGTGACGTTGACGGCCTTCTTGACTTCGGCGGTCGCGGTGAACGAACAGTCGTCGTCACCGCAGACGCACATCGCACTCATGACAATCACGAGGTCGTCGGAGTGCACGACGATCCAGTCGTTCTTCGGCTCGTGTGTCATGACGGGTACGACCAGTCGTACGCAATGTCTCGCAGCGAGCTCGCCTTGGCGATCCAGTCGAAGTCTTCGTCTCTCGAGTAATCGAGAGAGTCGGTCAAGACGGACTCGGCGATGTCATCCTCGACGAACTGAGCGAGGATCGCCTTCATCGTGTTGCGAGCCGCGCCGTATGGCAGATGATCGACTTGGATTGCCCACGAGCCGTCGAGCTCGTTGAAGTCGAGGGTCATTCGCCGAAGCTGTTCGAGTGCTTCGACGGCGACCTTCGGCGCGTAGTAGAAGATTGGGCGTTGGCAGACGTAGCATAGCGGGCTGACGTCGTCATCGTCCATCGTGGATCGGACGTACTTGGTGCGATACTTGCGGGCATCGACGGGACAGATCACGAGATCCTCGCCGTCAACGTCCGCTTCGTACCAGACCGGCATTGCGGTCATGTCGTTGCTCCTTGTTTGTGTCTAACCGCGGTCATTCGCATCGCGGTCATCGCGGCGGCCCGAGCATTGCGGTCAGGTCGCGGCGATCATCGCGGTCGCATCGCGGTCAGGTCCATCGCATTGCGGTCTCGTCGCGGCCGGCGGATTGCGGTCGCATTGCGGTCTCGCATCGCGGTCAGCTTCGTAAATCGCGGTCGCAGCTGTTCGCGTCGGCGGTGGTCCGGTCCGCTAGTCTATAGTCTAGTCTACTAGTTATAGATATCTCTATAACTAGTAAGCTTTCTATAGAGTAGCGTTAGGTGCGAGAAAACCTATAGAGGCTAGCGTCTAGGTATTACAAGGTCTAGAACATGGTCCCGTTTGTGCGAGCCATGTCTGCCTTGCTAGGTGCGAGGGTATTGGTACCCTTACCCTTACGGATAGAGT
>Ga0247828_10000070_pt1 | contig 34145 bp, 59 predicted proteins | sample 12C_Control_Day3_FD_192425 | JGI IMG/M metagenome (GOLD analysis project Ga0247828, IMG submission 192425) | Soil microbial communities from agricultural site in Penn Yan, New York, United States - 12C_Control_Day3 | ecosystem: Environmental > Terrestrial > Soil > Agricultural land | place... | reverse complement strand
GAGGGGGGGCTCTCTTTTCAGCGCGCGCAGTGGCGGCCGACCCCCCGCGCTTTCGTTACCATGTCCTGTCCCTAACGTGGTCATCTCGACGTGCCCGCCTGGCTTACGTCATCCCCCCACCATTTCGTTACCCACGCGTCTCTCGGTCGTCTCCGACCAGGAAGCACGTCCCAGCGCGGAAACTGATCCGACCGGACCCCGTCTAGACCCGAAAAGCTCGTCCGAGAACGTGTTCGGTCAGACTCACCCCCACAGGCTTTCGTTACCAAACTGTGCGTAACTTGGTCCCCCTGGCCAAAGTTACGTCGCGCGGGTCCGAAGCGCCGATCCGACGCACCTCGCAGCTGCTCGGATCGGACCTTGTCGCGAAGGCTCCGCCGCAACGCCGCGCGACCACTCGACTTGACGGCACCTAACACGACCATAACGACCTAAGTGAACCACCGGCCAACGCTTTACGCCATCAGCTCCAGCATGCGCCTCACGTCGAGGATCCCGCAGGCCATCGACTCCGGCATCTTGTCACCTTCGACTGTCTCCAGCAGCATCGTCTTCCAGTCGGCCGACGCCCGAGCCACCACGAAGAGCCCCAGCGCGGTCAGCTTCCGGCCGACGATTCGTTGAGCAGCCGAGAGCTCGCCGTCGTGCGCCTTCAGCTCGACCCACCCGGACCACACCTTGCTGCCCACGAAGAGGTCCGGCCAGCCTGGTGCCTGCATGCCGTGGCCGTGCAGTGAGAGAGACACGCCGACCTTGTCGAACTCCCTGCGGAGTGCCGCCTTCCACTGCGTCTCGTTCTTCATACTGCCTCGAACAGGCTGACCAGCCTCATCCTGTGGTTAGTAGACCGGACGAGGCCGATGTGACCCCACGTCCTCCACTGCGTCTTCTTGTGCATCGGCCACTTCTGGTCCAGCCAGACCAGGTTGCAGCCGAGAGCGGCCACGCGCCGAAGCTCTCGCATCACGAGCCTGGCCTGCGGCATCGGGGTGTCGTAGACCGCTGCGTCCTCGTCGCCGTATGGTGGGTCCGCGAGGATGAGGTCGAAGCGGCCAGCCCACTCTTGCGGCATCGCTGTGGCGTCGCCCTGCCACGTGGGGTGGCGACCAGCCTCTGGTCCGTGCAGGTCGACCAGCTCGACCTCGTGTGGGCCGGTGGCCTCGAGGGGTAGCTCGTGCGCTGACGCTTCGGACTCGGCCGCAGCCATGATCGCGTTGTCCACAGTCAACCCACCGCTGAAGACGTGCAGTATCTTGCTCGCGTCTGGGAACATGGAGTGCACCCGAGCCAGGTAGCCGTACGGGTACGCACCATAGAGCCTGTTCGGGTTCTTGTAGCACGCGCCGACGCACCACGTCCCGACGACCCAGTCGTTGCCGTGCGCGAGCGGTGGCCGAGCAGGGAACCTGGCGTTGTAGAGCGCGGCTCGGTCCTCAGTTCTCAACGCATCTCCTCAGTGCCTCGACGCACTCTTCTCGTCCGTGGTCTCGGTTGTACTCGTGCACCGTGGCGTCGTTCATGACCAGGAACTTGCCCAGCAGGCTGAGCCGCGACTTGTCCGGACATCTCACAGCGCCTATCGCCCCAGCGATGGTCCAGGCCACAGCCTTCGGACCCCAGCAGGGTGTCATCTTGCCTTCGGCGTCCACCGCTGGCTCGACCTTGGTCCATCCGCGCTCCATCAGCATGATGGCGCTGCGGGCCACGTTGCTCGGTGTCATGACTTCACTGTGCTCGTTCATTCGTCCTCCAGGTCGAGTAGCTCCTCCTCCTTGGTGACCTCGCTGATCGGTGCGCCGTCCCCTAGTCTCCTGAGCGCCTGCGGCACTGACATCCCGTCGGCTGGCTCCCAGAGTGGACCGAACAGCCAGCTCGCCGTGCTGTGCTCGATGCCCAGCAGCTCGGCAGCCACGAGATCGACGTCGCGGTACTTGCCACTCTTCGGGTCGGTGACGACGGACCAGTTCGGTTTGGCGTGCTCGTACCTCGTCGGCTGGCAGCCACTCATGGCGGCAGCGTGCCCCGCGATGCAGTGCTTGGTGCCGCAGCTCGTCACGTCGCCGTAGACGCCCTGGTCGTAGGTCTCTGGGTGTCGCTCGATCTGGTCGGCGATCGCGCGGAACAGTTCTCGGTTCCTAGTCATGGTACTCTGTCACCTCCTCTACTACCTTCTTCGGCTCGAAGCCTTCCAGCTTCAAGCGCCACAGTATGCGGTCCCGGCACTCGTGCAGGTCCTGGCCGGACGAGTCGATGCTCGGTGCCTCCTTCACGTGACCGCTCCACGTCCGGAACTGGTTCTGCCGCAGCACCAGCGTGCACAGCCACAGCTTCCACCCGTGCCGGTCCACGAACTCGCGGAACTTGTCGGCGGCGATCTTGACGGCTTCCTCGGTACTCGTCGCCAGCACCTGGACCGTGAGGTGGTTGTTCCGCAGCGACACGCACGCGTCGCGCTCTGAGAGCTCGTCGGTATCGATGCACGAGGTCGAGGCGACCTCCGTGCTCTTCTCCTTCGAGTGGACGTAGTACGACAGCCGCTTGTCCGGCGACATTCTGTCGAGCTCGTACTCCTCGACGGTGGCGCCTAGCCGCTTTGCCACACCCTCGGCCAGCTCCTTGGTCGAGCACGCGCACACTACGTGGTAGTCGCTGTACTCGCCGTCGGTCACCAGGTAGATGGTCGTCATCGTACCTCCGTCGTCACGAACGGCTTGGTGCGGTCGAGCAGGTCCTTGAGGACGTGGACGGCGTCGTCGACTGTGTCCTCCATGCCGCGCAGCATCTCCAGCCGTCGCAGCAGCGGACCGCTCGGCACGCCGTGCTCGTCCAGGATCCGGTGCACCTGTCGTTGCAGGTAGATCTTCACGAAGTCGCTGAGCGCCTCTTCGAGTGTCGGTATCATGACGTGACTACCTCCTTGAGCGCGGCGACGGCCGCGACTGCCCTGTCCCACTCCTGCGCTGTAACTGGGCTCTGGGCCACGACGGTGACGCGGACCTTGCCACCGAACATGCAGAGCGACGTCGTCATCCTGTCTGAGTCCGGTATCGGGAACGTCTCGTACTTGCTCTTGCCGAACTCGTTGTTCATTGGTGCCTCGCTAGTAGTGCGTCGACGTCCTTGGTGTTGGTGCTGTAGAGGACGTGCCCGCCTCCCCTGTACGTCGCGCGCAGCAGCCTGATCGCCTCGGCGAGATCGTCAGCGTCCGGCGCGCAGCCGTACAGCTTGCGCAGCTCCGCGTTGCAGCCGTCATTGAACGCTCGCGCGTCCACCTGCCCGTGCAGGTTGTGGCACAGGTCGTGCCTGGCGATGACAGCCTCGAGCTCGGCGATGCGCGCTTGCATGGCGGACACGTTGAACGGCCGCGACTGATTTCCGTCGCCATATGGACAGCTCACGTCTCACCTCTCAGCATGTTGTCGAGCCGCTCCCAGTTGGCGTCTGTCTCTGCGGCGTCGTGGATCTCTGACCGCATCGGCTCCAGCGCGTGGTACAGGTCCCCCAGCTGGCGCTTGAGGTCGGCCACTGATCGCTCAAGCTCGGCGATGCGCTTTCTGGCCGCCTCCAGCACCTCCACCATAAGTGGGTTGCTCACGGCAGCCTCCTCAGTAGCCTGATGGCGATCGCCACCACCAGGATTACCACAGTCACCCACACGACGATATGGTTGCGGTAGACGTCCGCGAAGACGCGCAGCTTGACCGACCACGGCGGGTCGTACCAGCCCTCGTTGACGACCACGTGTCCAGTCGGCGACAGCCTGTAGTGGACGTAGCCACCGTCCTCGTCCTCGCCGACCGTCCAGTCGACGAGGCCTCGCTGGTGCAGCCTCAGCATGGTGGCGTCGAAGCGACGCAGCCTGCGCTTCATGCAACGCTCGTACGCTGCCCTCAGGTTCTGCCCGACGCGCCACCCGGTCTTGTTGGGCAGTGGCTCGCTACAGTACGTCTCGCTCTTCACGGGGTGCAGCAGCGCTAGCAGGACGTACTCGGTGTGGGTTGGCAGCTTCACGACTTCGGCCTCGCTGCCAGTGCGTCCATTGGTCTGTTCATCTTCTCCAGCTCGCCGACGATCGCCGACAGCACGTTCGCCAGCCTCGCGTCGCACGGCTCGGCCTCGTACGCCGCGAGCAGCATTCTCGGTGTGACTGTCGCCGTGCACTTGGGCGAGCCGAACTGGCTCATCGCCTCTTTCTTGTACGCAGCAGACTGCTCGACGCAGTTGTCGAACTTCGGCGCGCACAGGCCGCCGATGATCTTCGCCTGGTTGCGAAGCGTGCGGATCGCCATCTCGATGGCGCCCTCGCTTCGGTCGGGGCCACCAAACTCCTCGAGCAGCACCCTGGCCAGCTGGCGCACCTGGTCGTCGTGCTGGGCGATCTCCCGGTCCTTGTCCCTGACAATCGCGTTGAATACGTCGTTCGGCACCGTGGCGCAGGAGTTCAGCGCCCACCGCGCCATCGCCTGGGCCTCCTCCCTCGTTGGCAGCTCGCCGTCGAGGATCTTGTTCGCCACGTTCATCACGCTGATACTGTAGTCCATCTTCAGTAGCCTCCTAGCATCTCGTCGATGTCGTGGGTCAGTAAGATTCTCACTTCGGATGGTCCGTAGTCGCGCTGTAGCATGCCCCGCACCTCCCTGAGCGCTTCCTCGCGAGCGGCAGCGCGGGCCTCGGCGAGTTCTTTGTGCAGTGCATTGCACTTGGTTTGCGCCTCTTGCCACTTCACGCAGAAGTCCTTGCGCGCAGTGTGGTGCATTTCGGCGACCTTCTTCCACTTGGCGCGGTCTCTTCTGACGCTGACCAGTTCAGCGCGCAAGGCGTCGAGTTTGGCATCCGTCACCGGCTGCGGCTTCTCGGCGCTCGCGGGCTGCTTCCCGTAGGTTCGTGGCTCGAAGCATCCTCGTGGGCAGCTCGCACCGTCCATCGAAGCGAGCGAGACGCACTGTCCCGGTAGCGCCTTGCAGTAGGACGGTGCCTGCGGCGCCTCCTTCTGCCCAGCGAGCAGCGTGACGATGCGGCGCAGCACGTCGTGCAGCTTCGCCGCGTGCATGCGCACGTCGAACAGCGCGTTACGCATCAGCCACAGCCGGTTGTCTTCCGCGTATGGCGCGGCGTCGAGGAAGTCGGACAGCTTGAATGCATCGAGTGCTTCCAACACCTTGCCCATGTGGTCGTCGCTCATCACTGCTCCTGCCGCGCTTTCGCGATCGCCGCTCGGAGCTTCGGCAGCGTCTCGTGCGCAGGGTCGGGTCCTGTCGGCATGCGGATGTAGCCCAGCGCGATGCCGTTCTCGATGAACTGCCTAGCCGCCTCAGCAGCCCTCAGCAGCCCATCCGCCGCAGCGGGCTCGCTGGGCTCGGCGAGGAGGCGATCGATCTCGTTGGTGATGTCGTGGCACTGGCTACCGTTCGGGCATCTCATTCCGCTTCGAATCCACTCCCGCAGCCGCCGCAGCTTGTCGTTGCCCGACGACGGCGCAGAGTCCGGGCGAATCAAGTCGACTGCCGCAGCCCACTTGTCGCGCCACTGCTTGAGCACCTTCGCCACGGCTTGCGCTTGCTGCCCCGTGTATGGCGCGACGCATTCGCCCAGGATCTTCATGGCGTGGTCCAGTGACTTGTATCCGTCGCCGTCGATCTCACCCTCGGTCGCCGCGAGCGCCGCCTTCCAGTTATCGAAGTATGCGTGAGCCATCGCTCTCGCGCTCTCTAGCTCCTTCCTCAGCGCCTTCACGTCCGCGATGCAAGCCCCCACCTGCTCCTGCAGCGGCAGGTCGTAGCCCGCCTCGGCAAGCGTCGCGTTGATCGCGTCGAGCACGATGGCGTTGGACGCGAGTTGTTCGCGGGCCGCGAGGAGTTCGGTGAGTGCGGCAGCCATATCTTGGTGCACGTTGATCCCCACGCCTTCCTTCGCGCGGACGTTGGAATACAGATCGCACAGGTCGCGCAGCCGCTCGGTCGGGATGGTCATGGCTTAGCCGCCTCCTTCGCTGCACGCATGATGCGGCGATAGTCGCGGATGAATTCACGGTCCGCAGAGCGGTCGTGGTCTGGAACGATCTTCACCTTGGCGTTCTCCTTGCTATCCAGCCACTCGCTCAACTTGATCGTGAGCGTTCGATACCCGGGCCGGTTCTTCCAAATACTGAACCCGATGATGATGCGCCCGACTTCCGGGTGGTTGTAGACCCTGAACCAGAAGGGGTTGGAATCGCAAGCGTAGAACCCGTCCTTGAGATCGTAGTTGCTCACGGCTTCCTCGCTCGCTTGCGCGCCTTGCGCGGGACGCTGCGGATCTCGACTTCGACGGCTGTTGCGTGTGTCCACGACGCGCCCTGCTCGCTCGCCCACAGCATCAAGGCACCATCCGCCAAGGTGTCGCGGACGTAGTAACCCTCATCGAGTAGGCGCACCCACGCGCGCTCGCGGATCGGCTTGGGGGTGGGCTTCTTCACTGTGGCAGCTCCGCCAGTGCTCTGGCCTGCGGCACCTCGCACCGCTCGCCCATCGCGCACAGGTCCAGGATCGTCGGGACGACCTCGCACTCGACGAAGTTGTCAGGCAGTGGGTCCGCCTGGACGAGCGCGGCGACTAGCTGGATCGTCGCGAAGCTGGCGCTGCTGGCCGTGAACAACAGTGGGCCGTCCGGCGGCTCCATGAGGCACACTGCTTCCACGATTTGCTGGTAGCGGAAGGACAGGCTGAACGTTACGTCGTCCAGGTCACGTGGGTCAGCCTTGTACTCGAGCAGGACCTTGCACCTGCGCTCGAGCAGCTCCTTGCACCACGTCAGCACGTGGTCGCGTCGCTTCCTCGTCAGGTCGTGGCCTTGGTTAGTGCCGACCGGCGTCAGCAGGTGCGGGCCGATGACACGCTCGCGGTTGAAGTCGCTGATGCCGTCGTTGGCCACGATGCACAGGTTGCGGATCAGGATGTCGACGCACGGTGGGTGGTCGCTCCAGTCGTAGCCCGCGTAGTAGCTGATTGCTGACATCCAGCACGCTCCCGTCGTGGGAGTCCCTCTGCCTCTCAGTAGTCTCATGGTTCGTCTCCTAGTCCTAGGTCGCGCCTCATCTCCATGTAGTCGTCGATCAGCGCCTGCGACTCGGTCGTGTCGATAGTCTTGAGGACGACCTGCTTGGCTGCCTCGACGCACGTCTTCGAGAACGGCTGCCGCACCAGGTTCACCAGCGCCGTGCGGTGCTCGTTGACCAGTGTCTGGAGGACCAGGTTCGCTGCACGACACTCGACGAGCTTCTTGTAGGTGTCGCTCATCGCTTGCCCTCCACGTGCCGGTAGATACCGTCCGTCGTCCTGGCGTAGACCGCGACGTCTGGTGGCGGTGGTGGCGCGAGCCAGACCTGCGAGGCAGTGAACGGCCGATCGACTGGGAGGGTGATGAACGGCAGCTCGGCCGTGGCGTCGTCGATGCGGCGCTCGCCGTGCAGCGGTCCTCCGACCAGCTGCACCAGCGTCCCGCGGACCAGCCTGAGTGGGTGTCTGAGTGGGTTGGTCATACTGTGCCTGCGAGCTTCGCCTTGTAGTGCGCGACGAGGTCGTCGATGTAGAGCATCATCGGGTGGTCTTCGCACGTCGAGCACGGCGTCCTCGAGCCGAAGCACAGCTCGAAGTGCTTGCCGCACCCAGGGCAGATCACTATGGTACCCTCGGCCATGTAGAGCTTCTGACTGACCTTCCTCTCGCCGTCTGTCGAGAAGAACACAGCCTCCGCGACGTGAGGCGTACCCTCGAACGCGTCGAAGGTCACGATGTCGGTGCACTTGGTCGTCCACTTGGTCTTGCTAGGTTTCATAGCAGGTGCTCCTGCGCGAAGGTGCGCATCAGGTTGGTCAGCTCTCCAGTGGGCTTGTGGCCGAACGGTCCGCGCTCTATCCGCTCCGCGAGCGCCAGGCAGTCGCGGGCGATCGACTGCCGGATCATCCTGGCCTCCTCGGCCGGACGGTAGAGTCGCCGCACCATGCCGACGCGCCTGTCCTGCATACCACTGTAGTCAGTCGAGTGCGGCTTGTCGAGCCACAGCGCGACCTGCTTCAGGTGCTCCTCGTCGGTGCACGCCTCGACCAGCTCGCAGTCGGCGATCTTGCACTCGCCCTCCGGCCAGCCGAACGGCGACAGGTAGCCACTGTCGTAGTCGGCGTAGGCTACTAGCCACTCATCGCCGTTGTGCTTGTTCCTGACGACGTCGCCGCAGCGTAGTTTCACAGCTTCACCTCGCTTGGTATCGCGATCGCGCTGGCGTCCCAGAAGCAGCCTGACGCGCAGTCCCACGTGTAGTACCACATCAGCGTCATCCGACGCGACCACTGGTACGGGCAGATGACGATGCCCTGCCAGCGCTTGGCGACCTCGCGCCAGCAGGGTGCGCTGTCGTGCCAAGACCGATTCGAGGTTGCGTAGATCCCGTGGAACGCGTCTAGCTCCGTCTCGGACGCGATGGTCAGGACCTGAGCGCCTGGCTGGACGACGACCTCTGTCTCGCACACCAGGTTCTCCGTGCGGAAGTCAGCGTCCAGGCACCACTGCTTCCAGTCGTCGTCACCCTCGACCGAGACCCACAGGCCACGAGGCTTGCGGCTCTGGTCGTCGAGCTGCTCGACGGAGCGTATGGTGACGAGCGGCTCGCGCGAGTAGTGCAGCAGTCGTCTCACTGCTTCCTCCCGTACAGCAGGCACTCCTGCGTCGTTGGTATGCTCAGGAAGCCGCGCACGCCTCGCAGCGTGTCGCGGATCTCCTCCAGCAGCCTGATGGTGGTCTGCTCGGGTGTCTCCGGCACGCCCAAGAGAGTCTCGTCGATGCGTCGCTTCAGCACCTCCGCGTGGCTGCGCACCTCGTCGTCCGTCATCGGTCTCGGCCTGCGAGAGACGTCCATGTCTAGTCCGTAGGTCGGGCTCCACCGCTCGAGTGGGTCCTGCGGCACCGGGCCAGGAGGTCGGTGGTCCAAGCTGGAGGTGCCTAGGCCGACGAACAGTGGGATCTTAGCCATGGGTAGATGTCTTCACGAGACGTCTTCACGACGTCGTTCAGGTGGTGGTCACGACGCCTGGCAGGAACCAGCTCAGCTTGTAGAGGTCGGTCGCCTCGCCCTTGCGCTGCCTCCAGATCTCGCCAGCCTGCACGTGCGAAGGGTCGCGCTTGAGCAGCACGTCGATGGCCTTGAACCCAAAGTGGGCGTAGGCGTCGTAGTACGGCAGGTCCGCGCCAGCCTGGTTGATGACGTCGCGAGAGTGCCAGTAGCCGTTCGAGCCTCGGAACCACGCGCGCTGGAGGATCTGCTCCGCCATGTGGTAGGCCATCTCCACCGCAGGCGCGTGCCCGCAGACCATGCCACCGTAGTACATCCCGACGCACATCACCTCGGCCTGCCACGGCATCGCGCGCAGGTCGCTGTCGCTCGCACCGATGCTGCCCGCGTTGGTCCACGACCACCACGCGTCGTTCGGCAGCATCTGCGGGACGACGAGCTGGTCGACGACCGACTGGAAGCGAGACGCCACGACACCAGCCAGCTCGCGGTCGGCGAGGTTGCGGAACAGCTCGGCGGCGACGAACGCCATCCAGCCGACTGCCCTGTTGGCGCTGAGCCAGTTGCCTGGCGGCTCGGTGACCCACCTGAACAGGAAGTTGGTCGCGTGCGCCTCGAGCAGTCTCTGCAAGTCTTGGCTCCGCTTGTAGCGAGCCGTGTGGAACAGGACGAAGTCGAACCAGTGCTCGTCCTCTGGCCCCTGGTAGCCATGGGCCTCAGCCGACGTGACGACGCGTGGCTTGCCGAGACCATCCGACGCGATGCGCAGGTTCGGCTGGCCGGTGTAGATGCGCAGGTTCGGGTGCGCGTCTCGGTCGAGCGAGTAGCCGTCTGCCTCCATGTGCACCATCGGCCACGAGCCGTCGCGCGCGGCGACGTCGAACACCGCGAGCGCTGTCGGGTCCTTCGCGATCGGGCCGCACACGAACGACTGCGCGCCCTGCGCTCCGGTCTGCCGACTGTCCATCGCAGGGTCCAGCGGCGAGTCGAACCAGTCGTGCTGCCTCGCCACGACAGTCGACAGCATCCCGTTCGTCCACGACACGACGTCGAAGCCATCGGGCAGGAACGGATTGCCTCCCCACATCTGGTTCTCGATGCCGCCTGCCTCGATCAGCGAGTTGGTCCACGCGTGCGCTGCCCACTTCTCCCTGTCTGTGGCTGTCTCGAGCCACAGTAGTGTCAGTGGCAGGTTGCGCGTCTGCCCGCTGGCCAGCCAGTCGCCCTCGCGCATGAGCGGCTGCCCGAGCGGCAGTCCTGGCACCGAGACGATGGCGTCGCCGACCTGTAACCGGAAGTTGGCAGGGATCATACCGACCATGTCGGGCACGCCTGGGTTGCTGCCGCAGATCATGATCTCGCCGGCGCACCACGACTGGTCTGGATACCAGATCAGGAACAGGTGCACTAGGAGCATCGGGCCGACGCGTGCCTGGTAGTGGATGTCGTAAGCAGCACCATTCGGCTCGGCGCTGACCTTCGTCATCCGCACACCTGCGATGCGGACTGGGACGCCACCGAGCCACGCGTCGCATGGTGGTGCTGGCGGCAGCTGGAAGCCACCCTCGATCGCCTCGGCGAAGTTGATCAGCCGACGCTCGTGCGGAGCCAGCTCCGCGTAGACGCAGAGGTCGTAGGTGTCGAGTCCGCTCTGGCGTCCTCGGACGAAGTTGCAGTTCGACGTCGATCCCGACGCGAACGGGATGACGATGTCTGTCTTGGTGGGCCACCACGCGGCGAGTTCGTAGTCGCTGTGGCTGACGAGTTCTAGCTTGCTCACTTGCGCCTCCCGGCTTCTAGAATTGGTAGTCCTGCCTCGGTCGGAATGTAGATGATTTGCGCGCCGTTCTGGTGGTGGTTCAGCGCGTCGATCCACAGCCAGCGCAGGTAGCCCTCGGGACCGCCGAGTCCTTCCGCGATGATCTTGTTGGCTTGCGACACGCCCTTGCTGCGCTCGACTTCGGCTTCGGCCAAGAGCTTCGCGGCGTCGAGCTTCGCGTGCGCTTCCTGCACCGCGATCTGCCGGTTCTGCTCGGCTCGCCGCAGCTCGGCTTGGCCGGCGAGTCCCTGCTGCCAGACGGTGTAGTGTGGTAGACCGAGCATGAGAGCGAGCGTGAGGCAGATAACAGCGGCGACGATGGCGGAGACGATCTTGACGATGGAGGTAGTGTCTTGGCTCATGGGTGGTTCAGTCGTGGCGAATTCCCTTGAACACCGGGAATCTGGGTGCCTCACCTGGTTGCCTGCTACCTGGTGGGGGCTGGTACTTGATGGTGACCCGCTTGCCGACGAGACCGTCTGGCCAGTACTGTTCGCGCTCCGGCAGCGTGAACCCACTACCGCAGCCAAACTCGGTGCCGTCGTCGAAGCGGCACCATATCCCGCCGAGGTGACCTTTCGCGACCTTGCCTGCTCGCGAAGAGCCGCGACGACCCGAGGCCAGGTCGGCGTTCAGGTTCTCCTCGGCCTCGTACGCCGACAGCACCGTCGCCTCCTCGTCGTCGAAGGACTTGACCTTCATCATGATGCCCTCGCGCTTCGTCGACTTGCCGTGCTTGTACTTCCCCTTTGGGTCGCGCAGCATGGTCCCCTCGAACCCGTCCCTGACGTGACGAGCAACGACGTCGCGCAGCTCTGCCGCGGAGGCGACGTCGTTAGTCGGCACCACGGCGACCGGAGCGTGGAGCGACTTGATGACGAGCAGGCCGACGGTGACCAGCCTCTCCTCGTATGGTGGGTCGCTGATCCAGTCGAACACGACGTAGCAGAAGTCGGGCTCGCCGTCGTGCGACATGACGGCACTGTTGACCTCGCGGTGCGGTGCGGTCCAGTCGGCCAGCACCAGCTCGCCGTCGAGGCCGTCTGGGAGACTAGAGAGGCAGCACTGGACGTGGTGGTTCGGTATCGGTATTCCGTTCCTGCTGACGGCCACTCCGCCAACCATGACGGCGCGGATGCCGTCCAGCTTCGGGCTGGCCAGCAGTGGGTAGCGCAGCTGGTCGAACGGCGGGCACTTGCACGCGCGGAGGACCTTCATCGGATCCTGTCCAGGCGGTCGATCTCGGCCGCTATCAGCGCACCAGCGATGACTAGTCGTCGCCTCGTGTCGTGGTGCCTGCTGCGTAGGCCCCACATGTCAGAGATGACACCACCGAACGGTGTGTCCAGCCTGACCTGGATCTCCGTGTGCGCGACAGCTAGCTCGGCTGCGACCACCGCCAGCTGTCCGTCGGTGTGCTGGTCGTCGTGCGCCGCGTCGTACGGCTCGTGATCGAGCACGCGCAGACGCTCCTTGAGGATGTCGTCGGCGCCGCTCATGGTGTCACCTCCCCGCAGCGGACCAGCAGCTGCACCACCTTCTTCTCGATGGCTGTCGCCTCCTCGGGCAGCGAGAACACGCCCTCGTCGATGGCCTGGTGCAGCCTCGACAGGATGGCCTGGTAGGCGATGATCTCGGCGTTCAGGCGCTCCTGGACGGAGTCGAGCGTCGCCTTCAGTCGGTCTGCCAGCTCGACGACGACCATGGCGTCCCTGGCGCTGACCATGATCGGCCACTCGGGCGTCTCGCGCGACAGACCCTGGACAGACTGCCTGAGCTTCTCGAGGACGTGGTCTGCATCCCAGTGGACGCGGAACGCAGTCTTCTTGGCTCGCAGTGTCACCGGAACGCACTCGTCGCAGTGTTGGTCGGCTGTCCTCCCGTGCGCGCAGACACCCTCCATCGGGTCTAGCGGGTCGTTGGCTGGGTAGCTCACGGCATCACCTTCTTGATGACGGACAGCGACAGCTTGACCATGGCGCGCTCGGCGTCGGCTAGCTCCCTGGCCGTACTCGTCGCCACCAGCACGGTGTGCGGACCCATGGACACCATCGCCCGCGCCTTCACGAACGCGTGGTTCTCCGGAGAGTCGAGCACGCACTCGACGATGGCGCGGTGCTGCTCTTCGGTAGCTCGGTAGGCGACGCCGAAGAGCATGTAGTCTAGCTTGCCCTCGTCGCGTGGCTTGAGTGTCAGCTCGCCACGCATGAAGTGCTGGTGCGCGTCTGGATCCGGGACATCCGGCGGAGGGTTGCCGAGCGACAGGACGTAGTCCGCCAGCGTGCGCGTGTCGACGTCCCAGCGCTGCGGCTCTGCCATGATACCTTCGGCGACGCGTCGGATCCACCCTCGGTTGGGAGAGCTCATCGGTGCCCCGCGTAGAAGATGCGGACCATCTTGCCGACGGTCGAGGACGACACGCCGAGCATGTCGCCTATGGTCGCCTGGGTGAAGTGCTGCACCAGTGCGCCGACCAGCGCGATGCGCGTTCGGTCCACTGGTCGGCGGAAGCTGGCCGTGAGAAGGAACTCGCCCTTGTGGTGGACGTACTTCCGGTCGCGGCGCTTGCGCTTGCTGCGCAAGAGCTGCTTGAGATCAACTCTCGTTTCTGTCATGCTGTTCTCCTGTCGACTGTCGTACTGTTCTGCTGTCAGGCTGCTATGAGGCGTGCATCATATCATAACGGGTCCAACTTCGCAAGATCTATTTTCCGATTGTAGCCTCCTTCACGTATCCGTAGACGGTGGCGACGTGCACAGGTGCAGTCTGTCCGGGGATGGTGGCGTGCAGTTTCCTCCTCAGGTAGTAGAGGTGGTCCCCACCCTTGGACGTGATGAAGAACTTGCACCTCGCCGCCACGACCGAGTCGGCCACCTGCTTGCCAGCCAGTGGGCCGTCCTCAAGAATCAGCGTCACCACTGTGAGCCTCCCTCATCTCGACCGTGACAGTGGTGTGGTCGTGTCCAGACTCTCTGACCTCCCCCGTGACGATGTAGTCTCTGGTGCGGAAGGTGACTCGCTGTCCTGGGCTGAACCTCTTCTTGTACAGGAACTCGTCCTCGTGGACCAGCAGGAGCCCCAGGAAGAACCGAGTCGTCTCCACCTTGACGCTCTCGAAGTAGGCGGCAGCCTCCTCCTCCAGCGCAGCCTTCTGCTCCAGTGTCATCAGCTCCCACGCGTGCTCGAACAGTGCGTTGCGGTCTGGTCTCATGATGCCTTCTCCCATCTCTCTGTCTTGACTTCGGACTCCCACACTACAGGAACGCGCAGCAGAGGCTCCGGTGCCTCTAGCTGCTCCAGGATCCATGGTCGCCACTTCGCAATGGCGTCTCGGTGGCCGTGATACAGCAGTGCGTCGTGCACGTTGGCCTTGATGGTGATGCCGTCGGCTCTCAGCTCCGAGTTGTAGCGCGGAGCGGTAGCGATCATGCGGCGCTTGATCAGGTCCATGGCACCACCCTGGCACAGCGTGTTGAACGCCACGTGCGCACCCTTCTGCGGAAGGTGGCGACGGCGACCATAGATGTTGAACACGAACCCTCGAGCGCGAGCCACGTCCGCTGCTCTGAGGGCCGTCGGCTTCAGTGTCGGCAGCCGCTCGTGGTAGGTGTTGTAGACAGCCTCTCCGTGGCGCCAGCACAGCTCCTTGAACGCGACCATTCGGTTCTCCGGCTTCAGCCTCCCAGCCGCGATCGCCGCACCGACTTCACTGCCTACGGCCGACACGATGCTCTCGTCCGAGGCCAGCATGCTGACAATCTTGGCCTTTCCACCGCCGAACGCCGTGGCGAAGTTGATGTTCTTGGCTGGCTTCCGCTTGATCTTGCAGAGGTCGGCCACCCACTGGTGGAAGTCGGTGCGCGGGTTCGCGATGTACGCCGCGATCGCCGACTCGTCCTTGATGTGGTGGACGATGAAGCGGAACTCGATCTGGCTGGCGTCCGCGTCGAGGAACGCGTCGTCCGCGCTGTCTGTCAGCACTAGAGACTTGGCCCGACCATCGAACTGCTGGGCGTTGGGCTTGACGCACGACATCCGGCCCGTCCTGACCAGCTGGTTGTAGCTGGGGTGGACCTTGCCGTCCTCTCCACGGTGCTCCAGGAAGACGTCCACGAAGAGACTGCAAAACGTCTCCTCGTCGCGCAGCTTCAGCATGGTGGCGATTGCTTCAGACTTGATCGGGTCGGCCACGACCTCCGGGTGCCCCTGGTAGAGCAGCAGCGACTCGTACTTGAACGATGGGTTGCCGGTTTTCTTGTCGCGGTCCAGGACGGGTAGGCCCCACTTGCCGATCAGCAGCGCGTAGCTGTAGGCTGACGAGTCCGCGAACTCGGTACCGGTGATCTCGTTCAGGCGCGTGGCCAGCTTGATCTGCTTGTGGATGCTGACGATCCTGGACTTGCGAAGCTCCTGGTCGTCCGTCCGCATCCCCTCCCGCTCCATGTCGAACAGGACAGGAGTCAGCTTCTTCTCCATCTCCCACGTCGGCCTGACCTGCTCCGGTAGGTTCTCGAGGCAGTGGCGGAACAGGCTGCGGTTGTGCAGCACGTCGTCGCAGCCGTAGAACCCGAGTATGTCCGACGGCACCAGTGCGTAGTCCTTGGCCTTCCTCCGGTTCGGCAGCTTGTAGCCAGCGAGGAAAGCCTTGACTCGGTCCTCACTCTGGTAGTCCGCACCGATCCACTCCCGGCAGAGGTCCTTCAGGTCGTGTGAGAACCTGTCGGAGTCGATCAGCTTGGCTAGGACGTTGGTGCACTCTAGCTGGCATGTCTCTGGGAACAGCGCACCGTCGACCGCCGCGAAGTGCGCGTCGAACTTGACCATGTGGTTGGTCCAGTGCGTCGCAACCTGGAGGAGATCCCGCAGCCACCGCAGCACACCATCCACTGGCAGGTTGGGCGAGCTGCGCATCCGGAACGGCACCGCGACCGCTGGCCCCTCGTCGTCGAAGGCGACAGACCACATGCACGCTCGGTCGCCCAGGTACGGGAACAGCCCACCGTTGTTCAGCTCCTCAGGCTCGTCCTTGTGGTAGCGCGTCTCGCAGTCGAGGAAGACTCGCCCTGGCCTCGGCTTCGGCAGGTCGAGCACCGACGTGGCGAGAAGGTGGCCTGGTGCTAGTTCCAGCATCAGAAGTCGTCTCCAGTGGTGTCGTGCTGCTCGGCTAGGTTGGTGTCGGACTGTATACCCTTCAGCAGTGCTATGAACTCGGGGTTCTTGCTGTACTCGGACCGTCCGGTGCGCAGCAGAGCACCCTTGCGAACCAGCAGGCTCAGGATCTGCCTACCACCGTCGACGTCCATGGCCGACGCGCTCATGATGTCCTCCAGCGATATCGTGTCGCGCCGCAGCATCACGGACGCCAGGTCCACAGGGAACTTGGTTCCACGAATAGCCTTCACTATGGACGGTGGGTCCTGTATCTTGGACATCATCTGCTGCGCCGCACTGAAGTCTGCGTAGCCCATGACCTTCGAGCTGTAGATCTTGTCCAGGAACCTGCCGACGAACTCCACGTGCACCTTCGTGACCAGCAGGTTCACGCCGTCTGGGCTGCTGAAGACCCGAGCCGCGAGCGCGCACGCCAGCCTAGCCACCTTGAGCCGTATGGTCCCCTGGTCTACCAGTGGCACCGACTCCGAGTACTTCTTGCACAGCGTCATCGCGACAGCGACCACAGCGTCCGTGGTCTCGCTGTCGATCAGTATCTGCTCTGGCTTGCGCGTCCACGCCCACAGGATCAGCGACTTCGAGACCGCGGAGGTGACGAAGTGGTCGACCTTGGGTCGCGTCGACGGCATCGAGTTGATGACCTCGTCGGGCACCTCACCCTTGCCGACCGCTATGGCGAGGTCGAACCTGCGCACGTCCTCGAGCGACCCAATCAGCTCGTGGACGGCCTCGATCCCGAAGTGGAAGCTGTCCATTGGTCGCGGCGACCTCGGGTTGCTGATCATGATGATCCGAGTCCTCGCGCACGCGCGCCTGCGCTCTATCTTCGGGATCTCCGCGATGCCGCTGCTGCGCATGTCGGTCAGCTTGGACAGCACCTCTGTGCTCGCGCCTTTCAGCTCCTCGAGGATGATCAGCGTCCTGTCTCGCGCCGGAATGGCACCCCACCTGACGAACCAGCGGTTCCCCAGCTGCTCGAGACCGCCGAGCAGGCCAGCAACAGTCGCGTTCTTGCAGTCCACCCTGTCGCCGCACCCGTAGTGCGCCATGAGCCTGCTGGCGCACTCGCTCTTGCCCTGGGCCGAGTCGCCGATGACCAGGAGGTTGACCCACCCATTGACCTGGCGCCCGCCGAAGTTGAACAGTAGCGGCGAGTGCCACGTCAGGTCGCACGCGAGGTGCATGTCGCGACGCCTGAAGATCCACGTCACGTTGGCCTCTATGTCGTCGTAGATGGCCTTCAGCTTGCGGTTCAGCGCAGCCTCGGTGTCGACCTCTGGCTTGAGCACAGCCATCGCCCTGACGTCGTCCACCGACGGGTCGTAGGTCGACAGCGTGTCCTCGAGCTCCTCGTGCTCGGTGATGAGCGCGACAGCCTGCTGCGTCTTCGGGTGTGGGTAGACGGACCCTCGCATGCGGCATGGGATGTTCAGCTCGGTCTGCGAGCTTGAGACCACCATTGCGGGGTACCACGCGTCACCCACGCGACCACCAGCGATGTCTATCGGTGGGCTCAGCCGCACGTCGTGGACTACATGGTGCGTCCGGACGTGGAACTTGACCACCTTGCAGGGTGGGATGCCCAGCGCGTCCGAGATCCGCGCTGACTGCTCCTTCTCCGCCGAGCCGACGATACCGAGGACGGCCGACGAGCCTCCCTCTATGGTCATGCGGACCCAGCCAGCCTCGTCGGACTTCTCCAGCCTCACTGGGCAGACGATGCACCCTGGCTGGTCGCGAGAGCACTCGATGTCTAGCTCCTTCGGCACTAGGAATGGTGTCTGGTCCGCTGCCGCTATGATGGCCTTGACCTCGATCAGCTCGCCCACAGTCGAGTTTGATATCGCCTTGTCGAGGTCTAGGTGCCTCGCCTCCTTGCTGGAGGCGATGACCGACTTCTGCGGTGGGGTCCACTCTGGTGTCGCGTCGATCAGCTTCTTGAGCTGCTCACCTGTCGCACCCAGGACACCGACCCAGTCGTTGATGTCGCCCTTGGGGAACTGGGCCTTGTCCAGTGGCAGGCGAATCACCCTCACCTCCTTCGCGGAGGTGTGCAGTGCGATGGCCAGCTGCCTCGCGGCGGAGATGCCAGCCTCGTCGACGTCCATGCACACGTAGACGGTGCGGTCCTTCATCAGTGCGGACCACTCGTCCTTCCAGTGACCCTCGCCTCCGGTCGACGAGACCGCCGAGATGCAGTAGTCCCTCAGTATGGTCCCGGCCACCAGAGCTTTCATCTCACCACCGCAGATGATCACTGGCTCTCCCGTGACCATCTGCTCTACGCGGTACAGCTCCGGGGCACCATGTCCAGGTGTGTTGCGCATCTTCTGCGGACCCGGAGCGCCTGGCAGGTATCGTCGTATGTTGACGCAGCGACCGGCGGAGTCGAACACGGGGATGGTGATGCGACCGTCGTGGAATCCCAGGCGAGCCTCGCGCATCATGGCCGGAGTCACGCCGCGCTTCTCAAGCTCCTTCAGCAGTGGTCCGGCCTGAGCCAGCGCAGCGTGGAACTTCTCGACCGTCTGCGACGGTATCTCCGACACGCCAGCCAGGTCTGGATACCTGGTCTGCAAGTCTGCGAGGACGACCCTACGCTCGGTCTTCAGGAAGTAGGCCAGCAGCGACACGAAGTCGCCACTGGCCCCGCAACTGGGGACGTAGCACTTCCACACGTGCTCGACCGTGTTCAGGCTGGCGGAAGGGGTCGTGTCGTCGTGGACTGGGCAGCAGAAGCGTATCTCGTGCTCCCCAGCTGCGGTCCACTTCACCTTCAGACGATCCAGCTCGGTGAAGATGTTTACCGACTTGACCCCTCCCATGCCGATCACATCTCTGTCTCGTTCGCCGGATCGTCTCCCTCGGTCTTGCTCTCAGCAGCCTCGTGACCAACTACGATCAGCTGCGCCTTGTAGTCCTTCAGTAGCTCGTCGTACATGTTCTTGAACGGCTCCGCGTCCTCGTTGGCCACCCACGGCGAGTCGGCTGGGGCGAAGTCGAACCCGTACCACTGGCCCTTGTCGTTGGTGCGGTGGCCGACTGACACCTTCCACACCGTGGACCACATCGGAGCCTGGACCTGGTAGTTCGCAGCCTGGATCTTGCGCATGCGGATGGCGCTGATCAGCGACATGCCCTTCTTGAACTCGGCCCGGTTGAGGCTGATCACGCACTGCGCTCCCTTCAGTGGGCCGCTGTACACCACGCACAGGAAGTTGAGGTGGTGCGTGTTGCGCATGGTCAGGCGCGTGCCGTCTGGCAGCGGGTCGCCGTACGCCTCCTTCCTGCGGTTCGGGTCGCTGCACTTGGCCGCCAGGATGCTCGCTCTGTCGAGGCTCTTCTCGCGGATCATGGGCCCGGACTTGTCCCTGCGGTCTGCCCAGCAGACGAACTCGTCGAAGAACATGACCGGGACCATGTCGAACGACTCGTCGACCTTGACCAGCAGCTGGTCGGCTGCTGGGATGATGGCGCTGCCCTCGCCGTACTTCTTCTTGAACTCCAGGTTGGACATCGGCTGGAGGATGGCGACACGGTTGAGGATGCGGTGGTGCCGCATGGTCTCCATCGTGTCTGGGAGCTGACCCGCCTCGATCATCGAGAGGAGGGAAGCTGGAACGTCGCCCACGCGGACGACAGCGTGCTCGTCAGAACTCTTCTTTGTTGCCATTGGACTTTGCTACCTTTCGCTTTCGGAACACGACCACGGCCTCGGTGAACGTCGCCGAGATGCCTGGAGGTGGCTTCTCACCACGTACGGCCCGCTCGGTCAGGATCTCCTGGATCCTGGTGAACGACGGCCGCAGCATGTCGCGCTGGATCATCTCGTCGGAGAGACCGATCCAGCGCATCAGTTCGATGTACGCCTCGGATCCCTTGTCTGGGATGTTGGGCTTCACCACGAGATCCGGCGTCGCGGTGGCCAGCTCGCCCTTCAGGACGACCTCCTTCCCCTGTAGGGAGTCGACGGACGTCCTCGCGCAGATGTACTTGCTGACGACCGACTGCGTCTTGTCGCACGAGATGCGCAGGTCGTCGCAGATCTTGCTGATCTCCCGGCACATGAACCCGGCGTCTACGAGGTCCTCCATGGCTGTGCTGTGCACGCGAGCTGGTATCCCCTGGAGCAGCTCGTGGACCTCTAGCTGGAGCGACTGGAACCGACGATACAGTACTGAGAGTTCTGGCTTCATTGGTTGTCTCTGTGCGTGCTGACTGCGCTCTCGGACCCGCGCGCTCGCATCTCCGCCTCCACGAGCATGAGGTAGCGCCGAAGGTCGCGGATGTCGTCGATGATGCCCTCTGCACGCTTGTCGACCTCGATCGCCTTGAAGACGTCGTAGCCGTGCTGAGCCACCTGCCTCTCTGCGCGATCGATCTTCCGCGCCAGCATCATCCATGCTCCGACACCACCGCGCTTCTTCCACGAGTCGCCGTAGCTCTTCTCCGCTTGGAGGAGCCCAGCCACGTCGTCCTTCGCCACACCAGCCAGCTCGTCGAGGTAACTCATCGCAGCACTCCTAGCTTCAGGAACTCTCTTATCTCCTCCGGCATCTCCTGCTCCTGGATCGCGTCGTGGCACCGATCCAGGACAGGCATCACGTTCTTGTTGCCCATGTCCAGCTGGTCCAGGCACCACATCGCCAGCTCCAGGAGGTCGAGTCCTCGGAGCCACGCCAGCTCGGACGGCAGCAGCTTGTCCTGCATCACGGAGAGCTCGCTGTTGACCACTTCCTCGGCCTTGGCGACAGCCTTGCCGAGATCCGGGAACCGAGTCTTGGCGGGGCGCGGTGTGTCCCCGATCTCCAGCTCCGCCGAGTCGTGGTACAGTATCGCCTCGATGAGCGCCTTGCTCGGCTTCGGGCACAGGCTCATCAGCAGGTTCAGCATCTGGTATGTGTGCTCGGCGACCGAGTAGCTGCCGTGGTATGGGATGCCGTGGCACCGCTGGACCCTGCCAGCTCGGCGAAGCTCGAGGATGGCGGTCAGCGTCCTGGTCACTTGATCCTCCTCTCGAGCCACTGCTGACTGGCCAGCTTCCAGTCGCAGTCTGGCATGCCGGCCACCACACCCAGCGCGTCCAGGATCCTGGTCTGGTTCTCGCGCTGGGAGAACGCTGCGTGGGCGCGCCGCATCGGGAGCACCACTTGCTTGAAGAAGTACGTGAAGTAGTGCGGCGAGTCCCAGCCATCGTTCACGAACGTCTGCACGTCCAGGTCGAGCGCGCTGACCTCCTCGCCGGCGAGGAGGAGTGGCAGGCACACAGTTCCAGTGGCGTATGGGTTCAGCACCGTGTCCTCTCGGCGATACCTCGTCTGGCTGGCGAGCTGCTCGGTCATCGACCAGTGCCTCTCGTAGACGTGGGTGTTGGAGCTGACCTGCGAGTAGCGCCCAACCTTGCAGCCGACCATCGCCGCGACGTACTCCTGCATCACGCTGAAGTGGACGACGTTGGCACCATACGAGCCCCAGATGAGGTCGTTGCTCCGGTTGAAGACGAACATGTCTAGCTCGTCGCCTCGCCTGTGGAACGACACCGACAGGTTGCACGGGATGTCCTTGCCGTCCCGGTCAGCGATCGACGGGTCCATCCGACCATCCCAGATCGCCAGGACAGCGCGGCGGTCGTCAGGGTCCTTCTGTAGTCGGCCGGCGACCCACCTCAGCTGGTCGTGGCTGTACCACTTGCGCCACCTGAACCCGTAGGCAGCGCTGAAGCTGATCCCGTCGTCACTGTAGTCGGCGATGTTGCCGCTGAACTGCGAGACGAACGCGACGTCGTTGCGTCCCGCCAGCATCCACACCGCCTCGAAGAGGTGGAAGAACGGGTTGCAGTCCCGCACCGGATCGAACAGGACTCGCTCCACTGGGCGCTGGTACTCGGTCGAGAAGACACCGCGATACGACAGCACCCTGCCGTTGCGGGAGTTACCCTTCTCACCATGGAGGAGCATCCGGTGGCACGCCTCTGGGAGTGCCTCGTTGACGTTGCGAACTGTGATTGCTATCATGGTACGTGTCTCGTCTTGTCGAAGCCCAGCTGGAGCTTGTGGTCGTATGGTCGGAACTGAGGGAACGTCCACGGCGCGTGCGCCTCGTACAGCTGCGCCGCACTCTTGTGGGCCTCCCCGAACGCGTAGCTGGTCGCCTCCTCGGTGAACAGCTGGCACCACTTCGCCGCGAACATAGCCTCGACTGGGTCGGCAGTGCCTGGGAAGTGGCGGTACTCGACCGTGCCGTGCTTCCAGAGCGACCTCATGTTCATGCCTGGGCGCTTGGCGATGTGCCACGCTCTGTTGCCGTTCGCCATCGGCGAGGCGTGCGCGTCCTTGAACTCTTCCGGAGTGGTGGCAGCGAGCAGCTCTGCGACGCGCTTCGGCGGCAGCTGGTGCTGGTGGGAGTCCAGGTTTCGGCGGTATCGCCTCGCCGCACCATTGTAGGCTGCGAGGTCTGGGAACTGGTCGGGGTCTGGAGGGACGATCTGCTCCACGTGCGAGTAGACAAATGGTGCGTTGTGGCTCAGGTAGTAGTAGAACCGCTTCAGCTTCTCGACGTCCCGCACCAGCTCGCCGAAGCGCACCATGTCCCTACAGTGCACGTGGAGGTTGCACTTGTAGTTGATCGTCGGGTCGAGGTGCTCCTCGAGACGAGCCACGATGGTGTGGATCTCGTCGAGCTGGGCGGTGGGTCTCGTGTTGATCTCGCCACCCCACCGCCATCCAGTGCCGTCTGGACTGTTGGCGTGACCGTCGCTGTTGACGACGCTGTAGTCCTGAGTGTTCCACCGGCCCAGCTCCTCTGGTATGGTGGCGTGGCGGTCCACGTCCGCCCACTCTAGCTCCAGCCCAACGGTGATGTCGCTCAGCATGACAGTGCTGCCTTCGTCCTCTCGACGGACCAGTCCTTCCACGTGGGCGTGATCCCGTTCGCAGACACGTTGCCACTGGCCTCGGCCAAGTACTGCCGACCGAAGGTCTCTGACCTGTACTGCCACAGCACGTCCCAGTGGATGCCACGCCTGACCTTGTTCTCCATCTTGCAGATCTCGATCGCCTGACGGTCGATGTAGCTGCCGACGTACCGCTTGCCGTCGTGCCACTTGCGGTACGCGCAGAGCACCGTCTCTGTCTGCCACACTGTTGGTGGTGTGGGGAGCTTGGCCAGCGTAGATCTCAACTCGACCCACTTCTCCTGGGTGACACCGACGGCCTCGGGTGGTGTCTTCGCCTCTCGCTCTCCGATCAGCTCGTCCAGACCATACGCGTGGTAGAGACCATAGCGGCAGGACCACGCCTTGGACAGGTCGAGGTCCGTCGGGCACAGGTCCAGTGGTGTCACTGTGTGCAGTGCCTCGAGATACAGGAACAGCGCGAACTGCCCGAAGGAGTGCAGCCCAGAGGCCGACCTGTACAGCGCGTCGTATCGCTCCTCCGGCGTCGCCTGGTCGAACTGGGAGAAGTGCTCCTGCTGTGTCTTGCCACCGAGCCAGTCCCGATAGCTGACGAACGCCGGGACCAGCATCGAGCTTGATCTGACCCAGCGTCGGTCGGTCTGGCAGAGTGAGTTGTACCTGCCACCACCATCCCACCACCGCCGCATGCGCCCAACGTCGACGTTCTCGTAGTCCGGGAACTCGTTGTACCAGTAGAACGCGTTGGCTCCGCAGTAGCTCATGGCGTAGAGCCACGCGACCCAGTAGCGCTGCTCGACGTTCAGCTCGTACCTGTCGCACAGGTACAGGAGCATCGAGTAGGACGGGTCGATGTCGCCGCACCTAGCCGACTCGGTGTGGTAGCGGAGGTACTCGTCGATGCGACTGGTCACGGCCACTCCACGACCTCCAGCTTCAGTGGGACGAGTTCCCTGAGGGACTCGAACCCAGCCCTGACGAAGATGTCCCGAGTAGACGCGTACCACCTGGCCCCGAGGTGGTCCGACGACCACAGCGGACGACGCTCGTTGCGGAGAGCGTGCAGCTTTCTCGCTCCCCAGTCCGCCCACACGCCAGCGAACGACCCGCCCATGGTGGCCACGAACTGCTCGGCCGACCCCTGCCTGCGAAGGAACAGCTCGCCGTCGTTGGCGGTGTCGCACCTGACACCCCAGCGCCGCTCGAACTCCTCCTTGGTGCCCATGTCGATGACCCCGTTGAACGCCAGAGCTACACGGTCGACGACGATCGGCTGGTTGTTCTCCGGCACGGTCCAGTCGCCGCTGGTCGAGTAGCGCGCGTGCGCCACTGCTGGCCACCTCGGGTCGAACGCACCCACCAGCGCGTCTATCGTCGACTTGACGACCCGACCATCCTGGGCCAGACCATACGCGTGAGTGCCTCGTATCCTGGACTGCAACAGCAGCGCGCGGAACGCCTCCTTGACCACACCTACGAGGCCTGCCTCTGGCGTTGGCACGTAGCCGATCACTCCGCACATGCTGGCTCCCTCAGGGCGGCGACCACCCACTGGAAGGCGGACTCCCTGTCTAGCTCGTGGACGCGCACGCCGAACTCCCTGAGTCGCTTGGTCGACGAGATGACCGACTTGAACTCGCGAATGGTGTTCTCCGGGTTCAGCGGGTCGTAGTTCCCCTTCGCTATTCGTCGGTCCTCCACGGCGTCGATCGCCATCTCGAGAGGCGTCGTCAGGACGACCACGTCGACCGGGCAGATCTCGTTCACCTCCAGCAGTCGGTGGATGGAGTTCTGCGCGACGATCCCCTCGAAGAGCACGTTCTCGCCAGCGCTGGCTGCTGCCAGTATCGGGTCGAAGATCTTGTCCATGGACTTGATCGTGTCGCACCCGCCAGCCGGAGTCTCGTAGTGCCCCATGATGGTCAGCGGGACCAGCCCACCGCCGGAGCATGCGTACCTTGTCGGCTGCTTCCTCCCCTCCTCGAAGGACGGGACGACGCTGGTGTAGAGCTCCTTGACTCGGCGGACCACCACGGACTTCCCAGCGCCGTGGGTCCCTCGGATGCTGACGATCACGGAAACACCTCTCTGAGCATGGTGGTCAGGAACGCTCGTCCCTGCTCTCGGTTGACAGCGTCGTTCCACCAGCGGCACAGGCCACTGGTGTGCGGGATCCAGGCCACGCGAGTGCCGCAAGGCTGGCCACTGAAGAAGTCTCTGGCTGTGTGCCACACGCACGGCTCCGCAGCGTTGGCCCCGAACGTGGCGTTGGCCGCTCTCCGACCGAGGCACAGCACGCCTGCCAGGTTCTGGGCCCAGCACTTGGTCAGCACCTGCATGGCCACCTCGGCTGCGCTCTCCTTGGCGCGCTTGCCCCACCGACGGACGGGGTACCGCGCGACGTTGTCCCGCACGCCAAAGACGGCGAGGTACTGCTCGTCGGTCCAGCCAGCGTGGTCGCGCAGGCGGTTCGCTGTGTGCCTGACTCCAGACTGGTCGGGGCGGAGCCACAGGTCGGGGCGCCTCTCGACAGCCTTGTTGGGGCTCTCGCCGAGCAGGACGAAGGTGGTCGCAGTTATCATCACGCTCGTGCCCTGTAGATCTTCCGCTTCCGGCGGATGCCACCGGAGTGGCCGTTCCCGAGATACTCGACACCATGGAACCCAGCGCGCTCCAGGCACGCTATGGTGTCCTCCTTCTTGAAGCCAATCTGGATGTTGCACTCGAAGTACAGCGTCTCGGTGCACAGCTCGTGCATCATGCCGTAGAAGCTCTCGAGGTCGTCGATGTACTCGTCGACCGAGGAGCACAGCACGATGTGGTGTGGGCAGCGCCACGGCGCGACCTCCGGAAGGTCGTTGAAGTCCTCCTGGTAGAACGTCGCGCCGAGCTTGTACTGCGTGGACAGTGCGTTGCACAGCGCCACACGGTCCTGGCGGAACTCGACGCCAGTGACCACCGCACCACGCTGCGCCGCCTCGAACGACATGGCTCCGACGTTCGACCCGAGGTCCAGCCATGTCAGTCCTGTGAGCGACTCTGGGACGCCGAAGTCGACGAACCGCTGCTTCGTGTCGCGCACAGCGACCATGTCGTCGAGTCCTGGCAGGGTGATGCTGGAGTAGATGCCGTGGCCGCGTCGGCCTGGCGCGACCTTCTTGCCGGAGCCCGACAGTCGGACTATCTCCGCTCTCAGCTCGATCAGCTCCTTCTGGGACAGGGTCACGAGTCGTCCCTCGGAATCGCCCTGCACAGGATGCACCACAGCGTCACTGCGAACGCGGAGATGCACAACCACGCCGCGATGACGATCAGGATGTCGGTGAAGCTCAGGCTCATGGGTATCTCCTCTTGGCGCGTCTGCCAGCCTTGATCCTCAAGTACTTGTCGTACTCGCAGAGGCAGTGCTCTACCTCGCGCATCTCCCACACGGGAGTGACGAAGTAGCGGCGCGACTCGTCCAGTATCTCTCGCATCATGCCCATCATCTGGTCGCGGTCGGACTTGCGAGACCGCACGAACCACTTCCGGTATCCCTTCAGCAGCCACCCGAGCCCACGCGTGCAGCCTGGTCCTGGGTTGGCCCACGTGTGGATGTCAGTCGCTTGGCGCAGGGTGTCCGTCCACCGCAGGTCGGTCACGATCTCGTACGCCATGAACGCGCCGAGTCCGCGCTCCTCGCAGAGCTTGGACCACACCGCCTGGAGTGTTCTCGTGTCCTCCAGTATCACCTGCCACCGGTCGACAGCCTTCGTGACGGACGCAGCGACGTACTCGAGCTTCGGCCCTCCTGGGCAGCAGATGATGTAGGCCGGACTGAATATCGGCCTGCCCGCAGCACGCTCCGCCTTCAGGACCCGAAGAGCAGCCCTCTCGTCCCAGCCGTACCTCAGCTGGTTCAGGATCAGCTGGCCGGTCTCTATGCGGTTGAACCACCTGAACGCCACTGTTGCCGAGAGGCTCTGCTGCGGACTGGCCGACACGTGGTTGCGCACGTTGTCGCGGAACCAGCGCGTCGTGCGGTCGTCCTCCCTGTAGACGTTGCAGAAGAAGTTGTTGCGTAGCACAAGATCCTCGGTCCACGGCCACGGCTGGCCGGACTCTTTCCTCTTCCTGATGCGCTCTCGCTCCAGGCAGAACTCGAAGAATGGCTCAAGTATCATTGTTCGGCACGAGCTCGTCCGGACTCAGCGCACGACTGCGGTAAGTCCCACCATCTCTCGCGTCGAATATCAGCACACTGATAGTTCCGTCCACAGACAGTTCCAGCGCGGCCAGCACCATCATCGCCACTGACGGCACTGGCCCGGACAGACCAATGGAGTCTTCCTTGGAGTCGAAGCCGATCTTCTCCATAGCCTCCGCGATCCTGCGAAGACAGTCCTGCCCACCGAATGGGTTCACACTCTTGACGTCGGGGAACAGGAAGCAGATCTCTCCGTAGTCGCGTGCCGACTCCACGTCGAAGCGTGGAATCGGAGCTATGAATATCGATCGTTTCATGGTGCTTGCATCGACTCGACAGTCAGCCACCCGACCTCCTGCTCTGTGCAGATCAGTCGTGAGATCGTCTTGGCGCCGCGGAGTACTGGCGGTTGCTTGTAGACCCACCACTCACTGCCGTCGTACTCTCCACGCTCCACCCACGACCCATCCGCAAAGCGGATCACGAGGTCACGTGCCACCTTCTGCGCTCCGTAGCTGCTGTCGTACTCCTGGTCAGCCATGGTCGCGAACTGCTCCCACGAGCAGGCGTACTCGCCGTCTGCGGAGCCGACGAAGCTGATGGTGTCGACCGACTGGCCAGCGTCAGCGATCGCGTGGCGAGTCTCTTCGAGTAGGTTCGTCATTTGCTGTCGTCCTGTTGTGCTGTTCAGAGTGACAGGTGCTCCCTGTCACTCGGCGACTTTCGCCTTCCTCGCGCGACGGCCCTTGCGTCGGCGGCCCTTGCCCTTGCGTCGGCGACGCTTTGGTTTGTCCTCGCCGGCACCCCCGACCATCATCTCGGAGATGTAGACTCGCACCAGCTCGGATAGAGCTTCCTGCACTGCACTGCTCTGCTTTCGTCTCATGTGGTCTCACCTTGCGGAAAAAGGTAGCCTGCTGGGTGATTCATGCGAAACGTTCAGGGTTCGTAGCGGCGGATCTCCCGCCACACCACAGCCCAGCAGGCTACCAGTCATTCTAGTCACGCTCCGTGCGCACGGAGAAAGTCTTGCCACCGTCGGTGGTGACGACGTCCGCGCCGCAGCCACGGCACGCGAACGCTCCGTAGTTGCCGCCACCGCCGCCACCATAGTTGCGCATCTCGGTCGCGCAGAACGCGCAGACCGGCGTCGGGATGCTGTCGTCGGCCAGCCTGCTGAACGCAGTCTGGTACGGCTCGTGCTGGACCCTGACGAAGTGGTCCCACAGGGACTTCTCCATCGCCTCGTCCAGCGGCTCGGCGCGCACGCCTGACGAGTCGCCACCATACCACACCTCGCCTCCCGGGATCGAGTCCCTGAGGAAGCGGGCGAGCGTCAGGATAAACGGCAGGTCACCGCGCTCGTAGCCGACTCCGTAGAAGCGCGTGGTGAGGTAGACACGGAGGAACGTCTCGCCTGCGGCTGGCCTGAGGGACGGACCGTCCTGCTCGTAGACGGTGACGCGCTCCAGCATGTGGCGGTTGGCGCTGTCGTCCCACTCCTCGGACGCGGTCATGCGTGCCTCGCCGGTGGTCTTCTTCGAGATCCAGAACCTGCCGTGGCCGAACGCTCCACCGATGGCGAGCCGCAGCGCGCGGATCTCGCTGTCGGGAACCTGTCGCTTGACACGTACGAACATCTCTGCGTCTATGCCCATGCTATCGTCCTGTTGGTTGGTGAGTGATGAGGCAACGGGGGAGCTTCGGGAAAGGGGAAGAAGGAGAGTCTGAGCTCTTACGTTCGTCGCGAACAGCCCGTTGCCATGTGTGTCAGTCTTGTTCCGTCTTGATCTTCAGCACGCGGTTCAGCGTCTCGCGCAGGTCCGCCACCGTCACCGCCATCTCGCGCTTGGTCGAGATGCGCTCCAGTACGGTCTCGTCGATCGAGCCAGGCACCACCAGGTCGATGACCTGCACTGGCATCCTGGTCCCGCGTCGGTGAGCACGATCTTCAGCTTGCGCTCGAAGGATGGCCGACCAGCCGATGGAGAAGAAGACCTCCATGTCGCAGAACCCGTCGCTCGCCTCGGGGTTCCGAGTGTCGTAGCCGAGCAGGTTCAGGCCGACTCCCGCTGTCTGCGGATTGCCGACCATGACCTTGAACTCCGGGTCGCAGTTGAACGCGTCCACCAGCCGGTCGCGATCGTCCGACGACACCGCACCGTGGTAGCAGCCGTGCTTGATACCTGCCTTGGTCAGTGCGGCCGAGATGATCTCGATGTTGTGCACGAACTGGCACCACACGACGGTCTTCGCGCGCGGGTCGCGCTCGGGTGAGAGCAGCAGGTCCAGCAGCGCCGCGACCTTAGGATTGTCTGGCGAGAGCTCCGCGACGCGCCGTGGCACGACGACCTGGCCGTTGTCCATGTCGACCTTGGCGTCGTAGGTGATGAACCCACTCGTGATCTGCGCCAGCCGCAGCAGCTGCGTCAGCACGTTGTTCACGGTCATCTCGTCCACCACAGCGCCGGACAGCTGGTCCTCGATCTCGATGGCCAGCTCGTCCTGGAGCCTGTTGTAGACCTCGGCCTGGTAGGTGCCCATCTGGACCTCGATCACGCTGCGGACCTTGTCCGGCAGGTTCAGCCCAGCCTCAGCCTTCGTCACGCTGAACGACATCCGCGAGAGCCGCTCCTGGAGCAGCGGGATGTTCTTGAGCCCCACCAGACGCTGGACTCCCTGCGCACCGTTGTCGACGCGCTCCCAGACGCCGTGGAACTCCTTGAACCCGACGCGACTGGTGAACCCGCTGCCTCCCTTGCGGAGGAACTCCAGCTGGCTCCACAGGTCCATCGGCGAGTTGCCGATCGGCGAGCCTGTCAGCGACATGCGACGCTGAGACGCGTCGCGCAGCTTGACGACCGCGTTGAAGCGGTCCGTCTTCGGGTCCTTGTAGTTGTGCGACTCGTCGGTGATGACGTCGTCCCACGGGATCAGCGAGATGTAGTCGGCTGTGGTGCGGACCCCGTCGTAGGACGTGATCAGCACGCTGAACTTCATCCCGTTTTCCGGTCGGGAGATCTCGGCGAGCTTGCGGACGCGCTTCGCGAGGCCACCACGGAGAACGGTGACCTTCCCGTTGACGTGCGAGAACTTCTGGAACTCGCGCTGCCAGTTGAGGCGCACGTTCTTCGGGACGATCACGAGGACGCGCAGCATCTTGCCACCGTCCTTGCACTGGATGCCGCCCTCGATCTCCCCACGCTCGAGCATGAGCGCGAGCATGTTGACACGCTGGACGGCGCACGCGGTCTTCCCGGTGCCCATGTCCATGAAGAGACCGAAGCCAGGGACCATCAGGCTCAGCGCGGTCGCAGCCTTCTGGTACGGGGACAACAGTGCGTCCTTCCTCTCCTGCCAGCAGGACGGCAGTGGCGGCAGCTCGCCGTTCTCCTTGAACCGCGCTGCGTGGACCGCGACGTCGAGTCCGACCTCGTAGTCCTGCGCAAGCTGGTCGAACCGCTCACGCGCCTCGTCGCTCACGAACACGATGCGGTCGCGTGGCCAGCTGCGCAGCGTGATGACAGCGTTGCTGTCCGTCGCCGCGACGTTGTAGACGTCGTTCTTCTTGTCCCACTTCGCCTCCATCAGGCGCGTGTTGAAGAACTGGCTGGTCTCGTCGCTGGGTGCGGCCCAGTGGTCGTGCATCTCGATCCCGTTGACCAGGTAGCGAGACGTGTTGCCGACCGTGCGGTGCGCAGGATTCGAGGTGAGAGACCTCGCTCTCATCACGAAGTGGCCTCCGGACCAGTCCACGCCGAGGTAGTCGGTCGGGACCAGGCGCAGGGGACGCAGCTCCTTGGGCTGTGTTGCTGTCGCTTCCATCGTGCTGTCGTGCTGTTGGTCGCGCCAGGTTGTAGTCTGACGCGAGGCGGTGCATCATATCATAGACGCACCTTGGTCGCAAGAACAATCTTTACTTTTTCCGCCTCTCCGAGACTCGCCTCTCCACAGGCACGCGCCTGTCAGCAGGTGCTCGTCTGTCCGGCGTCCTGGAGATCAGCAGCTGCATCCAGACCGCCTGGGCCACCCTGTCGTCCTCCTGGCAGAGAGCCAGGAGCCGCTCCTTCTTCTCTAGCTCCTCTCGCTTCTTGGCGAGAGCCGGAGCCGCTGCCTCGCGCGCAGTACGCACGCTGGTCAGCCTGGCCTGGAGCGAGGCGATCTGCTCCTCGATGCGACGCTCCTCGTCGCCGACGGCGTCGTACTCGAAGACGCGCAGCGCCTTCCTCAGACGCTCCACCACCTCGGTGAGGGCGATCACGCCCATGTGCTGTTGTGCTGTCATGCTGGTCCTCTGAAATGGCTCGGTCATGTTGCGCACAGACCGACAAGCGGACTCCGATCAGGCGAGGAGCGCCGAGACGTCGATGCCCTCCTTCTCCAGGGTCGCGCGGAGCTCGGCCAACGCACCCGCGAGCTTCTGGATGCGCTTGACCTGCGCGCGCTTGGCGGGATCGCCGAACTGCGCCGTGTTCTTGGCCTCCTGCTCCAGCTGGTCGGCCTTCGCGATCATCTCGGCCGCACGCGCTCGCAGGCGCGACGCGCGGAACTGCAACCAGAGGCTCTCGTTCGCGAACGACTCGCGCGAGAGTTCGTCGTGGACCTCCGCGTCGTAGCCGATCGACGCGACGTCGGCGACGGTGAGACGACCCTCCGCGTTCAGGCTCGTGGACGGGACGATCGTGAGGAAGTTGACGAGCGGCGGACGGGACGCCTTCTCCTTCGCGCGCAGCGCCTTGCGCTGCTCCTTGGTCAGCTTGGGCTTCTGGGTGGGCTGAGACTTGGACGGGGTGACGACTGCACTGGCCATGACAGGTTCCTTGCGTTGGTTCGGGTCGCGCGACCGGCCAGCCCCACCAGGGGCCGACTGCGCTCGGCGGCACGCGTGTCATTGTAAAGGAACGCCAAGGAACTTCCAAGAGATTTCTTGTTCCGTCAGAATCGGCTGCGACTCCTTCCCTTGCGCGTGGCTCGGACTGGAGTGCGGTGCACGGTTTCTCCGAGGAATTCGAGCTGCTGTAAGCCTAGTGATCCCCACCTCTTACAGCAGCGCCGGGCCCAGCCCCTCAGACCGCCTACAAGGGCCGCTGCCGGGCGATCGCGGGGAACGGCCGGTGGCATTAGGGTGTCGGCGTTCGGCCCGTGGCGGCCCCTTGGCGGCGGCCGTTTCTCGACCGCCGGGCCGCTCGGAGCGGTTCCGGGCCGAGCCGCACTGCACCGGGGCCGGCACTGCTCAGAATTCCGAGGAAGCGCAACTCCCGTCGCAGAAATCGGTTGCGGCAGAATTCCCAAGATTTCTTGGGGCAGGTCGACAGGTTTCGGTGGCGTCCCGGCCACTCTCAGGTTGCCCCTGGCGCTCCCGCCTGTGGGCCCAAAGGACAACAGCATGAAACTCCCGATCGAACCCGGTGCGCGCGTGGCCCTGTGGTCGCTCCGCCTCTTCCGCCGCTCCTCCACCTTCGTGGTCTCCGCCGTCGAGCAGGTCGCCGGCTGGGCTGGCGTCTCCTTCCGCTACCAGCTGCGGACCGTCGATGGACGCTCGCGCTTCTGGGCCGACGACCGCCGCTTCCTGGTGGTCGCTGCCGAGGAGGTGCGGTCGTGAACGCTCCTCGCCCAGTGGTCGAGTTTCTCGTGGGTGCCCGCCGCATGGAAGCGGACTCCCTCGTCCAGATGGCGACGATCCTCGCCGGCATCGGCCTGAACGACGCAACGGTCGTCCAGCTGCGCGTCTCGCCAGAGACGCCGTGGGAGTTCCACCCGTGGTCCGAGATCCGCACCGACTGGCAGTCCGGCCTGCTGGCCAGCTGCGACGCCGAGAACAGCAGGGAGGTGCAGTCGTGAACAACCACCTCTTCCTCACCCGAGCGCAGTACGACCGGCTGGTGCTGTTCTTCTCGCTGCCTGCCGGATCCGAGGCGCGAGATCTCTACCTCAGGGCGATCCACTCCTGGAGCCTCGACGGTGTGTCGATCGACCTTCTCGAAGCCGACGACCTCGATCGGTTCAAGGTCCTGATCAAGAACGTGATCGGCTCGGCCTACGCTGGTCGCCGCATCGCGGAGGACCAGTCGTGATCACCATCAAGCTCCCTCGCCCTGGCCAGACGATCGTCCTGCGCGTCCTCCCGGACGTCGAGTTCGGCAGCCTGCGAGTCCGCTGCGTCCGCACTGGCCAGTTCGAGGTCGGCACTGGTGGCCCACGCGCCATCGACTGGGAGGGGCCGCTCGGCTCCGACCAGGTCCGGATGCGGATCCAGTACCACCTGCACCACACGGTCGGTGGCCCGAACACCGTGGAGGTGACCACCTGACGACGGGTCTGGCGCTTCCTCGCGCCACCGACGATGGCCACGGTGAATGGCCGAAACCCACACAGCACGATAGCAGACCGATGAAGATCATCTACCTCCGCCTGGACGCCTCCTTCTACGTCGTCGACCTCGACACCGGCGACCACTTCGGCCCGTACCGCACTCGCAGCGACGCTCGTGCCTGCATGGCCGAGATGCTGGAGGAGGTGTCGTGAAGGCGCCCCACGTCATCCACCGAGAGGAAGTCTCCGAGTACTACGCTGGTGGCGCGACCACGCGCTTCGTCACCGAGGCCAGCGACATCGGCCTGCGAGCTGGCCAGTGGCCAGAGGCGATCCAGTTCGCGGAGCGCGTCGGCAACGGCCTCCCCTTCTACCGCACTCACAGCGACGCCAACAGCGTGACCTACGAGCAGGACCTCGGCTGCACCAAGCTGGTCGTGTTCAACGACTGAGAACCACACCATGAAGAACCGCAAGTCCAAGAAGCCTCCCGTCCAGGTAGTCCGCGCCAGCGACCTGAACCGGCTGTTCCCCGAGCTGGCGCCCAAGAAGGAGAGACGATGATGCTCACCCCATTCACAGACGGCGACTGGATGGCGTTCTCCGGATGCGAGTCCGACGAGCCGCTGATCGGGACGCCCAACGACAAGACCACCGTGATCGTCGACGGCCGCACCGTCGAGGCGTACCACTTCCACTCC
>Ga0247828_10000066_pt1 | contig 34750 bp, 41 predicted proteins | sample 12C_Control_Day3_FD_192425 | JGI IMG/M metagenome (GOLD analysis project Ga0247828, IMG submission 192425) | Soil microbial communities from agricultural site in Penn Yan, New York, United States - 12C_Control_Day3 | ecosystem: Environmental > Terrestrial > Soil > Agricultural land | place... | reverse complement strand
GACGGCTAGCCGATTTAGGGCGGCTAGATCATTTGCATCATACGGATAAGGCATTTGTTACACCGCGTATGTTTCTATCTCGATCCATGTAACCCTAGCACGCGTACCGCTAGCCAGAGCGGCTATCAGTTGACCAACGGTGACCGCGTCTATGAGCGACGGTTCGAAGTTGATCCTATGACCGCCACCTGCGAGTCCTCCGGTATTAGAGATGGCATTGTAGCGCGTACTGGTGTAGTACGAAGCAAGACGCGTAATGGCAGCACCGCTGAGACCTGCGTCGGTTGCAACATCAGCAACGTCGTGTATCGCAGGAACATAGTTGATCCTATTGCCGGCGTTACCGAAAGCCCCAGGTGCCGAGCCAGCATCGTAATCGCCTGTCTCGTAAAACGTCCTGAGCCTAGTAGTCTCTGTTGTGACACCAAGAAGATCTTCGCCAACCTCGCCAACGTCTTGTAAGAATGGCACGAAGTTAACACGGTGCCCATTGCCCAGCATTCCACCAGGGTTTGTCTGTGGATCCCACGCATTTACGTTATAGAAATTGAGAAGGCGCTGAAGTGCAGGCATGATTTACAGCACTTCTTCAAGGTCAAACCCTGTAGTCACACCGTCTTGGATTATCAATCTTAGCTCGGGAGTGTTCCTAAACGTAGCAAGGAAACTCCGCTTTTGTATGTTGTCGAGATCGTCAGGATCAGGTACGACGAACATTGGCCTATGCACACCGAGGATAGTCATCATCGCATATATATCGCCCCAGCCCTCATCATCATCCAATCGCCACCACGTTACACGCAACGTGCGGCGCATGCCACGATGCCAGTAGTCACGATGTCCACCTAACGCCTCGATCGTATCTGTCAACTGGATCTGGGTGAACGAATTATTTTCATCGTAATTGATGCTCGGCCTGAACGTACGACCGATCATGCAGAAGCCGGCTTCGATATATCCGTCGGAGTTTGACTCGTCGATCATCTCGATCTGCCAATACTGTGCATTGGAATTGGAGATCTGAGTCTCTGGAATCACTTCGATGATCCAAGCATTTGAAAGTCCCTCGGTCTCAATACCATACCAGAAACCTGGATCTTCCCATTCAAGCTCGAGACTGTCAACGGAAGCACCTGGGAGTATCTTGATCCCTGAATCGTATAGCAGTGTCGTGTAAAGATTATCTTCATATGAACGAACTCGATATTGCGCTCCAGGAGAAAGATTTGTCGGTCCAACTGCGACGCCCCCGATAGGACGAACGGCGCCCAGATCAACACGAAACTTGGTAGACGCTACTAACGCGTCACTGCTGCGTGCAAGTGTCCCAAGGTCGGAGTCCTTCATATTGTCCAAGGGTAAATTGGTTAACCAACTTCCGAACGAGAATACGGAGTTCTCGGCAAAGTTCTCATACATTACTGCAATGTTAGACATCTCAACCCCAAAGGCTTAGAGTCACGCTGCGGGTTCTGAACTCATCACGCCTGCCAAGAACTATGAATTTCTTTCCCGAATCATAGCCGAAACGATCAAGCGTGAGTCGCACACAATCACCTAGCTCAACGCCATCGGCTTTAACGTCATGCAAAGTCACATCAACACGATCACGGCGAACGCTGTATAAATCTAACAACCGCGAAGCTTCGTTCACCGCATCGGTGGTTTCTAAGAACAAGCTTGTCTTAGTCAATTGAACAGCAAGAGGATGCTGCTCCAAGATTCCTACATTCTCAACCGTTGTAGTTTTCCGAGTCTCCAGCAACGGTACTTTGTCTTCCTCCGAAAGAATACCGGCAAGCTGATCGTTCGTCAACGGAGTATAGTTCACGTCGTAATGATACACGATCGAATAGGCAGGGATGCCTTCGCCCTCAGTGCTGACTCCGGAGCGCAACTTGATAGAAGCGCCATCTTTAATGTCGTTGATATCAAAGTCCTGTATGACAGTAAGCCCAACAGGGTCACGAATTGCAGCCACTCTGTATTCACCAAATAGATCCGGAATGAGTGCAAATCCAGCCGAGTCTAAAATACGACTCACGATACTAAGAACGCTCTCATCACTGTCCAAGTTGATACCGACCAATGAAATATTGAATGCATCAGCGGCACTGAACGAATCTGTATCAATATCTGTGACACCGAACTCCTGGAGAACAGCTAAAGCAAGACCGGCAGTTGTTCTAGACTCTTCAACCACATCGCAGGTTATCACGGCATCGGACGAGAATCCCATGCGAAAAATACCTTCCGCAAGACAAGTCGCATATTGGGTGGGGCCTATCACGGTGTTCTCTAGTTCTGAAAGCGTTCCAGCATCACCCCAATAATTGACGTTTTGTCCACCAACCTTGACGATGATCACTGTCACCGCATGCTTAGACACCTGATAGATCAAGTCAAATGGATTGACAAACTTAGGAGTGACATTGCGTGCACTGCCGACAACCCAAGGTTTGATCTGATCCTTTAGATCAGCCGTTCCTTCAATACCTTCCCCCGGACCCAGCGTCGTACCAAGATAACGCTCTGTCAACAACGGTTGATCGAGCTCGCGTAACCGATCCCGAATAACGAAGCGCAACTTGGTCCACGCGTTTGATGTATCAAGACCCAACAATGTACCGGTAAACAAAGTAGTCTTAGCTGCAAACTGCTCATGCATCATGCGGTACACGATGAACTGACGTCCGTCAAAACCGTAATTGATCCATGCATCTAATGCACCAGCGTTAGCAATTTCGATATATCCTTGCGTTGACGATGGATTACCAAGCGTCGCAGTCCCTTCAAATATGGCACGGTCGATTACTCCAACGTCGCTGACTATTCCCATGTATTGGACATTTGGTGGCGCATCGAAAGGGCCTGTAGCAAACGAGTGTGTACTGATACGCAGGGTTTCCTCTTCTACCCCTGTATACGCATTTACGTCTGCGACAAAGTGAACTACGTGTGTCATCGCTGCGCAGAGCTATAGAGTTTCTCGTTGGCCACCTGCTCTTCGGCAGCCTGCACCAATTTCTGAACACCTTCCATCACGCCAGCGTGACCAGCGGCATCGGTGCGACGCAATGCTCTAAGCTCAGCAAGAACTTCGCTCAACAACTCTTGCATAGAGCCGCTATCGTACGCAGCACCACCCCCAGTATTGATAGACTCCAACAACGATGCATGGCGCGCTGCCGCTTGCTGATTGACGACGTATTCTCCTGACGTAACGCGAGCACGTATATTGTCGTTGCCGCCAGGACCATAGACCCAGCCACCACGCTTAAACGGAACGAAGCCACCATATTCTTTCTGGTTCAAGAACTGCAAGTTTGCCGCAGAGTTCCACGCGGCTCTGGCTTGAGACACTACGTAGGCAGTCGAGTCATAAAAAGCCTGTTGAATGTTCTGGAGTGTGGCTAAGGTTTGTTGAGAACTGACCATCGTCTGATATTGAGCATCTCCAATACCGACTAACTGTTGCTGAACAGTTAGAATGCTACCATTCAAATTATATAGATTGGTTAATACAGAATTCGTTGCGTTTATCAAAGCCTGCAATTGTTGTGTCAAGACCACTTGCTCAGTAACCTTATCCTTGGTCCCTGACTGTAACTCGTTTTGAGTAAGAATACCGTCATGGTTCAAATCCAACATATCAAAAATCTGTCGCAGCGTGCCTGAGTTGAAATTAGTACCAAAAGCCGCCAGCATTTCGTCAAACGAAATGGCGTTATCAGCATTCTGATCGATCAACGGCAACCACGTCAACAATGTCTGCGCGATCGTATCGAAATTTCCAGTATTGAACGCTGCCAGCAATGCAGCCTGCATTGCCTCAACAGCGGGAGTGACGTTCGCTATTTCCTCCAAGATCAATTCTTGAATGTCAATCTGCTCAGGCAACGCCTCGAGACTATCAGTGACCGATGCAAACAATGCCGGGAAGCCGGCTGGATTGTACGCCTTCCCAGCCTCGAGCAACGAAGCCGCTGCCTGCGTGATGGAGTCCATCGCCGCACGACGTTCCTCTGGTGTGCCAGTTGCTATGACTCCCTGCAAGCGCTGGAATTCTGCCTGTGCCGCCGCAAAGCGCTGCTCTGGCGTCAACGGGGAAGAAGATCCAGACTTTAATCCAGTGACGAACTCGTGTATCTTGCGAGAGAACGCATCGAGCGTGCGCTGTGCCTCCTCAAGAATACGCTGTCGCTCCTCGGCCGCACGCCTCTCTTCCTCGATCGCGCGCTTCATAAAGTCTTCAATTATCTTTGCACGCTCAGCGGCTAGCACCTGTTCCAATAGAACGATGTTCTCACCACCGTTCTTAATTTCTTCGGCTATCTCACGTGAAGCCTTACGATCAAATTCTTCCAATGCCCCTGCGAGTGTGGTAGTATCATGAGTAGCAGCGAACAACCGATCCTCGAGCGACTGCGTGGCACTGGCTAGCTCTTCTGCCGAGCGCTTAACCGAGTCAGTAAACTCGTGTACAATCCCCTTGAGTTGCGGGAACAGCTTAATTAGCTCCTCAAACTCAGGACCAGTGAGCTTGGCGCTATCAACAACTTTCTGTACGGCCAGCACGAGCCACTTGGACAAGATCTCAGGATCCGCCAGATTGTTGACAGATAGCTCGTTAAACTTTTTGACAATGTCGGTGAGATCGTTGATCCATCCCTTACCCTGAAGCTCATTGATCTCGGCAAGCAAATCCTTGTTGATAGAATCACGTAGCTTCTTCATCGCACCTTCAAACGCATCTCCGATTAGCTTAGCCGTTTCTTCAGCGCTGAAACCAGCCTTGACCAACTCCTCACTGAGGCCGGTAAATTGATCCGTAACGTCCTTCAACCTCTGCTCAAATTCACCAAGCTCAGGTGCACCCTCGGCCATCTCGGTCAGGATACGACGAATACCATCCAACAGCTTTGCCTGCAAATCGCCAGCAAAATTATTAGCGATGTTGCCACCACCTCGTGCCGAGGCACCTCCACCAGTACCACCTTGAGCAGCCTGTTGCGCCTTGATCAGCTTATCAAATTCTTCACGCCACTCACGAATCTGACCGGCTAGATCACCGACTTCAATTCCCTTCAGCGTGTTGACGAAGTCATGCAACTCCGTCTGCATTGCAGCCCATGCGTCCTGCGCCTGCTTAAGCTTCTCCGCCGCCTCCTCAGCCTTCTTCTTTGCCTCCTCCGCCTTCTGCTTAGACTCCTGCATCTTCTGGCCAATGAACCCAATGGCTAGACCAATGCCAGCGATGGCCAGCCCAATCGGTCCCCCGGCTGCTCCACCTAGTAGACCAGCACCCACGGCGCCGCCAGCGGCATTCCCCAACAGACCACTGAGGGCCGCTTGTGTACCCATCTTGATCAATTGGCTAGATAGTCCACTGAGTGCGTTTGCCAGGGACTCTGACAGACTCTTGCCCTTCGCCAAGCCTTGCAGGAATGTATTGAAAAAATCTTCGGTCAGCCCCTTCATATCCCTCATCGCTGCCGTCATCCGCATCGTGGCAGCAACACCATCGTTCATGTGAGAGGACCAATCCTCTCCGTAGATCCTCCGCATCTCCTGAGCAATACGCAAATCAGTAGGGGAAAAGAATACCGTGTCACGTTCAAACTGCGCACGACTCTTTAATTGAAACTCTGCCGCCGCTTGCGCAGCACCCCGGATTTCATCAGCAAGCGATTTGAACTTCGCAGCCTGTTCTGCCGTCATCTTGCTGGTTAGATCAATGCCGGCCGCTAAAAGAGCTTGCTCCGAAGTCAACTCTCTATTATGTTCACGCGCTTCAACGTACGCCTTGATCTGCTTGTCAGTCACTCCTAGGTCTGCATTCTTGGCCGCCTCGAGCAACTGCAATTCAGTACGAAGTGACTCCTGCTCACCAATGGAATCTTTTAAGGCTATTCGTTGTGCTTGCAATCGAAGAATGTGCTTTTCAATAGATTCAGTTGCACGGTCCCATTGGTCTTTTGCATCAGATCCGCCACCCGCTCCAGGCTTGCTAGGATCAGCAAAAGTAAGATTCAAGCCTGAAATTGAATTCTGCATTGCTAAGACACCACGAGCAACCTCCATTCCAACTTCAGCGCCCTTAGCGAGATTTTGGAAATACGTATTGATGAAGTTCGCACCAATCTGCAACTGAACATTCAAGGTTTGCGTTTGATTAAAAAGAGCACGCAACGCAGCTTCAACACGATCAGACTTACTGGCAAAGTTGGTGCTTTCATCAGTCATCATCTTCCAAGCTTCAGCAACGTTATTCAAGATTTTGTTGAGATTTTCTGTTTGCTGCTGATCAAGTAAGATTGGACCGACCTGAGAACCACCTTGAGCCTTGAGCTGTTCTATCTTGGACTTCGCCTGCATGATAAAGTCATCGATCGCAGGCAATAACCCGGCTAACTGAGACCTGATCCAAGTAGAGAATACAGCCCCCGCTTCAGTCCATTCCCTGTCAAATTCTTTTGCCTTCTCAATAACGTCACGATCAATGATCAATCCCAACGCACGGGCCTTCTCACCAATCTTGGCAAACTCCTCGGCGCTCTTGTCTAAGAGGGGTATCAAATCTTTTCCTACGCCAAGTTGCTCTGCAATCTTGACCTGATCTGCTGCATTGCCCGCGCGGAAGATCAAATCTCGAGCAACCTCGAGCATTCCATTCATATCGAGGATGAGCTTGTTTCCATCCTTCCACTTGACGTTGTTCGCCTCCAACACCTTGGTTAATTCGTTCTCATTGCGGACTGAGTCTGCCAATCGAGCAGCCATTGTCTCGAAACCCTTGGCCATCTCCTTTGGTCCAACGCCTTCAGCAGCCGCACCAAATTGAAGCTCCTGAAAACGATCAAGCTCGATCATCGCCAACCGCGCGCTCTTAGCCATATCGGCAAGCTCGTGATTGAACTCTACGATCGTGTCCAATGCTCTCTTAGCCGCAAAGACAAAACCTACCGCCACACCAGCAAGACCAGCAAACAGCAACACATTAGATTGCAACGAACGCTGCTGACGGGACACCGCAGCGTCAAGAGCATCCTGTGCCTTTGTCGCAACGTCAGAAGCCGATGCCAACTCGCCAGTGGACCTAGCAAGATTATCAACATCACGAGCAGCCTCGTCTACACCTTTAGACTCAGCTTGAATGGTGACTTTGCGAATGACGTCTAAACTTGCCATATCACTTTCTCAAAGAACGCTCTTTCATGCGTTCCATCTGGCTGCGCATCCCCGTAGCATCAGACGGTGAAGTCATCGTCTTACTATTAGGATCGGTTTTCTTGTTGACGACTGAGAGGAAATCCGAATCTGTATCACGAATAATCCCCCAGAACAATTCCCACTCTCTGTCAGTGAGTTCGTATCGATCCGCATAGGAACGCGCTGCGGAAATTGGGATGGGACCAACCCCCATCCCGAACATGCGCTCTGATCCCAGATCGCAGAACGCTCTGAAATAGAACTGATGCTCTGGATGTACTTCGGGCTCGTCGAGGAACGGGGGAGGCACAGGCCTCCCCAACGCAAGTTGACTGTCCCAGTGTTCACGCGTGGCGCTCCAGTCCTGGTTCCACCGGAGCACCTCCGTCAGTTTTTTACCGCGTCTTCCTTGAGCTCCTGGTCCGTCTCGCCGACGATGGTAGCTGCCCAGATAACCGCGTCACGGAACCGACGGTACTGCCGCTCGAACAGCAGTTTCTCCGCCATCTCCTTGCTGTACGGCACAGGGACTTCGCCCACGCCGTTTTGCTCAGTGATGCCATCCCAGTCCAAGAGGATGGTGTTGAGCAAGCATCGGCTTGTGATCTTGTCTTGAACCTCGGGATCCATTGTTCCCCCCGGTCCACGCATGCGTTGGCCGCGTGGCACAGCGGCGATCAACTGCCGCTGAAGCTTCTCATATGCCTTGTTGTTCAATCCACGGACTTTGAGGCGGACGCCCTCCAGTTCTGGAACGTTGTCCACCCAGTCACCATCTTCTTGCTTTGCTACGTCAACTTTTAGTTCATCGAGACGCATTGTATTTCTCCCTTGGCAAGTCGCTGCCTGTGATGGCTGACTTTGTTAGGACGGTCAGCCAACGTCCCACTCGGCTGTCGTGTTCGGGGGCGACAACGAGGGCTTAGGTCGTGAACACGCCAGCTTTCTTGACGATTGCCGAGTTGACACCCACGTTGTACGTACGACGCATGATGTTGTCGTTGGTGCCAACATTCAGCCGCTGGCTCATGACAAGCCCGCGGTAATAGTAGATGGTATTCGTCCACGAGGACGGAGCGGTCGCCGACGGTGCGTCCGGAACTTCGACCTTGACGCCGTAGTTCAGGTTTGTCCCTTCGGCTGCGATCATCGCAAGTTGACCAGGATCCGTCGGATCGTGGAACACGATGAGCGACTGAGTGCCGGCATCGCGAGCGCCCTTCGCTTTGCGGATACGACCGTCACCGAGAGCGGCACCCGTCACCGCAGCCGACTCGTCGCCGAACTCGCCCGCGTTCTCGACGAGCGCGATCTCGGTCCACGTCAGAGCATCGAACTCTCCAACAGTGTCAATATTAGATGCCACCGCCGACGGAGTTGATCCATTGAGAGTAGTCGTGCTGATCGAGATCTTAGTACCCGATGCAGTTTTAATGTCGCCTGGCATGAGTTGCTCCTTTAGCTAGGCGGAGCTGCTGCCCACGCAGCCGATTGACTCAATCCCGAGGGCGGGCGACTCCCTCAGGAATTCACGAACCCTTGTTACTCTCTTCCTTCAGACTATCAATGAACTCACGGTGAGTCATCTGAACAGTCTGCGTCGGCATGAGCCGATCTGCGATAATGACGAGGAGTTGATTCGTCCGCTTCAACTCGGAAACGATCATCTCAAGCTTGCGAGTATTTGCATCATCCATTGAACTGATACCTGTATGGAATGATCACAGAGAACGATAGCCAATTGCCGTTCTCAATGTTATCATCGATGATTGGGCTCTCTGGCGTGAACGTTTCCAGCCCTGGTCCCAGAGTATCCGTACGAAACAAGGCGGCCAATGCATCGGCCCACTCTAAGCCTTGCGCCAGCCCCATGCCACGCTTGATGTTGAGAACAATGCGTGCAGCACCGTCCTCAAAGTACCGACGCCCGAGTCCCGGCTTATCAGACGATGAGACAGGAAACTGGAGAACGATGAACGCCTCGGCATCATCCGGCGGCTCGGGTATTGTGTCAATAGCTACGACAGGCAATCCATTCCAATTATCTGGCGGCGAATTGCCTGCCACCAACTGTGCCGTGAATGCTTCTGCTACAACCTTGGAAACCATTAGATCTTCTTCAGTGCTCTGCTTCTTAACCGAACAACGATTGCAGGATTACGATCATCTCTTCCACCCGTCGCTTGTGGAGGACGGTAGGATTCATAGCTAAACGACAGGCTACTGGCTTGATCAGCAAACCTGCGGCGCGCCAGCACAGCAACAACCTGATAGACCCCGTGTGGTGCCTGCGGCGAAATCCCCCGCTCAATCTTGCGTGCATACGGCGCGTTATTGACAAACACGAATTCAGTTGCGTCTACTGGAGGATCTTCACCTTGTGTTAGAATCCTGCCGTTTGCCAATACGACATGCGACTTGGCGTAACGACCAGAGCGACCAACAGGGGAATGCCGCTCGAGCTGATCGGAGATCCACGCCACGAACTCGAGATTGACCAACACATCAAACACGAGCTCGATAACGCTGTCTTCCTTGACATCGTCGGCGCTCAAGCGTGCCCTCTTCTCAACACCGTCAACATAGATCTTGGGAAAATTCACGCTCTTGCCGAGCGCCTGTTGATTTTGACGAATGGCTTGAAGAGCAATGTCGTTCACGGCTATGCGCAGTTCGTCTGTCGCGCCGCGGTGCTTATTATTCTTCAGCGCCACTTCCAGATTAGGAATGCTGTCTTCGAATTTGACTGAGAACACCATCAGCCGCGAACCTGTACTTCGTACGCGATCAACACATCACCCACTCTACGCGTGGATGCATCAACCGCCACGATTTGTAGCTCACGTCCATACTCGATGATCTTATCCGATGCCTTGAGAGGGCCCAGCGCGCTACCATCCACATCATCTGCGTAGAGCACGGCACGCCTGTCGCCCTGTTGGATCGTACCGATCAACTCGGTCGGTGCATAGCCCACGATACGCGCTCTAATGTTGTCAATCTGCGTAGAAGGTCGGCTCGTACCGACGCCAGTGTAGCGGCGCACGGAAACATGACCCTTCAGCGCGCGACGATATGAAGCTTTCACCTGATCAGGTGTCATGCAAAGCAGATCTCTTTATACGAAGAGAGGAGCGCCTGTACTTCTGGCGGTAGATTTGATTCGGTCCGTGCTGAAGGACCAAAGCCATATGCAAAACTGGCAACGCCAGGAATATCCTCTGATCGTAGAAACGGATCAACCGCCACGTTGAAATAATACTGTTTGACCAGCATCAGGCACGCGCGCTCAATGTCGTATGGGAGATCACCGAGCAGCGCATAACCAGCTTCGTATTGAACAAGGATCTCACCTTGCCAAAATGGATAACCGTTCCAACCCAGAGAGCTAGTTGCACGCTGCAGAATGCCGCGCTTCTCATCGAGGCGCCACTCTGAAGAATCTATTCCACTACCTGCGAGCTCAACAGAGATAACGTCGCGCACTGGACGACGCCGCAATGGCAACGCGTTCTTGAAGTTTGCATCGTACCAATGCTCTTCGACTGTCTCGAGGCCGAACACACGATTACAATAGGCGGCGATCTGATCGCTGGCTTGCCGAATGTGGTTTAGAATCTTGTTATCGTCGGTAGTGCCGGTCACTCCAAGCTCAACCTTCGCCGTTGCAAGCGTTGTCAAGTCTTGGGTACTGGCCGGCGTTATGACTGTGACTACGGAGCCCATTGCTCACGTTCCTCTGCTTGATCTGTTATGCTTCTTGAAATTGCCTGTGCGTGTGCAGCCCTAGCACCTGCCTGATCTCTTACGCCCCGAGCAATTGCCTGTACACGAACTGGACGAGCATTAGCCTGATTATATCCTGGACGATTACTCGAGGTGAGATGTGCTCGTCCTGATCCAGTTGCTACAGCTACACCAATGCCTACTACCAGCACATCGGTAATAATCTCACCGGTACTAATCTCAACCCATGTTACTTTGGCCTTAGCCATTCAAGCCGCATCCGCTTGGAGTTCAACACGCAAGTCGTTGAAGTTTGAGATTGAACTGAACTGAGGCGTTGTCAAGGTCTGTGTCGTTGTCGTCAACGTGGATGATATATTATTGTGTGTCCAAGTGGCAATCGTCGTTCCACCCTGCAACAGCCTGACTATCAAATTGATGTTTCCACTTCCTGTCTTGGCGTAACGATAACGTACTCTGAAAGGCTCACTGACTGGCGTGAGGGTTGGATCTGAAAATCGCAATCGCGTTATATCGGCAGAAGGACTCTCACCGGACTCAATGTAATCATTATCGTTTGCCGATGTTTCGTCAACAGATGCGAACAAGTTGGTATTGTTGCCCAGCTCATTCAACCAATTACCATCTAGGAGATCTGAATCCGGCCTGAGGAATTGTAGAATAAGAGCAAGACCGACGGCCGAACCTGTGGCTGTCGCAGCGCCAGTACCAACAGACCCAGATCGACCGACACCTGTTGCAACAGTCGCACCAGTACCAACCGACGATGCTTGACTACTCGCTGCTCCTGTCGCAGTCGCAGTGCCCGTAGCGACAGATCCAGCCCGACCAGTGCCCGTCGCAACAGCAGTGCCAGTTGCGACAGAACCTGATAGACCAGCGCCAGTCGCAACAGCAGTGCCGGTACCAACCGAACCCGATTGACCGGTACCAGTCGCAACAGCAGTACCAGTAGCGACCGAGCCGGCCCGACCAGTGCCAGTCGCAACAGCAGTGCCGGTACCGATTGAGCCGGGTTGACTGCTCGCTGTTCCAGACGCAACAGCAGTGCCGGTACCAATCGAACCTGATTGACCGACGCCAGTTGCAGTCGCAGTGCCGGTACCAACCGACGCTGCTTGACTGCTCGCTGCTCCTGTCGCAGTCGCAGTGCCGGTACCAATCGAACCTGATTGACCGACGCCAGTTGCAGTCGCAGTGCCGGTACCGGCAGCAGTGCCAGTAGCTTCCTCATCTATAGGTCCACCGGCTAGTGGACCAGAACCTAGTGGACGGAAGCCAAGCATTGATCAACTCAAGGCATGCCCTTCAGAAGAGGAATCAGGACACTCAGTACCGTTCCCGGTATTGGATTCTTATCAAGCTTCAATTCCGTCTGATCAATTTCGATCAGTTCCACTTCTACCTCGTTGTCCAGCAACGCACGCTCAGCCTTCATGAAGTCAACGGCTTTGTCAGGCGAGATCCTGTTCTCACCATTGCTATACTGCATGAAAGTTTCGTTGCGAGCTTTCTCCAACGCTTTGAGCTCCGGCTCAATGCGGTTCAAGTTCCTAGCGATCAACAAGCGTAGACCGCCTCCAAGTTCATAATAGACACGAGCGGTCTTCTCACGCTCCCCATCTTTTATGACTTTATCATAGCCATCTAACGCCATGAGACCCTTTTGAAGATCGATCATGGCCTGGACAGTCATTTTCATTTTACCCTCCGTCTTTTTCATAGGACTAAGAACGAACTATCATTATTAACTGCGGTCTGAGTAAACGTGAGACCAATCAATCCACCTGCACCTGTTCCAGCGTTCTTCGTTCCAGTTGTTGACCGCTGGCCGCCAGCACCACCACCCCCGCCACCATAGTTCCCGCCATTGCCCCCGCTGGTAATCGCATTAGCAGTATTGACGGAGTTGCCGCCACCCGCACCGCCGCCACCACCCGGTCCATGTGTCGAGTCAAAAGTCGTAGCGCCTATGGCGTTGCCGCCGTGTGTGTCAGCGGACGCCACGCCGGAGTGGAACCCGCCGCCGCCGCCCGCACCTGTGGTGCCTGTGGCGTTGGCGCCTGCTGGCGTGCCTGACGTACCCCCAGCACCCCCGCCAGTGCCCGCGCCAGCCGTGCCTGACGTCGTAGAGGCGTTGGAGCTAGTACCCCCGCCATTTGCACCGCCGCCGCCAGTGCCTCCCAGAGTGCCGGCAATCGTCCCGCTACTGCCACCGACGCCTGATGGGCCACCCGCGGCGCCTCCCCCGGTCCCAGACCTAGGCGTTGTCGAGGCAGTCCCGGAGGCTCCCCCATTATTTTGCTGCGATGCGGTATAAACAACAACAGGGGAACCCGTCGTCGTGATTGTACCCGATCCGCCCGTCTGGCCAGTCTGCGCATTGCCAGCAAGGCCAGACTGCACATCATAAGAATTGGATTGGGTAGCGCCTTCCCAGATTGTCCGGTTGCGTGTAGACGTACTCGTGCATTCGGCTGCGACGGCGAAGGCGATGGTGCTTGGCACAGTGCCAGAACTATAAGTCAACAGCGCATGGCCGCCGCCGCTGCCTCCTGCTCCGCCGAGATAACCAGTGCCCGTCGTTCCTACAACGCCTCGACCGCCCGACGCAAGAAGGTTAACAGTATGCGCGGCAGTGACGAACCCGCCTGGAACTACCCAAGGTGACGTACTGCCAGTATCTAAGAATACCTGAGCCATCAGTGCAAATCAGGAATGTGAATAGAGGGTCGTGGTGGATCTTGTTTCTTGTTGAACTCCGTGCGAATCATGTAAGCTGAAATGCACGGATGATTTAGATCTTCAGGGTCGTTGCGCGACTCCATCCATCTCTCAATATGCTTTCTCGTTCTCGATGTGAGATATGGAATAGCCTCCCATGGCACCGGCTCCTGCACCATCCACAATGACCCATCATCCTCAGTGACGAGGAAGCACAGCTCACTGGCATTCACATGGGCGAACATGAGTTCAAACTCGGCAACGACGAAACGGATGCCGCCCCATTGATCAAGAATGCCAGCGACAGTGCTGAGTGTCATGTTCGCACTGGAGCGGGCGTCGCGTCAATTGCTGCTTTAGAGGCAACAGTCTTTTCACGATTGTAGACTGTTTTCCACGTCTCATTCATCACGGCACGTGCCCATTCATTCAGTACGTCCGCATCAGTTCGATTGTCTGGATTCATGGGACGCGTAGCACGCCACCAATTCAAGAACTTCGTCTGCTCTGTCCCACTGAACGTCTCGGTGAAGGACACACCAGAGGGTGAATGGGTTATGGTCAGTGTCGGCATTATCAGAATCCTTTACTGTAGCTGACAACATCCCAACGGTCATCAGCTTGATTGAACACACACCCGATGTAGTCAACTAGACCGTTTGTAGTCGCAGTCAAGGCAGTGATATCTGTACCGAAGCGGAATGCACCAGAACTACCAGTGGTCAGCGCCAACGTTCTATCTGCGCCAGACGCTTCATGCATGATGATGATGCGCTGCGTTTCGCCAGATGCTGGCTTGTTTGAAGGAACTGCGATCGTGCGGTTGCCTGCGGCCACCAACTTGAAAACGTTACCAAGCTTGGCATCGAGAGCAGGCGTCGCACCATCGGTGAGGGTCTGCACCTTGTTTATCTCTCGCGTCGATGGCGTGATGCCATTTTCACTAATTCGCAATCTCTCCGCAGCGGTAGCGCCAGCCGCCATCGTCTTGACAACATAATCAAAATCTTCCGACGTGCTGGTAACGTCCGTGACCACTGCCTCGAGTGAAACACCGACCTCGAAATTGGCTGATGTCGTCTCCACTTCAAAATCAATTCCGACGCCTATGCCATTGGCAGGCGTTCCTGTCGTTTCGTGGGTAAGGCGAAGATTACGGAGAACCGTATTCGTGATCGCAGTTTCGTTCCAGACGTTCACACGACCATGCGTGCCGGTGCCGTAAGCCTTGCCGCCATACAGATACAGATGACCGCCGTGTGCGTTGCCAGACGCGCCAGAGGCCCCGTCGCCAGGATGAATGCGGATGTTGCCACCAACTAGATTCGTGGTCGCACTCGTCTTTGCCGCTGCACCTGTGAGCCACGTATCAAACTTTGCCTCGTCGATAGTTGGGCGCCCTGGACCCATATAGTACACATCAGCAGAGTGCTGAATGAGCCCCACCCCCACCCGTCGCGTGCCTGTATGATCAAACAACAATGAAGCAGCGTTCGGAGTACCACCATTGACATCAAACTGTCCTCCAGTGGCTCCCGCTATGTTGTTCCAGAGCGAGATCATGCCGGAGGCGGCTTCGAGTGATAACCATGAACCAGTATTGCCATCCTGCCGCAGGCGCATGTGCAGGCCGTTGGTAGGATCGTTCGTGATCAATGGATCATTGCCATCGTTCTTGAGATATAGCTGTGGCCGACCCGTATTGATCCGGATAGATTTATCACTAGTAAAGCGAAGCACTTCCGCTGCTGCTGCGCCAGCCGCCATCAAACAAAAGACTAGATCAAAATCCTCCGATGTAGAAGTGACATCCGTAGTCACGGCATTGATAACCGCACCAACTTCAAAATTTCCGGAAGCTGTTTCTTGTTCCAGTTCAATGCCGACACCAATGCCAGCAGCCGGCGTGCCAGTCGTGTTATGACGAAGGCGAAGCGCTGGATTGATCGTATTGGTGAGTGCAGTTATTCCTTCTAAGCGTGCACTCCCAGCAGCCAAGCGGGTGAATGCCAGATCAACAGCACCACTGGTCGGATCTGTGGTGCTCGACCACACGAAGCCACGATCAGAAGGAGCTATATATCCGGGATTGCCAATCATAAAGATCCCACCGAACCCGTCGAGAATCCCGAGTTGTCCACCACCAGGATGTGTGAACAGGGGTCCAGTATTGATCTGCAATTGTCCCGATGACTTTACCCTCACACTCTCCGTTGCCGTGGCACCATTCGCCATCAACTTGAATACTAGATCAAAATCCTCCGACGTTGAAGTGACGTCCGTCGTCACTGCCTCGATGGCCGCGCCGATTTCATTATTGCTGGCGGTTGTCTCAACCTCGAACTGTATACCCACGCCGATACCGTTGGCGGGTGTACCACTAGACGACGAGATGAGCTTAAGAACGTTGGTGACCGCGTTGGTAGCCGCAGTATCCCCGCCAATAGTGAGCTTGTTATTGGTCTTATCATAAACCAACCCACTATCACCACCGAAGGAAGAACCACCATCGTTAAATTGAACAAACGTATCACTACCCCCAGGTGATCCGCCACCACCGCCAGCACCCAGAAGCGTCTCAGTACCAGCGCTATCGAGAATCGCAAGCTTGGTAATGCCACTGCTGTCCTTGGCGTAGACCTTCAGGTAATTGGCTGCTGGATTGGATGGTGTCGAGATTTCTGGAGTCAAAATGAACGCACCAATCCCGAGCTCCACTCGGCTATCACTGCCCAAAACTAAACGCTGCACAAGGGAAGCTGAACCTTGCTCCGTCGTCCAGAACTCCATACGACCCGGCATTTCATCGACATCTGGTGTGCCGTCAATCGACCACACCAACTCGCACATGGGAATGTCGTTTACACCGTCACTACCGTAGCCGCGCATAAGGAGAACATCGTCGCCTGATTGGACGATGGTCTGACTAGTCGGAGTTGCGTTGCGAGTCTTGGTGAAGATGTAGTAATTGCCGAACGCGTGGTTGCCGAACACGTTGAAGCGTTGAGTATAAGTATTGTTGGTGTTCGACGAGAGGCCGAACATAACTGGGAAGCCTTGGAAAGCAGTGACGCTGCTTGGAGTAGGACCAACAGCGAGGGCGGGAAGAGCGTCGCTGCCACCGGGGATGGTGACTAGACCAGTGCTGTCGATCCGCATGCGCTCTGTGACGCTGGCCGCGCCATCGGCTGACGTAGAGAACGCCAGTCGTCCGGGCATGTCGCCCGCACCGGGCGTCCCGTCAACGAACGCCGCGATCTGCGCCGACGAGCGGAAGTTGGTGCCGTCCGAGCCCTGGAACTCGATGACGCCAATCTCATCGCCGCTCTGAAGGACAGTCTGCGTGCCTAACGTGTCGCTGCGTGAATGACCGAATAGTAAGATCGGTCCCGCTGTGAAGGCACGATAACGAGTAAACGCGATACTAGCTTCGTCAGTCGCTACACCTTTGATCTGAAAATAAGGAGTGCTGCCGCCGTTCGAGAACGTTGCGTCCGCTGTTGGACTGCCGATGATGATATTGCCGGAGCTATTGACTGCGATTCTTTCAAATATGCGAGCCTCTTCTTGATGCACATCAAGAAAGACACGCGGCGCTGCGGAGAAGTTTACCGCTGAACCAGAATTAGTGCTGCGCCTGACAGTGGTTCGTTGGAGTGTCGTAGTGCCAGAAACGTAGGTGCCGAGTCCCTCTTCCCACTGTGTCCTGTCCGCCGACTCAGCAATATAAGTAACGATAGTGCTGTTAGGAATACTCGCTCCCGCTGGCGTCAAATAACCAGTTACGGCACTGGCGACAACAAAGTCACCAGTTCCGCTGGATGTAGCGTTGAAGTAAACGCGATCGAAATAAGCACTCATTTCTTCCATCCAATTCGAGATTCACCGCCACGCTCTTTCGCACGCGCCATCTGCATTCGACGACTCACCTCGGACGCTTCATAGTCAATGTCGATGCCAGCCTTGATTGAACACTCAACAGCATCAACCATGGCCGCTTGCACGTTACTCGCACGCGTCTTGTTCTCAGGAGACAGAGCCATGACCCCAACGCCGACCGCCTTGGCCACTAATCCCTGACGCTCCATCAACCATTTTTGTGAGTACTTCTTCTTATTGTCAGGAATGTTCTTCATCTTTACACGAGCGATGTGCATCGAATAGACACACTCTTCTCGTGTCTTTGGTTGAGGATAGTGCGGCCACACCTGACTATGAAGTCGCCGCATACCCTCGACGTCCATTTCGAGCAAGCAGCGACGAACTTCCGCTGCATGATCCAAGGGGCTGCCCACGGCTCAATCTATAGAAAGAGTCGTTGCCGTGGTCAAGGTTGGAGTGACACCAGCACCACCGATAGGAATGGTTGGAGAGATTGCTCCGTAGATGAACATCTCCGCAGCACCACCACCAGTCTTGCCAGTAGCAAAGTCAGTGACAGTTGTCGCCGATCCGCTGCTGGCAGGAAACACAAGATTAGCGGCTAACAGCGTTGAGCCACCACTGGCAGACGTCCAACCAGTAGACCGCGCCACGTTTTGTCGCGCATAGTTTCCATACGCTGATTCGTTGGTTGATAGTGTTCCGGAGTCACCCGGAGAAGCCGTATGGAGGCTCACATGTATGTTGGTCAACGGAGAAGACGCCGCGTTGTCCGCGACGTTCGCCCATGCAGTAGCGCGGTAGATAAGATTGAGAAGAGAGTTCTCAGCAGTGTCGCCGAAACCAGCCATGATAATTTCTCCTCAGGCTGTTAGTTGTGACGTGGGCCGGTCGCGGCCAGTGACACCCAGTGTTGTTGAACCCAGGGCAAATGAGTAAACTGTGATGGATCTCGCCAACCAGGGAATACGATCAGGCGCGCATCACGTGGTAGATCGTCGCCGCGCGGCCATCCCGGCTTCTTGAACGCGAAGATACCGAATCCCGCCTTCCAACCAGAAGACTCTGGAAGCATATGCCAGATCCAAGCTTGATCGTCGGGGTAATGATGCCATCGCGCCTTGGCGTGCAGGTCCTCGAGGTTGAACTTGGTCCACACGTCCTCATGATACCCGGCTTTCAGCATCATCAACGAACCGTTGAACGGGTTTGGATTCTCGGAGTTCGCGCCACGCAGGATCAAGAACCTGTCGTCGCGCTCGAAGAACGGCTCGATCGGCCCTGTCACGATCGAGTCCAGATCCATACACACGATTCTGTCACCACGCTGGATACCTTGTCGCTCTTGCCACTCGCGATCGAACATGCGCAGCCGGCACAAGCATCCCGGGAGATCGGTCAGGTGAACATCGTGTGGCTCTGGCTTGAACACACGCCACTCGTACGGCTTGCGATGCCACTTCTCCACGCCGAGACGCAAGCGTTCAATGTACTCCGGACCATACTTCTTGCCCCAGTGCCACGTCGTGATGAACAGGGTCATACCGGACGAATCCTAAAATCCACGATACACGTAATCGGACCAACAGACTCGGCTGTAACTATGTGCTGTGCACATAACGCCTGGATTGGATCACGCCAACAAATACAGCCAAGCGGCATATGGAATATGCCAACCGGAGCGTCACATCCAAAACGACAGCGCAACTCAGCCAACTCAGGCTGTCCAGCGATTTTCATACATCAACCCATTCACGGGCGAGTACCCCAGCATCACGATGCCGCTTCCACTGATCGTCGGGCCATGGGCGAAAGAGATCATCGTAAGTAAAATCTTCCGGGTTGGCGAGAAGATCATCCATCACGAAGAAGGCGTTCACCCCATTGGCATAGACGAGATGATATCCTTTTGTGTTGGCGAGCTTGTTCAGTGCCAACAGACTTGCGCCATAATACTGAGTACGATCCCAATGCCAATTTGAGTTCATGGGAACACTGCAAGAACGCTCTGATGGAAGAATACTGTTGTACTCGATCACTACCAGCGCCGGACGATATTCACAAGAAATCGCTTCCCATACCCAATAATCCTGCCCGTCAATGTCGATGGAGAGTACACCGAATATGGGAGGAATCTGATACTTCTCGAACAACCTGTTCACATTGTCCGGTGCAACGTGCTCACGTTTGATAAAATCTCCATCACCACGAATATCCATCAACACATGCTGCCAGCCCTGCCTCACCAAATGCAGGCAGTTGGCCTCCCATGAAACAACACCGATTTCAACGCAGGTCTGAGGCGGCTGCAATCGAGAGGAGATGACCCCAATGATACCATCTTCATCATTCTGAGACAGCACCTTATGCCCGAACTGACCCAACGGATATGGAAGAACGGCTTTCATTCGAAAGGCTTCGTGAGAGCGCGGCAACTGTAGTCAACCACCTGCATCTCCGGGATGCCGCGGTCTTCGAAGTATTCATCAACTGCTTTCTTGCAACCCATCCAATGGCCATAGTCGTCGATGATCAACACTCCACCTTCTACGAGGCGAGGATACAGAATTTCGAGCTCAACCTTTGTGGACTCATACCAATCGGTATCAAGCCGCAACAGCGCAATTCTGTCAGGGATGTTGTCTTCATTCTGCAACGTCAACTCGACAGGACCCTCGACAAAGCGCAACAGCTTTTCACTGTAGACACCGGCCTGACTGAGATTGAACATCACCTGAGGAAGAGACACGGCATCCTTGCCCACTTTGCCGATCATACGATACATGCCTGGAGTATGATCAAAATCACCAGGCTTAGGCATTCCAGTGAACGTGTCGTAGAGCCAGCAGGTGCGCGTCGGGCACAGAAACCGTGCGAGGATAATGTTACCGCCCTTCCACACGCCGCATTCGACGACGTCGCCAGGGACTCCCTCGTCCTCGATGTACTGCAAAGCGCCAGCCATCGCAGCCAAGCGCTTCGGTCCGCTCTTCGTATATGAGAGCGCAACCTCGATCGGGTTAACGCCAGAGAATCCCAATTCCATTATCCCGACCTGTGTGGCACATCTTGATCTCGCGGTGCCGGTATTGCTGCTTGATCTCGTTCCATACACGAGGGACCTCGATGGGCATCTTCTTTGTCGGTCCTTCCCGCGGTATCCACCCAATGTCATGGAAGCAGACTATCCTTTTGGACATCGGCCCGTAATTCGCCCAATCCTGGCGAACATACGGCTCGGTGTGATTGGCATCGATCAGGATCGCATCATACGGACCCAATGCCCGCGCCTTCTCGATCGTTTCCGGATTGGTGCTATCGCCGAGGATAAGGTGCGCGTCAAAGCCGATCGCCTTGAGATGCTGAACGCACGCACGCAAGTTTTCCTCAGTCTCCTTGAAGGAAGTGTCGCCGTGTGGTAGGTCCACCGACACGAGGCGCGAACCCTTGGGCAGCGCGTTGTTAGCAATGCGCCACAAGCTGCCACCATTCTTTGATCCAATCTCAAGGTAGCTCTTGACTCCTTCCTCACGCAACAAAGTGAAGAAGTGATTGAGCTCCACGGGATCCTGAAGGACGTGTGTCTCGTACTTAGCTGGCATCCTAGCTCCTAGATATTTTGTTCATAGCCCACCAAGTTCCTAGCGACAAGCTCAGGAAGCCGAGCGCAATGCCAAATGACACTACAGCCCAGGTCGCCACATGCTTCTGAACTGGATCAAGCTGAATAACTGTTTTCACTTTTCGTTCTGTCATTTGGAACGCTGTGTGGATGCGACATCATATGAATCGAAGCCTTGTATACCTCTTCGACACTGATGCGATCCATTGCGGCGCGACAGTGTGCGCATCGGTATAGTGAACCACAAAACTGCGGTTCGCCACCTGTCAAGTTGATGTGGGTGTCGTATCCGGTAACTTGCGGGGGAATGAAACCACCGAAGAGGACGACGGCACGCGTACCGACTGCGGCTGCTCCATGATGGAGTCCACCTTCTGGAACGATCGCAAGGCTAGCTCGTGCAAGAATAGCCAGTGCATCGCGGAAGCCGTGTGTGCGGACAACGCGAATTCCTGCCATATGATCCCGGCCATGCGCAAATTGAACCACATTGAAGTCCTCCTTCAACTTTCCAGCGACTTCGTAGTAGTTCGCCAGACCCCAGTCCTTGTTGACCGCGACGGACTTCTGCCACGGCACGTTCGGCTCGATCAAGATGAAATTACTGCCTACTCGCTCGGCCGCTTTCAACTCTTCTTGAGTAAAGAATATCTCTCCAGGCACAGGTTTGAAACTGAAGTCCCACACCCAATGTCCATTGCCGAGTTTGTTGTACATGCGATGCCCCTTGTAATGGGGTATCCACTCGAGATCATTACACTGCTCCTCACCTGGACGAGCAATGTTTGGATTACGCCGAAAGATCTCCTCAGACCACGGACCCCAGATAATTTTTTTACGATCACCAAAAGCTGCTCGTTTCCCGCGCGTTGCAAGACCCCGCGCCAGACCAGATGCCATGATATCGTCGCCGTAGCCCATTACTGGATCAATCGCCAAAGCGTTCCGTCAACGAGCTCTTGTTCGTTGAATTGACAATAAGCCAAGGAGTTAAGCCACTGAACTCGGTCTGGGTAAACCGGATTCTCAATATCGTCGAAGCCAACTTTCCCCACCAACGCAGCCGCCGATTCTTGGTCAACAAAAACAGGGCAACCGAATACCGCAGCCTCGACAGCGGCGATGGACCCATGTGCCACGAGGCAATGAGCATCAGCAAGTTCCTCGTGCAGCGGTATAGAGCTTTCCTTGTGACGAATGATCACTTGATATTTTGGATAACGCTTCTGTAGCTGCATTGCGAGTGCATGCGACCACGTGATAGGCAACCCACGCACTAGCCAATAGTCCGGCAACGTATCGGCAATCACGATCTTGCGTCCACCCCTGCGCCATGGTCTCACTTCGTGCTCAAGATTGAGAGCCTTCCAGCGGTCAGCCGGTACCTGACGCACGCTGGACATTTGAAATTCGTTGATGTGCCATCGGTAGTATCCACCGGAATCTCCACGAGGGAGCCAGGTCGCAAATACTCTTCTAAGGTACCCACGGTCCCAATAGATGAAGGTACGACCACTCGCCCGCCACTGTCGTAGATAGGGCTCGAGCGGAGGGGAGCATCCAACGATTGGGATACAATCATCGTCAAGCCTTCCGAGGAGATCGTAGTCATGACGAATGACCCTACCTACCTTAGCGCCTATTCGCTCGAAGAGGTTAAGCTTGAATTTCTTGAGTCCCGGAGGAATGAAGAGAGCGACCTTCGACGGATCGATCTTCCATTTCCATGAGGAGGAGGGAGACGAGATGGAGGGTAGACTTAGCATACGTGATTCTTCCCTCGTCCACTGCCTGCACCGCTGCCTTCAAATATATGATAGTCAATTCTTTGGGATCAACGTCCGTAATCGCCAAATGGGTTTGGGTTTCGATAGTTGTCGATTGCGTAGCCGGCTGCTTGAGCTTCTGCGAGCGTATCGTCATAGAGCTTCACCGCGTCTTGACGTGGATGGGGAGACACCGGCTGCTTATTGTACCAATGGACTATGCCCTCACTCTTGCAACGAGGCAGGGCATACTTGAGATGGGGTTGCCAGGGTATGGCAGTGAAATGAAGGAGTTTAATATCTGGATCGTCAATGGAGGAGTACTCTCCACCTTGATCGCGTCGCATATCGAGACAATTCCAATTTCCTTGGTAGCGCCGAATAACATCAGGATGTGAAAACTGCTTGCGAACATTACGATACGCTCCTGCCTGCTTGATTATATGCAGCGGCGGCAGCAAGTTCTTCATCGCTGCATTATCATACATCGACACACAGATGGCTTCGGGCTTACTGACCATGGGCTTTCCATTGAAGGGAGTATCCCACAATTCGGCAATGTCGGCCTTGACCAATTTGTCCAGGTCCATGTAGATCGCCTTGCCCTGGAAGTTACACGCGGCAGGAATGCCCCAACGCAAGGCTGAAAACGGAGTCGCCCAGCCTTGCGTCTGCCAGCCTTCACGGGTTCCAGGGTTCGAGTACCAAAACGAACTCGGGTCTTTGGACAGTCGCATCCACGTGATGTCGAGCGGTCGGCTGGCATGTTTTTCCAGTGTATAGTGAACCGTGCAATCAAACTCAATGTCTTCATTGTTCGCTGAAGTACCAATGAAGATACGGATAGGGTCAGTCATCGCAGTGCCTCAGCAATCGTCATCTTTGGATATGATGTCAGCGTACTGACGGGGGAGCAGTTGATGACGCGGACACCAAGGGTGGTGAGCTTCTCGAAGGAACCGTCCAACGACTTCTTCCAACGATCGAAATTGATCTGACTTGGATTTCCGCACGGGGGAAGATGACGCCCGTGCCAATGGGTGTCGAGATCTGATCGCATGTCAAATCCAACAAGTAAGATTTTCCTGGCTCCAAATTGTACAGCAAGATTGAGCGCTTGGAATCCAGAGCAGCCGCCTGCGCCAACAACTCCAGCCTTGTCGACGAGTATGACATCGCTGCTTTCCCTGATCATAATCTTGTTGATGCCAACGTGGAACAAGGCCAACGTGGAATCATAGCACAGCTTCAAGCCATCAAACTGCGGATTGCGGGAGTTCCACCATTTCACGTCACAACCATACAGCACGTCGGCCCACGGACAAAGCTGATAACTCTCATTAACCACAACGACCTTGGCGTGCCCTCTAAGCTGATCAACGCCCGCGCTCTTGGCTGAAGGACCAGCGCCCACGATTGCCGCTGTCTGACCACGCCAATCTTTCCACCAGGGATGGAGCGCTGGTCCCTCATCTTGTGCAACGTTGGTCGGGAGGGTCAGCATATCCACCAGAGTTGCAATTCCGCGCGGTACCGGGGACGCAACAATCTAATGCCACGTCCTGACCAATGCCGATTAGCGTAGTATGTGATCTTGCGTGGCATCAAGCTGCCTCTACCTGTAGCTGCTCATATGCCGCGACGGTCCGTTGCACACCCTCTTCCATGGACATGAACGCAGAGTGATAACCAGCGTCGCGCAACTTCCGCATGTCGGCTTCCGTGCGATACTGATAGTTACTGCGAATGTCCTCAGGCATATCAATATATTCAATCTTCGGATAACGCCCGAAGCTGTTGGCAAGAGCAATCATCACCTCGTTGAACGTGCGTGCATAGCCGGTACCGACGTTGTAGATACCCGACGATCGTGCACCATTCAGGAACCACCAGATGATCGCGCAAACATCGTCTACATGAATAAAGTCGCGCGACTGTTGACCATCCTTGACCATGTGACGATGTGACTTGAACAGCGTTACCGGTTGATCGTTCTTGATCTGCTCGAGCCGCTGCGACACGATGCTCGCCATCGGTCCCTTGTGATACTCACGCGGTCCAAAGACATTGAAAAATTTCAAACCTACCCACCACGGCGGGCACTGATTCATTGACTTCTCAGCAACAAACATATCAAATGCTTGCTTGGACCAGCCGTAAGTATTTAATGGACGAAGAAAACGCAACGGCGTCTTTTCACTGAAGCCATAATCACCACCACCATATGTGGCAGCAGAACTGGCGTAGATCATTGGCACACGATTTTCGGTACACCAGCGGAATAGCTCTGTCGGCAAACAGAAATTGACAACAAACATCTCTCCATCATGACGACGCGTATCAGTTATGGCACCAAGATGAATGAACGCATCAAGCTTGCGATTGCGCAGCCAATCCGTCAATCCCCAAGGATTTACCCGTTCCTTGATCTTCGTGTCGGCAAGATTTTGGCACTTGTTGAAAGACCGATTGACCAGGGAATCACAGATCACAACGTCCGTCACCCCACGCTGATTCAAATAATGAACCAGATTGGAACCTATAAAGCCCGCTGCCCCAGTGACGAGTATCATGGCAACCGCTTGACAACTTTATTCAGCGTGGTGCTGACATAGCATGCAAAGTTGGTTTCCCATCCCTCGCGCAGACGGGTTGTCCCTCCGTGTATTTCACCATCAGCGTTGATACCGATGATGACGATATACGAGCCATGCCACAAGTAGGGAGACGAAGGAGGAATATCCGGACTATCGTAGAGAATATATCCACCTGCCAATAAACGCGGTACCGATGTGGCCTCGATATAGGCAACCTGCTCCGCGGTAAACGCAGAGACGGCGCCATTCGCCAGAAACTTTCCACCACCAATAACGCATGACGCAGCTTGAGTCTGAACCGGAAACGCCATCAGCATTACTATAAGCAACCACTTCATGTTTTCTTCCTTATGGATTATTCACCCACACCCGCTCGCCCTGCTTGCCTTGCGGACCTTGCGGCCCCGGAGCTCCATCCCTGCCGTTCTTACCATCTTTGCCCGATGCGCCACGCTTGGTAGATAGCGTCCATTCTTTATGACCATCGCGAGGGCCTGTAGTCGTCGGCACTTGGCACGTCCACATGGAACCTGACCATGTAACAGTGTCGCCACGAAGATAATTCTGGCCTTCCTTATAGACACCACGATAAATCGGTATGCATGTCGTGAACTTAAATTCCTTGAGAACCTCACCGTCCCGAATATATCGGCGAATCAAGATGCGGCCATCGTCCTGGTATTCTTCTTCCAGGTCATCAATACCCAATCCTTTTTCACCACGTTCACCAGGATCGCCCTTCTCACCACGCTCACCGGCATCACCCTTCTCGCCGCGATCTCCACGATCTCCACGGTCGCCCCGCTCACCACGGTCGCCCTGATCGCCTTGATCACCTTTGTCACCCTTCTCGCCACGAGCACCAATCTCGCCAACTAATCCTTGCGCGCCTTGCTCGCCAGCATCACCCTTCTCGCCGCGATCTCCAGGATCGCCTTTCTCACCCTTTTCACCTTGAGTCCCAACTAATCCTTGCTCTCCTTGCTCTCCCTTTTCGCCTCGATCTCCTCGTTCGCCTGCATCCCCCTTGGGTCCCTGAATTCCAACGTCACCTGGATCACCCTTTTCCCCTCGCTCACCACTAGCACCTGTCTCTCCAGGGTCGCCTTTCTCACCTCGAGCCCCAATTTCTCCAGGGTCGCCTTTATCTCCAACAGGTCCTTGCAGTCCTTGAATTCCTTCGGGACCAACATCCCCTCGGTCACCTTTCTCACCCTGAACGCCTTGAGTACCGCGTTCTCCTGGGTCTCCTTTGTCGCCCTTTTCACCGCTTGCTCCTACAGCCCCATCCGCCCCTTGCGCGCCTATTTCACCCTTTTCGCCACGCTCGCCCGCGTCGCCTTTTTCGCCACGCTCGCCCGCGTCGCCTTTCTCCCCTTTCTCGCCGGGCTCGCCCCGATCACCTTTTTCACCGGCGATGCCAGCAACGCCTTGCTCCCCGCGATCACCCTTCTCACCAAGCTCGCCTTTTTCGCCTTTCTCACCACGATCTCCTTTGATTGGAGTACGCGCTTCAACCACGGCCAAGCGCTCAAGGACCGGTGCGAGTGACTCCCGTACCGACTGCACAACATAGTTCCTGATGACAGGGGCCATACCCTCCATCAACAATGATACTGAATGCTGATTCATGCTGCGATATCCCGAGCAACCGGGGGAAGATTGCGTAGACAACTATCCAACTGCCACGCGCCAAACTGCTTCAATGCAGCCGCTTCTATCTGAGCTTGTTCATCGGTCGGTTGCACTACTGGCTGCGGTGCTGGAGCAGGCAGCAATGGACTGTTCTTATCACGCTCGGACAATGCTTCCAGCGAATAGTTCTGCTGTTGCATCCAAATAGATTCACCACCTTCGATCGGCGGCAAATCTAGCTTCTTACGCGCGGCATTGATCTCCATGACTGGAGTGCCTGTAGCCTTGGTCAACACTTCCATCTGAGTTGCCGAATCCATGCGCAGCAACCCATCAAGATCCAACTCTGTACCATAGATCTTGCCCGGAACTGTGGTCAAGCTAAGACCTTCATCTAGCGAAAGTTCGAGTTTCTCGATAAGCTTCTGCAGACACTGCGAATAATACTGTTGATTCAATGCTTCAATATTGTTGTAGCTCGGTGGTTGACCAACACCCACCATGTGCGGCGGTACATGAAACGTTGAACACACGATCTCCGCTGAAAGCTTCAACTGCTCAATCAATTGCGCATCGATGGCGGTCATTGTCAAACGTTCAAACTTGAGCCCATCGCCAGCAACGACAACGCGCCCAACATTCGCACCAGATGTTGCCGCTTCAAAGTAAGTCGTCAAACGCTCGGCCACATCATCGCCGATGTGTCCGGGTGCAGTAAGCACACCGCCAGGGGAAGACTTGTTGGCGAAAAACTGCACAGACTGTTGTTGGATATTCATTCCCTGTGCCGCTGCAAGGAAACTCGCGGTCAATGGCGAGACCCCACACAATGGATGATAAAGCGGCACCATCAGATCGTGAATGATTTCACTCGCAGGCACTTTCGTTTGATCTTCCGCACGTCCTGTGCCCACGCCAGCGAGCACATCGTAGCCGAGATCATAATAGATATCACCGTTGTCCGCCTGTAACGGTCTGACGCGATTAGGATCGAGGATATGCAGCGCTACAACGACGCCACGGTTATCGCGCTCCTTGAGCACGTACGTATTTCCATTGATCAACTTGGAAACGATCCACTGCTCTAAGAACGTAATTCGATTCTGATAATTATTCGGCTTCCTGAGGACAGGCCAGAAAGGCGAGTCGCGATTCACTTCGGACCAGATGCCGTTTCTATCTTGCTCAACGAGCTTGATCCTCAGCTTGCCAACGTCCGAAGCAATCAGCGTGATACAAGAAAACACCGCGCTATACGACAGCACGTTCTCGGTGCGTAGCTCCATATTGCGTTGCCACGCACCAGTAAACGGTTCACGGATGACGGGGTGCCACCATCGCCCCCGATCACCCGTAATAGGTATGGGCAACTGCTTCTCGCTGACGTTGACGTCAGCAGCGTTGCGCCCGAGCCAGCTCAGGAATCTCATCGGCCGCGCGGCTTTGCAGGACCACGAGCAGTACGCGCTTGCATATCCTCCCGTTCATATTCGCCGCCACTGACAGCGCGCCCAGACGCTCGCTTGTGGCCAGCACCCGCGGCCTCCATCACCTTCGTCTCCTCAACAGGCTCCTCTTCAGTTTGAGGTGTCTCTTGAGGTGTCTCCGGTTGAGGTGCCTGCGGCGCCGGAGCAGCCTTCTCTTGCGGCGTTGCCTCTGTGATCTTGCCGAGTACCTTGAGCACGCCGATCTCCTGATCGGTGTCCTCGGCATCAAACTCGTCGCCCTTTTTCATGGGGCGACCATAGTTCAACTCCGTGTCTTTCACGACGAATCTTTTCTGCATAGTTAATTCTCCCTTGTGACCCCAAGCCCCAAAAGGGTGACGAGGGGAGTCGGCCTCGTCACCAAGTAAAGGAGACGCTGCCCGCGCAGCGTCCCCCCAGGGAGGCAACTATCAACCGCCGACGTACTTGGCGTAGTTGATGTAGGCGACGGCGGTGGCGCGCCGCTTGACCCAGTTGATGTACCGCTCGGCCTTGACCGCGATCAAGTTGTGCTGCCACAACGAGACGAGGACGGTGGAGGCGGTCGGCGGCGAATCAGGCGTCGAGTCCATCTGCAGCGAGGCCTCGCGGCTCACGTCGATGGACACTTGGCCGTCATCTGCCAACAGGATCTCGGGCGCCTTGACGAGAAGGATACGACCGCCGTTGTTGGGCGAATCGCCGACGTCCGGGATATTCTCCGACGTGACAACCGGCAAGCCGAGCAAGGTGCCGCCCTCGCCGGTGATGCCGGGATACAGCGGCACACCGAGAGAGTTGAGCATCATGCCGATGGCGAGCGCCTGCGTCGACGTCATGATCCACACCGCTCCCGCGAGACCCAGGTTATTGTCGAGGAACGATTGGGTCAGCGAGAGAATGTCGGCGCGGAACGCCGCAGCGTTGATACCAGTCGCCGTGACCGGAGTCACACCGTTGGTGATCGAAGCCGGCGAGACGGTCGCCTGCAACGCCTTCGTCGGATCGACGAAGTCACGATCCATCAACTGGATCACGGCGCGACTGAGATCATCGCGAACGATGGCCTCGGCCGACGGCGAGCTGAACCTGACGAGTTCCTCCGACAGCGGAATGATGCCGGCGATCTTCGTGAAGTCCAGAGTCACCTGGTCGAACGCGAGAGCGCTGAGGGGCTTGACCTTGGTTTCACCCACCCAGTTGACCGACGCACCGGTCGTCTGCCGCGGCACCTTGATATTGAACGGCACGTTGCGAAGACCGGGGATGCGCCCGATGATCGTTGCCGGCCGCAGGAACTCCGCGAACTCGCCCGGAAGATTCTGCGCAACGACGAGCGGTGCTGCCCAGGTGGTGTTCGTGGTGGTGCCGGAGGCGACCGCCGCCTTGTGCCGCAGATAGCTCTCGATTTCCGGATTCTCCGGCCACCGATTCTTGGCGACTTCGTACGGAGGAACGTGTTCCTTGTACGCGACGATGGATGCGATGATCGCTCGGGTAAAGCGAATACCCGGAGGCAGTTGATCGCGCATCTGAGTGACGACCGGAGCACGACTGCCGGCTCGAGACTCGGACGCTGCCGCAGGCGTGGTCCCATTGATCGGGGCCGCCTTCTGGACGTTCAGCTTCTCGAGGGTATTGAGCCGCTCGAGATGATCGTCGATCTGCTTGATCTCGTCCTTGAGTCCATCGAACTCCTGGGACTCGGACTCGTCCATCGTCTCGCCTTTCTCGCCGGACGAATCGGCGAGCTCTTGCATCCGCGCGGCTTTCGCCTGACGGGTCGCTTCGTATGCGGAGATCTGATCCGCAAGGGACTTCCTGGCCATCGTCTGTTTCTCCTTGACTTTGACCGGTTTACGGAGGCCAGACGCGGCCGGTGGTGAACGTCGCTCGTCACTCTGCTCATTGCCTGACGCGGCGGCGAGCTCTTGAGTAACGATTGATCGGATCTGAGTAATGGTGCAGTCTGCGTTCGCAGGAATGGTGACAGCACTCAACTCCAGCCATTCCCACTCTTTGATGTCGAGCCCTGAAGCCCAATCATCTTTGTCAATCATCTCGTGCTTGAGAATCTTGAAGCCAATTGAGACCGCCTTGACCAACCCGTACTTGACGGACTGCCACGCTTCATCGATGCGATCCTTGAGGCGACCCGGTTCTGGAATACTGGCGAAGCGGGCAGTAAAAGGAATTCCATTATCCGTTGGCTCAGCGAGCTCGACCCATCCAACGGGCTCACGACCGTTGTGTTGCCACAACAACGGCATTGGAACTTTGAACTTGGCTCCACGAGGACGAACAATGTCGCCAACCCTATCGACGGTCGGTGTCGAGGCAATACCTTTGATCACTCGCTCGTCATCTTTTCCAATGCTCTTGATCTCGAGCATTGAATAGGCGCGCTGCATTCCGCTCACATCACGCTGCTGCATTCCACTCATGCCCTTTTCCCAATCATTGAACTCTGCTTTGTGCTTGATGAGCCACTTGCGCATCGCTTTCGCGTCGCTGGTGGAATATGAAAGCCCGTCGTCAGACTCGGCTTCCCATTTCTGCGCGATGTCTTCCCAAGTAACTTCGATCGTATCGGGCTTGCCATCGCTGTTTATGTAATCGTAGACAGCGGCGCCCTGTTTCTCTTTGTCGGGCAGCGGATAGTCCGGATGCTTGGACTGCTTGCCGTCCTCGCCTTCGAGACCAGCAGCGTCATCACCCTCGTCGTCTCCATCACCGTCGCCGGAGATGAACTGTCCACCCCCAGGTCCTCCGGGATCATGATTAGGATTGAACTTCTCCAGCAACTTCGCCGGCATACTCATCTCCTAAGTTTTAGAGCAGCCGGCGCGCTGCGTTAGATTAGGAATCATCAGCCGTTGACTGGCGGCGTTTCCAATTCCATCTTGACCCGCTGGATATTCTGCTGCATGTCGTTGTAGGTCTGCGCAGCGGCAGCGATATCAGCGGGATCGGCGGACGTGTCGTGCATGATCCGGTTCGCCTTGTCCATCATGTCCATGAAATGGTCAAGCTGCGACTGGCGAAGATCCTGCATCGTCTTCTTGTGGTGCTCCTTCAAGCTCGCCATATCAACTTTCTGGCGAGCAGGCTTTTTCGCTGGACCCCGACCGCGCTTCGCGGTCTTCTGCGTCTTTACCTTCTTAGCTTTCCTTGGCATTTCCTAGCTCCGTTTCTTGAGGGGATTACTTGCGGCGGACCTTGGCCTTGTTGCCCTGCTTCTTGTAGCTGCCAACGCTGAGCGTGGCACGCTTGGCCTTGGAAACCGCACGCTTGACTGTCTTGTGTTTCTTCATATCAGCATCCTTTGCATATGCTCGGAGGAGCCGGGGGATATGGTGGAGGGGGTTCTACCTCATCAAAATCGAAATCTAGGTACGCCGCTGCCCAGCAGCAACTGAACCAGCATGATGATTGCGATGAGCGCGACCGCGGCCCAGAGCAGCTTGACGATGATGTCTGGGATCTGGACACCGATCAACCCCAGTACCCAAATGATCGCGTAGACAATGATGGCGACCACGATGACGTACAAGAGTACGTGGAGCAAGCCGATCAGGATGCCTTCCATTACTGTGCCCTCGGCCTTGGCCATACAGACGATGGTCGGCCCACGATGAACATCTGGTATTCCTTCGGCGGCGCGGGCTGCTCCTTCAACTCTGCTGCACCCGTGCCCATGGCCAACGCTACAAGACCGTCAATGCGGCCACGCTGACGCTTCTTCACGAACCACCGATTGTTCTGCGCATCCGGCTGAGTCGCGGCATTGCCGCTGCACCACGTGGTGATCGGCGAGCGATCGATGACAATTTCCTCTTTGAGAACACGGTCCTCGAGGAGTTGCAGCGAGCGCGGCATCCACAATGTCTTCTTGGACTGCATGCCCTGCCGACCCTGCGCATGGACGATCATCTTCAGTCCGTCTTCAGCGGGCTTCTCAGGGTCGTAGATCCAGGTCTTGAACCCGATCCGTTCACAAGCCTTTCGAAACTCGGTGATATGCGCGGGATCAAAGGCAAGACTGACAACTCGGTGAGCAACGCAGATAGACTGGATCTTAGCTGCGACAAACTCATATTCGATTGCTCGTCCCGGGACAAGGTTGAGGTAGCCGTCTGCCGCCCACTCGACATACTGCGCACCGTCTGCTCTAGCGGCGTCAAGGACGTTGTAGTCAGGCCGCCAGTACCAGACCTTCGCATGGAGCTTGTCCCCAGTATCCCAAGTCGCGCCCAGTGCAGTCAAGTCGTTCTTCTGCGAAAGATCCAGCGACAGATAGCACGGGTCGTCGGTATGACTGCTCTCGTTGACCTCGCCCTGCACCGCTTCCCACGCATCCACATCGATCCAATACTCACTCGCACCAACAGGGATGCCGAAGTACAGGCGCTTGGTTGCCAGCGCAGTCGCCATTCTATGCTTGCTACTGGCCACGGCGCCGCGCACGTTCTCGATGGGGAACGTGGTGCCCAGCAACGGCAACGCCTTCAACCAGCAGGACTCGTCCTCCATCGGCTTGTCGTCGCGGTCCACACGAGCGATCAACGCAAACGCCGACTCATCACGGAACTGACCACGAAGAACGCCCTGATAATAGTCCGACATCTCTGTCGCTGCTACTTGGTCAGCCGCCGGAGTATTCGTGGTCAGCATCAGTAGACCGTCGCCGGCCATCTTCGTCAATGCGGCCTTCCAGAGCTCGATCTGGCCCATCGACTTCCATTCGTGGATCTCATCACCGCACACCATGCTCGGTCGCGGACCACTGATCTTCTCGTCGTTGGCCAGCACGCGGAACTTGGATTGAGATTCCTGATGCTCGATCATCCAAGTCATTTCGCCAGTGCCGCGCAAGATCACTTGGCCAATCGACTCCAGCGTATCACTGGAGCCTGGAATCGGCGCCCGACACAACGCCACTGCATCGTTGAACAGGACGCTCGCCTGATTACGATCCTTGGCAATCGCGTAGACTTCCGCTCGGGACGTGCCGCGCCAGCCCATCACATACAAGCCGATCGCCGCCGCCAGGGGAGTCTTTACCATGCCCTTCCCTAGCTCAAGCCACGCCTCACGGTAGCGCAACCGGCCATTGGCATGGTGCCAACCGAACAACGACCCTACGACGAACCCCAGGTATCCCGGAAGCTCGAACGGACGACCCGACATCGCGCCCGCCGTGACACTGAGGACGTTGGGAAAGAACTCCATCGTGTGCCGCGCGGTCTTCTCATCCCAATGCCAACGTGCATCGCGCTGATCGCGCAAATGGCGCTCGGCGGCAAGGCACATCAATTCCCCGGATACAATCCGGCCATCGACAACGTCCTGCGCCCAGGACGTTACTGGATCAAGCGACTGGCTTGAGCCACTTTGCGGCTGCGACTTGCGCGGCATTCTGTTGTTTCACTTTGGCGACACGTCGGCGTGCCACCGGGTTCAAGCCAAGCTCGCCGGCCAGCTTCTGCATGCGATCACAGGCTTTGTCTGAAATGTAGATCGAGGGATTGGCTTCCGGTGCAGTGATCTGCTTCTCGTATCCCTTGCGACCGATCGTTTTCGTGACCTGGATCAGCGTTCCACGCGCCTCGATATCGTCTTCTGCGTCTAGCCAGCGCGCCATTTGCGTGCAAAACGCGGCAAGCTGCTCGCGCGTATCAGTATCATATATCTCGCGTGAGACCAGCTCAGCCACCATCTGTGGCCACACTTCGCGCGCACGCCCTTTCAAGTAAGAAGGAGCTTCGGGCAAGTCGTCCTCGTCAACTGGCAGTGCAGCGTTGACTACGAAGTTGAGTTTAGGCGCGGTTGATTTTCGTCCCTGCATCGTTATTTCTCGTTCAATGTCGTGTTTGTGGTGAAGTTGGATATGAATCCCCCGGCTGGACGCGCACCCCAGATCTTTGAAAACTTTTCACCCTCCCCCCCGTGCTGCACTTCGACGATGCCACGGATGAGATGGATCCATCGGAAGACCATCGCGATCGCAGACACCAGTCGGAACACCACCACGTCTTCGTTCGGCTGATCCTCTTCGAATTTCTTTTATCTGCCGATCGTGCATTCCACAGAGCGAAC
>Ga0247828_10000063_pt1 | contig 35148 bp, 40 predicted proteins | sample 12C_Control_Day3_FD_192425 | JGI IMG/M metagenome (GOLD analysis project Ga0247828, IMG submission 192425) | Soil microbial communities from agricultural site in Penn Yan, New York, United States - 12C_Control_Day3 | ecosystem: Environmental > Terrestrial > Soil > Agricultural land | place... | reverse complement strand
CGGCTCGGCCGGTCCTGATGGAGATCACCGCGGTACGCCGCGGATCGGTCTACTACCGGCCGGCCGGCACGACAGGCTCGGGCTGGGTCATCGAGCGCGACAGGCTGGACAGCATCATCCTCACCACCACCACGGAAGGAAGTTGATCATGAACCAACCCACCGCAGGCCAGGCGCGCGCCGCTCAACTACGCGCGACCAAGCTCTGCGCTCAGCACGCTGAGGAGTCGCTAGCCTGGCTGGACTACAGGCTCCCGCCAGCACCGATCCAGCTGGTCTCGATCGGCCGGCCAGCCTCGCGCGCCGAGGAGTGGCGCCGGACGATCACCACCCAACAGGAACTCATCGCGGCCAGCTGTGCCCGTAATTGCCGGAAGGAGAGTTGATCATGGAGGCCAACCTCGACATCGGCTTCACCGGGACGCGCCGCGGGATGAGCGACGCGCAGAACTTGAAGCTCTGGAGCCTGTTGGACCGGCCGCGCCGGCGCACGTTCCACCACGGCGACTGCATCGGCGCTGACAGCGAGGCTCACGACATCGCCGTGGCCTACGGCTACCGCATCCACATCCATCCACCGATCGACGCCAAGCACCGAGCCGGCCGGCTCGCCAACGAGTACAGCGAGCCGCTGGAGTACCTAGCGCGGGATCGGGCCATCGTGGACAGCGTGTCGCTGCTGATCGCGATGCCGGCCGGCCCCGAGACGCGCCGCTCGGGCACGTGGGCCACCGTGAGGTACGCGCGCGAGCGAGCGGTAGAGCTTGTCGTGATCATGCCCGATGGGTCGGTGCTCTGATGGAGGCGGACGAGATCGTGACCATGATCAACACGGCGCTACCGCGCGACTTCGGGAAGGGCTGGATGACTCAGGGCGCGCGCGACCTGGCGCGCGTAGCGGCCGGCTGGGGAGGGTACGACGCGCGGGAGCTAGCGCGCCGGCTGACGCTCGCCGGCTCGGCCAAGCGGATGATGAACGCGGCCACGGTCGAGCGCGTGCTGGAGGAGATGTACAGGAACTCTCAAGTGGAGGTTGAGAGTTCGGGCCATTCTGAAAATTAGATCTAGGATTAGCTGTACTTGTCTGACACTTTCCGGCAAGATAGACCTCAGTAAGCACCCACCCACCACACCGGGGCCAACCACCCCAGAGGGAGCACAGATCATGAGCAAGGAAACCGCCAAGTGGCTCAACACCCAGACGCTGATCGGATTCACCGAGAAGCGCGGGAACGCCTGGCACTACCGCACTGACTTCCAGGGCGATGAGTCCAACCACTACACCGGGCCGATCCCGGTAGCCGATGTTGAGCGTCGGTTGTTCGACTGGTCGCCTGAGGCGATCCCGGTGACCGTCCAGGGCCGCGATCGGGTCTACAGCGACCCGAACAAGATCATCTTGGGCAACCCGAAGACCGGCGCGCTGTACGGCACGTTCTCCAAGTCCGGCAGCTACCACGCCGGCTTCAAGACGACGCTGCTGGACAACGTGCGGACCATCGTCAACGACGATCTCAACGTCGGCTCGGCCGGCCTGCTTCGCAACGGCGCGGTCGGCTGGGTCCAGATCGAGACCGAGAAGACGTGGTTCGCTCCTGACGGGGTCGAGTTCCGGCCGTTCCTCTTCGCGGCTGACAGCCTCGACGGATCGCTGGCCGTGACCTACGGCACCGGGAACCAACTGATCGTGTGCGACAACACGCTCGCCGCGGCCACCGCGGAGGCTGGCTCCACCCGCATCCGCTTCAAGCACACGACCAATAGCCTGGCGAGGATTCAGGACGCCCGTACGGCGCTCGGGATCATCAACGAGGTCGGGGCCGATTTCGAGGCCGAGGTCAAGGCTCTGCTGGCCGAGAAAGTGCCGGCTCGGCGCTACAACCTGTGGGCCGAGGCCTACAGCGGCTACGCCAAGGTCAAGGACCAGCCGGCCGGCCGCGGCCTGACGATGGCGACCAACAAGCTCGACACGCTCAAGACCCTGTGGGCCAAGGACGAGCGCGTAGCGCCGTGGAAGGGCACCGCGTGGGGAGTGCTCCAGGCCGCGAACACGTACGAGCACCACTTCGCGGCCTCCCGCGGAGCGAGCAAGTACAGCCGGAACATGAGCCGGATGGTCTACGGCCAGGTCGCTGAGATGGACAGCACCGCACTCAAGGTTCTGGCGAGCGTCAAGTGAGCTAGGAGCCGGCCGGCCGATTCTCCCCTAGAGTCGGCCGGCCGGCTCACTCACCACCCTCTCACCCACCACCACAGGACAGGAAGTTGATCATGGCAGACCTCACCTATGTCTCGTTCTCTGCGGAGGACCGGCGCGAGATCCTGAGCTTCGCGCAGGACTGGAACGGCGCGGCCAAGGACGGACACGGCGCGTTCTCGCCGGCCGAGACGATGGCCGCGCGGTTCATCCGTGAAGGCGTGGACGTACGCCGCGTAATCGAGTCCACCGAGGAAACCGAGAGCTTGCCGGCGCTCTCAGTGACGTACGAGGTCACGCCGGCCGACGAGGACGAGCACCCTGAGGGAGGCTGGATCGAGATCGTGCGGACTGTGATGGTCGTGGCCGCTCGCCGGCCTCAGCGACACACGCTCTGGCGCGAGACCGTCGCCAGCTTGCCGCCCCACGCGGCCCAGGAGCTATGCGTCGATTTCGTGCGCGTGCTCGCCGGCTACTACCGGCCACAGCAGTAACCCACCACGAAGGGAAGTTGATCATGACCACTGAGGACAAGTACGAAGAGCTACTGGCGCAAATGCGAGATCGGATGTTCACGGCCGAGAATCGTGTGCGCGACCTGACACGCCAGATCGATGATCTGACGGGCAAGCTCGGCAAGGCCGAGCGCCGGGTCGAGGTCCTGCTGGACACGCTGACGGGAGATCGGCCATGACCCACCGCTACACACGCACCACGATGTCTGCCGACGTGCACCTAGGAGAGGCTGAGAGCGAGATCCAGTGGACGGACTGGACGCAAGACAACGCGAACGGGACCTACGTCACCGTGAACGTCGCCGGCGTCTGCTACTACGTCCACGACCTCGCACAGTGCGCCGCGATCGCCAAGGCCTGGGAGGAGGCCACCACGGCGCTGAGACGAGCCGAGCAGCGAGCCGAGCAGAAGCGGCTACGCCAGGCCGCGATGCCGGCCACGCGCCGGCGAGCCAAGCACCGGATCACGTACGACCGTAGCGTCGATGTCAGCGACCCCGACGAGCGCGCCGAGTGCGTCTGCGGCTGGCAGGGTGACTGGTGGTCGGTACGGGACATGCAGGCCAGGGTCGAGGCCGAGAATCATCTCGCCGTGACCGAGATGAACGAAAGTCTCAACCAGTAGTTGAGACTTCGGCCCTTTCCAGCAGAAAGTTCGGCCGATTCTTTGACGGGTCGGCCGAGCTTCGGAAGGATAGAGCCATGACCACCACAGAGATCACAGCAGTCCAGACCGTCGTTATCGGCGGCCGTGAGCACGTCGTCACGACCCTGGCCTGCGTGTTCTGCAAGGGCACCGGCGCGGCTGGCGCGGTACGCACTGCTGGCCAGTGCGTGTCCTGCCTCGGCTTCGGCCGCTCGCTCGCAGACGGCGTGGACCCGGCCGGCCGGCCGTACTGGTCGTAACCACCACCACCCTCCACCACCACCACAAGGGAGACAAGATCATGGGCGCAACCAACTTCGCCACCATCGCTGAGGGACCGACCGCTGAGGCCGCGTTCCAGGCCGCTCGCTCGGCCGCTCTGCACGAGTACGGCCACGGCGGATACACCGGGACGATCGCAGAGAAGGACGCGCACCGCGTGTTCCGGCTGCCGGCCGGCCTGGAGGCTCGCGAGGCTGTAATGATGCTGGTGAACTACGGCTGGGACGCCGACAGCGACGCGGCCGTACGGAAGGTCTGGCCGTACATCGCGGACGCGGCCGAGGCGTTCGACAACAAGTGGGGACCGGCCGTCGCACTCCAGGCCGGCCCGACTAGCTGGGTGTTCTGCGGCATGGCGTCCGAGTAGGGCACACTCCACCGGGAGGCCGGCTCGCCGGCCGGCCTCCACCACCACCGGAAGGAAAGATGATCATGAACAACCCGTACGACATCGACGCCGAGATCGAGCGGCTGAACAACTACGACGAGCACGACGAGTGCTACCGCTGCGGCGCGCACATCAGCGACCCGCACGCGGCCGGCTGCCCGGCCTCACCCGAGGGAGCACCCACCGCGGGAGTCCTACGCTGCGCCAACTGTGGCGGGGACGCGACCGACGATCGCCACGACTCGCAGAATTGCTGGGCAGAGGTCGACCGCGACCCGGCCGGCCCGTACACCGCGCGCAAGCTGATCGAGTTGATCGCGCATCATCTGGTCGGCGTGACCCTGGCCAGTGACAACGCGCCAGGCTTGCTCATCGGCATCCCCGACGAGACCGGCCCCAACGGCATGCGCGAGTTCATCGTTGAGGCTCGGGAGGTCTGATGCCCGACCGCATCGACCCCGACCAGCCGCTGAGGAAGCAGGCTCAGGAAGCGCTAGACGGCCTCGGTTGGTGCCCTCCGCACGAGCCTGAGGAGGTCATGGCCGCGGTGATGGATCTGGCCTACGTCGTGCGCCGGATGGCTCAGCGGATCGAGGAGCTAGAGCGATGACCGCGCCAGTGTGGGCACAGCGCCGCGTGGCCGAGGTCTGCCGGCGCTACGGCGTGGCGGAGCCCGAGATTACCTGGCGACGCTCCAAGCGCCACAGCCTGTCCTCTGGCCTGACCTACAACACGGAGACGCGGATTGTGGTCACGGCCGGCTCGGACGCGCGAGATCGCCTGCTCGTGCTCCTCCATGAGCTAGCGCATCACGTCACGAAGCAGCTACACGACCGGGACGAGGCCCACAGTGCTCGGTTCTGGGTGATCGCCTTCGACCTCTACAGCGAGGCCAAGCTGCTGCGGTACGCGGCCAGGAGGGAGGTCGAGTACGCCGGCGCGCGCAAGGAGGCCCAGCGCCGATTTTCACGGAGTACGTAATCCCTAGGACAGAAGGAAAGATCATGAGCCATTCAACAGTGCTGGTCATCGTGCGCGAGGCCGGCGATCCGACAGAGGCCGAGGAGAAGGCCGAGGCCTTGCTGGAGCCATTCAACGAGAACACGCCAGTCGACCGCTACAAGGACTACGAGCTAGGAGATCCGAGCGAGTTCTGGCTGGTCGGCCTCCTTGCCAAGGAAGAGAACCCGCTGCCCGAGCCGATCACGTGGCAGGCCGTCGCTGAGGCCTACAACGAGCGCTACAAGGAGGACGGCGATCATCCGTTGCTCGTGGACGAGCGCGGCGCGTTCCAGTGGAGCACCTATAACCCGCGGTCCAAGTGGGACTGGTACGAGCTAGGTGGCCGCTGGCAGGGATTCTTTCCTGTCAAGCGACCCCTCGCTGGCCGGCGTGGTCGGGCTAGCTGGATGGGCACGAGCGGCCATCCGACGTGGGCCGATCTCGCTCAGGTCAAGGACATCGACTGGGAGCACCTACGCCACATCAAGCGCATTGAGGCCGAGGAGCGCTACGCCGCGTTCGACGCGCTGGTCGAGTCGCTACCGGAGGATCACCGCGGCTATGTGCCCTGGCGCGTCGTGCTGGAGAAGTACGTTACGGCCGATGATCAGTCCCAGATCGATGCGGCGCGCGCGGAGTACCACGCTCAGCACATCGTCAAGGCAATGCGCTCCTCCGAGCTAGACACGCTCCGATGGGCCGATGGGCCGGATGACTTCTTCTACAACGATGGAGGCCGGGAGCGCTACATCAGGGACGCTGAAGACTCGGCCGGCTCAACCTTCGCCGTACTCGATGGCGAGGAGTGGCACGAGCGCGGGTCGATGGGTTGGTTCGGGATGGTCTCGGACGAGAAGGACCCGAGCGAGTGGAACGCCAAGTTCCGTAGCCTCGTGACGACTCTGCCGGACGACGCCTGGCTGGCCGTCTACGACGTGCACATCTGAGCAGGATCAACTCGGGAGGCCGGCAACGGGTCGGCCTCCACACCACAAAAGGAGAAATTGATCATGGGAACACGCGGATTCTTGGGATTCATCTTGCAGGACAAGGAGTACATCACCTACAACCACTTCGACAGCTACCCGAGCGGCCTCGGTGACGACGTGCTCCAGTGGCTCCGCGCGCAGGTCGAGAACGGCCAAGCCGGCCTGGACGCCATCAGGCAGCGCGTAGCCGCTCTGACGCTGATCGAGGAGGATGCCGAGCCGACGCCAGAGGATCGCGCGCGGCTGGCCGAGTATGCCGACCTACGCGTGAGCACCGGCCAGGACTGGTACAGCCTGTTGCGTAACACGCAAGGAGATCCCGAGGCCATCCTGACGAGCGGCTTCATGATCGACTCGCACAACTTCCCGCTGGACTCGCTGTTCTGCGAGTGGGGATACCTAGTTGATCTTGACCGCGCGACGTTCGATGTCTACCGAGGTTTCAACAACTCGCCGGCCTCGGCCGGCCGCTGGGTCGGCAGGGATACCGACGCTGACCACGAGGCCACGGCGAGCGCCGGCGTACCGGCCTACTACGGCGTGAACTTGATCAAGTCCTACCCACTGGCCGAGCTTCCTTACGACCTCGATGTGGTGGAGCAGGAGGTCTACGCGGAGGACTCGCTGTAATGATCTGAGGCCGGCGAGCGATGTAGCTAGCGACACTCCAATTTCTCGGGGGAGAAACGAGCATGATCCATGAGAAGCATCCTGCGAGCCCTGGCTATCGCTGTAGCTGTCGCCCTGGCCTGGACGACGATGGTCGCCCCAGCCAACGCATCCACGACCGACACGACCACGACCAACGTGAAGCAGGAGGGAGGTGGAGACGTAGGCGCGGCGAAGAACTCGTCCACGTCAGAAAGGCAGATCAGGATGTGGAAGGACGACAATTGCCCGAACACGCTGGAAGGGTTCAAGCGATCGGCGGTTGTCTACCCTGGCGAGTGGTCCCCGTTCCCGAGCGTCGGTTCGGTGTGGATGGCTAAGAATCGCCGGCTCAAGTCGAGCTACTGGCTCCAGACGTGGACGAGCCCTAACGGTCCTCGGTGCATCAACCTCACGGTCTCGCCCACCACGGTCCTGAAATACACCGTTCTCTAGAACCAAAAGAGATCCCCGCCCTAGTCGTCAGTGACTAGAGCGGGGATCTCTTTTGCTGCTACGGTAATCGTCCCGTAGGGCGCGCAAGCGAGTCAGGGACGGTGCACCGGGACCTGGCGACTCGATACCCTCGAAAGCCAGCGGAGCCGGCTTGATCAACTGGCCTCTGGTGAGTACCCGGTATCGGGGACCCTACGGCGTACTCCTCAAAGGAAGCTCGCCCCGACCGCGGCCAGGATGATCCAGGCCAGGATGCAGAAGGCCAGGAAGATCACTCGACGAGCGCGCGCCGCGCCACGATCTCGTCAGACTCGCCGGCCGTGTCCGCGGCGATGCCGACCGGGAGCGCCGTGAGGAGCGCCAGGACGATCATGACCAACTCGTTGCTCGTCACGCCGTCCTGATCGGCCAGGGCCGTGACGAGCACGCCGGCCGCGGCGATGACGGCCGAGAGGCCGGCCTTGGCGTAGTAGAGGGCGCCGCTGGTGGCGTTGTGGATCGCCTTGACGCCGGCGAGCGCCACGATGCCGGCGAGGATGATGGTGGCCCACTCCCAGGTCTCGATGTGGCCGTCCTGCAACGCTGTGAGGCTCGCCGTGAGCGAAGCTCCCGCGGCTGCGATGACTGCCTTGGCCCAAAGGCCGACATTGCTACTCATTGCTTCTCTCCCTTGTTCACTAGTGAATCTCGACCCTGACCAACTGGTGGTCACTGGCCCCATTGCGGACGGGCACGATCGCACCCTTGACCGGCCGGCTGCCGGTGCCGTTGAGGATGGCGTCGATGTGCCGGCCGTTCTTCTCCACGTCGGCATCCCAGCCGGTGAAGGTGTCCCAACTGTCGCCGGTGAAGTCCTCGTCCGAGAGTTGATCGCGGATGTCCGTCAGCCCGAGCGTGCCGGCCGCGCGCCGCGCTCCTGGCTGGCTGGAATCGTTTGCGTCGTTGAGATCTCCACCGAGGATCGCGTCGGCAAGATCAACTCCAAGCAGCTTCGCCTTGTTGAGTAGCGTCTTGATCTCCCGCTCCCGATCGGCATTGCCGCGCGTGAGGTGGGTGACCATGAGCCACTTGACCTTGCCGGTGGCCTTGACCCGAACCTGTACCGCGGTAAGGAATCGCGCGCCGGCGCCGCCAGTGTTGACGGTGATCACCTTGAGCCGTTCCAGCTTGGCCGGGTCGATGAAGACCGCGGTGTTGTCGCCGGACACGTCCTTCGGGTGACCGCCGAGACCGTTGCCGGTACCCTCCATGCCGGTCCAGCCGGCGATGGCCGTGGTCTGGGTCTTGGTCGTCTCGCACGTCAGGAGCGCGTCGTACTTCCCTATGCTGGCGAGGAAGTCCTTGACCAGGCCGTCGCGCTTCTCCCACTCGCGCGCCGATCCCAGGTCACCCTCGTAGCTGCTGCGCCGCGTGTTCCACGCGCCGATGATCAACGGTTGAGCCACGACAGGCTCAGGCTTGGTCGTGGTGAGGAAGTCGAGGTCGTACGCCCAGCCGGCCTCGGTGACCAGCCAGGACCGGTCCCCGTCCTTGACGATGGACACGCCCGTCGTGATCGCATAGCCAGGCTCCCTCTGCTTCTTCGGCTCGTCTCCCTTGTGGCCTAGGAGAAACGTGGAGACCTTGGCCGGGTCCACGTAGTGGATTGGCAGGTACGCCGGCACCGGCTCAACAGGCTTGGGATCGACAGGCTGGGGGTCGACCGCGGTGGCCTTGCCGGTCCAGCCGAAGGTACCGGCCGGTACGCCGGCGATGACCTCGGCCAGGCCGCGCATGTCGTTGGCGTCGTGGCACCGGTCACGGAAAACCGAGATGTGAACGTGCCACTGGTGGGAGGGATCGCCATAGCCCGAGGGATGCCAGCCAACCACGGACCGGTTGCCCGATCCGCCAGAGTCGTAGCGGTTGTAGCCACAGACCACGCGGCCGTCGAGCGAGCCGATGAACTCGCGCACCGGCTCGATCCGCGGGTCGTAGTCGCCTTTGCTGTTAGGCGTGCAAGCAACCCTCAGGCGCGTGGTGACCACGCGCATATGCCCGAGGTTGAGCTTGATGTCGATCGCGCAGGCGTAGTCGCCGTTGCCACGTAGGTCAGCCGGCGCGACCAGGCTGTAGTCCTCGCCTCTGGTCTTTCCCTTGCCGGCCAGGTTGTTCCGGCTCGGGTGATACCCGCTGTTGTTGTGGTCTCCCCAGATCCCAGACCGCTCCATGCTGGAGAGGTGCGGCTCAATCAGGTCGTAGATCGCGTTGAGTGCCTTAGGAACTATGGATCTCGGCACAGCTAGCCTCCCTTGGGATCGTCAAAGTGCTCATGGTCGTCTCGGATGTGGTGAGCAAGGTCATCGACCGCGCCCTCGATCCTCTTCTTCTGCGCCGGTGGGAGCTTGATCGGTCCGTTCACGATCGCCTCCATCTGAGTAGCGAGTGCCTGGCACCTAGCGAGCAAGGCCGTATGCCGCTTCATCCACTCAGCCTGCAAGCGGTCTTTCTCGTTCTCGGCTGCCGTAGCCTCGGCTCGCGCACGTTCTAGCTGGCGCGTGTAGTACTCAAGATCAAGTCGCGCTGCGTCGAGGCTGGTCTTCAACTCCTCGAAGCGCTGCTTGCGGTCTGCCTGCTCGGCTGCCGCTGCTGTTGCGATCGCCTGCTGGCTTAGCTCAGCCAACTTCCCTCGCCTCGCTGCTCTCGTTGCGTAGAAGGCAGAGAGCGCCGTCAGGAGCCCGATGCCTAGCTGGAAAGCCGTTGTCCAATTCACGGTGCCTCAAGTTCTGCCCGAGCTTCCGCGTAGTCTTCAGCCGGCGTACGTAGTGGTTGCTCAACCATGAGCAGATCCTTGATCGCTAGGGCGGTAAACGATAGCGGGATGATCGGACTGGCCAAGGTGGGATCGGCATCGAACCACGTCCAGATCACGCCCCAACCCACCGCGAAGGCGGAGACGATCAGCACGACGAACGCGCCGATGAGGCCGGCGCGCGCAAACTGAGGCCATCGGGTGAGCGCGGCCAGGGTGCAGAGCAGGCCGGTGAGCGCGTACCCCAATCCCCAGATCCATAGCTTGGTTAGCTGGACGAGTGGAACGAAGGCCGCTCCCGCGTACATCTGTGGATAGATCAGGATGCTCACTCCGATCAGGGAGAAGTGGCACGCCGCTACTCCGAGGTATCCGCGCGCTCGGCCGGACATCGTGCGTTGTCGTCGTCGGTTCAAGTTTCCAGACACCTCCGAGTTCAGGGTCGGTACGTCACGTCAGGAACCCGGTGCGTCTGATCTCCTATTGGCCTAGGTGTGAAGCTGTCCGTCCGGTATCCGGTTCCATGATCGGGACGGTAGCCAGGGCTGGCGACACGGTAAGTCAAAGCGGGGATGAGGAGCAACACGCGCCAAGTCGTCGCGCGCGATGTCGTCAACTGGCGCGCGGTAGACCAACTGGCCGGCCGGTTGGCGCCCACGAGCACGAGCAGGGACCACGAGGTAGAGCGAGACCGCGAGACCGCGACCAGCACAGACCAGCTTGAGCCGCGAGAGCCGGCCACCGCGGAGCGGGTGACCCAGATCGCTTCCCTGCTAGGCACAACCGCGGAGCGGGTGACCCAGGTCGTAGCTCTGGTAGAGCTTCGCGCGGCCAGGACGGCCCAGCTAGACGCTCGGGTGGTCGAGGCCGGCACGAGCACAGACCAACTGGCCGAGCGAGTCGCGCTGACGGTGGCCGGCGCACCAGACACGGTCCACGTCGTCCCTCGCGTCCCCAGGACGACCGCTCGGGTGACCCACGTGGTTGCGGTAGCTCGCGCCGCGGTCGAGCGCGTGGCCCACGTCGTGGCTCGCGTGGTGGTGGTCGTGGTCGTGGTGGCCCAGGACGTAGCTCGGGAGGCCACGACTTTGGCGATGACGGTCCAACTAGTCGAGCGCGTCGCTGAGACTTGGCCAGGGAGTAGCTGTACCTCCCAGGTCGTCTGCCGGGTCCCTGTGACCAGTGCTCGCGTGACCCAGGTCGTCGCGCGGGAAGCGCCGGCCGCGATCTCGGTGTCCCACGACGTAGCTCGGGAGCCGACGACCAGTGCTCGGGTGACCCAGGACGTGGCTCGTGTTGAGGCCGCGGAGGCAAACGTCGCCCAGGAGGTCCCTCGTGAGCCCGAGAGGGACGCTCGCGTGACCCAAGTGGTTGAGGTAGCTCGGGTCGTGATCGCCAGCGAGGCCCACGTACTCGCCCTGCTCCCGGTCGTTGTGGCCAGGACGGCCCACGAGGTGGCGCGCGTGGCGACGACCGGCCCGATGACGGTCCACGTCGTGGCCCGAGTCCCACTGACGGTGGCCGCTGTGGCCCAAGAGGTGGCCCGAGAGCCAGTGACAGCGCTACCGGCTACCCACGAGGTAGCCCGAGTCGCTGAGCGCGCCGAGAGTGCCGCCCAGGTCGTCGCACGCGATCCAGTGGTCGTAACGGCAACCGACCAACTGGTGCCGCGACTCGCCGCGACGGTTAAAGATGCGGTCCAGGTGGTCGGCCTTGCTGCCGTGACGCTGGCAAGGAGGTGCCAGGTCGTCAACCGCGATGCCGACGCTACCGCCCGAGTGGCCCACGTGGTCCCGCGACTCGCAGAGACGCCCCCGATGACGGTCCACGTCGTGTCCCGGCTGCCAGTGACGGCCGCGCGCGTGACCCAGGTCGTACCTCGCGTAGCGGACGCGGTGGATCGGGTCGCCCAGGTCGTAGCACGCGTACCGGTTACCGAGGCGATGACGGTCCACGTCGTAGCTCGGCTAGCGCCGGCCGAGACCTCGGTGTCCCAGGTGCTTGCTCTGCTAGCGGAAACCGCCGCGCGTGCTACCCAGGTAGTGGCACGCGAGCCGGCGACGCTGGCCCGAGTGGCCCAGGTTGCGGCTCTGCTCGCTGTGACTGAGGCGATCGTGGTCCACGTCGTGGCCCTGCTGTCGGTAACCGACGCCCGAGCCACCCAGGTCGTAGCGCGCGTACCGGCTGCGACGGTTTCGGTGTCCCAGGTTGTCGCCCGAGACGCCGTGACGGTTGCGGTCGTGGCCCAGGTAGTGGGACGTGTGGATGAGACCGGCGTCGTACCGCCCCCGCCGGCCGCCGGCCGTAGCGCGAAGTTGGCCGCGACCGATGACACGGTGGTCGAGCCCGAGGCCGCGAAGGTACGGGTGCCTGTCGCTCCTGGCGTGGCCCGTACCTCTCGGGCCAGTGCGCCGCCCCGGCCGACCCCGGCTCCTGCCGTGGAGGCCTCCATCGTCATCCCGGCCGGCTCGGTGTACGTCTGGCTGGAAGCGTTGTGGGTTAGGGCTGACAACAGCAAGGCGTTGGCGGTGACCGTGGTGATCGAGGGTGCCGGGAGCGGCTGAGTGTCGCCTACCGAGTCCGCGTTGACTGCCGCTGCCGCGTCGATCGGCGTGGATGTGTCGACCCCGCCGTAGGCCTGGCAGATAACGGTCTGCCGGCCGGCCGCGTTGGTGGTGGTGCCGGTCGGACCGCTCGCCGGGTCGAACTGATAGTAGATCGCCAGGAGTCGAGGATCTACCGTCCCGATGTTGGTGGAGGTCGGCGCCAGAACCTCTACCCAGCTACCGCCAGGACCGGTGAACGATGCCGCGTTGGAGGAGAAGATGAACACGGCGACGACAAGATCGCCAGCCTGCATATCTCCTGGCAGGGTGCCGGCGAGCGACTGCGCGGAAGCGTTCTGCGCTACGGTCGCCGTCCGTGGCGTGATATTGCCAGTGCCGCCCCCACCAGCCGCTGGTGGGGCGATGATCGCCGGACCGCGAACATTCGACCCGAAAGCCCTTTGGGAGAGGGAAACCTGAGGCGATGCGTACCTGAGATAGGCCGACATCAGCTAGGGCTTACTCGTCCCAAACCATTGTGCAGTCGCAGACTTGCCCGGTGCCGGTCGCCACCACCACCGCGAGGCCGTTGTTCGCGACAGCCGGAATCCCTAGACCCTCATCAGGGAACGTCAGGATGATCCCGGCGCCCACCGCCCCCGCCAGCGGGAAGCGGTATAGGTCGCCAGCGGTGATCGTCGGCGCGACCGTGTGGGTGGCGAACGCGGTGGCCAGGGCTGCTGTGTTCTCAAACACCAAAGGCATCTCGGTCAGCGCCGTGCCCTGCGTGCCGGCCGTGGTGACCCTGACCAGCTTGAGAAACACGGCTGTCGTGGTCGTGTTGAACACGGCAAGCTCGCGGAGCTTCGGGCGGGTCGCGGTGCCGCCGTACAAGCTCATGATCGGTAGCGTGGTTGACCCGGCCCCGGTCACAGTGGAGGCCATGTAGCGAGGCATCAGGTTCTCATTTCTGTCGAGGAGCCATGATCAAAATCGGCGGGAGCGGTGCAGCGGACGGGACGTAATCCTCAGACACCAACAGGTCGCTGTTCTCTAGCAGGTAACGGTCGGTGCCGTTCTCCAGCAGGAGCCGGCCGTTGATCGTTGTGATCGGCGGGATCGGCGTGTTCATCCACGTCGTGACATCGCCAGCAGTCAACGCGGTGTCGAAGACGCGAACCTCATCTATGACGCCGACCCACGCCGACGTTTCTCCGTCGTCGCCTGCACCGGGCATGATGTTCCACGTGCCGGTGCCGAAGTTCTTGGTGCCGGCAGTGTTCGTCCCACCCGAGGCGACACCGTTGACATACATCTGTCCGGTGGTGCCGTTGGAGACGTAGGCGACATGGAACCACGTGTTCAAGGTCAACGTCTGTGTCGCTATGGCGTTGTTGATCCCGGCATAGACGCTAGGGAAGTAGCCCCCACCCGCGTCGCATTCGAGGAAAAAGTTGTCGGCGGCTTTGGTCACCATGCCTGCGAACGCGGACCATGTGCCGGTGCGTTTGATCCAGCACATAACCGTGTAGCTGCTGTCCGAGGCGTTCGGCCCCAGCAGCCCCGAGTGCTTCGTTTTGCCGCCTGCGCCGTTCTTGCCGTTCGCATCCCATGATGTCGTGGTGTTCGACGCGGTCAGGTTGCGACCGTTGCCCGACGTGTCAACGGTGACAGTCCCGGACCCTTCGGTGAACCCGTACTCACACAGCAGCGCCATGCCCTTACGCCAAGTTCTCTAGGACCGCCTGCGCTTGACGGATCGTCCACGCCGAGGCTGTGCCGCCGTTCACTGAGACGCCGATCTTCAAGCTGGCCACGGTGGAGTCGAATCCGCCGCCAGTCGTGTTCATGATGATCACGCTGCCGAGCCCGGTACCGCCGAAGCCGGTCGTGGTCAACTCGTGCGCGGCCTCAAGCTGGCCCTCGATCACGGCCGACGTACCGGAGCCGACCGACCGGAACGTGCAGATGATCTCCACATGCATCTCGTCCGCTACCGCTGTGTTCGCGGCCGGCCACGTGAACAGGCACCGGGACGTATCGCCTACTGCGCCAGCGGTCCCGACGCGCACGTTGAACGTTGGCGTGCCTGTCCCCGCGGTGCTCTTGGTGATGGCCAGGTCCAACCGGTACTTCGTCTTTGCCTGCAAGCGGTTCGCGGGGATCGGCACATCGCTGCCGGTGATGTAAACGTCGGTGGCCGCGGCCGGCGTCTGCGCCGCGGTCGATGCGTTGTGCTGCCGACCTCGCTGCTCGAAATACGCGGTGAGCGTGTTGAGGGTGACCTTCGTGGACGCGCCCCCGTTGACGATCAACAGCACGTCACTGTCGGTCAGCGTTCCTGCCGCCCCCAGATCCGAGACTTTGGTGTCGGCCACTAGATCGAGACCCCAACCACCAAAAGCCAAACGCCATCCGCGGCCGGCCCAGCGGGAATCGTCAGGACCGTTCCGGTGGCCTGAGTGACGGCACCGATCGTCGTGCCGGTCGCTGAGACGATGCCGCCCCGCTTCACGACGCGGAACTCCGCGGCCACGTCGACCGTGTCGCCGGCCGTGACTCCCTTGAGCGCATACAGAGCGGTCCGCTCGCAGTTGCCGTCCTTGAACGCTAGAGCGAACTGATCACCGGGAGTGAGTACTGCCATCGTGTTCTCCTTTGTTTTTAAGCGGGAATCCAGCCGCGCACGTAGTCCACAAGGACTTGCGAGGCGGAGCCGTAAGCGGTTGAGCCGTTGCCCGAGCCGACGTTAATGATCAACGCCTGGCCGTTTCCGTTGTCCAGTGGCGTTCCGGTGGCCGTGCCGTTGGACGTGGTGAACAACCGGCGTTGCAGAATCCCATCCCAGTAGACGCGGATCTCGTTACGGAGCCGGTGCGCGGTGTAGATGTGGAACCCATTGACGTAGGTCCCGGTGGGATGTGGCCCGTTGTTGGAGTTGTTCACGCCGGCTGGTCCCCAGTGGTAGTTCGCCGCGGACAGGGTCGAGTCATAACCTTCCACGATGTCGATCTCGCCGGCTGATGGCCACGCCGGACCTGAGGTCCACCAGGCCGGCCAGTTGTGCTGGCTGGTGCCCGAGGTTCCAGGGAAGCTGATCCGCGCTTCCACGATGCCGCCAGGATTCAGCGTGTAGTAGGCGTTGCCGCGAAGATCAACATCGTTGGTCGCGATCATCGCCCCCGTCCCCGCATCCGACAGAGTCAGGATCGCGTTACCCCCGGCAACCGTTACGTTGAAGGCTCGTGGGTGGACGTTGTTCATCGTGTAGTTCGGATCATCGAACACATTCCATTTGGTGGTGTCGATGCTGGTCCCCGAGAAGGTGTCCTCGAAATTCATCACCCAGGCCGCACCCGCGCCAAGCTGGCCGGCGCTGATCGTTGGCTGAGTGCCCGAGGGAGGCGCCGGCGATGGATCGGTGGCCCAGTTAGCCGTCATGTTGACCCGCGCCGTACCGTCCGAGCTATAGCCGGTGTAGGCAAAGCTGATGTTCGTCCCAGTGTCGGTGACGTTGACCCGGCCGTACTGCTGTACGACAGTAGACCCGCTGGACGGGTAGATCCCGGCCGACCATCCGGACACCTTCTGGCTGCTGTTGTTGTTCAGCGGTGCGGAAGCGAACGTGACCATCTGGCTAGGGTTGTTCGGCGCCGAGCCGTTGTCAGCGCCGAGCGCGTGCATATCGGCCGAGAGGTAGCAGATCGCCTTCCCTGAGGCATCGAAGTGGGTGGCAAGCTCCTGCCGCTCTGTGGTGTAACCGATCCAGGCGTCGTCACCCGCGGTAGCAGCGCCAGTCCAGGCAGTGTCCCCGATGATGCAGATCACGCCGGCCGTACTGGCGGTGATCAAGTTCTTGAGCCACGTCTTCTGAGTTGATCCAAGCATCGTCTTACTGCTGTTGTCGGTAGCGGATGGGGCGGAGGCGAACGACCGGCAGTCGATGTTGATGAACTGCACCCGACCCCAGGTAAACGAGTAGTAGACACCTGTGGTGGCAGGCATCCCGACGCCGGTCGGGGTCGGGAGCAGACGCCGGTAGGCCGCGTTGTAGTTGGTGAGCGCGGTAGCGTCCGTCCCCGCGTTCCCGTTGTTGTTCATCGAGCCGTCATGATCGGACGGCGCGAAGACACATGGAGTCGTCGCGAAGACCGACTCATGATTGGGCGCGTTGACCTTGTTGCCCATCTGGCTCAGGTAGTTCGCGACGCTCGTCCCCGAGCCGTCCGCGTACCACATGTCGCCTAGGTGGAAAAACAGGTGATCGGCACGCCCCGCGATCGCCGCCATCGAGGCCGAGTCGGATGCGTTGCAGCATCCACCGAAGTTGAACGCGAAGTTCGTAGCGCCGGTAGGAGCAACGCGGATGCGGCCGATGACTGCCTTTGTGTCAAAGGTCTCCACGGCCGACACTGTCATCCCGACCCTGTAGTAGTAGCGGACGCCGGCCGTCAGTCCGGTCAGCCGCGGATAGCTGACCCCGTTGGCATCCGGCGTGACGGCCGAGGAGTAGATGACCCCGGTGGTCCCGGCCGCGTCGGTGCTCGCTCGCAACCGAACGCTGGTGGCGTTGAGCGTGGTGACCTTCACTCCGCCATCGATGCCAACGGCTCGCGTTTGCAGGGTAGGCGTGGTGCCTCCTCCTCCGCCGCCAGTCGGGGTCGCCGGTCGCCAGGCCATGAGGAGCGCCGCGCTGGGAAGGGGAGCAGTGCCCGTCTTGGTCCAGGCAACGGTGCCGGTAGCTCCTGCTGCGGTCTGCGCCTTGAAGGCGTCGTGGACGCGCCGGCCGGTCCCTAGGGTTGCCTTCCCGATCAGGGTCCATGTGGCCGGCAATACCGTGTCCTCAGTGGTGGCCGAGTTGATCACATAGGCCGACTCCAGCCGACAGCCGGCCGTGACGGTGGTGATCGAGGGTACCGTCAGTCCCGCGGTCGAGCTTGTGTCTCCTACGGTGCTAGGCGTGACATCGACTGGCGTGGTGGCATGGACATAACGCAGAGCTTCCATGACCGCGGTTGCCCGACCCGTTGCCACGTTGAACGCATACGACGCCCCGATGTCCCCAGAGACGGCGAATTTGTACATCTTCGCGACGTACACGCCGGAACTACCTACTGAGGTAGCGCCCACAGCCAGGGTCCAGCCCGAGATCGGCGTGAACGCGGTCCCGGTGGAGTGCCCAACCGTGGCCACCAAGAGATCCCCAACCGCGATCCCGGTGGGTGCCGCGACAGTGATGGTCAGGTTGGCGTCGTTTTTCTCTGCGACCACAGGCGTCCCGATGGCCGTGATTGGGTTGGTCGGTGAGCCGCTGCCCGAGGTCGGCGTGACGGTCGCTGTCGAGGTAGGCCCGTCGACCCCGTCGATCACCGGCGTCACGTGCACCGTGTACAGCGTGGAGTTGATCAAGTTGAGCGCGGTCCACGTCGTGCCGGTGACGGTCTCCTCCCACGCCCCGGCCCCGAAGGAGTCGACGCCGTCCCGGCCTACCTTGTAAGCGGTCGCATCTGGGTACGCCGTCCATGTCAGCGTGGCCGAGGCGTTCCCTGGCGTTGCCGTGATCGTCACGCCGGTAGCGGTGGTGACATTGATATACCCACTACGAATCTGCGTGTTCGGCTGAGTGCCGGCCGCGCCGGTCGCTGTCAGGCTAGGCGAGAACGGGCCGGCCGTGGTGTACGTGTGGACCGGCGCCGGGTCGGTGCTCGTGGTGTTGTCCCCGAAGTTCCACAGGTACGAGGTGGCGTTCGTAGACGTGTTGACGAAGTTCACGGTGAGCGGGAAGTTGCCGGTGAGAGGCGACGCGGTGAAAGAGGCAACAGGATTCGGTGTGACCACAGTGCCGCTGACGATGCTCACGTCGATGCCGAGGCCGGTGCTCGTGGTGGCCCACCAGAAGTCGACCCCGGCGATACCGTAGCCGGCGCCCTTGGCTGGGTTGTCAGGTCCGCACCAGATAACAGGTTGCGCCGTGTTCGTCGTGACCGTGTTCCGAAGCGGAGCCGCCCCAGAGTATTTGATCAAGACCGGCTGCGACCCAGCCGCTACGCCCTTGACGAACACGCCGCCCGAGTAGACCAGCGTTGATCCCTCGGTGAGGGACGCGCCCAGGTTGGAGTCGAACAGATTGACCAAGGCGTGGACGATGTTGCTGGCCGCGAGATGGCCTGGCGTGCCGGCCGCGGTGCTGAGGTTGGTATTCAGGTTGGGCGAAGCCACCGAAGTCCTTTCGTTGTATCCGGTCTGCGCTTGACTAGAGCGAGCCGGTGTCTCCTGAGACTGCGATCGTCACGCCGTCTCCGCTGAGCGCTGCGGAGTTCGCGGCCGTCCGGCGAATCCAGAACGCCTTCACTTGCCCAGAAGGGATGTTGCCGAGCGCCAGGCCGGTGCCGGCCGTGGTCGGCGCCGAGAACGACAGGCCAGTCACGGTGCCGCCAGGAGCGGTCTCCGTGGTGGCCGTGACGGCCTGAGCCGATGCCGAGCCGAGCGCGGATGCCGCGGTCGTGTCCACGGCGATCGCGATGGACGCCCCACCGGCTACCTCGGCCGACAGGTAGACAACCGCATTCTGCAAGGCATTCGCGCCGTTGGAGTTGTGCACGAAGATACAGCGGTAGTCGACAGTGGAGGCCGCGTTCTCCGCGCCGGTGATGTCATCGAACAGATCGTTCGCCGCGCCCCCGGCCCACGCTGTCTGCGAGATGTACGTGCCCAACGATCCGGCCGCGGTGCCGACCACGGTGTTGCCGGCCGATCCCGTCTTCACGCTGTACTTGAACAGGATCTCGCCGCTGGTGATGGCTGCCATTACTCGGCGCCCCTCTCTTGATTGGTACGGAAGTCGTCAAGCTCGGGCGCGGTGCCGTCGCCGTCGTGTTCTCCGAGGTGCTGCCGCCCTCGGGATGTCGCTGCCTTCTTGGTGTCCCAGCCGAGCGACCGCCACGGTCCCTCAGCATCCCCACACCCGAAAGGGCGAGGACAGTGGAAGTCCCACCCTGCCTCGCTCTGGGTTACTGCCTCGCTTAGCTCGGTCACTGCGGTCCCTTCTCGGTGTCGTCCCCCCACGGATCGGGAGGCTGATCGGATTGAATCTGTTGCTGGTCAGCGATGTACGCCTCAAGCTGTGCGACCTCGACCACGAGCCGCGAGATCTCCTCGGCCTGGCGGGTGAACTGGACCCGGTAGCGAGCCTCCAGCTTGGCCGCGTACGTAGCGGCATCGATCTGAGTCACAGGTTCCCTATCTGGAAAAGAAATTGGGTGGCGCATCCGTTCTCGTAGCAGAACGCCATACGCCGCACCACGTCGGGATCGAGCGCGGTGTCGGCAGTCAGGATCGCGGCGCCGGTGGACCAGACCACAGGCGAGCCGTCGTTGGCGCACACGTCCGGCCCGGTGAAGTTGATCAAGCCATAGGTGACCACTTCCCAGCAGCTATTGACGTAGCAGAAGATCAGGTCGTTACCTTCGCGAGTGGCCGCACACATGCCGTGCATGACCCCGAACGCTGGTAGGGAAATCCCACAGCGGTCACAGACCGCCGAGCCGTCACTTATCTGGCCCACGACGGGTCCTCTCGTCTAGGTCCCGTACCGCGGCCCACAGGATGCCCATGAGCGCGCCGAGGTCGTAGCCCTTGGACGCCGGCTCTGGGAAGGTCTGCTCCATGACGTGGACAAGCTCCTCGGGCAAGGCCTCGACCATCGGGCCGAAGTGCCAGGCGTTGCCCTTCTCGACCCGGTCCTTGTACTGCCACTTGGATGAGGGCGCGTTGCGGATGATCGACCACGGATCGAACTCGGTGATCTGCTCCTTGTTCGCTTCCTCGCTAGACAAAGTGAACGCTGAGGCGGTGATCGGGCGTGTACCGGTGTTGTCGGCCTGCACCACGTAGACCCGGTCGTTCTGGAAGCGCATCCCGACATCGACCGTGGAGTCCCAGGCGTAGATGAATCCCTGCCGATCGCCGTCCGCATAGGTGCCGCCACGACGCACCGCCACGCTGGCTGAGCCGAGAACGACGGGAGCATTGTGGTGCACGTTGCCGAGCGGGGATGCTGAGTTGCGAGCCGCGTTGAGGTACAGATTCGACGGCACGTCACCCAACGCCGACCCAATCTCGTTGGAGTCAAAGAAGAGGTGAGCTTGGCCGGCTCGGCCGATCATGAGTGGCGGATTCTCTGAGTAGAAATCTGCGTCTCGGATGTTGCTGATGAGCACGTTGCCGCGTAGGGAGATGATGTGCTCGGGCGCGTCGGGTATCTCCCCGACCTCCGCGAGACCGCCCTTGATCCCGCCGATACGGACGCCCCCGCCCTCACGGTTCAGCAGAAGCTCGGAATAGTCGCCGTTGAACCGCGTCATGATCTCGTTGTTGTCGATGATCAAGTTCGGGCCGGTGTCGTCACCAAACTGGATGCCATGCCCGGTAGAGATGTGGGAGGCGTCGGTCGTGGAGTAGATCCTGATCTTGCCGCTCGCCGGGTCCCACCAACCCTTGAGCGCGCCGGCCGCGTCGAACAGCCGCATCCCTGTCCCGGTAAGCTCTAGCCGCGCGCCGGCCGAGGCCGTACGGAGCGTGCCGGCGATCAGGACCGTGGCGTTGAGTTGCCCGGTGGTGATCTTCCCAACGTCGAGATTCATGATCTTGGCGTCATTCACAGCCAGGTTAGCGATCTGCGCATTCCCGATCGCTGCATCCTCGATGATCGCGGTGCCTACGGTGCGGCGCACCTCGACCGCATCCACCCAGTAGGTACCGACCGTCCCCACCGGTGGCATGTCCAAGTACATCTGCACGGACACCGTGTTGGCCGGCGCCGTCATCTGCATCGCGCCCTGTTGCCACGTCCCGTTGATCACGCTGCCGGTGAGCACCGTAAACGAGGTCGTGCCACCGAGGATGTTCCACAGCGCGATCAGGCGAGGTGTTCCGTTGCCGCCAACGGTTCCCTTGTAGGCGAACCGAGCAAACAGCTTGTCCCCAGCTTTGATTTGTTGCGCGTCAGCCGCGACCATCGTCCAAAAGTTGCGCGACGTGCCGGCGCCCACCGAGGCGTCGACTGTCGCCGCGTAGGTGCCATGAAATTTGTCGCCGGTCGTGAACGTCCACGCTGCATTGGATCTCGGCTCCACCAAGTTGCGGTACGCCGAGGTCTCAAAGCTGCCGTCCATGATCAAGTTGCCGGGATCTTTGAACCCGATCTGCTCGTAGGTGATCGCCCCAGGGTCAAGATCGGTTCCGACAAGCCGCGCCGGCGTCCCGATCCCTTGCGTGCTAGGGGTCGACTTGAGTCCCGACTTGTCGACTGCGATGAGCTTGCAGTAGATCGGTACCCCGAAAGCGCCATCGGTGACCACGGTGGACCCGGCCCCGTACATCCGATCAAACAGGGTCGCCGTGGTCGGCGTGAAGTTGTTCACGGTCGAGGTGTGAACCTCGACGTAGTCGAAGTCCGGTGGCCACGATCCCGTAGCCGGCAAGCCGTTCCACGTGAACTCCACGGTGCCGAGCTTCTGGGTGCCGACCGGCGCGGCCGGCGCTTGCGGGGGCGTAACGTCGATCGCCGCGGCATGCGTGACTGCGGCTGAGAACGCACCTCGGTTGCCGTTCTGGTCTACCGCACGAACCTGAAACTGATAGCTCGCGCCGGCCACGTACGGCGACATCTCGTGGCCGGTGTCAGGAGTCGAGGCCGCGAAGCGGAAGACCTGGCCGGCTACGTTCTGGCGTTGGTAGATCTCGTAGCGGTCGATGTCGTCGGCCGGCGTGGCGTCCGCGTTGATGGTGACCTCGGCCCAGTCGAGCGCGACTGCGGCCTGGACAAACCCTCCAGGCCCGAGGTAGGCCGCGCTGCTCACCACGAGGCCGGTGACCTGACCCGGTGCGAGCTTGTCGTCTTCACCGGTGCCAGGTCCACCAGGGAGCGGCGCCGCTCCGCTCGCGCCGTTGGTGATGCCGTCGATCTGGCGCTGAGCCCTGACATCCCTTTCCAAGAAGCGATCATTGAGGACGACGCCGCCCGAGACGACGTTGAGGTCGGACACCGTGATCGTGACCTGACGGACCCGAAGCCTTTCAGGAGCGGCCGTCCCGTCCACCGTGGAGTAGACGTAGTCCCCGACCCGGTAGTCGGTGAACGGCACGTACGGGGAGCGCGTGAAGTCGAGGCCTCGGGTGTACTCGATCCGTGGCGCATCTGACAGCGAGAGCGTGGCCTGAGTGATCGCGGCCATCGTGCCAGGGTCGGACACCGAGCCGTTGGCGATGAAGATTTCCTGCCGGCCAAAGGGAGTCTCGGCGCCGGGATTGGTGTACTGGTAGCTCGCGCCGGCATCGCCTTGGAAATAAGCCGAGTCGGCCATGCCTTCCCAGGTGCGCCGGTACGGTGCCTCGGTGAGGTCCCGGCCGGACCGGAGGTTGACGATCCCGGCCCCCACGGTCCGGTCCGCGGCCATCGCCTGATCGTTGTTGAAGACGTGCAGAGTCCTACCCTGCATACGGAAATCGATGAACTCTTGTTCGGCCATGTTCATCAAGATCATCAGCGCCGAGACGCCAGGGTCGTAGTAGACCGTTTGGACGGTGGTCCACGGCACGCCGGCCGAGTCTGCGCCAGGCGTGAACGTCCACGTGATGCCCGACATCGCGCCGCGCTGCTGAGCCTCGGTGAACAGTTGGTTGAGAATCCAGCCAGGCGTACGGGCCAGGAACTCTCGCTTGCCTTCCTCGTTGATCACCCCGTTGGGATAGGTGACCACTTTCTCCAAGCGCTTCACGTACGCCGTACAGGTGACCTCGTAGCGATCGTCGGTCCTGATCGGATCTCGGCCGTCACTGGTGTAGAGGAAGCGACCGTCCGGTGGCTCAAACCACGTCCGGCCGTTGTCGGGCGATAGCTCCAGGGCCACCTCGCAGGCCTGCCCGAGGAGCGTCGAGGAGCGCGGAGCGCGGACGAGGTAGGAGAAGGAGAGCGAGCCTAGGTCATTCAAGGGAAACGCGGCTGCGATCGCCTGAGGAGCCGGCAGGACGCCGAGCTTGGCCCCCACTGGCGCGTACACGACGAGGCGCGCGCCAGGGACGAACGTCGTGGTCGTGGTCTGCGAGAAGGTCGACCAGCTAGTGATCCGTGTCCGAGTGACTGTGGTCCGGTCGGTCCACGTCGTGGACCTCGTGGCCGGCGCCGAGGAGGCCGACACGAGCGCCGTGTCCAGGGTGTCGCCGGCCGACCACAGCACGCTTCCGGCGCCGGCGATGGAGTAGGTGAGGATGCGCACGCGGACGGTTCCCGCTGGCGCTACTTGCGTTGCCTGATGCGTAACGAAGGTCCACGTGTTTGCTGACACCACGTACTGCGTTGCCGTAGAGCCGAGCGTGGCGCTGGAGGCATCGAGGTATTGGACGTAGATACCGATCCGCTGCGCTACGGAGCTACGCACCCATGCCGACGCCGACACTAGCTGGCCTGGATTGACTGCCAGGTAGGGATCTGGAGCACCGGTGGTGGAGTACAGCGTTCCCGCGTTGCCGGCCGTGCCGGTCTGGGAGACCGACCACGTCTGCCGGTGGAACGGATCATTGAACGGACCGCCTGTGGCCTGCGCGCTGGATGCGCTGACCCCGCCGACGCCGGAACTCGACTGCCAGTGGGTGAGCCCTGTAGCCGCGCTGGGATTGCTGACCCTGACGAAACCCATGACCTGGCGCGTCTCCCAGGTCGTGGATCGACTGGAGACCGGCTTGCCACCGACCGCCCAGGTCGTAGCGCGACTCGCTACCGGCTTGCCACCGACCGTCCATGATGTTGACCGGGAAGCGACAAGCGAGCCAGGGCGGAGCCCGATCATGATCGCCGTTTGCGCGTAGGCCGTCGTGTTCGGGGAGAAGCTGTACGTCCGTGGCCCAGTGGCGCCGGTGGCCGTCCGCGGCTCCGTGGCTATCGCCAAGCTCTGGCCGGCACCGGTGGTCGTCGCGACCACCGTGGTTGTACTGGTGGCCGGGAAGTACTGATCGGACCAGATGTCTTCCCAGGGATCAGTGATGCCGAGCATGACCGCGGTCGCGCCGGCCGTGTTGACCGAGTAGGCCGAGAACACTAGCTCGTTAGGCGATGTGAGCGTCAGGCCTGGCAGGGTCAGTCCAGCGGTCGACGCGCCGGTCGATGCCGTCACGGTGACATCGATCGGCGTGACCAGCGCCCCGCTGATCCGCGTGAGTATGCCCGAGTTGCGCGCGGTCGCAGTCGGGAAGCTGTAGCTCGTCGCGTCCTCGTTGGGCGAGAAGCCGTAGAAGACCGACAGGGCAGATGCGTTGCTCTGTACGCTTGCGGCCAGGGTCCACGTCATACCCGTAGCCGGCGTAGTGATCGCGGCCGGCGAGGCGTGCGAGATGACCGCGATCAGAAGATCTCCGCCGAGGGTCCCGGCCGGCTTGGCCAGGGACACCGACGCCGCGGATGCGTTCTCTGCTTTGGTTGTCGCCCCAACAACAAGCGGCATCAGATAAGGAACTTCTTACGTGCGCGGACACCAAGCGTGGTCGCTGTGGTCATGCTCGTCCCGGTAACGGACAACTGAACTTTGCGGAGCCCTCCCGACAGCGCCGGCCGCATCCGTAGGAAGATAGACCCTCCGCCCCCGAACTGAGTCACTGGGTCCCCGTTGGTCCCGGCCGTATCGGCGGAGGCGAACGTCAGGCCGGCCCCGTAGCGCGTGGCCCAGGTCCCACAGTTGATCCGCCACACATCCGAGGCGCCCAGGTTGGCACTCAACTGCACGTAGGCTCCCGTCGTCATATCGGTAATGATCGGATTGTTCACTGGCCCTTGCAGGGTAAGGATCGCGTCGTTGATCGGTCCGGTCGAGCCCGTCAGCGTGGTCACCTCGTAGAACACGCCTGAGGTCATCGTGCTCTTGGTGAAGTCCGAGGTGGACACGTCCTGGCCTACGCCGCTAGGGATGTTGATAGACACCGTGAACTTACCCAGTCCACCGGCGCGGATCTCTGGCACGATCGGCTCGTTGATCTTGCCCCAGTACTGCCTCACGGTTCCCGCGGCGTCGACCACTTCCTGCACATCGATCAACCGATGCCTTACGCCAAAGATGAAGGACAACTGGTCGACGTTGGCCAAGCACTGCGCCATCGCGTTGGACCCGCCAGGAATGACGCCGTCCCCATCGGTCCCGAGCACCCACATGGAGTAGACCCGCGTCATCTGGTCGAGGTCGTCGTTGAGCGAGGCCGAGACTCCATCCACGCCAGGCAAGGCCACGTCGGCCGGCCGGGTCGGTGCCGTGGAGCGAGTCCGCGCCTCGATGCCCCACGCGGCCGAGTCGAGCCGTGTCCCATCCACCGTGACGGGATACGACGTGTAGGTGACGGGCATCTCAGACCAGGCCTACGTTCGCGACTAGCTGTAGCTCGCGGTTGACGGTCTGAGCCACTGATCCTCCTGCTGGCACAAGGATGTCCCCGAAGTTGTTCACTGGCCCTTGCAGGCCGTAGGCCTCGATCAACTTACACAGCCGGTCGATCTTGTCGTCAGCCGCGCCGGCTCGCCATCCCTTGGGTAGTGGAGTCACTAGCTCGTCGTGCCGGCCGTCACCGATGTGCGCGATCGTCCCGCCGCGGCCTCCTCTGACCACGCCTCCCGCGGCTAGCTTGACCGGAGCCCTGCCCAGAGCCGAGCGACCCAAGAGCTTATTGACGATGCCGCCGAGCCTGTAGACAGCGACGTGAAGGTGATTGGTGTGCGCCCGGTTGGGATTGGAGGAGCCGCCATCGAAGTAGCGCGTCCAGCCGGCGCCAGGTCGGGTCTGCGAGATGATCCGCCGATTCCAGATGATGTACCACAGGTTCAGGGCTTTACGCGCTCCCCACAGTGCGGAGGCCAAGGCGTTGCCTCGGGCCACATTGGTGTTCATCAGGTCCCGAGCCCGAGCCATAGAGGGATGGTGGCCGGGATAGGTGCCGATGGAGCGGATGCCGAACTTCCTAGCTGTCCTGATGATCCCGGCCATACCGCGGCCGACCGCGCCCCCACCGCCCTTGAACGGTCCGGTTCCTCCAGTGTCGGGAGCCATCGCCGCCATTGCCTTGTCGTCGGCCGACCCGATCTTGTCGAGTACGCTGCTGATCGCCTTCTTGCCTAGGCTGCCTACGGTACGGTTCACCGGATTGCCGACCAGCCTCTTGTCGATCAAGCCGCGGACCGGGCTGAGCACCTTGGACGCTGCCGCCTTGAGTCCGCCCAGCGCCCACCCTTTCAGCTTGGACGCTAGGCCTTTCACGGCACTGGCCGCGCCGCCGATCTTGCTGCGGAGCCAGTCGGCAATACTGCCGCCCTTGACGGTCCCGCCATCAGCGAATCCGCCCATCGGCTGCTGCCGGCCGCGAGTCTCCTCGGGAACACCCATCGTCCCGATGATCTTCCGAACCCCCGAGACGCCTTTGGTGCGAGCGATCCGGTTCCACATGTGCACGAGAGCAGGGCCGACAGCGCGTGTCCACTCAGGGCGCATGATCGATTCGCCGCCACCCACACCGATCAGATGCGTATCGCGACCAGGCGTGTAGCCAGGCCTTACGCCGTAGGGAGTTCCGCCGTTGGCGTAGGCCTCCAACTGCGAGATGCCTTGGCGCGTGTACTCCGCGATGCCACCCTTGGCGTAGGGCTTGAGAGTGGGACCGTCCACCAGAGCCGCCACGCGGTTCCACACCGGGACGAGTGGCTTGTTGTAGACGTTGTTCTTGACCCAGTTGATAGGCGAGGACACCTTGTCCTTTACGCCATCCCAGGCCTTCCCGATGCTGGTCTTGGCCGAGGAGAACGCGCTGCGGATCTTCCCTAGCACCGTGTCGATCCGCGACTTCACGGTGTTCATCGCACTCTGAGCCGAGTCCTTGATCCGGCCCCAGAAGCTATCCCAGGTAGAGCGGACGGCTGTCTGCGCGCTCGTCCAGATCGAGCGGATGCGCGTCCAGACGGGCGAGATCACGCGATCCTTGACCGCGTTCCACGCGCTGGTGGCCGTGGACCTGATGAGCGACCAGAAGCGATCCCAGCCGGCGCGGACGGCCGCCATCGCGCTAGAGAACAAAGAGCGAATGCGGTTCCACACCGGAGCTAGGACGCGCGAGTAGATCGCGTTCCACGTTGCGGTGATCGTGCTCCGCGCCGCCGAAAGCCAGCCCGAGATCGTCTTGCTGATGGCGCTGGTCGATGCCCTAACGTCACCACCGATCTTGGCCCAGATCGCTCGGGTGACCTTCGCTATCCCGCCCCAGGTCAGGGCGATCAACGTACCGATCGCGGTGAACGTGATCTTGAACGGCAGGAGGATCGCATTGAGCGCTGCCTTCGCTACCTTCGCTACCGCTGCGAGACCCGAGGCTGCGCCGGCCTGGAGCTTGGCCCAGATGCCGGCGACGAACCCTACGATCGGTGACAGGCCGGTGGTGACCCCGCGAGCGATGCCGCTCCACTTCTCAGCTAGGAAACCCACTAGCCGGCCCATCCAGAACTTGACGGTATCGACCATGCCCGACCAGGCCGTAGCGACCAGGGCGCCGAGGATCTTCCCTACGCCCTTGACGATCGACGTGATGATGTCTAGCTGGCCCTTCATCACTTGGCGCATGCCCTTCCACGCGCCGGACCAGTCGCCGGCCATGAGGGAGGTAGCGAGCTTGAGGTAGCCGCTGAGCACGCTCAGCGCGCCCTTGACGATGCCGGCCACTGCGGACCAGTTGGACTTCACTACAGCCGTAATCGTGTCGCCATGCTCGGCCCAGACCGCGGAGATGATCTTGGTGACAGTGCGGACGGTCCGCTCGATGAAGACCAGGGCCGAGACGATGGTGTCTTGGATCGTTGTCCAGGCCTCGCCGCCACCGCCCTTTGGGGAAAGGACGCTCTGTATCGCCGTCCCGATCTGAACCGCTATCGGCTTGAGCACAGTCAGGAGATCCGAGAAGGCATCCCCGATGCTGGCTACCCGAGGGACCACCTCGGATCGGATGAACGCAACCACTGGCAGGAAGGCCTTACGGATGGCGAGGCCGGCGTAGATGATCTCGTTACCCCAGGTCCCGGTGTCCCGCTCCCATCCCTTGGTCAAGGCCTCCTTGAAGCCCTCGATGGTGTTGGTGGCATTTGATACCGCGTTAGGGATGTTCGTGGACAGGAACGACACGAAGCTCGATAGGGCCGGGATTCCCTTGTCCAGCATGAAGGTGGAGAACTTGTCGACCAACGGAAGCAGGGCTGTGCCGAGGAGTTCCTTGAAGTTGTCCCATGCCACTACGGCTTTCTCGCCGGCCGTGGTCGAGGCCCGGCCGACGCCGCCGACCTGAGACTCGACCTCAGCCAAGATGACCTTCTGAGCGCCGAGGATGTCGCCGGCCTCGACCATCTTGGTGATCTGCTCTTTTTGCTGGTCGGTGAACGTCACGCCGGCGCGAGCCAGGGCCGTAGTTCCCTTGATCGGATCTTGCAGTGCCTTGCCGAGTTGCTTGCTGGCTGTGGTGATCGAGCCGAATCCGGTAGCCGAGAGATCAACCGCGGCCTGGTTGGCGCGGTCGAAGATCCTCCCGCCCTCGCCGGCCTCGTTGCGGACCCGCTTGAAGGTCAGGAGAAGATTGGCGCCCTTGGCGATGGCCTCGTCGTCCACGCCATTCTTGTTCGATAGGGAAGTCGTCAGTTGATCGACGTAGCCGGCCGTGACGTTGGCCGCGCCACCGGTGGTCTTGATCAACTGCGCCGTGGCCGCGGAGACCTTCTGGGATTCTCGCGCTTCGGCGTTGGACTCCTTGAGGAACCGGATGACCTCGGACACCGAGAGGAGCAGGGCTGCGGCGCCGGCGATGCTGCGGATGCCAGCGTTGAAGCCGCCACCGAATCCCTTGCCGGCCTTGTGCCCGGTGTCCTCTACCTGCTTGGTGATGCCGCCGAGCTTGCGCCCCAGCGTCCGCTCTGGGTCAAGATCGACATCGACATCGACATCAGGGATCGAGTTCAGTTGCCGGGTCACAGCGGAGATCTGATCGTTGATCCGCTCCAGCCGCATCGGGAGCTTGGTCTCCCTACGCTGCAAGCGTTCTAGATTCCCTTTGACCTCACGGATCTCTCGATCGATATCGTCCTGTAGCTCGATGGGGACCGTGGATCGCTTGCTCGTGAGCCGGACCAACTGGCGTTGCAGGGTTTCGACTTCGGCCTTGGCTGTGGTCGAGGCGACGTTGAGGTTGATCTTGAGCTTGTTCAGCGATTGCAGCTTGGCGGTGAGCGCGCCGACTGTCCGGTCCGCGCCGGACATCTCGATCTTCGGCGTGATCTTGGTCCGGTCGATTTTCTGGAGCCGCGTCTCTGTACGGGCGAGGTAGCGGTCGGTCTCCTTGCCGTCAGGCAGGACGCGGACGAACAGGTCTGCGAGAGTCGTCACCGGAACCTCTGTGCCGCGGCGCGCAAGAAGGGCTGCGCAGGACGATCGAGTACGCCTAGCTCGATGAAGCCCATGTAGAAGTGAGCGCGATCCCAGGACACGCGCACCTCGGGCACGTCACCCTTCACTAGCTCGGCACGGATCGAGGCCGCGCCGCTGCCCGAGTCCTTCGGCGCTAGCGACGCGGCCAGGTCCGCTATCTTCCAGCCATCGGCCAGGAGTTCCCTTTCCAGCTTGGGATCGCGGAGGTAGCTCTTGGCTGCATTGCGGTTGATCTTGACTGTCACGCCGTAACCTCCCTCATGATCGCGGCTCGTATTTGATCTTCATCGAGCGGCCGGCCGAGCCGGCGATCGAACGCCTCTCGCTGCTCCTCTGGTGTGACTACCTCGATCGCTGAGCCGTCGTTGGACTTGACGCCGGCCGCGATAAGAGAGGCCGCGATGGAGTACTCCAGCGCGGCCCGGTCGATCATCTGATCCACGCGGATCACATAGGCGAAGTCGGCTAGCTGCCTAAGGCTTAGCCGGCGAGGACCGCGCGCCGCGCGCGTTCCATCGTCGCCTGGTTGTCCTCGTGAATGACCTGTAGATCCGGGCGCCCACTCAATACCGACGCTGAGGAGTCGGCCGGCAAGCTCCCTACGGTTGTCGGCTGCCCAGTCGAGGAGTCGGACGGCCGCTGGGTAGGGCGGTCGGTGACGGCCTCCAGCAGCGTCATGAATAGCTGAACCATCTCCTCCAGGCCTTGGCGCTTTTCCTTAGCCACGCTCCAGAATGTGGCGAAGTCATCGGCGTGGATGATCATGATGAACATGTCCTTGATGATCGCCATCGCGGCCAGGTCCTGATCGTTGATCCGCCGAGCCGCGTCCATGAAGTCGATCAACTCGACCTCGTTGAGCGTGGTGGTCAGACGGATGGTAGACCCAAACCAATCAAAGGTGTCTGGGTCTACCTGCTCCTCGACGTGCTCGGTTCCGAAGCTCCCTAGGGATCTGCCCATTAGGCGCGAGCCGTCCCGGCCGTGAGGAGCTTGAACGGCTGAGTGCTGCCGCTCGGGATCTCCATGTTGAAAGTGAAAGGAATCCGCGCGAAGTCGGGTGCCTTCTGGAACGCGGTCTCGATCGTGCCCGAGGACAAGGCCTGGTAGACGATCACGCGCACCGTAGCGTCGCTGGACTCCCAGCCGAGCATGGCTCGGACCTCCTGGCCTGGCGTCGGCAGGACGTAGGAGTTAACGGATGTCGCACCGGTACCGGTCGTGGTGATGGTGCCGCCGTTGAGCGCGCGCTTCATGTTGGTCAGCGACCACTCGGCCAGGGCGAAGCTCAGTGAGCCGGTCCGGCCGGTCGTGCTGTACTTCACCGGGTCGAACAACTCGGCTACGGTGATCGGCTCCACCGAGGTCTCATAGCTGAATGTCGATCCCTCCGCGGTGGCGCCAAGCTGGAGCCAGGCCACCGGCCAGACATCGGAGAACTTGGACGCCGTAGCGGCGTGAGTCGGCTCGGCCGACCCGAGCGGAGCCCAGAAGAGGAATCCTGGGTCGACCAGAATGTTGGGCGTAGTGATGGCTGTAGGCATTGTCGCCTTCCTTGGTAGGTATTACGGAAACCCTCGGCCTACTTGCCTTCGGGAACGGACACATTCAGGCTGAGCGGGGCGCCGACATCCGCTACCTGCTCGGCGGAGGCCGCGTTCGCGATCGAGCGGATGACTTCGTTGGTGGCCTTGGCTCCGACCTTGCCGACAAGGCCTTGCTCGTCGTACTTGTACTTCGCCACGTTGCTAGCCGGTACGGCGTCGCCGGCGTTGTAGGCCGGTGCGCCGTTGAAGCTGATCGGCGCCAGCGCGACGTACTGGCCCCACTCCTTCTCTTGCTCCGCTCGGAAGCTCTGCACTTCCTCGGGAGTCGCGACAGCCGGTGCCGGCGTGTTGGTGTTGCTCATGACTCTGTGCTCCTCGTGGTTGGTTTCTTGGGGTCGAGTTGATCGGCTATGCCTCGTAGCGTGGCCGCGACGACGGCCGGAACAGCGATACCGGATGACTGCTGCTCGTTGACAGCGACCATGTACTGCACATGGCCATCGGGGATGGCTGGTGGAGAAGGGGATTCGCGCGCGTCGATCGCTCGCTCCCTGAGTGCTCGCTGTACCTCGTCGGTGTAGCGCGGAGGTTGGGTCACTGGATCAGTAATCCGATCGTGAGGATGTACCGCTCCCGGCGCGTGGTCGGGTCCGGCGAGTGGATGAGATCCCCAATGACGTAGGAACCTCGGATGGTCCCGAGCGGGTAGGTCCCGCTCAGGCCTCCCGTCGCTACCTGCTCCTCCACGATCCCTGCCACGGTAGAGGCCTCGGTCTCGTGCGTTGGCTCAGGGCCGGCGCCCCAGACCTCGATCTGGTACTCGGGCTGTCCGGTCTGGTCGGTCGGCCGAGCGGCCCCACCGAGGACGGTCACGCGGATGCCGGGATAGGTGCTCAGCCGCGTGGCGATGCGTTGCCCTACGGCGCTAGCCGTGATGTCCGTGTTGGCCCTCATGGCCTGGACGAGAATCCCTTCCCGACTAGGGAGTGTCATGCCACTCGCTCCAAGATCGCCTCGTGGTGACTGATCCGGCCGCGACTGTCGGGCACCGGCTGGATCTCACCGATGACCTCGTAGACGTTGTTGCGCCACCGAATGCGCGAGTCGTTGTCCGCGGTTGTCGTGTGGCCTAGCAGGATACGGAAGCGCGAGACCGTGGAGTCCTGGCCCAGCGTGTACTCCGCGGTCGAGAGTGGGGACACCTCGGCGCGCTCGTGCTTGAACGGCGCCCCGGTCCAGTCGGGCACCGGATTTCCATGATCATCCGTTGGAAGATCATCGGCGTTGAGGACATCCGCCCAGTCCCGTAGTTTCACAGGCCTGGCAGCTTGAAGTCGACCAACCGTGAGTCATTGGCGAGCGCGCTCTGCGAGGTCGAGCCCTCGGTCCCGCGACCGTAGACCGTGACCACAGTGCTCCGCGTCTCCGATAGGTTCGCGGCTGGGTTGGTGTACTTGGCCGCGGCCCGTTCCAGGCAGATCGCCTTGACCACCGGTGGCACCACGGCATGCCCATGCGTGTAGGTAATCAGGAGATCCACCCATCGCGCCGTGGACCGGTTGATCACGAGCATCCGCCACGGCGACATATCGATGGTGCCCGAGCGACGCCAAGTGAACGCATCGCCGGCCGGCAGAACGCTACCGTCGTAGGAGATCGCGACGGCCGTGAGGTAGAGCGTCGGAAGCGAGATCCAGCGCTCCACCTCGTACGGCTCGTCGGTCACCGTCTCCTGAGTAATCGACCACCCACAGACGCTACGGATCTCGGCGGTTGCCGACTCCAGAGCTTGGGTCGCGACGCCGGTGTCGAGCACGTCGGGATTGCCGGCGTCATGCTCGTCCTGAGTCGCTGTCTGTAGGTGCGTAGCCAATTCCGCAGGCGTGGCGAACATGATCAGGTGCGCGACCGCAGATGATCTTGCCGTGAGGTCACGGCGTCGGTGAACCGGTTCGGATCGCCGGTGCCGTTAGCCGTCTGGATCTGGCTGTCGGCCTCGGCCTGAGACTCCGGTGACCAGCCGCGGTAGCCGTAGACCGACTCGCCCCCGACGCCCAGGACGGCCGAGCGCGTGGAGCTTGCGCTGGCGTTGCCCGAGAGGGTAGCCGCGGTAGCGCTCTGCACCGAGGCGATGGTGATCCCCGCGTTGATGCCGGTGGCCGTGACCGTCCGGCCGACATCGGCGCTGCTGAACGTGCCGGCCGGCGCGGTGACAGCGGTCGATGCGTTGGTGCTCGTGAGGCTGATCGTGCGCGGGTCCGTCCCGCGGCCGGCCACCATCACTTGTCCTTCGGCTGAACGGGAACCTCAGCACCCCGCACCGCGGCGCGAGCTTCACGTGCGAGGTCGGGGTCGGTCTCCGGTGTCGGAGCACCCGAGGTCACGCCGGCCACGGTGTAGTTCTCGTTCGGGGTCGGGTCAGGAACCGAGCCGAAGTAGCCCTTCTCCTCGGCCTCATCGGTCTTCTCCTGCACCTCCTCGTTGCCCTCCTCGGCCGCGCCCTCGGCGTCCTCGTCCACCTTCTTCTCGGCCTTGCGCTGCTCGCGAGTCTGCTCGCGCTCCTGCTTGTCCTGAGCGCGCTCGGCTTTGTCGGCCTCTCGCTCCTGCTCGCGCTCCTGCTTGTCCGCGGCGCGCTTGTCCGCGGCCTCCTGCTTGCCCTGCTGCTTACTCTCGTCCTGCGCCATGACTAGCTCTCCCTTGTCTAGTAGGTTGGTGGATGACAACGAGCAGCCACGGACCCCCCCTAAGCTGCTCGTTGTCCTTTGCTCAGTAGCGGAGAACGCCCACCGGGTAGCGGTTCGCCTCGACCGGCTGATCGTTGTTCAGCCGGTTCGCAACCTGCCAGCCGAGCCGGAAGGTCAGGCGAATCGCGGTCATATCCTGCTGCATCAAGTTGTAGACGATCGCTCCCGCGCCGTCCTGAATGACGCCTTCGCGGAACACGTCCACCGTGATGTCCTGGCGCACCGCCAAGACGAACTGAGACCAATCCCCAGCGAACAGCCGAACGTTGGTTCCGGCGCCACCACCGGTCGGGAACAGGCCACGCATCGGGTAGACCACCGGGAGGCCGTCGAAGCTGGACAGATCCCCGCCCACGCGGCCCACGTCGAGCCGCTGACCAGTGTTGTCCCGAGACGAGCGGAACTTCGACCGCGCGTTGGTGGCCGCGACGAAACCGCTTACGTCGTAGCCATCTCCCTCGACCAGCCCGTAGAGCGCGTCGAGGTCGCCCATGAAGCCGCCCGACGTAGCCGCGGTGACCTCAGTGAAGTTGTTGCCGGCCGCGGCTGCCGCGGCGTTGACGTTGGTCGGGAAGCTCGCCGGCGCGTTGGTGCCAAAGAAGATCGCGCTGTCCACGAGCCGGCCGAAGGCCTGGATCAGGTACGGCATGGCCTCGTCCCACACGTTGGCGTCGATGTCCGCGGCCACCGAGTCAGGGACCGGCAAGATGGTGGCCGCTTCCTCGATATTGACGTACTTGTTCGCCCACGCGAGTTCCGTGGTCTGCTTGAGACCCGTATCGCCGGTCACCCAGTAGGCGACGGGCAGGGCCGAGAGGACCGGCAGTCGGACTTGGTTGCGCGAGACCGGAATCCTACGAAACAAGGTGAGAGCCGCGGACTGCTCAACGGCAGCACCCAACATCTCCCGGC
>Ga0247828_10000062_pt1 | contig 35157 bp, 51 predicted proteins | sample 12C_Control_Day3_FD_192425 | JGI IMG/M metagenome (GOLD analysis project Ga0247828, IMG submission 192425) | Soil microbial communities from agricultural site in Penn Yan, New York, United States - 12C_Control_Day3 | ecosystem: Environmental > Terrestrial > Soil > Agricultural land | place... | reverse complement strand
GCCCCCTCTCCTGAAGGTGACGGCTCCCATGGGGACGGTTGTTGTTGCAGGTCAGGCAACAACACCAACGCCAACAACGCCCCTTCCGGCCCGGTCGGGGAGGGGTTGCGTGTAGAGGCCATCGGCCACGCCGGGACCCTCATCCACGACCCGGCCGACCTCGTCCGCCACCACCGCGTGAAGTAGCCCGCATTCCCCAGCCTGGCCCCGCCGTTCCACCCCCGCGGCGGGGCCTTCGTGCGTCACCATGAGGGCATGCCTGCCGCGCTGCGCTTCACCGGGGAAGACAAAGACCTCACCTTCGACGAGCTGACCGAGTTCGTTGAGGCCGCGCGCCGGGCCGGCGTGCCGGGCTCGAACCCGGTCCGGGCGGAGCTGTCGACGTCCGGGAAGATCAAGCAAGTCGAGGTGTCGGTAGTAGAGGACGGCGACTGAGCCGGCCTGTCAGACTGGGTGTTGCGGTCGGGCTGGTCGAGCCCCGGACGCCCCTGAGAGACCCTGCCGCGTTCCCCCGTCGCGGCAGGGCCTCGCCCATTCCCACCCCCACGGTCGGCGGCCGGCGCTACGATCCCCGCCACCATCCGCACGTCCTTGGGGGGACCATGCGCCACACCACCACCCTGCTCCTCGCCGCACTGCTGCTCACCGGGGCCGCGGTCGGCTGCTCCTCCGAGAAGTCCTACGACGACGTGGTCGCCGACTGCACACAAGCCCTGAAAGACCGGGCCGACGGAGACAAGGCGAAGCCGGCCGCCTGCAAGGGCGTGAAGGACGACGACTACACCGCGCTCCTCATGTCGCAGGTCCTGGACGACAACGGGTGGGTCGACGAGAACGGGGACGTCGACATGGGTGAGCTGCTGGAGGACTCCACCTCGCAGCCGTAGCCCGGACATGCAGCGGCCCCGCACCGGGATTCGGGCGGGGCCGTCGTCATGCGGTGGGGTCAGCGCCCGCGCCTCCGATCCTGAAGAATCAGAACGACCGCCACGCCGGTTGAAGCCGCCGGGGCCACGGCAATCACGGCAGCCCACCCGAGCCACGAGTCCGGGCCGATGGCCAGGGCGGCGATGGTGCAGGCGATGGCGGGGACGATGAGGCCGATCCAGAACATCCGCTTCATGCGGCGTTCGTCGGCTGCGCGCTGCTCCTGGCGGGCGCGCTGGGTCTCGCGATAGCTCATGTCTGCTCCTCGTCCGGGCGCACCGGGCCCGCGCTGCGCAGCTCGGCGATCAAGTCGGCGGCCACGTCGGCGTCCTCGTACATGAAGAACGGGGATCGGTGCAGGGGAAGTCCCTGCCCGTCGGCCGCCTGTCGCTTGCCTCCGTCCTCGCCCCACTCCCGGAGATGCTCGGCCAACTCCTGCACGAACGCGTCGATGGTGGCTTCCGCGCGCGCCGTGCTCAGCCCGGTCTGCCGGAGGTAGGCGAGCAGCCGATCGCGGGCAGTCAGGCTCATCCGGTGTTCTCCTCACTGCCCGCCGGGAGTTCCCCGTACACCTCGTCGTACTTCAACAGCTCCATGTCCAGGGCCGCGCTATAGGAGGCCGGAGGTGCTTGATTGCCCAGCTTGCGAATCGTGGTCTGCGCCCAAGGGTAGTAACGCGCCAGCGCCTCGGGCTTCGCGCCCGCGCGGACCTCTCTGACGGCATCCGCCTCCAAGACCTCGCGAGCCTTGGCGAGTCCGTCTGCTGCCCGCTGGTAGACCGAGAGCAGTGCCTGAGTGTGGGGCGTCGGCTTCCACGCCGTCCCGTCGCGACGTTCCCCAAGGGCCTTGGCGCTGCCCGAGGCCCGGTTGTGGACCGGGCGCTCGGTCCTGATCGCGTGCGTCTCTTCGTACTCGGCGTCGTTCCGCGTGGGCATCCAGATGATCTCCCTGGTCGTCACCGATGGCCACCAGTCGTTGTGGCTGTGCGACCGGAAGCGGGTCTGAGGACAGCTGGTGACACCCACGTAGAGCAGTCGTTCGTGCTTGTCGTACAGGCGGTAGATGGCCGTACGCCCTTGAGGCTTGTACTCAGCCATCCTGCGACTCCTCGGGTGCTCGGACTGTCTCCTTGGCCCTGGACGGTTCCGGCTGTGCAGCGTCGGGCCAGCGCAGATACCAGCGGATGAACTCGCGGATGACTCGGGCCCGCTCGCGGTCGCCTACGTAGGAGCCGAACGCCCTCCACTCGTCGTCGGGGATGCGGATCGGCCTCATGGGGGTGTGCTTGTCGGTGTTCTGCTTGGCCATAGGGCCATCGTACGGGTGTATATGCATGGGGTCCATCCTAGGGGTTGCGGTGTATATGCACAACGGGCTATAGTGCATATACACGCACCGACCGAGGGGGACCCTGATGACCGCTCGCACCCGCACCCGCCGCAACACCCTCCGCACCGCCACCCACACCACCCGCGCCCTCGGCTACCGCACCCTCAGCGGCCTCGTGGCCGCAGCCGTCGAAGCCGGACGGCTCATCCGCACCGGCGACTTCCTCGACCGCATCGGCGGCGCGGACCTCCCCGACGGCAAGCGCAGCTGGTTCGGCCGGCATGTAGCCAAGGCGTACCGCGCGGTCCACGGCGGCGACGCGGTCCGCGTCTGGTCCCAGCACCGCACGACCGGCAAGTGGATCCACGTCCTCGTCTACGGCCCCATCGACCCCGCCCTGTACGCCGGCCTCCGCACCTACAAGGGCACCCGCCACCTCCTCGCCGACACCTACGCGAGGTGCGCATAGACCAACTTCACGACGCAGCAGACGACCCACACCACCTCGAACGGAGCCTCCCGCATGCACTTCCAGACCTGCCGCCGCCACCCGCAGGCCGGCCGCTTCCTCGCCACCTGCCCCAGCTGCGCCCAGGAGCTCCACAACCTCCAGTACGGCACCCCCAAGCCGGACCCGCGCACCGCCGCCCGCGCCCGCGCCGCGATCGGCCTGCCCGGCGCCCCCGCCCGCGAGTGGCTCGGAGAGACCGCCACCCGCATCGCCGTCTGGTCCCTGCGCGAACTCGACACCATCGCCGCCCGCCACCCCGGCCGCATCACCCGCCGCCAGGTCACCCGCACCCTGTCCGACGGCTCGACGTTCGAGACGATCGAGGTCACGTACGCGGTCCGTCACCGCGACTTCGTCAACCCGATCCAGATCTTCACCGACTGGGACGACGACTTCGACCCGGCCGGCCTGACCATCGCCGCCCAGCTCGGCCCCCGCGGCACCCTGCTGCCCGACGCCTGACCGGTACTCAACGGGGCCCGCCCACGCGGCGGGCCCTCACCCGTACCAACCTTGCCGCCTGACTGATCGGAGACCCGATGCCCTCCCCGCCCCCGGACCCGGAGCAGGTGCGCGCGTTCCTCGCCGAGCGTCGTCTCCGCCGCCACGGCTGGGCCCGCTTCCAGGCTGGCACCCGCCGCACCGCGATCCGCATGGTGCGCCGTATGGCCGAGGAGGAGACGGCCTGGAACGAGCGGCACACCGACAACCCCGCCTGACCGCCCGACACGACAGGATCAACCACATGACCGAGCTCGCCCACCGCCAGCCGCCGACCGGCCCGATCGTCTGGGTCCTCTCCAGCGGCGAGGACTACGAGGGTGGCACCGTCCTCGGCGTCTACGCCTCGAAGGAAGCCGCCAAGGGCCCGTTCGTCGAAGCCGCCCAGCGGATCCCGTTCGCCCTCGACCAGGCGTGGCAGGACGAGGAGAGCGGCGCGGTCCACGCGCACGGCGGCTGCGACTGGGTCTCCCTCGAACCGCACCCGCTCATCACGGCCACGCAACTCACCTGACCTACTGCACGCCGGAGGCCCGCCCCTTGCCCAGGGAGCGGGCCTCACCCATGCACGCAAGCCGCCAGCTTGCCGCCACCGCTACCATCAAAACACAGTTACCGGTAACAGTGGAGGGCGGACATGGCCAACCCCAACCAGAACGTCCGCGACCGCCACGGCCGCTACAGCCGAAACCCCGAAACCGCCACCCGCGACGCTGCCGCCGCCGAACTCCGCGCCCAAGGCAAGACGTACCAGCAGATCGCCGACGACCTCGGCTACGCCAGCAGCCGCAGCGCCTGGGAAGCCGTCCACCGAGCCATCCGCGACGCCTGCGCCGGCCCGGGTACGCGCCTCATCGAACTCGAAGTCGACCGCCTGGAGATGATCACGGACGAGGTACTGGCGATCCTTCAACGCGACCACGTCACCGTCTCCCACGGCAAGATCGTCAAAGACGACGACGGCACCCCACTCCTCGACGACAGCATCAAACTCGCAGCCGTCGACCGCTACCTCAAAGCCCGCGAGTCCCTCCGCAAACTCCTCGGCCTCGACGCCCCCTCCCGCGTAAGCGTCGAAGCCGAACAACTGGGCCGCGACATCAGCCGACTCCTCGACGCAGCCATGGGACCGGACGACGGTGACGACACCGACGCGTGACCAGGTCCACCAGCAGATCGAACAGCTGGTGCGCGCCGGCGACACGAAGGCGCTGAAGGAGATCCGAGACCAGCTCGTCGCCAAGGTCGACCGCCGCAACCTCCGCAAACGCACCCGCCTCTACGCCCACAACCCGGTCGGCTGGGTCGAGGAACGCCTCAACCAGGTCGTGTGGTCGAAGCAGCGCGAGATCATGCTCAGCATCCGCGACAACCGGCGCACCGCCGTCCGCTCCTGCCACGGCGTCGGCAAGTCCCACACCGCGGCCCTCGTCGCCTCCTGGTGGCTCGACACCCACCCACCCGGCGAAGCCTTCGTCGTCACGTCGGCACCCACCTTCGCCCAGGTCCGCGCCATCCTCTGGCGGTACATCCGCCGCGTCCACCGCTGCGGCAAACTCGCCGGCCGCGTCAACCAGACCGAATGGCACATCGAAGACGAGCTGGTCGCGTTCGGCCGTAAGCCCGCCGACCACGACGAGAGTGCGTTCCAGGGCATCCACGCCCGCTACGTCCTCGTCATCCTCGACGAAGCCTGCGGCATCCCCGAGCAACTCTGGGTTGCGGCGGACGCGCTGACGACGAACGCGGACTGCCGGATCCTCGCCATCGGCAACCCCGACAACCCGGCCTCGCACTTCCGGAAGGTGTGCCAGCCCGGATCCGGCTGGCACGTCATCGGCATCAGCGCGTTCGAGAGTCCGAACCTCACCGGCGAACCCGTCCCCGAGGATGTGGCGCAGGCCCTCGTCGGCCGCGAATGGGTCGAGGAGAAAGCGCAGGAGTGGGGCGAGGACAACCCCCTCTACAAGTCGAAGGTGCTCGGCGAGTTCAGCGAGGACGCCCCCAACAAGGTGGTCCGCGCCTCCGACATCGCCCGCTGCCGTATCGACCCCGAACGCCGGCCGACCGCCGAGGAACTAGAGCCGGTGGAGCTGGGCGTGGACGTCGGCGGCGGTGGGGACGAGACCGTCATCCGGGAACGCCGCGGCCGGCGCGCCGGCCGGGAGTGGCGTGCCCACACGGACCGGCCGGAGAAGATCGCACCCATGGTCGTGGCCGCCATCAAGGAGTCCGGCGCCACCGCCGTCAAGGTCGACAGCATCGGCGTCGGCTTCGGCGTGATCGGCGAGCTGCGCAACCTCGCCTCGCAGGGCAAGCACGCGGCGCGCATCGTCGGCGTCAACGTCGGCGAGAAGTCCAGCGCCCCCGACAAGTACAAGAACCTGCGCGCGGAGATGTGGTGGCTGCTCGCCCGCGGCCTGTCGGAGCGGCAGGGCTGGGACCTCTCGGGGATGGAGAACGCGGACACGACGGTGGCGCAGCTGCTGGAGCCGCTGTGGCTGGTGGATGCGGCGGGCCGGATCCAGGTGGAGCCGAAGGATGAGATTCGCAAGCGGCTCGGGAGGTCGCCGGACAACGCGGACGCGCTTTTGTTGGCTTTCTACAACGGCGCTCGGACCAGGGTGAGGTGGCTCGGATGACGAGGAAGGTGCCTGTGCGCAGGTGGATGCAGGGATTGAATAGGGCCATGCCGGTTGTGCTTGACACGGCTGGGGTTATTCTGTTGTCGGGATCCGCCATGCTGCTCCTTGGGGTAGCGGCGGGAGTCGCCGCCCTCGGCGTCGGCTGCATCGTCCTGAACTGGCGGTTCTACAGCGGCACGTAGAGGGGAGGGGTAGGTGGCACGCACCCTCCTCGGCGCGCTCCTCAACCGCGCCGGCACGACCACCAACACCCCCGTCCCCTTCGCCTCCCGCGCCGCCTCCTACGGCCGCGGCCTCTTCGGCAGCCAGCGCGGAGCCACCGCCCAACTCGACGCGATGGGCTCCGTCTCCACCGTCTTCGCCATCGTCAACCGCACCGCCAAAGCCGAGGCCGGCGTCGAGTGGAAGCTGTACCGGAAGGCCAAGTCCGGGAAGAAGGAAGACCGCACCGAGGTCACGAGCCATGCAGCCCTGGACCTGTGGAACCGGCCCAACCCGTTTTACACGCAGTCCGAGTTCGTCGAGGCCGGGGCGCAGCACAAGCAGCTGACCGGCGAGCAGTGGTGGGTGATCGCCCGGCACGAGACGGTCAACCTGCCGCTGGAACTGTGGCCGGTGCGCCCGGACCGGATGCGGCCCGTACCGGACCCGGAGACGTTCCTGTCGGGCTACATGTACACCGGCCCGGACGGGCAGGAGATCGCGCTCCGCAAGGAGGACGTCATCCTCATCCGGACCCCGCACCCCACCGACCCGTACCGCGGGATCGGCCCGGTGCAGGCGCTCCTCACCGACCTCGACGCGGTCCGCTACTCCGCCGAGTGGAACCGCAACTTCTTCCTGAACTCGGCAGAGCCGGGCGGCATCATCGAAGTCCCCGGCGGTCTCGGCGACAACGAGTTCGACGAGCTGCGCGACCGGTGGAACGAGCAGCACAAGGGGATCGCCAACGCCCACCGCGTCGCCATCCTGGAGCACGGCAAGTGGGTCGACCGCAAGTTCACCCAGCGCGACATGCAGTTCGTCGAACTCCGCGAAGTCGGCCGAGAGATCATCCGCGAAGCCTTCGGGTTCCCCAAGCCCATGACCGGAGCAGTCGACGACGTCAACCGCTCCAACGCCGACGCCGGCGCAGTCATGTTCGCCCGCTGGCTCGTCGTCCCCGACCTCGAAGCCGTCCGCGACGCCCTCAACCACCGGCTCCTCCCCCTCTACGGCACCACGGCCACGGGCCTGGAGTTCGACTTCGTCAACCCGATCCCCGACGACGTCGAGAGCGAGGCCTTGCAGCTGACGTCCCGCTCCAACGCGGCCGCCGTGCTCGTGCAGGCGGGGTTCGAGCCGGAGGGCACTCTGTCGGCTGTCGGCCTGCCGGAGATCCCGTTCGTGGGCAAGCCAGTCGGGACCGCTCCGCCAGCCCCGTCGTGGGATGACTCGGTTGCCGGCCTGCTCGGCACCGGGGTGGAGAACGCGATGCGGTGGGAGGTCGTCACCGAGCACGACGACGACGTCTGTCAGCCGTGCGCGGACCAGGACGGGCGCCTCTACCGGAACCGGGCGCAGGCCTACAAGGACTACCCGGGCGGCTCCGGCTACGTGCGCTGCGTGGGTGCGGAGTACGGCAACGACTGCCGCTGCAAGGTCGTCAAGCGCAGGAAGACGAGGGACGACGAATGAGCACGGTAGCCGTCGACTTCGACGGGGTCCTGCACAGCTACGAGAAGGGCTGGCACGACGGCACCATCTACGGCGACTGGAAGCCCGGCGCCGTCGTCGCGCTCAGCCGCCTCATGCAAGAGCACGCCGTGTTCATCCACACCACCCGCGACGCCCGGCAAGTCGCCCGCTGGATCGAGCGCATGTCGGGCTACGGCTTCGAGTGCACCACTCGGCTTCCGCGCACCTGGTACGGCCGCCGCAAGCCGTTCTGGAACGAACGGGGCGTGCTGCTGGTGACTGACCGGAAGCTGCCCGCGCTCCACTACGTCGACGACCGGGCCGTCCGCTTCATCGAGTGGGATCAGGCCCTCCGCGCGCTCGGCATGGCGGACATCAGCGCAGAGACGAAAGGGAGCCGCTCATGAAGGGCACGATGGGCATCGCGCTGCCCGGGAAGGCGGCCACCCTCATGGCCAGCCAGCGCGAGCGGGCTGAGAAGCAGCGCGAGCAGCTGGGTATCGAGGCCCGCTCCTGGTACCGCATCACCAACGCCGCCTCGCAGGATGAGGCCGAGGTGATGCTGTACGACGAGGTCGGCGGCTGGTACGGCGCGACCGCGGATCAGTTCATTGCCGACCTGCGCGGGGTCACGGCGCCGAATCTGCGGGTGCGGATCAACAGCCCCGGTGGCAGCGTTTTCGAGGGCATCGCGATCGCCAACGCGCTTCGCTCCCACCCCGCGAACGTGACCGTGCAGGTCGACGGGATCGCCGCCTCCATCGCCTCCGTCATCGCGATGGCTGGGGACCGGATCGAGATGGCCCCGAACACGATGCTCATGATCCACGACGCCAGTGGCCTGTGCATGGGCAACGCCGCCGACATGGAAGAGATGGCCGAACTCCTCGACCTCATCAGCGACAACATCGCCGACGCCTATGCCTCTCGCGCCGGCGGTACGCGCGACGAGTGGCGGGCCCGGATGCGTGCCGAGACCTGGTACCTGCCCGAGGACGCCGTCGCCAACGGGCTTGCGGACGAGGCCGTGCGGGCGCCGAAGGCCGCCGATCCAGTCACCCCGGACGAGGACGAGGAGCAGCCGGACATGGCGCGCGCCTTCGACCTCGCCGCCTACGGCTACACCGGTCCCCGCCGCGAGGAGCCTGAGGCGCAGCCCGAGCCGGTGACGCTCACGTTCAACCTCGGCGAGACCTTCGGCCAACAGCTTGCCGACATGCTCCGCAAGACCGTCGCGCAGCGCGCCGAGCCCACACCCCCGGCGCCCGTCGAGCCGGTTGCAGAGATGCCCCCCGTCGAGCCCGCACCAGAACCGGCCCCCGAGCCCGAGCCCGCCGCCGAACCCGCAGACGCGTGGACGGCAGCCGTCGCCCACCTCACCACCGACGACGCCTGGTCGGCGCTCGTCTCCAACCTGATCGAGCCCGACACGTCGTCCAGCGCGACGGCAGCCTGAAGGAGGCACAGTGGCCACACCGACCGTCCCGCAGAACGCCGACGAACTGGCGGAAGCTCTGGGCGACACCGCCACGCTCAAGCACATCGTCAAGGACAAGGACACCCTGGAGTCCTTCATCCTCGACTTCGCCAAGGGCCAGCAGAAGCAGGACCCCAACATCGAGGCGCAGATCCGGGAGGAGACCCAGCGCCAGTTCGCGGACATCCTCCGCGACGACAAGCTCCTCAACAACATCAACCGCCTCAACCTCGACCCGACCGCCCCGCCGGTCGCCCGGTCGAAGCACTACAACCCGAAGGCTCCGGGTGCCGCGCTCGACAAGCAGTTCGCCAACTGGGGCGACTACCTCACGGCGACGTGGCAGGGCGCGAACACGCAGGAGTCGCTCGCTGCGCGCTCGGACATCAAGAAGATCCAGAACGCGTTCGGCAGCAGCGTGCCGTCCGACGGCGGGTTCCTGATTCCGGAGACGCTGCGCGCCGAACTCCTGCGCGTCGCCCTGGAGATGGCCGTTGTCCGCTCCCGCGCCCGGGTCGTGCCGATGGAGTCCCTCACCGTCCCGTACCCGATGATCGACAACACGTCGAACGCGTCGTCGGTGCACGGCGGCATCGTCGGCTACTGGACCGAGGAGGGCGGCACCCTCACCGACAGCAGCCCGACGTTCGGCCGCATCGAGCTCCAGGCCAAGAAGCTCACCCTCTACAGCGAGATCCCCAACGAGCTCTTCCAGGACAGCATCATCAGCCTGGACCAGTTCATGAACGAGTCCTACCCCGAGGCCCTCGCCTGGTTCGAGGACGTCGCCTTCACCGAGGGCAACGGCGTCGGCCAGCCCCTCGGCTTCCTCAACGCCCCGGCCGCCGTGTCCGTCCCGAAGGAGACCGGCCAGGCCGCAGGCTCGATCCTGTGGGAGAACATCGTCAAGGCGTACTCCCGCATGCTGCCGGCGTCGATCGGCCGCGCCGTGTGGGTCGCGCACATCGACACCTTCCCCGAGCTCGCCACCATGGCCCTCAGCGTGGGCACCGGCGGCAGCGCGGTGTGGATCGGCAACGGTGACGGCGCCGGCGCCCCGCCCGTGACGATCCTCGGCCGGCCGGTCGTGTGGACCGAGAAGGTCTCGTCCGTGGGTACCGCGGGTGACATCAACTTCGTCGACTTCGGCTACTACCTGATCGGTGACCGGCAGGCCATGCAGTCGGCCACGTCGACCGAGTTCAAGTTCGGCAACGACAAGACGGCCATGCGCGTGATCGAGCGCGTCGACGGCACCCCGTGGATCAAGTACGCGATCACCCCCCGCAAGGGCTCCAACACCCTGTCCCCGTTCGTCAAGGTCGCCACCCGCGCCTGACGTTCCACCCCCGGCCCGGCAGTAACGCCCCGGGCCGGGGCCAACCCCAGGGCGGCATTCACACCCCGCCTGGAAAGGAACAATCCATGGCAGCCATGGCAGGACTCGGGCGCGAGTTCAACGTCGTGCCGATCGCGGCCGGCGTTGGGCTCTCCCTCCGCGACTGCGCCGGTGTCTCGTTCGTCTGCACCGGCAACGACACGTTCACGATCACCGTCGCCGACACCTTCGCCGGGTCGTATGCGACCCCCGGCAACATCATCACGACGAAGCAGACGAACACGGCGACCAACGGCTCGGCCGCATGGGTCACCGCCTCGCAGTCAGCGTCGAACGCGGTCACCATCTCCTCCGGCACGGTCGTGTTCTACGTGTCCGGCGACGCTCTGCCCGACGGCAAGGGCTACGTGAAGGTCTCGGCGGGCGCGGCGGGTCTCGTGACCGCCGTTCTCCACGACCTGTCGACGTCCCGCAAGCCGGACAACCTGGCGATCGTGGGGGCCTGACCATGTCCGTTCTCATCCAGGGCGACCAGCTTCGCTCCCTGCTGTGCGGCGTCAAGGTGCAGCGCGCCACCGCGGCGCTGCCGCAGACGAGCACCAGCACGCTGTTCACGGTGTCCGGCGGCAAGGTCCTCATCACGAGCCTGATCGGCGAGGTGACCACGGTCATCCAGACGCAGGCCGACAACACCAAACTCACGTTCGACCCGACCGACGCGGGCGCAACGCAGGACCTGTGCGCGGTCCTCGACATCACGGCGGACGCGGTCGGAACGATGTACTCGATCACCGGGACTCCGGCGACGGCGATGCAGGACGCGCTGAACTTCCTGCCGTCGAACAAGGTTCCGGCGCAGCCGATCGTGCTCAAGCCCGGAAGCATCCTGCTGGACTGCGCGGCCTCCAACACCGGCAGCGTCAAGTGGGATCTGACGTACATCCCGCTGGACAACGGTGCCGCGGTGGCGGCGGCCTGACATGGCGCTGTGGGTCTGCACCGGCTGCACCGCCCGGTACTCGGTCGGTGCAGCCCGGTGCCCGCAGTGCGGCAGCAGCGAGCACGTCGAGGAAGGACAGGAACTCATGCCGAAGATCACCGTGCACGGCGGCCCCAGTGTGGCGGGCGCGTCCGTGGTGGGTGGCTCGTGGTCCACCGAGGGTGACCCGGACGTGTGGCCGGAGCCCGCGAGCGAGGAGGGCGGTGAGGAGGCATCGCCTGGGAGCAGCTCCTCAGCATCCGACGAGACGCCGTCGCCCGAGCCCGAGCCGAGCGAGACGCCGAGCCCGAAGCGTGCCCGAACGACGGGCAGCCGCTCGAAGAAGGCCCAGACGGAGAGCTCTTCTGCCGCTTCGACGGATGGCGGCCAGGAGGCCGGCACGTCGGGGACCAGCTCCGCTGACCAGTAGTACCACCACGACGGCACCGAGAGAGGAGGACGGCAGATGACGGCAGTCGGATACGCCAGCACCACCGGAGACACCCGCAAGGTGAACCGGGCGGGCGATGTGATGACGGGTGAGCTGACGCTGCCCGACTCCTCTCCGGACCAGGCGCTGAACGCGGCCTCGAAGGGCTACGTCGACGGACTGGTGGCGCTGCTTGCCGCGCTTGCTGGCGCCACCTTCACCGGGGCCGTCACCGTCGATGACGCCAACTTCTCGGTTCTCGGCACGAACAAGGGCTACCGATTCCGGCCGCTCGGCTCGCGCCTCGACTGCGAGGCCACGGGATCGGACTGGATCCTCAGCGTCTTCTCCGGTACCAACTTCGACGGAACCCAGCGCACCTACCTGCGTCTCGAATCCGGCGTCCAACTGGCGCATGCCTGCGGCACCTGGATCTTCGCTGACACCGCCGACTCGGCCGCCGTCCACACCCTCGACGCCACTGGCAACAAGCTTGGCTTCCACGGTGCGACCGCAGTCGCGAAGCAGACCGTCAGTGGCTCGCGTGGCGGGAATGCCGCTCTCGGTTCGCTCATCACCGCCCTGGCCAACCTTGGCCTCATCACGGACGGGACGAGCGCATGACGACCGTGATCGCAGGCCAGGCCGTCGCCCTCCTCGCCCAGTTCTACGACTTCGAGGGCGGCACCCTCGGAGACCTCGATGCCACCCCGTCGATCACCATCACGTCCGTCGCCACCGGTGCCACGGCCCTTGCCGCCACCACGAGCGGCGTCACCCACCCCGGAACCGGCTCCTACGGCTACGCCTGGACACCCACCAGCACACTCACCCCCGGCCTGTACCTCGCCCTGTGGACCGGCCTGGAAGCCGGCAGCCCGGTCACCGCCACCGAGACGGTCACCGTCACCGCGCCAGCCGCCGCCGACGCCACCAACACCAGCCCCGACGGCGTCTGGTACGCCACCCGCGACGATGTCCAGCGGGCGCTGGACTCGAAGCCCACCGCCCGCAACAGCGCACAGATCGATCGCGCGCTCGCCTCCGCGTCCCGCGACGTCGAGGCCCTGTGTCACCGCAAGTTCTTCCCCATGCAGGCCACCAGGTACCTCGACTGGCCGCCCCGCCAGGGCGCCACCCCGTGGGTGCTGCGCCTCGACGACCAGGAACTCATCTCGGTCTCGGCGATCACCTCCGGCGGCACGGCCCTTGCCGAGGGCGAGTACAACCTGGAGCCGGTCAACTTTGGCCCCCCGTTCAACCGCGTCGAGATCAACCTCGGATCCAGCGCGTCCTTCGGGGGCGGCGACACCTACCAGCGCGACGTCCAGATTGCTGGCCTGTGGGGCTACCGCAACACCGAGACCACCGCAGGCGCGCTCGCTGAGGCGCTCGACACGTCCGAGACCGGCGTGGACGTCAACGGCGCGGCAGCCGCAGCCCTGGGGGTCGGCTCGGTGATCAGGGTGGACTCGGAACGGATGGTCGTCACCGCGCGCGCGATGACCGACACCGGGCAGAACGTCGGTGGCTCCGGCCTGACCGCGCAGGCCAACTCGGTCACCCTCACCGTGTCCGACGGCACCGCCTTCGCCGTTGACGAGGTCCTCCTCATCGAGTCCGAGCGCATGCTGATCGTCGACATCGCAGGCAACCAGCTCACCGTCATCCGCGCCTGGGACGGGTCCGTCCTCGCCGCTCACACCGCTGGCGTCGACATCTACGCCTCCCGCACCCTCACCGTCACCCGCGGTGCGCTCGGCACCACGGCGGCCACCCACGCGGGCGGCACGACGATCCAGCGCTGGGACCCGCCCGCCCTCGTCCGTGACTTCGTCATCGGCGAGGCCATGAACCGGCTGCTCCAGGAGCAGGCCGGCTATGCCCGCACCAGCAAGGCGTCCTCCGGCTCCAAGAGCGTGTCCGTCGAGACGCTCTCCCTGGAAGGGCTGCGTACCCGCACGTACAACGCGCACGGCCGCAAGGCCCGGACGAGGGCGGTGTAGCGGATGCCTGGATTCGATGTGCGCGTCAACTCCCACAGCAGCGGCCCATGGACGGACGGGCGGGCTGCCCGTGCGCTGCCTCGGTACGCGGACGACACCGAGTATCAGGTGGCGCGGCGTGGCGAGCAGTTGGTGCATCAGCGGCTGCGGCAGGTGCTCCGTCACCCGACTGGCTACTACCAGTCGCGGATCAGCGTGGACCGGACGTCGGGCGGCCGATACCAGGTGCACGACGGTGGTGTGATCTACGGGCCGTGGCTGGAGGGCACCGGCTCCCGCAACAGTCCGGTCACCCGCTTCCCCGGCTACTTCACGTTCCGCCGCACGAAGGCGCTCCTGGACCGTCAGGCGCCGCAGATCGCCCGGGAGCTGCTGGCCCGCTACAGGTCGAGGGGGCTGCTCTGATGGCCCTCGACATCCGTACCATCCTGTCCGCGGTCGAGTCCCACGCGCTCGCGTCCGGGCACTTCGCCGAGGTGAACGGGCATGAGCCGAAGTCCCCACCCACGTCCGGGATCACCGCGGCAGTGTGGGTCGAGCAGATCGGGCCCGCGCGCGGCGCTTCGGGGCTCGACTCGACGACGGTCCGGCTCGCGCTGTACGTGCGCCTGTACTCCTCCCTCGTACAGCAGCCGGCCGACGCGATCGACCCGGACCTGATGACTGCCCTCGATGCGCTGATGGCCGCGTACTCCGGTGACTTCACCCTCGATGGCTTGGTGCGTGACGTCGACCTGCTGGGGCAGCACGGCGATCCGCTGTCGGCGCGGGCGGGCTATCTCGCAGAGTCCGGCGCCGAGTACCGCGTGCTCACGATCACCCTTCCTCTCATCGTGAACGATCTCTGGGACCAGGAGGCGTAGTGGCCAAATCCAGCGGGTTGGGCGACAACCTGTACGTGGCTGGGTTCGACGCGTCCGGCGACATCCAGCAGCTCAACAACATCAGCGGCGGCCCCGCTCTGCTGAACATGACCGGCATCAACAAGTCCGCCTACGAGCGGCAGGGCGGCCTGCGGTCCGGGCAGATCGAAATGACGACCTTCTTCAACACGGTGGCCGTCACCGGCGGGCTGCACGAGAAGCTGTCGGCGCTGCCCCGCACGGACGTGATCCTCACCTACTGCCGCGGCACCACGCTCGGCGATCCGGCAGCGTCCCTCGTCGGGAAGCAGGTCAACTACGACCCGCAGCGCGGCGACGACGGCATGCTCACGTTCGGGGTGTCGGCGCAGTCCAACGGCTACGGCATCGAGTGGGGCCGGCAGCTGACCGCCGGGATCCGCACGGATACGGCGGCCACGAACGGGACGTCGATCGACACGGTGGCGTCTGCTTCCTTCGGCGGCCAGGCGTACCTGCATGTCACGGACTTCAGTGGCACGGACGTGACCATCAAGATCCAGGACTCGGCGGACAACTCCAGCTTCACGGACGTCGCCAGTTTCGCCTTCACCCAGGTCACTGCCGAGCCTGCGTCGGAGCGCATCGCCCTGGGCAACACGGCGACGATCCGCCGGTACGTGCGCGCGGTGACGGTCACGACGGGCGGTTTCACCACGGTGTCGTTCTCCGTGAACATGATCAAGAACGAGATTGCGGGGGTGACGTTCTGATGGCCGCCCAGCCGAACCGGCCCACGCCGCTCATGGACCCGAGCCGGTACAAGACCTACGCGGTCGTCTCGCCGCTATCCACGCACTTCCGTAAGGCGACATGCGCTGAGACCGCCTGCCCGCACTACCTGAACGGCTGGGGTGTGCGGGTCGAGAACTGCACCCCGGACCTGCTGCACGCTGCGCGCACATCCGGCCGCCGCTACCGGGAACTGCACGTCGCGGAGGGCGAGAACTGGCTGGTGTTCGAGCCGGGCCAGGAGTGCTTCCGCGCCTCGACGCACTACCTCCGCGAGGAGCGGCCGCCGCTGTTCCTGGTCCGGGACGGCGACCACCGCGGCAACCCGCGCAGGACGAAGACCAGGCAGCACCTGAACCCGCAGACCTGGGTCGACGACTTTGCCGAGCATCAGCAGACGCTCGCGGACGAAATCAAGAAGGGGTGATCACTCATGGCGAAAAGCTCGGGCATCGGACAGACGACGCTCAGCGTCGATGACGCGACGGGTACCGCGAGGGCCATCAAGAACGACATCACGAACTGGCAGATGTCCACCCCCCGCGGGGTGCAGGACGTCACCGGCGTCGACAAGTCCGGCAACGAGCGCCTGCTGCTCCTCGCCGACGGATCGGTCACGCTCAACGGCGTCTTCAACGCCGCCACCAACCAGGCGCACGACGTCTTCAAGACCGTCTCCTCGACCAGCGTGCAGCGCACCGTCACGCACACCGTGAACGGCGTCACCCTCGCCATGGAGATGGTCGCCTCCGACTACGCCCTCACCCGAGGCGACGACGGCGCACTCACCTTCTCCGTGCCGCTCGCCCTCGCTGACGGCACGCCGCCGGCCTGGGCCTGAGGGGAGTACTCGCATGGGTTTCCGACCGAAGCGCAAGATCTACAAGCTGGACTTCAGCGGCACGGACTACGAGGGCCTCGAAGTGTCCATGCGTGGCCCGACCGTCGGCGAGGAACTGGAGATGGAATCACTCCAGGGCCAGGAGGGTGCCGGCCGCGAGGTGTTCCGGCTGATGACCGGTCTCCTCGTCGAGTGGAACGTCGAAGACGAACAGGGCCCGGTCCCCACGACGTTCGACGGAGTCTGCACCCAGGACTCCGCCATGATCACCGCGATCCTCAACGCCACCCGTGAAGCCGCAAGCGGGGTCCCCGACCCTTTGCCGAGCAGCTCGCTCTCTGGCGAGCCGTCCCTGGTGGAGTCCGTGCCGACGGCAGCCATGTCGGACCTCCCCCTGCCTTCCAGCGTGCCCGCCTGATCCTCGACCTCTGCACCCGCTTCAAATGCCTGCCCAGCCAGCTCTACGAGGAGCCCGCCGACCTCCTGCGCCTGATCACCATCGAGCGCCTCGGCACACCCGACGACATGGAAGGAGAGGCCCAGGGTGTCTGACGACGTCACCATCACCGTCCACGTCCGGGACCTCTCCGGCCCGGGCATGGCCTCCGTCAACCGCAACCTGCGCCAACTCCAGCACCAGGCCAACCAGATGGGCGGCAGCCTCCGCATCGTGGGCGGCCAGCTCGGCACCCTCACCACGGCCGCGAACAACGCCGGCAACGCGTTCGGCAGCGGCGGCGGGAGCTTGCGCGGCCAGCTGATCGGCGTCGGCGCCGCCATCGGCACGACGCTGCTCCCGACGATCGGCGCCCTCTCGCCGATGCTGTTCGGGCTGGCCGGCATCGGGGGCGCGGCGGCGCTGGCGATGAAGGACCTGAAGGAGGAGGCGAAGAAGCTCAAGCCCGAGTTCGAGGCCCTGCAGAAGACGGCATCGAAGGCTGTGATGCCCGGGGTGAAGCGGGCGATGGACGACGTCAAGGGCGCGATGAAGGGCCTGCACCCCGTCGTCAAGGAGGGCGGCAAGGCGTTCGGGGACATCGTCGAGAAGGCGGCGGCGTTCGCGAACAGCCCCGCGTTCAAGGCGAGCCTGCTGAAGAACGTGCAGATGGGGTCGGCATTCTTCTCGGACTTCACCGGCAGCCTGCTGACGTTCACGCAGGCGTTCATGGACTTCGGCACCAAGTCTCAGCCCAGCCTGGACGCGTTCCAGAACCTGTTCGGCGGACTCCTCGACACCGGCCTGCCGTCGATGTTCAAGGAGATGGAACAGGGCATCCAGGGCAGCAGCGACTTCCTGAACGGGCTGGCCACGTTCATCAACTCCAGCCTGCTCCCCTCGCTGGGCAAGATGGCGGGTGCGTGGGCGGAGACGTTCGGCCCGTTCTTCGAGCAGCTCCTCGTCACCGCGGGCGGGGCGCTGAACGCGTTCGCGACCGTGTTCTCGGCATCGTTGGAGGCGTCCGAGCCGCTGGTGTCGCTGTTCACGGATTCGCTGCGCGCGCTGAACGAGGTTGCCGCGATCGGGTTCTCCGTCCTCGGCAGCCTGGCGAAGGTGCTGGGTGAGGCACTGCTGGGAACGTTGCAGGCGTTGTCCGGCGACAACAGCATCGGCTCGCTCACCGACCAGTTCACCGGGTTCTCCGACTGGGTGCAGGACAACCAGACGGGTATCCGGCTGGCGTTCACGATGGTCGCGTCCGGCATCATCAGCATGCTCGACGCCGGCCTGCAGACCCTGCCGGTTCTGACTGGGCTGTTCAAGATGTTCGCGGAGATGAGCATCGCCTCCCTGGGTGCGTTCCTCACTGTCCTGTCGGCCACGTTCTCCGGGATCCCCGGCATGGGCGACTTCTTCAAGGGCCTGAAGACCGACTTCGACGAAGCCGCTGCGGGTTGGCTCGACAACCTCGACACGATGCAGCAGGGCGTCACGGACTTCGCGGCTGCGGCTGGCCCGAACCTGGACCGGGCGAAGCTCAGCCTGAACGTGGATCAGGCCCAGGCGAACCTGGATTCGATCAAGGAGCAGTTGCAGGACCCGGAGCTGACGAAGGAACGCAAGGCCGAGCTGACGGCGGACAAGGAGCAGGCCGAGGAGATGCTGCGGCTGGCCCGCGCAAGCCTGCGCCAGTTCGACCAGGACAAGGCGGAGTCCACCCTGTCCGCAGACCCGTCGCCGTTCTTCCGCGCAGTCGGCTCCGTGACCGGCACGAAGATCAACGGCAAGTCCGTGCGGGTCGCTGCGGACACGAGCCCGTTCCGGACCGCGGTGGGAGGTCTCGCGGGCCGGGTGCTCGGCACGTCGTACATCAACGTGGAGTACCGCAAGTCCGAGTCCAACCTGCAGAAGCCGTTCAAGAACGCCAACGGCAGCGTGATGCGGTTCTACGCCGACGGTGGCACGGAACAGCACGTCGCGCAGATCGCACCGGCCGGGTCGTGGCGGGTGTGGGGCGAGCCGGAGACGGGCGGGGAGGCGTACATCCCGCTGGCGCCGGCGAAGCGGGGCCGGTCGCGGGCGATCGCCGAAGAAACGGTCGGCATCCTCGGCGGCGAAGTGCAGTGGTTCGCCAAGGGCGGCATGTCGGACGCGATGAAGCAGGCGCGGTCGGCGCTGCGCGGCCAGTTCAACATCAGCACGTTCGGCAGGGCGGCGGGATACCAGCGCACCGGCTTCGAGAAGGCGCTGGGTGCGCCGTCGGATGTGGGCGCGCTGGTGACCTCGCTGAACGAGGCGGCGAAGAACATCAGGGCGGCGTTCTCGGGGAAGACCGAGTCCCGTCTGATGAAGCAGCTCGACGGGGTGGGCCGCTCGCTGATCAAGTACGAGAAGCAGCTCACCTCCGTGAACAAGGCGCTGGAGACGGCGAAGACCAAGCTCAGCGACCTCAAGACGAGCGCATCGCAGCTGTCGACGTCCGTGAGGGGCGGCGTGCTCCAGGCGTCGGACATCACCAGCGGCACCGCGGGCAAGAACGTCACCGTCGGCGGGATCCTCCAGGGGCTGACGGACAACCGGGACAAGGCCAGCGCGTTCGCGTCGGCACTGAAGCAGCTCCAGTCCAAGGGCCTGTCCGGGTCGCTGATCCAGCAGATCGCCGAGGCCGGCATCAACGGCGGCGGCCTGGAGACTGCGGGTGCACTGCTGTCGGCGGGCTCGAACGACATCTCCGCGATCAACTCGCTGCAGTCGCAGATCACATCGGCGGCCACAGCGGCGGGGAAGACGTCGGCGGATGCCGTCTATGGGGCGGCGATCAAGGCGCAGACCGCGGCCACCGCCCGGCTCCAGAAGTCGCAGGACAAGTTGGAAGCCACGATGGCCGGGCTCGCGAAGACGCTGGAGCGGGCGATCTCCCGGGCGATGGGCGGCAAGGCGTCCGGCGGGATCGTCGGCGCTGCGGCGTCGGGCGGGATCCGGGGCGGGCTGACGTGGGTAGGCGAGCACGAGCCGGAGCTGCTCCAGCTGCCGGTGGGCTCGCGGGTGTGGTCGGGTCCGGACTCCCGCAGGAAGGCCGCGGCGTGGGAGTCGATGTTGACCGCGCCTCGTCGGCCGGCTGCTGCTTCGGCGTCCGCGGGTGGGGGCGGGACTCAGACGGTGATCGTGCACCAGACGATCACGCTCGACGGGAAGGTCGTGGCCCGAGCGGTCTTCGAGCCGCTGAAGGAAGAGATCCGCGGGCGGGGCGGCAACGTGCAGAACGCCCTCGGACAACGGGAAAGGTAGGAGGCGGCTTTGCCGTACATCACATGGAACGGGCCATCGGCCACCACTGCCGCACAGCAGGCGGTCACGACGGGTACCGCGATCAAGACGATGCTGCAACTGGCCACCCCCGCAACGCGGATGATCCAGCTCCTGGAGTGGGGCTGGTCGTCGGACGACCCGCCCGGCGCCGACGGTGTCATCGAGCTGTTGCAGACGGACGTGGCGGCGACGGTGACCGCGCACGTTGCTGCGGGGGTACCGAACCTGGACCCCAACGGGCCTGCGTCGCTGCTGACGCTGGGCACGTCCGCGACCGGCTACACCGCGACCGCCGAGGGCAGCACAACGGCGAGCCGGGTGTTCGACGTCTGCTCACTCAGCTCGACGAGTGGAGAGTCCGGGCTGTCCTACGTCCGCCAGTGGATGCCGGACGCCCGCCCGATCATCCCGATCTCGAAGTTCCTGCGGGTGCGGGCGACTACGGCGACGACGGCGATCGACCTCCGCTGCTACGTGGTGTTCCAGGAGGTGGGCTGACCGGTGCCCGCTACCGCCCCTCTCTTCACGGCGTTTCGCCGCCGTCTGGCGCTCCTGCCCGGGCCCGCGCGCGCGGTCGGGGAGGCCAGCAACGGCGAGCCGGTCGTCATCGAGATGTGGGTGCGCGGCGAGTGGCTGGACATCACCTCGTACTGCATGGTCCGGGACGACAACGGCAAGGTGGAGATCACCAGCGGCATCCGGTCGGAGGGCGCCAGCGCCGAGTTCGCGGTGGCCCGCCTGCAACTGCGCAACGACGACGCCCGCTTCAGCCCCCGCAACCCCAGCGGTCCGTACTACGGGGCGATCGGCCGGAACACTCCGATGCGGATCAGCGTCCCGGACGGCGTCGGCGGCAAAGCGTATGTGATCTGGGGTGACGTCACCTCGTGGGCTCCGTCCTGGGACCGGTCCGGGAACGACGTGTGGGTGGACGTCACCGTGTCCGGCCCGATGTGGCGGCTTGCGCAGGCCCCGCCACCCCCGTACTCGGTGATGCGTACCGCGATCATGGAGCCGTTGTCGTCGAACTTGCGAGCGTACTGGCCGTTGGAGGATGCGACGGGCTCGACGACGCTGTCGTCGCCGCTGGTGTCCGGGTCGCCGATGACGTTCACCGGGACGCCGACGCTGGCGGGCTACGACGATTTCGCCGCGGCCGACCCGGTGGTCCTCATGGCGGGCAACGTCCTCACCGGCGGCGTCGCGAGGTACTCCGAGCCGACGATGACGCAGGTGCGTTTCATGGTGCGGATCCCGTCAGCCGGTCTGACCGACGGCAAGGTCATCTGCTCGATCGACCAGGAGGACACCGGCGGCACCCTGTTCTGGGAACTCTTCTACACCACGACCGGGACCACCCTGTATCTCCGTCAGTGCGACGGCGACGGCGCGCTCTTGGGCTTCGAGCTGGCGCACACGCTCGACGTCCGCGGCCGCCAGCTGTACGTCAGCATCGAGCTGCAGGACAGCGGAGGTGTCATCACCCGCGCGCTGCGCCTGTATGACCTGACCGAGCAGCGGTCGTATGACGTCTCGGACGGCGGCGCGGCAGGCGTTTCCCGTGTCACGCAGGTTTCGTTCGGGCCGGCGTCGCGGTCTGCGGTGGGGCCGATCGGTACGTCGGGGCTGACGGATGTGGCGATCGGCCATGTGACGGTCGAGGACACGATCACCCCGGTCACGCTCCTCGGCGTCCACCTCAACCCCGTGGGCGAGACTGCGGGGCGCCGGATTCAGCGGCTGTGCGCGGAGGAGGGCATCCCGTTCGAGTGGATCGGGGACCTGGACGACACGGTCGCGATGGGCGCGCAGCCCAAGCAGAACGCGTTGACGCACTTCCGTGAGGCGGAGCTCGCGGACGGCGGGATGTTGTACGAGGCGCGTGGCGGGATCGGCTACCGGACCCGGGTCGCCCTGTGCAATCAAGACCCCCAGTTGGTCTTGGACTACGTGGGCAACGACCTCTCCGAGGACATTCCGACGCCGGTGGAGGACGACCGGTACATCGCCAACAAGGTAACCGTCACGGTCAGCGGCGTGAGCGCCACCTACGAGGCGACGGACGGGCCGCTGTCCGTGCAGCTTCCGCCGACCGGGGTGGGCGTGTACGGCAGCGAGGTCACCCTCAACCTCTCCTCCTCGGGGCAGGCCGCGAGTCAGGCGGCGTGGCGGGTCCACATGGGCACGGTCGACGAACCCCGCTACCCGAAGATCAGCGTGAACCTGGCGCGTAGCTCGTTCGTCGACAACCCGGCGCTCGCGCAGGCGGTCCTCCGGTTGCGGCAGGGCGACCGCATCCAGGTCCAGAACCCTCCTGCGTGGCTGCCGCCGGGTGCGATCGACCAGATCATCCTCGGCCTCGACCCGCGGACGATCACGCACTTCGAGCACACGATCACGTTCGTGTGCGCGCCCGCCTCCCCGTACCTGGTGGGCGTCCTCGACCAGGACGCCGCCCGCGTCGACACGGACGGATCCGCGCTGCTGCTCCCGGTGGGCGCGGCGGACACGACGCTGGTAGTGACGCCGTCGACGACGGACTACGCCCGCTGGACCACGACCGACGCGGAGTTCCCGTTCTACGTGCGGTGCGGCGGCGAGATCATGACGGTCACCGACATCAGCAGCTTCATCTACGACACGTTCACCCGCAGTGCGGCCAGCAGTTGGGGGACGTCGGACAACGGCAAGACGTGGCAGACGGCGGGCGGCGTGGCTGGCGACTTCAACGTGGCGTCCGGCGCGGGCGGGCACACGCTGTCCACGACGGGCGCGTCCCGCCGCAGCTTCATCGATGCTGGCACCGCCTACTCGGACTTCGACTTCTACGGCAGCATGACCACCTCGGCAACCGCAACGGGCGGCTCGCTGAACGGCGGCCTGGCCGCGCGCTACGTGGACTCGTCGAACATGTACACCGCGCAGCTGGAGTTCACCACGTCCAACACGCTCAGCCTGACGATCCGGAAGCGCGTGAACGATGTCCAGACGACGCTGGGCACGTATGCCCTGCCGGACGCCTACGTCGCCGGAACCTTCTACCGGGTCCGCTTCCAGGGGCGTGGCGCCGTACTACGGGCGAAAGCATGGGCCGCGAGCGTGGTGGAGACGCCGGAGTGGCAGATCACGGCCACCGACTCCGCGCTCACCAACTCGCCGTTCTTCGGCCTGCGGTCAATCTCCGACGTCGCCAACAGCAACGTCAACCCGATCGTCAGCTACGACAACATCGACCTCCAGCAGCCGCAGGTCTTCACGGTGACCCGCTCGGTGAACGGCGTGAGCAAGGCGCAGGTGGCGGGCGAGGACATCCGGCTGGCCTATCCGACGATCGTGTCGCTGTGACGGGGGTGGAGCATGCCTGAGGCGTACCCGACATACCTGGCCGGGCAGCGGATCACCGCATCGCTGCTCTCCTCCGCGCAGCCGCTGGTCGCGCGGAAGACCGCCGACACCCAGCGCGCTGCCACGACGACGCCGGCCGCGGACCCGCATCTCACATTCAGCGTGATCGCGAACGCGGTGTACGTGCTCGACGGATGGATCAAATACGACGGGCCGACCGCCGCCGACCTCTTGTTGGACTGGTCGGCGCCGTCCGGCACGGAAGGCGAGTGGCTTGGCTGGGGCGTCGGCCACAGCCCCGTGGTCTCCTTCAACACCACCCCGGCGATCGTCTCGGACTCCGTCCAGTCCCGCGGCTACCCGATCCGCACCGAGTCCAACGACGTCACCGCCGCCAAGAGCTTCGGCTGCCTGGGGGTTGGGACCGCGCTGACCATGGTCCTCGCAGCCACGGTGCGGGTCGGCTCCGTGAGCGGCACGTACTCCCTGGACTGGTCGCAGCAGGTCTCCGACGCGTCCAACGTCACCTTGTTCACCGACTCGTGGCTGCGCTTGCAGCGGATCGCCTGAGGAGCGCCCATGGTCTATCTCGCTGGTGAGCGCATCACCGCAGCCCGCATCAACCGGCTGAAGCCGGCCGTCTACAACACGGTGGGCAGCAGCAACTTGGCGTTGTCGACGACGGAGACGGACATCACCGGTGCGTCGATCACGCTGACGACGGAGACGGCTGGCGCGTACTACGTGGCGACCGCGACGTTCTCCTTCGACATCACGTCCGCGACGACCGCGTTTGCAAGCGGCGTGTGCCAGCTCGACGGGTCCAGCCTCACCGGCAACGCGAGGTGGAGCGGCGAGGTCACCACGGATTTCGGCGAGGCGAGCTTCACGTGGCGGGGCGCGGTCGGCACGGCCGGCAGCCACACGTTCAAGCTCCGAGGGTCCATGTCCAGCGGCACCGGCATCCAGGTCCTGGCCGCGTTCACGACGCTCCTCGTCACGATCTACGAGGAGGTCTGATGACCGTCATCAACGCAGGCGCCCTCGATCTGACCGGTTTCCACACGACCAACGAGGTCGTCCCTGCCGACCTCGTCGTCGACCTGTCCACCAGCACGTGGAAGACCATCATGCGGGTCATCGTCCCAGTCGAAGCGGGCGACGTCCTCGATGTGTCCGCGTGGATGAAGGCCACCAACGACGAGGGCTACAACGTCGGCTTGGGCGCGCACCTGTGGGCCTACGACTGTGACCCGTCGCCTGGCCCGGACGGGACGGTGCCGGCGGTGTCGGTACGCCCGTGGTGGCGGCTGGACGGCGAGGCCGGGTCGGTGGGCGAGAACGTCACGAAGGACACCCACCACATCACCCTCGCTGTGGCTGTGCCCTACGTGGTCCCTGCGGACTGGCCTGTCGGGCACCGGATCGTGGTCGTGCTCCGGGCGGACGCGCACTCCACTGCGTGGGACAAGGACGGCGATGGCGTCGCCGAGGACCGGCTCACGGTCGACCCCTACGGGCGGCTCACCGTCCGCCGCTACACCCCGAGAACGGAGGCCCTGTGATGGCCGCTGGCTTGCAGAAGTATCCGGGCGCCTCGACGGCGTACTTCTACCAGAACCGGTTCGGCGGCGATGTGATGGAGGTCAACGTCGTCGTCCTGCACACCACCGAGGGCCGGTCGCTGCCGGACTACGGCGGGGGCGGGTCGGCGCCGAACCTCACCGCGGTCCCGGACTTCGCCGCCCGGAAGCTGCGCTGGTTCCAGCATTTCGACATCGACCGCTCATCCCGCGCGCTGGTCAACCTCAGTGGTGGGGTGGAGACGAACACGCTGAACGTCGTGCAGGTCGAGCTCGTGGGGACGTGCGACCCGGCGACCCACCGCAACTGGGGTTCGGCTGAGCACATCTACTGGCCGGAAGCCCCTGACTGGGCGCTCGCCGAACTGGCCACCTTCCTGAAGTGGCTGAACACCGAACACGACGTCCCGCTCGTCGGGCCTTCGAATTGGCCGGCATACCCCACGTCCTACGCGAACGGCGGCGGACAGCGGATGACCGGCGCCCAGTGGGAGGCGTTCAAGGGCATCTGCGGCCACATGCACGTTCCCGAGAACGTGCACGGCGACCCGGGCGCCATCGACTTCACCCGACTGCTCGCCCTCGCGAAGGGCCAGACCGTCCCCGAGGAGGACGACGTGCCACTGTCCGACGACGACGCGACGAAGGTCGCGAAGAGGGTCCTGACGATCGACGGGATCATCGCCAACCCCAACACGGACACCGTCTCGGTGAATCCGTTCATCTCGCTGGCGACGGCGGTGCGGAACACGGAGATTGTGGGCCGCAGGGTGGATAAGGCGACGGCTGCGCTGACGGCTCAGGTGGCCGCGCTGAGCGCTGCTGTGGGGAAGCTCGCCGAGGGTGGCGGGCTGGACGCATCGGAGATCCAGGCGGCTGCTCAGGCCGGGGCTGAGGCGGCGCTGGACCGGCTCGGCGACGCACTCACGAAGGAGAACTGACCATGAAGGTCTCGAAGTACTGGAAGGCGGTCGTCGCCGGCATCGCGGCGGGCGCGGCCTCACTGGGGACGGCGCTCGCGGACAACACCGTCACCACGCAGGAGGGCCTGACAGCGGTAGCCGCGGTGCTGGGCACGCTCGGCCTGACGTGGGCGGTCCCGAACCGGCAGGACGCGAAGCACGCGGCCACCCCCAGCCAGTAGAGGAGCCCTGTTGGACGCCACCACCCTCGGCGCGGTCCTCGCGTGTGTCGGTGTTCTGTCCGGCTCGGTGGTGGCGTACATCGGCAAACGCGGGGAGAACGCGAACTCGCTGACGGACCAGGTCCAGGAGGAGCGCGACGGCCTGGCGCGGCGCCTTGCCGAGAAGGACGTACAGATCGCGGCGTTGGAGCAGCAGCGCCACGACTACCTCGTCAGGATCACGCAGCTTGAGATAGAGAACATCCGACTCGGAGGAACACCGAACCCATGACGCGGACTGAGCGCACGATCGTCCAGCACTGGCGCGGCATCGCCACCCTGTGTGCGATCGTCGCTCTGTTCGGCATTGCGTGGGCGACGTGGCACCGTATCGATGCCTCGGACCGGCGTGCCGACCAGTTGGCTGCCGAGGCGGATTTGCGGGGGACTGCGGTGAGCACGCTGGCGGGGGATGTGCGGGCGCTGCGGGAGCAAGTGAAAGCTGAGGGCAAGACGCCGGTGGCTCCCGATCCAGCGAAAGCGGTGGAGGATCTCCCGGATCGCGCGGAGGTGCCGGTGCCGATTCCGGGGCCGCCTGGTCCGTCGGGTTCGCCGGGGGCGTCTGGGGCGCCGGGCAAGGATGGTGTGGCGGGGAGTCCGGGGGCGAGTGGCGAGCCGGGCGCGGTCGGGCCTACGGGATCGCGGGGTGTTCAGGGTGAGCCGGGCCCGGCGGGCCCTCAGGGTGAGCCTGGTCCTGCGGGGTCAGACGGCCAGGACGGTGTGGATGGGCAGACGTGCCCGGACGGGTACTCGTTGCAGGCGCCGTCGTATGACCCGGATGCGCTGGTGTGTAGGCGGGATGGGGCGCCGGATCCGGGGCCGGGGAACGGGAGCGGCGGGTCGGGGTTACTGGGGTTGGATCCTCGACGCACCCAATACGCGTAGGCGCGGGCGCTGGTCTGCCATCCTGAGGGCATGATGCGCCGCGCCTGGTTCCAAAACGCCGACGGGACCTACTACCGCAACATCCCGCTCATCATGGCTGAGCAGGACGAGCCGCTGAATGCGCTGCTGCCGTGGCGACGGCGTGTGCTCGACGCCGAGTGGCGGCAGGCATGGGACGACGGCGTGATCCGCTCGGAGACGATCGGCCGCCGCGACCGGGTGGCCACACCTGCGCCGTTCCGTGAGGCGTATCCGGACAAGCCCGGCCTGTGGCTGCTGGACAACGCGGACGCGACGTTCACGCCCCACTGGCCGCTCCGGCCGCATTTCCCGGATGGGGAGCCCGCGTGAGTAAGACGCACATGTCCTTCAGTGTCGGCTTCACCGCCCACTCCTCCGAGCACCTGCCCGTCAAGGACGGCGAGCAGATGTACGCCGACGATGTAGCCGACGAACTCCGTGCCGTCGTCCAAGCCGCCGTTGCCGAGTGGTACGAGCAGCGGGGCAGCGAGCTACTCGCCTGCGAACCGGACGTCGGCTGACCGCTACGCCGCCTCGACGACGTCCCGCACCTGCTGCTCAGCCTGCACCCACTCGTCCAGCAGCAGCCCGTACAGGGCCCGCTCCGCCTCCCGCCACGGCCTGCCCTGCGCACCCACAACGATCGCCCGGATCGCAGCGTTCACGGCCGCAGCCGAACGCACGGTGCCGTGAGGCGAAGGAGTGGGGGGCATGCCACCAGCCTAGCGATCAGCCGGGCCGACCACTCATCCCGATCCCGCCAGATCCCGCCCCCACGCGAAGCGCCCCCTCGCAAGCACAAAGCCTGCGCAGGGGGCGCAACCGTCACATCACCGCCACCAGAGCGGAGTACCGTCCTGAGTGTCTAGGTCAGAACGGAGTCCAGTATGCCCGAGCACACCGACACCGCACCCCCAGCACTCACCTTCGGCCAGCGCGTCCAACGCGCCCGCGAACGCACCGGCAAAACCCGCACCGTCGTCGCCGGCCTCATGGACCAGTCCACCGAGTGGGTCAAGGCCATCGAGACAGGCCGCATCGGAATGCCCCGCCTCCCCAAGCTCCTTCGCCTCGCGCACGTCCTCGGCGTCGAGGACATCACCGAACTGACCGGCGAGGAACGCCTCGCTGCCTCGACGTACACGAAGGCCGAGCACGGCGAGCTGCCCACGGTGAAGCAGGCCCTCACCTCCTACCAGCTCACGGCGGACGGCCGCGAACCGGAGCCCGCCGACGTCCTCACCGCCCGGGTGCGCAGGGCGTGGCAGATGTGGCACGACCGCGATCCCCGCACCGCCCACGGCCGCACCGTCGAAGGCAACCGCACCCGCATCGTCCGGCTGCTGCCCGCCCTCCTCGCCGACGCCCAGCACTCCTCCCGCACCCTGGACGGCGCCGACCGCCGCCGCGCCCTCACTGCCCTCGCCGAGACCTACCACCTGGCCCAACTCTTCCTGTCCTTCCAGCCCGCGCCAGACCTCGTCGTCCTCACCGGCGACCGCGCCATGGCGGCCTCCCAGGACGCCGACAGCCCGCGCGCGATCGCGGCCGCAGCCTGGTACGTCAACCACGTCCACCGCGACGCGGGTGAAGCAGCCGAGGCCCGCGTGGACCTCGCCGAGCAGGCCGCCGCCCTGCTGACTGACGACAGCGACCCCGACCACATCGCCCGCCGCGGGCTGCTCTACCTCGCCGTCGCCCTGTCGTATGCGAAGACGGGGCAGGCCGGGGACGCGTGGCGGTACTGGGACAAGGCCGACGCTGCGGCACGCCGGCTCGGGGACGACTACGCCCACCCGTGGCTGATCTTCGGGCGGGGCATCGTCGACGGGTACGCGATCACGATGCACTGCGATCTGATGCAGCCGGTGAAGGCGCTGGAGGTCGCCGAGTCCCTCGACCTCGGGCAGATCCCGTCGGCGACGCGCCGCTCCTACCATCTGATCGAGTCGGCGCGCGCCCACGGGATGCTCGGCGAGGGCACGGCCGCGGTGTCGCTGCTGGGGAAGGCGTTCTCCGAGTCGCCGGAGACGATCCAGTACAACCTGCACACCAGGTCGGTGCTGCCGGGGCTGGTGAAGACGGGGCCGCGGATGGTCCGTGATGATGCGCTGGTGCTGGCGCAGGATCTGGGCGTGCCCGTGTGATCGTTTAGGGGGTAGGAACCCTACCCCTCCGCAAGGGGGTAGGAGTCCTACCCCCTCGGCATGCGCGCCTCTCCTACGGTCACTGGTGTGAGACGGATCACCGTGACCGTGGAGGCGTGAGCCATGTCAGCCGAGCCCAGCACCGTCGACGCCCTAGCCCTGCTGCCACTCCCGGAACGGCTGCACCTGCTCACTGCCGAGCAGCTCCGCGGAGCGGACTGCGTGTGGTGCTGCGAGCGCCTCGACGCGGAGACAGCGAGCGGCCTCGGCGAGCAGACGGGCACCATCCAAGGCGTCGCCGGCTCCCACTGGTTCCCTCGCGCCTGCCCCGACTGCGTCCGCCAGAAGGCACGCAAGGCGCTTGCCGCGCACGCCGGGCAGTGTGAGCAGTGCGTCGACGATCCGGGCCAGTGCGGTGAGCGGGAGGCGCTGTGGGCGGTCTCCGTGGGGGCTACCCGATGAGGGGCGGCGAGGCGCCCGTCGACTACATGGTCCGGGCCCCACTCCCCGATCCTGTCCCGGCGCCCGACTGCGTCTCCTGTGCCCGCCTGGCCGAGTGGCGCGCTGTGGCCCGACAGAATGGCGAGTGGTCGCGGGCCTCGGACTGCAACATCCGCATGCGCCGGCATCCCGACCATCAGGTACGGATACCCCGTTAGCTTCCGGTCCGGCCGTGTCCCAAACCGGCCGGCCCGGGACGGCCGCCTGAGGGGGCGGCCTGAGTGGCCCGCCGCACGGTCCACCCCGTACCGGCGGCGGGCCACTCATTTTGAAGCAACTGCTGGCCAGGGCTTGGCGGTTGGTTACAGATTCACACCGGGCGCACACGAGCCGTACAGATATATGCAGTCCGCACCTTCCATTGCGGGCGGTTTACGGCTTGACTATCGGACAGGTGAGAAACGGATTATGCCTCTGTCACCCACCGCTACCGCCTGCCGTCAACCGAATGCGCCATCGATCCATCGGTAAGATCAGATCAGCCGTCTCCAGGGGGCGACCTGCATGGTCGAAGCGAGTGCGCACCACCCGAAACGCCACGGCGTCCACCAGCAGCCCCAACGCGTGCGCCTGCTCGGCCGAAAGCTCCACAGCCCCCAGCTCGGCAACGAACGAGGCGTGCGGTCGACGCCGGCCGCGCCACCACGTCGACACGAGCATCGCCGATCTGCCGCCAGGATCGAGGCACTCCACCGTCTCGTACCGGAGCATCACGCCCACCGGGACCCGGAGACGCTCCGCCAGATCCGCGGAAGCGGGGCGCGGGCTGATGTCGGTCGTCTCGCTGGAGTAGGGCCAGTCCGCGTCCGCGTCCGTGAGGGTGCGCATGGCAGGAGGATGCGCCACATACACGGCACGCCGCTCCTCGCCTTCGAGGGTTCCCTGCTGTCGGAGGAGCAGATGCGCCAGGCGCATTGTCTGCGGGTGGACGCCGTACTCGGCAGCCATCTCGCGTCGTGAGGGCAGGTCTTCGCCGACCGCCCACTCACCGGCCTGGATGCGGCGGCGGATGTCGGCGGCGATGCGGCGGAACCGCGCGTCTGGCAACCGGACCCCTGGCGTCGATCATGACGTGAGGTCCGAAGCTACGAAGCCCTCCAGGTGCTGGATATATCCAGAGTGGCCTGGGGAAGAATGAGCAACCGGTTGACACGTGAACAGTGAGGATTCGGCACTGCGGGATTCAGGTTCCCGAAGCGCCGTGTGGTCTGTCGGTGAGCCGTCATACCCCTTTTGGGCGGCGGGCCGGCGGGCTGGTGCGTATACCCGGCAACTTCCGTCAGGTATCCACCCGAACGAGTGAACCATTCCCCGGTATCTGGGGGTGGGGGGCTCGTTGAAGATAGAAGCCGAGCCCGGTTCCCATCCATCGCCTCCGAGGGCGTCCCCAGGGAACCGGGCTCGGCGCTTTTGTGTCGCATGTGGGGGACAGTCTGCCATTGGGAAACGACCGGGAAAGGATCATGGTCATGCGTGTCACTACATGGCAACGGATGGCAACCGGCTGAGCAGGAAACCGCAGTTCAGGCGCCCACACCCACTCATCGTGACAGGCCAGGAATCCGCCTAAAGGATCAGTACCAACTTCATCTGGAAGTCGGGGAGATGGCGCCCCATAGGCTTCTGACCTGCGGGAACCTTGATCGGGGGAGTGGGAATGGGAAACGAATGGGAAAGGAGTCAGCCGCCCGCACTGCTCAAGCGCTCCTGCAAGCTGTCCCAACGCTCCTGCAACGACTTCATGATGGCACGCTCCATCGGCACCGTCACGCTCGAATAGACGCCCTCAACACCCGGCACCTCATGCCCCATCCGCGACTCCACCGCGAACTTGCTGTGCCCGTCCTCGTCCATCCACGCCTTGTGCCCGTGCCGCAGCAGATACAGCCGCTTCCCCGCGAACGACGGCACCGCCGGCATCTGCGCCCGCGGCTTCCGCACACGCGGCCCCTGACGGGCCTTAGCGCCGTCCGCGATCGGCCGCCAGTACTTGTAGTCGAAGTTCACCGCACCAAGGCTCCCGCCCTGGATAGCCGGGAACACCCAGCGTCTGTCGTGCGAGGCGAGCAACTGCTCCAGCAGGTCGGCCAGGAACGGAGGGATCACCAGCGTCCGGTACGACTCGTACTTCGGAGGGAAGAAGCACAGCTCCGCGTCTTTGTACTGAACTTGGCGTTCAACACGGATCGCTGGCATCCGCTCGCCGCCCTTGCCGTACCGTTCCACGTCCTCGTCGTACCGGTCCCGCTCTTCACGATCGGGCCGGGGGTCGGTGCCGGGCCAGTTCGGGTAGCAGTACTCGCGGGTCAGCCCGTACAGCTCCGCCGGCCGCATCCCGGTCATGGCCATGGTCCACATGAAGGCGTAGCCGGCAGGGCCGAAGAATGCGCGGGCGTTGACCGCCAGCTGCTCCACGGCCTCCATCGTGACGTCCTTCTTGCGCTCCCTCTGCTTCTTCTTGAACTTGCCGCGGCGGCGGGTGCGTTCGACGGGGGAGGTTTTGATGAGACGGGGGACGGCGTCGTCGAGGACCATGCCGAGCACCATCATCACGTTCTTCGCGGTGGTTTCGCCGACGGCGCCGTTGATGTACTTGCGGAAGGCGCGGTAGGCGAGGACGTCGATGTCGGCGACGGCGGTGTTGCGCTTCTTGAAGTAGGGCCGGATGTGGTTCTCGATCATGGACCGGTAGTTGCGCTCGGTGAGATGGGCGTGGTCCATGGCGTCGAGCCAGTCGTCGAGCCAGTCCGACATGAGCGTCTTGCCGTCGCGGTTGGAGACGTGGTCGCCGCGCCGGATCTCGGCCATCTTGTCGAGGCCGTGGTTGTAGGCCTCGTCCTCGTCGTCGAAGCCGCCCTTGGACTCGAAACGCTTACGCCCGTCGTCGTGGTATTCGCCGGTCCACCACTTCACCCGGCAGGTGCCGCCCCGCCGTTCGGTGTAGACGTCGCGTGCGCGCCTGGCCATTGGTGCCCCCTTGCTGTCTGGTGCCGCGGTGGCTCGGCAGTACCCCTACCGCCGAGACTCCGCGTCGTCCGCGGTCTCAGCCTGCATGCCGCATCGGGCAGTTCGGGCATTGGCCGCACTTTCCACCGAGGTCCCCCACCATCTCCTGCATCGAGGCCTGCGCTTGAGGACTGTCGAGGATCTGGATCGGGACTACGCAGACGATCCCGTTGCCGGTACGGATCGCGGTTCCGTGGAACGTTGGCCCGTAGTCGACTATGAGCGCGTCGTTTTGCTGCATGGCTCCCCCTTTGAGTGGCCGTCAGGGAAGCCTCCGAGGACGTGTCACGACTCTGCCACGCCAGGGACTGGTTGGGACTGATTGGGACTCAAGTGAGTACGGAGAGTTAGTAACAAATCAGTAAAGTCAAAAAGGTTGTACATCGAAAGACCGAGTTTGACTGCTAGATCAGCCCCTTTTGCAGCAGATCGCGAACCACGCGCTCACTCATGGCACGGATCTCCTCGGCCGGCGTCCCCTTCGCCATGGCGATCAGGGCCAGCTGCACAGTGTCGAGAGCCTGGCGTTCGATCACGTCTTCCGGGATCGGCGACTTCTGGACACCTGCGGCCTCGGGGCTCTTCATGTCCTCGACGGCCACGGGCTCCCCGCCGTCCAGGACCCCGAGGCAGCTGCCGGGAGCCCACTGAAGCAGGCCGTCGATCTTCTTGTAGTTCGTGTCGTGGATCTTCATGCCCTTTTCGACCCGCTGCCACGTCCCCTTTGAGGTGCCGGCGGCTTTGGCGTTGGCGTCATTGAGGGCGAGGCCCAGCGCGGCGCGGCGTCGCTTGGCCTTGTCGGCCAGCCGCTGGCGGGCCTCGTCGGAAACAGGTGGCATGCCCTCATCCTCGCAGGACTAGCGGGGACCAGCCAGGACTACCGGCGAGTTCGGCCCAATCTCGACCGTCTATTTGCCCAGGTCAAAGGGCATCTTAGACTCACCTGTGTCAACCAATGGCAACTAAGGGCTACGGATGGCTAGACACGGTGGGCATCTTTGGGTAACTTCTACGCATGGCACAAACCCCAACCACCTACGAGGTGGACGGGCCGGCTATCTGCAACAAGCGCATGAACGCGGGGATGGAAGTCCAGCAACTCGCAGACAAGGCGGGAATCACCGCCAGCTACCTGCGAAAGCTCGAACGCGGCATCCGCTCCCGCATGAGACCTGGCAAGTACCAGGACCTCAGAGCCGCCCTGAACGCGAACGAGACCGAACTCCTTAGCGACATCCCCCCACCTGACCAGCACGAAAGGAAATGAAGTGACCAGTTCCGAGTACCTCAGCCTCCCCGAGGTCGCCGCCGAACTGAAGGTCAGCGTCCGCACCGTCCGCCGCTACCTCGCCAACGGCCGGCTCGGCTACAGCCAGGAGAAGAAGGGCGCCGCGATCCGCGTGAGCCGCACCGACCTGGCCGCCTACTACCAGGCCAGCCGCCGCGGCCCGGCCATCGGCCGCCGCAGCTTCCGCGCTGCCGCCTGATCCACCTCTGAACGCGCCGAAGGGCCGCCGGTTGCGACCCGACGACCCCCGACTCGGCTGATCCACCTCACCCATTCCAGAAAGCGAGGCGTTCGCCTTGAACGCATCATCTCAGACCCTGTCCGGAGTTCGGCCGCTGCACCTGTCGCCGCAGGCGCTCCGTGAGCGGAACGAGCAGTCCTACCGGTCGACGTGCGTGGTCCACGGGCTGCCGGAGTCGACGCACATTGCGGTGCTGGCGACGGAGTCCAGTGTGCTGGTGACGGCGACGGACATCGACGTGCTGGCGGAGTGGCTGTACGTCACGCGGGGCCCGGTGACGGAGACGGTTCTGCCGTGGGGGCAGACGACGTACACGTTGCACGCGTCGACGTGGTCGGACTCGCCGCGATTCCCGGTGGTGCCGGTGCACGTGTCGGTGACGGTCCCGTCGGACGCCCCGATCATGCACGAGATCGCTGCGGCGGTGACGCGATGAACACGAAGGCGCTGAACGAGCTGGCCGCCCTGATCTGTCGGGCGCAGGAGCAGGACCGGACGCCGATGGGGATCGCGTTCGCGGTCGACGCGGCGGGCCGGCACATGTCGCCGGAGGTGGCGGCGGAGCTGGAGCGGCTGCGGGCTCGGGTGGATGAGGTCGAGCGGAAGTACACGTTCGACACGGCCGAGCTGCGGCGCGAGCGGGATGCGCTGTTGGCGGAGCGGCACTCGACGAACGAGTCGCTGTCGGAGGCTGCGGAGGCGCTGCGCGTCGACCGGGACCGGATCGCCGTGCTGGAGGCGCAGCGGGAGCGGCGCCGTCTGCGGCTCGTAGCGCTCCAGAACGACGCGCTGGACATGCGGGGTTCGCTGTCTCCGATGGGTGAGGACCGTAAGGTTCCGTTCCCGCTCGGGGAGACGCTGACCCCGGCTGTCGACTGGCTGATCGCTCGGATCGCCGAGCTGGAGGCGTTGA